>ENA-ORCX01000122-ORCX01000122.1-marine-metagenome-genome-assembly--contig:-NODE-122-length-83048-cov-6.344904_pt1 | contig 83048 bp, 69 predicted proteins | sample MGYA00248630_ERZ508518 | MGnify/ENA primary metagenome ERZ508518 (study PRJEB26188, sample SAMN06268768) | marine metagenome | isolation source: Bioluminescent Bay, La Paraguera, Puerto Rico | place...
CCGAACACAGTAGTTAAGCCCTTCTGCGCCGATGATACTTGGGGGGAGACCCCCTGGAAAAGTAGGTCGCCGCCGGTCTCTATTTTTGGTCACAGGGGAGTCTCTCTCCTGTGATTTTTACTATAAGGTGAAAATAACTTTGCTTGTGGTGAAGCGCTTAAATAAAATGAATTCGTAATAATGCCAACAGGCAGGACGAATAGTCATGGACGGATTTTTTATTCCTGTATCCATACAGCGCATTAGGATGTGATACGATGTATTATGCTACCACAGGTTGCGTTTTTTCGACTAACGGTTGGTGGCGTGACAGGATCTACAGCGGTATCATCCTAGAGGGAGGGATGTAAATGGATTTCACAGAAAAACTACAGGTGCTTCGAAAAAACCGGGTGCTCTCACAGGAGGAATTGGCAGAACGGATCGGTGTTTCCCGTCAGGCGGTTGCCAAGTGGGAGGCGGGCCGGGCGTATCCAGATATTCCAAATTTAATCGCCTTGGGTGATGTTTTAAGAGTCAGCCTTGACCGGCTTTTGCGACAGGAGCAGGATTCATGTGCCGCGGATATAATCGAGTCAGCAATCTATGATTACGACAAGACCATTGCGTTTTTAATCAAAGCAAAGAAAATGACCTACGCCGCTCATTGTGGGGAAGAAATGAAGCCCGGAAGGCCCATGTCCCATGATTTGAGGTACGAGGAAGGACATTATCTGTATCTGGACACCTATCTGGGGGGAGAGAAATTCGCCGGGGAGGAAGCCGTCTGGTATAGAGGTTCTCCTATATGGGCTATGAACTACGCGGGGCGCGTCCTGCGTGAACCCTTCTCGGGAGATTTCCTCAAGGAGGCGTTGCTAAAGGTTCCTAAAGATCAGCCCTACCGGGGGCCTATGGTATACAAAAATGGGGACTACTGGTATCATTGTTCGGTGAACGGCGGATTTGAATGGTTCCAGGGATATGAAGAGATCTTCTATGAAATGGGCAAGGTTTATGAATGCCGTTTTCACGGTGGACGCTTGAAATAACAGGATTAATGGCAAACCAATGTTGCTTTTATCATCCTTTTCGGTATAATAAGAGTAATGGCTAAGACGGGAACAAGTCGATGCCCCCTGTCACCTAGAGAGCCGGCGGTCGGTGAAAGCCGGCTGACAGGCGCATCGAATCCATCTCTGAGCTGCGGGCCGATGAGGCTTTGTCGGTTGACAACCGTTACCCTGTCGCAAGCGGAAGGCAATGCCTTCAAGCAGGGTGGCACCGCGGGTGAATGTACTCGTCCCTTATGTGGGGATGAGTTTTATTTTTGGGAGGAAATCATGCTGGATATCAATCTGATCAGAAAAGAGCCTGAGAAAGTTAGACAGGCATTATTGAAGCGGATGGACGATGTGTCTTTTGATGAACTGCTGGAACTGGATACCCGGAGGCGGGAATTGATCCAGGAGACGGAAGGGATGAAGGCGCAGCGAAACGACGTGTCCGGAAAAATACCCCGGCTTAAAAAGGCGGGACAGGATGTTTCCGATCTACTGATCGAAATGAAACAGCTCTCTGCGCAGATTAAGGATCAGGACACTCAGCTTCGCTCAATAAATGAAGAGATCCAATCCATCATGGATACACTCCCTTGCATGCCAGATAAGGATGTGCTGCCCGGGGGCAAGGAAAATAATCAGGTCGTGCGCACCTGGGGGCAGAAGCCTGAGTTTGCCTTCGAACCAAAGGATCATGTGGAATTGGTGACCAGCCTGGGGCTTATCGACTACGAGCGGGGCGTGAAACTCGGAGGTAACGGATTTTGGCTGTACAGCGGATTGGGCGCTCAGCTCGAATGGGCCATGCTTAATTATTTTATCGAGACCCATATCGCGAATGGGTACACATTCATGCTTCCGCCCCATATACTGACCTGGCAGTGCGGGTATGTGGCCGGACAGTTTCCTCAGTTCCAGGACGATGTGTTCCCAGTTGGCCGGTCCGAGGACGCGGGCCATTTTCTATTGCCTACGGCTGAGACGGCGCTTATCAACCTGTACCGTGACGAGGTGCTCAAGGAAGATCAGCTTCCTGTCAAGTGCTTCGCCTACACGCCCTGCTATAGGCGGGAAGCGGGAAGCTACAGAGCCAACGAACGGGGGATGATCCGGGGACATCAGTTTAACAAGGTCGAGGTCTTCCAGTATACGCGGCCCGAAGACAGCGGCGACGCCCTGGAGGAACTGACCGCCAAGGCGGAAGCGTTGGTCCAGGGACTGGGGCTCCACTATCGGGTGAGCAAATTGGCCGCCCGGGATGCCAGCGCCCATGTGGCCAAGACCTACGATATCGAGATATGGATCCCCAGTATGAACGAGTACAAGGAAGTCAGTTCAGCGAGCAACGCCAGGGACTACCAGGCCCGCAGGGGCAATATGCGATTCAAGCGTGCGGCTACCAAAAAGAACGAATACCTCCATACCCTAAACGCCTCGGGGCTCGCTACCAGCCGCCTGATGCCGGCATTGGTAGAGCAGTTTCAGCAGGCGGACGGGAGCGTCCTAGTCCCCGAGGTACTACGAAAATGGGTAGGTACTGATAGGCTTTCGCCTACCGGTAAGTAATGCCGCCTTTGCATTATTGACAGTGACACGACCTTTTGCTATACTATACAAGCGCTGTACCGGAAGGGGCAGCGTTTGGTCTCTACAGGGAGAGATGTCCGAGTGGTTTATGGAGCTGGTCTTGAAAACCAGTGACGCCGCAAGGCGCCGGGGGTTCGAATCCCTCTCTCTCCGCCAAGAGGATATTGAAGAGACAATTAGGCCGACATGGAGAAGTACCCAAGTACGGCTGAAGGGGCTCCCCTGCTAAGGGAGTAGGTCGCATAGCGCGGCGCGAGGGTTCAAATCCCTCCTTCTCCGCCAAAGAAAAATGCATCCAAATGGGTGCATTTTTCTTGTCTCCGAAGCAGGGATTTGAGCCCGTAGCCAGTGTAGGCCCAAAGGGTACGCACAGGGGAGCGAGTGAAACGAGCGGAGGTTCAAATCCCGGGATCACAATACATGATTTTTACCGTGCGTGGTTGGCACTGGATTTGAACCCGTGAGAGCGCGAAGTGTGGAGAAAGTCTATCAGATTAATTTGTGGAATTAGATTAATAAGATATTGTATTTTTCATACTATTTTGAAATTGCTTCTTCCAATATTGAATCGATTCCTTCAGAAAATCGACTCTCACTGAATGGAGTCTCAATATCCGGCGGATACCCTTTCGCTTCATAACATATACCCTGAGGATCATAAACTGTTTCGTTTGAAAGCGTGAATTGCCAGCCATTTGGTAATGTACGAATTAACGTGTTTGACCATACTCCCATCGTTCTTTCCCCTATAACGAATATATTGTCTAAATTCCCTAAATACATAACCAAGCATTCACCAGCGCTTAAGGTTAATCGGCTGGACAGAACATATATTTTCTCTGCATTAAACGGCACGACTCCTGTAGTATTATAGTGAAATTCCTGATTGTTCACCGCTTCACCTTCGAAATGCACCTCCTGATAAAATGCTAAATCATCAGCCTTTGCAAATCTTGATGCGATTGCCAGGCTGTAGCTGTCTGTTCCGCCCCAATTAAATCTCGTATCAATAATCATCTTATCCATACCATCGAAATATTGGGCTATTGTGTCTAGTTCCATATTTAATAACGCAAGCCCATCGTTTGGAAAATCACCATGATTCCCTGTTAGATAATCTTCTTTCAACACACAAATATAACCCGTATTTTCATCTATCTTTCCATAGAAAATAATATCATTGCAGCAAGATGAAAATTCACCAGACAAATACTTTGCCTTAATAACAGAAGTATATTTCCCCCATAGGCCTTCTTCGAATATCTCCCCCGCTGTCTTTTGGGGAAAATAAAACAGCTTGTTACTTTTTAATATTTCATTAAGTGTATTTTCGACATCCTTCATGCTGAACCAGTCAATATCAACCGCGTCATCGTCATGCCAGCCAGAGTCCTTTGATGATGTATATAGCATAATGTGATTATCATTAAAAACATCCAGCATTTCTGTAATCAACTGGTAAAACGCCTCGTCTGTTGTGCATTTTGCAGCCTTGAGAGAATACGTTTGATATATATCTTCCCAATATACTCCTCTCTCCTCAAAGAAAGCATACAATTCATCAAACGTATGCCATAGCACTTCAAAATTTATGGAATAGTCATCTGTTTGGGATGTGTACAATTTATCAGAAGGCAGACTTTCCATGCGCCTTAACTCATAGTTCCAACTTGTATTCTTTACTCCTACTCTTGCTCTGTCTTCCCCGTCCATTGTAAAATAAAAGCCAGGTAAATCAAACAACGATAAACTGCATTTTAACAGGCTTACCTCTGTTTCCTCATAGTAATTAGCCCTGTTGTTGACAATCTCGATAATTGCTCCATATCCCGGCGCGTACCAGTACCCTTCTGCAGTATCAGGAAAATTATATTTTACTTCGTCTACACGCGAGCATCCTATGCAGACTATGCAGATGCAGACAGTTATAACTGCGAATATTGACAAGACATCCAATACTTTTCTCTTGTTCATTGGCAGAATCACCTTTTCTAAGAATTTTGTTTGTAACGGACTGAATCATAGCATCACTATCTTCGAGATGTAAATAAGTAAATATACTTAAAATAATAAAAAGGCATTGAGTTTCTCCCAATGCCTCGGTATAGATGGTATGATTCGTTTCATTGCTTAAACAAACAAATCAATTCAAATCTTGATGAGATATTAAGCTTCTTATAGATATTATAAAGGTGATTATCTACTGTCCTTTCGGAGATAAAAAGCTGCTTGCTAATGCTGTTGTTCGTATATCCTTTCATAACTAACTTGATAATTTCTTGTTCTTTTTCCGTTATATTATTCTTCTCAATAAAACTGTTCTGAGCATTAAAAACTTTAGCAATCCTATCATTGATTATGTGCTTCCAACTAAACTGTATAAGAAAAATTGTTATGATCAAATAAAACAGGGGAAAAAGGTTAAAAACAAATCCATCAATAAACGCCTGCGCCAGGAAAACCATCAACGCAATGAATAGCATGCTAACGAAAATTCCAACGAATTTTCTATATCTGTTGTTATTAATTTTGTTTAGCCTTATTCCAACAAGAACACAATCAAGAATCAAAACGGTATATAGATACAGATATAATCCATCGATAATCAGCTGAGACTTAAGAATCCCGGTCAGTAACAGACTATAAGACCCGATTGGTAAAAATGCTAGAAGGCCGATACTAACTTTTAAAATCAATTTAGTATTATTAAAAGCAATTTTGGCAATACATGACGTTGCAGACCACACCACTAAAGATATGCTAGCAATTTCTAAATGTGTAATTACGCTTCCTGAAGTTACGCCTAGCTGTTGATTCAAACTGTGAGTTAAAAAACAAAATGCTAACACTCCAGCGCCCAAATAGGTCAGCATAAATAGGCCAAAATAAGAACTTTTGTAACTAAAATATGTGATTACCATATAGATGAGTAACGTTACCCCAGGCACAAAGGTAACAAAATGATAAAATAAATCCATTTTACTGTGTCCTTTTTATTAAAATCTAAATATATAATTGGGTTATTTAGTTTTCTAGGAAAGAAAATATAATGCATCTGTTTCCAATATATCATAAGATCATAAAATATAATACTATAAAAGCATCCGTCTTCTGGTACAACAAAAAGCACCGCCAGCAATTCCTACTCACTTTTATCTTTAGTCTAAATTAAAAAATATACTTCATATGAGCGGAGGTAAAATCCCGGAGTGGCAACAAGCACTGTGTATCATGGGTAGGTAGGCACCGTAGCCAGTGTGGGCCCAAAGGGCACGCACAAGGAAGTGAGTCAAACGAGCGGAGGTTCAAATCCCGGGGTAACAACGCACGATTTCTATGGCGCGGGGTTGGTATTGGATTTGACCCCTAGCAAGGGCTTTCCGCGGGAAACCCACAAGGGAACGGAGGCGTAGCCGGGGTGGAGCCAGAGTAACCACGCAGGGCGCACAGGGGAGTGAACGAACGAAGTGTTTTTACCCCAAAGCAGAAGCAGAGTTGGATCGACAGTTCATTTTGGAGACGATAAAAGCCGCATATTTATCCTCAATTAAGGTAAGTACCATCTGATAATCATATAATTGATGATTTTTGTTTTGAGATAATCATTTTTGTTTACTATAATTATACTAATAAACGATAGAATCGAGATGCACATGCCTGAACTGACTTGTAGAACGGGCGCAGAGGGGCAGGGGGACTGCGGCGTTCCGGAAAGACCCAAAATCGCGGTGTTTCTCAATGGCATCGGCAGTAATTATTCGTTCTCCTTATGTAAAGCTATTTCCCGGCAAGCAGAAGAGTTTGGGTATTCCGTACTCTTTTTTGCATCTGATGTCAGGAACCTAGTGAACGAGAATAACAAAGGTGAATTGAAGCTGTTTACGCTGCCGGACATGCATGGTTTTGACGGTATCATCGTGGTCACAACGACCATCTCTTCTGCGGAAACAATGGAATTTTTACGTAAGGCACTCCCGGCGGACATACCGGTCGTCAGCATCGGCCCGCCCATAGGTGATTCCTTTTGCGTAAAAACAGTGGACAACGAATGTATCGAAAAGATGATACGGCATCTCATCGAGAAACATGGGTTTACCCATATCAACTACATCTCCGGAACCCCCGGAAACCCCGACGCGGAATACCGGCTTAAGGCATATAAGAGGGTCATGGAGGAATATGGTCTCGAATATAATGACCGTATCTTCATCGGAGACTTAACCAGGGAATGTGCTCGGGAGGCGATCGCCCAGTTTTTGCGGGACGGTAAAGAGCCGCCTCAGGCCATCGTGTGCGCCAATGATGATATGGCTCTCGGAGCGTATGCCGAACTCATCAGGCGCGGTTTCCGTGTCCCGGAGGACATCGCCCTGTCTGGATATGACTGCATCCGCGAGGCTGAGCGCCATGTGCCGCGTATCAATACGGTCAAACAGCCTTTACTGGAAACGGGCCGGCGGGCTGTACAGATTATCCACGATGTGTTGACAGGCGTACCCGTGGAGAAAGAGTACAATTATAACGCGCAGATAGTTATTGCGGGTTCATGTGGTTGTCCCGACCCGGCGCCGATGGATGAAAAGGATTTTGCGAAGGATCTTGTGCTCAATACCGACGAGCTGGGTGTTTACAATAATATCAGCACATCCATGATGGAGCTTTTGACCGGCACCTACACCATGCAGGACATCGTCGGTCAGCTCGTGTCCCTGTCACGCAGGATGGCTTTTACGCATCTATACTTCTGTGTCAGTGAAGACCGTATCCTGAACCAAGCGAATGCGGATGGGTTTCCCGACGAGATGACGCTAATGCTCGGCATCATCAACGGTACGATACAGACCGGCACGCAGTTCAAGACCAGGGATATACTGCCGGCGTTGAACGAGAATCCAACCACGCTAGTGTTCGCGCCGTTGTACTATAAAAACAACACATTTGGGTACATCGCGTTTGATTTTGATCACTCTAGCAGCAATATGCACCGTATCTGGGTGAAGAACGTGAGCCTGGCGCTTGAAAACCTCCGCACACAGAACGCGTTGAAGCAGTACGCCGTCGCCATGGAAGAAACCAGCCTCCATGACCCCATGACCGGCGTGCTCAATCGCCGGGGCTTGGAAAAACGGGCGGAATCTCTGCTGGGAGCTGATCCCCAGGGTATGCTGTTTGTTATCTTTGTCGATCTTGACGGGTTGAAGCGTATCAACGACGCTTACGGTCATACCGAAGGAGACTATGCCATACAGGTCACCGCGGATATCCTGAAGCACTGTTCTCGGCCGGGAGACATCGTGGCGCGTATGGGGGGCGATGAATTCGTCTGCGTAGGACTGGTACCGGATGAAGAAGCCCTGCGGACGATTCTTTTTTCCATGCAGTCCTACGGAAAGCTGCACAATCAGCACTCACAGAAGCCCTACGCGGTGAACGTCAGCTACGGGTGGTGCCTTCAGCCGGCGGGGGATGATCTCTCCCTCATGCAGATGATCGACATAGCCGACAACAATCTATATGAGCAAAAGCGCGCGCGTAACAATTAAGAAAGTAGGCATGGATCATGAAAAGCCCTGTACTCGAATCGGTACCTTTTTTATCTTCATACCATGGGGTTGACCCCCTGTCAGTATTCGGAGACAACTGGGCAACAAGGAGAAATCGGCTTGATCTAGGCAACGTTAAAATCTCATTTCTACTCCAAGGGAATATGCGCGACCAATTCAAAAGGCGTGTTCTGAAAAAAGAAGGTCAATATATTAACTCTGGTTTTGATTTTTGTTTTGAGATAATCATTTTTGTTTACTAATATCTATACCGATAAACTAAGGAATCGAGATGCACATGCCAAAGCTTACTTGTAGTACGGGCAACCGGGGGCAGACGGACTGCGGCTGCTCGAATAGTCCCAAAATCGCGGTATTTCTCAACGGGATCGGTAATTACTATCAGCATGCCATCTGCAAAGGCATTGCCAGAGAAGCCGGAGATCTCGGTTTTTCCGTACGCTTTTTTACGTCTGATGTCAAATATATAATCAATGAAAACAATAAAGGTGAATTGATCCTGTTCACACTTCCGGATATGGGAGACTATGATGGTGTCATCGTGGCTACAAATACCATCGTTTCGACCGAAACGGTGGAATACCTCCGAAACGTGCTGCCGCCGGACATGCCGGTCATCAGTATCGGCCCGCCCATCGGCGATTCCTATTGCATTAACTCTATGGACAACGGGTGCATGGAGGCGTTGGTCGGGCACTTCATCGAAACGCACGGGTTTACCCGTATCAATTACATCTCCGGGACGCCCGGAAACCTAGACGCGGAATACCGGCTCAGTACATACCAGAACGTCATGACGAAATATGGCCTCGAATACGACGGCCGTATCTTTATCGGGGATTTCAGCAGGGAATGCGCTCGCGAGGCAATTACCCAGTTTTTGCGGACCGGAAAAGAGCCGCCGCAGGCCATCTTATGCGCAAATGATATGATGGCCCTTGGGGCTTATGCCGAACTCACCAGGCGCGGTCTTCGTGTTCCGGAAGATGTAGCCCTGTCGGGATATGACTGTATCCGCGAGGCTGAGTGCAATGTACCTCGTATTACCACTATCAGGCAGCCCTTATCCGAAATCGGCCAACGCGCTGTACGGATCATCCATGATGTGATGACGGGCGCACCCGTGGAAAAAGAATACGATTATAACGCAGAGATCGTCATAGCCGGTTCATGCGGCTGCGCCGACCCGACGCCGATGGATGAAAAGCAATTTGCGAAGGAGCTTATGCTCAATACCGATGAACTGGGTATTTACAATAATATCAGCACATCCATGATGGAGCTGTTGACCGGTACCTACACCATGCAGGACATCGTCGACCAGCTCGTGTCTATATCTCGTACGATGGGGTTTAGACATTTATACTTCTGCGCCAATGAAGACCGTATCATGAACCAAGCAAATGCGGACGGATATCCCGACGAAATGACGCTGATGCTGGGGATGTCCAGAGGGAAGATAAGCGCCGGCATACCGTTCAAGACCAAGGATATACTGCCCGCTTTGGACGAGAATCCACCCGAGCTAGTGTTCGCCCCGCTGTATTATAAAAACAACACATTTGGGTACATCGCGTTTGATTTTGACCATTCCAGCAGCAATATGCACCGTATCTGGGTGAAGAACGTGAGCCTGGCGCTTGAAAACCTCCGCACACAGAACGCGTTGAAGCAGTATGCCGTCGCCATGGAAGAAACCAGTCTCCATGACCCCATGACCGGCGTGCTCAATCGCCGGGGCTTGGAAAAACGGGCGGAATCTCTGCTAGGGGCTGATCCCCAGGGTATGCTATTTGTCATCTTTGTCGATCTTGACGGGTTGAAGCGCATCAACGATGTGTACGGCCATACCGAAGGAGACTATGCCATACAGGTCACCGCGGACATCCTGAAGCACTGTTCCCGGCCGGAAGACATCGTGGCGCGGATGGGGGGCGATGAATTCGTCTGCGTGGGGCTGGTGCCGGATGAAGAAGCCCTGCGGACGATTCTCTTTTCCATGCAGTCCTACGGAAAGCTGCACAATCAGCACTCGCAGAAGCCCTACGCGGTGAACGTCAGCTACGGCTGGTGTCTTCAGTCGGCGGGGGATGATCTCTCCCTCATGCAGATGATCGATATAGCGGACAACAATCTATACGAGCAGAAGCGCGCGCGGAGCAAGTAGCATCCGATTATTTCCCCCACTTTTTCTACATGTGTTTTCTCTTTACTTTTAACGTGCATTAAGTTATATAATGGTGACAATAAATCATGGTATTGGGGGGATAGTGCTGTGAATAACATACTCGGAGTTAATGATCCGTATACGTATATATGGATCCTACCATTGCTCTCCAGCATACATGAACTGGAGGAATGGAATATACTCACATGGTATCAAAAGTACTACAAAAACATGCCCGAATCAACGAACACCAGTATTCGGATACATATCTTTGCGTTTTGTGCGGTATCTTTCGCTCTGACGGCTATCGCGTATGTCACTAGGGGAACGTTCCTGTTTAGTCTGATTATTGCGTTTCTATCGTCTTTTTTACTGTTTAACTTTATTCAGCACATCATATGGACAGCGCAGTTCAAGGCATATTCTCCCGGATTGGCAACAGGATTATTGAATGTTGCTGGCATCATGTACGTGAACATGGTGCTGATTGAAAATGGTATGGTTATGGTTCCCTTATACGCTATAGTGCTGCTGTTTATCTCTCCTATCGTGAGAACGGTACAGGCAAAGGGAGAAATGACTACGGAAGTACGAAACGTTCATCGCTTTTTTATACAGGTTGAAAAATCGCTTAAGCGCTTCTTTTCGAAATAAACCCATCCGAAGATATCGATGAGTATGTCGAAGGTGCAAGGTTTCATAAGAAAGGTGACTTCCCATTGTACGTCATTTATTTGGCTGTTACAATGTAATAAGTGAAAAATCTGTCTGCGGCTTAGCCTGTAGTGATCAATACGAAACAGCTCAGGAAAGGTCTTTATGCCCATTGTATATCTGCTGATCGCATTTATCGCCACCTCTCTGGGGACCCTGGCGGGCCTCGGAGGCGGAGTGGTCATCAAACCGGCTTTGGACGCACTGGGGAAATACGACGTATTCATGATCGGGGTTCTTTCCTCGGCAACGGTGCTGTCCATGTCCGTGGTTTCCACCACCCGCAGGGTCATTGACGGTGTCAAGATCGATAAAATACTGGTAACGCTGGCCATCGGGGGCATCGCAGGGGGGTATGTCGGAAAGCTGGTTTTTCAATATGCCCTGAGCCATATCACGCCCGAGCAGCTCACCGGGATACAGGCTGTGATGATCATCATATTGCTGCAGGCCGCGCTATTCAAAAACAGGCTCCCTAGCTTTAAGATCGACAGTCTTTTTTTAATCTTTTTGATGGGCATATTGCTGGGGGGCCTGGCTTCTTTTCTGGGTATCGGGGGCGGCCCCATCAATGTGGCGGTGCTTTGTATGTTCTTTGCCATGGATATCAAGGAAGCAGCCGCCGGGTCCATCTTTATCATCCTCTTTTCCCAGTCGATAAAACTGATATCCATCGCTGTCTCCACCGGGTTTGGCCCCTATGATTACAGCATCCTATGGTACATGATACCCGCCGGAGTAGCCGGCGGAGTTATTGGCCCAATGCTCAAAAACAAGTTGTCACACCATGTGATCGAGATTGTATTCAAGGCTGTCGTCATCGCCTGTATACTATTGAACATATATAATATCCTCCGCCTCAGCGCATAGCGAGGTGATTACAGCGTCACTCCGTCCTTAAATATGGCGATCTGCCGGTATTCGTTTTCCTCATTGCGGGTTCGTTCGCCGGAGGCGGTGCCCATTGTCAGTTTCCAGAGTTCATCGGTTAGTTCGTCCATACCGCTTCCCGTGATCAACCTCCCCGCGTCGAAGTCTATCCAGTTGGGCTTACTCTCGTAAAGCGCTGTATCGGAGGAGATCTTCAGGGTGGGGACGGGTGCCCCCAGGGGGGTGCCCCGCCCGGTGGTGAACAGTATGATCTGCGCCCCCGCGGCGGTGAGTCCTGTTACCGCCACCATGTCGTTTCCGGGTCCGCTCAGCAGACTTAAGCCCGGCGCGGCCCGATCGCCGGTCTGCAATACGGCGCTGACGGGGCATGTGCCCCCTTTCTGCACGCATCCAAGGGACTTGTCCTCCAATGTGGTGATCCCTCCGGCCTTGTTGCCGGGAGACGGGTTTTCGTGAACGACCTGCCCGTGGCGGGTGTAATAGTCCTTCCAGCCATCGACGAGGGCCGCGGTTTGGGTAAACACATCTTTCGATACGCAGCGGTTCATGATAAGGGCTTCCGCGCCGAACATCTCCGGCACCTCGGTCAATACGGTCGCTCCCCCGCAGGCGATCACACGGTCGGACACGCGGCCCACGAGGGGATTGGCAGTGATGCCCGAGAGCCCGTCGGAGCCGCCGCATTTGAGACCTATGATAAGCCTGGACATATCCACAGGTTCGCGCTTCTGCTGCTTGGCGTATTCGGCTAATTCGGTTAGGAGCGCCATACCCGCAGCGATTTCATCAGGCTCATCCTGGGCGTTTAAGAATCTGACGCGATCCGTATCCCATTGTCCCAATACATCCTGAAAGACCGGTATATTGTTGTTCTCGCATCCCAGCCCCAATACCAGGACCCCAGCCGCGTTGGAGTGGCGGACGAGGCCCGCAAGGGTTCGCTGGGTATGGACTTGGTCCTCTCCAAGCTGGGAGCAGCCGTAGGGATGGGTGTACGCGTATACGCCCTCCAGTGTGCCGCCAATGAGTTTATTTCCTTCTCTTGCCAATCGCTCCGCCAGCTTGTTGACGCACCCTACCGTGGGGATAATCCAGAGCTCGTTGCGGGTGCCGGCAGAGCCATCGGGCCGGACAAATCCATCGAAGGTACAGGACGTATGCTCCGGCTCGGGGGGGAAATGGGGCTTGTAGGTATATTGCGCGTCGGGGCGTAGATTAGTCCGGCAATTGTGGGTATGGACATGGGCCCCCTTGGGGATGTACTCCACCGCCGCCCCGATGGGAAAACCGTATTTGATTATGGCGGCCCCTTCGGGGATGTCTACGAGCGCGACCTTGTGCCCCCGGGGGATAGGGCCACCTTCGTCGAGGATAACGGCGACATTATCATTGGGGTGTATCTTAATCGTCTTCATCCAATAAGCTCCTCAGTGCGGTTTCACATCCATCGGCATTTATGGCAGAGCGATAAGCGTTCACCGCCTGTTCAAATCCGGAAATCTTTTGCTTTAACTCATCCCACAATTCGCCAATATCATCGGTGTCTTTGATAACGAGGCCGAACCGATCAAACATCTCCAGGGTAGCCGCGAAGGAAAATATAAGGGCCTTTGGCGGTTTTCCATACTGTTCAAGATACCCTTCTACCGACGGCAGTACCCGGGCCCGCCATTTGGAGGTGGTATTAAGCGCAATGTCCAGGAGCCGATGGCGGATAAAGGGATTGGCAAACCTGTCAAACACGGCGCCAGCGAAGTACAATAGGTCCTCTCTGGGAAGGTCCAGGGTCGGGATCACCTCCGCGTACAGCACCTGTTCCAGAAAGGCGTGGAGAGTATCGTCGGCGACGCTCTCGCCGACGGTCTCCTTGCCGCATAGCAGCGCCACTGGGACCAGCGAAGTGTGGGCGCCATTTAAAATACGTACCTTCCGTTTTTTGTAGGGGCGCACATCGTCGGTGAACACCACATTCAGCTCCGCCTTGGCAAATGGCAGTTCTTCCGCGATCCATTCGGGTCCCTCGATGACCCAGAAGTGAAATATCTCCCCCGTATCCAACAGTTTATCCTCGTACCCGAGTCGGGTGTACATTTCCGGCGCTTCCCCCCTGGGAAAGCCGGTGACGATGCGGTCAACAAGCGTACTGGTAAATACGCAGGCGTTCTTGATCCAGGATACGAATGCCTCCCCAAGTTCCCACTCCCGGGCGACGCGCATTACGATGCGCCTAAGCTCTTCACCGTTGTCATCGATTAACTCACAGGGGATGAACACAAGTCCTTTTTCCGGATCGCCGTCAAACGCCCGGAAACGCTCGTATAAAAAAGCCGTCACCTTCCCCGGAAAGCTCACGGGAGGCTGGTCGCTAAGGGTTTCCCCCGGACGGTAGGCGATCCCCGCCTCTGTGGTATTGGAAACGGCGAATCGCAGGCGGGAGGAACGGGCCAGCGCGAGCAGGCTGTCATAATCCGCATACGGATTGATACCCCGGGTGACACACGTTACGATTTTCTCCCGGGTAACGGGTTTGCCGTCCTTAAGTCCCCGGAGCAGCAGGGTATAGAGACCATCCTGCTCGTTGAGCACATTGATAAGACCGGTGGGCAGGGGCTGTACGATGACCACCCCTCCGTCATAGAGTTCTTTCTTGTTGAGTTCGTCTATCATATCGTCCACAAAGGCCCGCAGGAAGTTCCCTTCCCCGAATTGGACGATGGTTTCCGGTCTTTTCGTTCTTTCAGTCAATCTGATCATTTGTCTACCCTCCGAAATTACAATAGTATACTTTTCCCTGTTGTGTCAATCGCAACTTAATCCAATTAATAAAAATTTATCGCAATTTATCATGTACTTTATACATTTCATTTGCTATATTTAACGGTAGAATAGGGGGCCTTAAGATGGCGATCAATCGTAAGAAACTCGTCACCCGGCACAATCCGGTATTGACCGGGACGGACCCAAGCTCGCCTTTCACTGTGGGCAATGGTGGATTCGCCTTTACCGCGGATGTGACGGGGATGCAGACCTTGTACGGAGCGTATGCTGGGGTCACGCCTCTATGTACCATGTCCCATTGGGGCTGGCATAGTTTTCCCGGCCGTCATGATTATGATGAAGTGGCCCTCACGGAGTATGATTGGAACGGGCGAAGGGTGCGCTATGCCGTGGAGAAGAAACCGGGCAATGAAGAAGTCTACGATTGGCTGCGGCAAAACCCCCATCGGCTGAACCTGGGGCGCGTGGCGCTGTTCCTGGACGGCAAAGAGATTGCCCCCCAGGAAATATCCAATATTCATCAAGTATTGAACCTCTGGGAGGGCATCATATATAGCACGTTTACCATGGCGGGGATGACGTGCCAGGTTATAACCGCCTGCGCCCCCCACGAGGATACCCTGGCGTTCGTCGTTACGGGAGAGGCGGCCGAGAGCGGACGTCTTTCCGTAATCTTGACATTTCCCTACGGAAGCCCCGATATCACAGCCTCTGACTGGGAGGCGGAGGACCGGCACACATCGGAGTTAGCGGGCCGTCGCGTCCTCAGACAACTGGACGACACGGCCTATACTATATCGGCTACATGCGGCCTTGCGCAAATCGGTGCGCACCGGTTCCGGGCAGCGGATCTTACCTTCTCTCTGGGATTCTCTTCGAATAGAGGGGAACCCCTGCCGCCGGAAAGGGTATTTACGGAGAGCAGGGCGTATTGGGAAGACTTCTGGCTCACGGGGGGCGCTATAGATCTTTCCGGTAGTACCGATCCAAGAGCCATGGAACTGGAGCGGCGCATCGTGCTCTCCCAGTACCTCACTACCGTTCAGTGCGCGGGTCCCATGCCCCCCCAGGAGACGGGGCTCACCTGCAACAGCTGGTACGGCAAATTTCACCTGGAGATGCTGCCCTCCCACTGTGCGTGGATGCCGCTTTGGAACAGGGGGGATCTCCTGCGGCGGTGCTTGCACTGGTACCATGAGATACTGCCCCGGGCCAGGGAAAACGCGTCAAAAAACTGTTATAAGGGCGCCCGGTGGCCCAAGATGGCGGGCCCCGAGGGGATCGACGCACCGTCGCCCATCGCTACCCTGTTGATCTGGCAGCAGCCCCATATCATCTGGCTGCTGGAGCTTTTGTACCGGGAAAAGCCGGAGAAGGCATTCCTGCGAAAACACTGGAAAATCGTCCGGGAAACAGCGGAATTCATGGCGGATTATGCGGTATATGATAAGAAACGCGGGTTTTGTGAACTGCTGCCTCCCCTGATTCCCGTCCAGGAAAATCACGACCCCCGCAGTTCAAAAAATCCCGTCTTTGAGGTGGAATATTGGCGGGAGGCGTTGGGTATCGCCCTTGCATGGGCTGGTCGTCTCGACGAGACGCCGCCAACGGAGTGGAGGGAAATCGCGGAGCACATGGTTCCCCCGCCGAGAAAAGATGGACTGTACCTTGCCCACGCGGACTGCCCGGACACCTTCACGCGATTTAATTACGACCATCCGTCTATGCTTTTCGCCTGCGGGATGCTCACCGGGGAGCGGATGGACCGAGAAGCGGTGCGAAGCACCCTGAAGAAGGTGCTGGAGTGCTGGGACATGCCCTCTCTGTGGGGCTGGGACTTCGGCCAGATGGCCATGACCGCCACACGATTGGGGCTTTCCGCTCTTGCGGTGGACATCCTGCTCATGGATACCGAGAAGAACAGCTATGTCGTGAATGGAAATAACATTCAGCGGTCTCGCCCGGACTTGCCGCTGTATCTCCCCGGCAACGGGACTCTTCTTTTGACCGTAGCCATGATGTGTGCGGGGTATGCGGGATGCAAGGAGAATACGCCAGGATTCCCACGTGAGGGATGGAACGTCCAATACGAAGATATCAACCTACTGCCATAGAGGAGGGATAGTATGATCGAAAATCCGGTACTGCGGGGCTTCTGCCCAGACCCCAGCATCACCCGCGCGGGGGATGACTACTATATCGCCGTGTCGACATTTGAATGGTGGCCGGGGGTGAGGCTGTACCACTCCCGGGATTTACAGCACTGGGAGCAGCTCCCCTCCCCCCTGCGGCGCGAAAGCCAACTCAATATGCGGGGCAACCCCAATAACGGCGGTATCTGGGCCCCCTGCCTCTCCTACCATGGCGGCATGTTCTATCTCGTATACACTGACGTCAAGAGCCAGAAGAGACCCTGCTACAATACCCACAATTACCTCGTGTGGACAGAAGATATAAGGGGGGAGTGGTCGGAGCCGGTGTACCTGAACAGCACCGGGTTTGACCCGTCTCTATTCCACGCCGGAGACAGAAAATACCTCGTCAATATGCGCAACGGATTCAAGGGCATTCTCCTGCAGGAGTACGATCACGAAAAGCGGTCGCTCATCGGGGAAACGCGCACTATTTTCAGGGGGACGGATATGGGGTTCACCGAGGGGCCTCATCTATATAAACACAGCGGATACTATTATCTCATGACGGCAGAGGGAGGGACGGGCTACGGCCACGCCGTCACCATGGCCCGCTCCAAGGACATATGGGGACCCTACGAACTCGACCCCCAGAACCCCATGCTTACCGCCAGGGACGACCCTTCCCTGCCGCTGCAGAAGGCGGGGCACGCCTCCATGGTAAAGATGCAGAACGGAGAATGGCTCATGGCCCACCTCTGCGCTCGGCCGGTATCAGGCCGGTCCCTGACAGGCCGGGAGTCGGCGCTTGCGCCCATCAAATGGGTGGACGGCTGGCCCCGGATACGCGGCGGCGGCCACGGACCGCTTACGCATTTTGAGCCGTCCCTCGAACTGCCCGAGTACCCGGTGGCGCCCGCGCCGGAGCGGGATGATTTCTCTGGAGGCTTGGGCGTATATTACAGCTATCTCCGGGTGCCCCCGGGGGAGGATATCTCCGTATCCGGAGGGAAGCTGCAGCTCATAGGCCGGGAGACACTGTTCTCCAATTTTCGAGTGACGCTGCTTGCCCGGAGACAGACGGAATCCGACTGCGCCGCCGAAACGGAAATGATCTTCATCCCCGAGAGAATCGAGCATGCGGCGGGACTTGCATACCTATACAATAACGAGAATTTCTACCTGCTCCTAAAGACATTGACCGATGATGACGAGACTCCCATCCTGCGGCTGGTCCGCTCCATCAAGGGGTCCAACTGGGAGACACTGGCCGAGGTCGAGTTGTCCGCACAGGAAAGCATTATGCTTCGGGCCGAAAACAAGGGGCTTACGGTGCGATTCTACTTTGCCGAAGACGGTGAGCGAAAGGAGGTCGGAGACGGGTTCGACAGCTCGTTTCTATCCGATGAAGCGGCCCCGGGATTCACGGGGGCTCATTTCGCACTCTACTGCCACGACGCGGGCAGCGGGGGACAGAGCGCGGAATTCGCGTATTTTGAGGTGAAGTGCAGTAAAATAGACTGTTGACTATGATTTAGACCGCCGCGCCTATCCAGGTCCGACGGTCTCTTGCTTTAATCACAATCACAACTTAACGCAAATCCAGTATACACGGGTATATTGCGGACTGATCGTAAGGAAAATAGGGGAATACCGCCGTATTATGGGGAAAACGGTTTAATATCATAAGTTTATATTGTCCATAATAAACCAAACAAAACATATTGACACCAATGAAATCCTATTATATACTTGCAGTAAGTTGGTATTTAATTGGTTTCTGACATCTCTGAGGGGCATACATACTGACACATATCGGGTAAGGGGTATTCGGCAGCATGATGCATGATCCGAAACATTTGCGTGTCGCTTATATCGGCGGCGGTTCCCGTGGCTGGGCTTGGAAGCTTATGGCCGACCTGGCATTGGAGTCGGAGCTTTCCGGCGTCGTGTCTCTATACGATATCGATAAAGAGGCCGCCAGGCACAATCAAATTATTGGTAATCGGATCAGCGAGAGGCCGGACGCGCCGGGCAAGTGGCGCTACCAGACGGCGGACACACTGGGAGAAGCGCTTTACGGCGCCGATTTCGTCATCGTGTCCATACTGCCGGGTACATTTGCCGAGATGGCAGTGGATGTGCATATGCCCGAGCGTTATGGCATTTACCAGAGCGTAGGGGATACCGCCGGTCCCGGCGGCATCGTGCGGGCATTGCGTACCATCCCCATGTACGCGGAAATCGGATGCGCTATCCGTGAACACGCGCCCCGTGCCTGGGTGATCAGCTATACAAACCCCATGACGCTGTGTATCGAGACGCTTTACCGTGTGTTCCCCGAGATCAAGGCGTTCGGCTGCTGCCACGAGGTATTCGGCACCCGTGATGTGCTGGCCGGCATATATGCGGCTGTAACGGGGGATCGTGACGTAAAGCGCGGCGATATAGAAGTAAACGTCGTGGGGATCAACCACTTTACCTGGTTTACCGCAGCCTCCTGCAAGGGAACAGATCTATTTCCCCTGTATCGGGACTATATAAACGCAAATTATGAAGAAGGGTATAGCCAACCGGGAACGGACTGGACCAAATGCGTCTTTGACAGCATGAACCGTGTGAAATTCGATCTCTTTCTCCGTTATGGCAATATTGCCGCCGCAGGCGATCGGCATTTGGCTGAATTTATGCCGGGAGATATGTATCTAAGGGACCCGGAGACGGCAAGCCGTTGGAAGTTCACGCTGACGCCCATTTCCTGGCGTAAAGAGGACCTTAGGGAACGCCTGGAAATGAGCGAAGCCCTCGTATCAGGTACTAGCGCCGCGGCCCTCGAACCTTCCGGAGAGGAAGGTGTTATGCAGATAAAGGCTCTATCAGGCCTTGGCCGTCTGGTCAGTAATGTCAATATGCCCAACAAGGTGCTGCAGATCGGAAATCTGCCCGAGGATGAGGTGGTGGAGACCAATGTGGTCCTGGAGCGGGACACCGTACGACCCATACAGGCGGGAGCGCTGCCGGATGCCGTATGCGAATTGACCGCGCCTCACGTGCGCAGCCACGCGTTGACCCTTCGGGCGGGGATGCGCTGTGATTTCGGTGCGGCCCTGGAGGCCCTGATGGGCGACCCCCTGGTAAGGGGACGGATCACCGAGGCGGAAGCGGAGATGCTGCTGCGGGATATGATCCGCGGTACCGTTTCGTTTTTGCCGGGGCCCTGGCGGACTATATAGCTGCCCAGGGCGACTCAACGGAGTAGCATAAGAGGATTGATATACTAAAATGCTGATTTTAACGGTCGAAACAGGGGGGAAAGTCAACGTGTGCCTGGGCTGATATACTAGTCTATAAGTATGTGGAATTTATAATAAATAAATTAGCTGTTTGAATATGAAACAATTATTACATTAGGGGGACTGAACGGGTGAAACAAACATCGTTAGGTAGATTCGCGAAACGCAACGCCGTACCGTATATGTTTTTGCTACCGTGGCTTCTGGGCTTTTTTATCCTGACGCTGTATCCCATGGCGCGGTCGTTGTTTCTCAGCTTTACCGACTACAATATGGCTAATGAACCCGTGTGGATCGGGGCGGGTAATTATATCAAGATGTTCGACCAGAATCGCCTGACGGGCGACCCGCTGTATCTGAAATCCTTGAAAGTCACCTTTACTTATGTGTTCGTTTCGGTGCCCTTCAAGCTGGTATTCGCTTTATTGATCGCGGTGATCATGAACCGGAAATTAAGAGGCATGTCTTTTTACCGGGCGGTGTACTACATCCCCACTCTGCTGGGGGGCTCTGTAGCCATCGCCGTACTGTGGCGCAAGATATTCTCAAAGGACGGCGTCATCAACTATATCATATCAGCACTAACCGGAATCCAGGATCTGCCTGGCTGGGTATCCAACCCCAAATACGCACTGGGGACGCTGATCATACTCACCGTATGGCAATTCGGGTCCTCCATGATCATATTTCTGGCGGGGCTAAAACAGATTTCCCAGGATTATTACGAGGCGGCTTCCGTGGACGGGGCCAACAAGGTCCAGCAGTTTTTCCACATCACGATACCGTCTCTGACCCCGGTCATACTGTTCAACCTGATCATGCAGATCATCGGCGCGTTTCAGGCGTTTACCCAGGCCTATATCATCAGCGGCGGAAAGGGCGATCCGATCAACTCGACGCTCTTCTATACGCTGCACCTGTACAATAAGGGATTCTACTACTACGAGATGGGCTATGCCTCCGCCATGGCATGGGTGCTGCTCTTCATCATAGCGATCTTGACGATGGTGATATTCCGGACGTCGGATCGTTGGGTTACCTACGGGACGGGGGAGTGAGACTATGGAAGTAAGGACAAAACGCAAAGCGGCGACCATCGCGACCCATGTATTCATCATCCTGCTGGGTGTGGGGATGCTCTATCCCGTTATCTGGATGATCGTAAGCTCCTTCAAGCCCAATAATATGATTTTCAGCGATCCGGGACTGATCCCCAAGGCGGCGACCCTATCCCATTACGTGGAGGGCTGGGACGGCCTGCTGAACGTATCATTCGGACGTTTTTTCCTCAATTCGTTCTTTATTTGCGGCTGCAGCGTACTCGCCAATATCGTCACCTGTTCCATGGCGGCCTACGCGTTCGCACGCCTTAAGTTTTCCCTGAAGGGGCTTTGGTTCGGGATCATGATGATCAGCATCATGCTGCCCGCCCATGTGACTACCATACCGCGGTACGTGCTGTACAATACCCTCGGGTGGATGGACGGCTATCTGCCGATCATCATGCCGAAGGTATTTGCCACCGACGCGTTTTTCGTATTCCTGCTGGTGCAGTTCATACGGGGACTGCCAAAAGACCTGGACGAGGCCGCTACCATAGAGGGGTGCGGACCTACGGGGATCTATTTGCGGATCATCATGCCGCTGTCGATACCCGCCCTGGTCACCACGGCTCTATTTACATTTCTGTGGACCTGGGATGATTTCTTTAACCAGCTGCTCTATATCTATTCGGTCCAGAAATTCACCGTGCCGCTGGGCCTTCGGATGTTTAAGGACAATACCGGCAACTCCAACTGGGGCGCCGTACTGGCCATGTCGACATTGTCCCTGATACCCTGCTTTGTCCTGTTTTTCTCACTGCAGAAATACTTTGTACAGGGTATCACCACCACCGGTATTAAGGGCTAAAAAGCCCTGATACAAATACAAAATCAGGAGGGGTTAATCAATGAGAAAGTTCTTGTGTATCCTGCTCGTCTTGGTACTCGCGCTGACCCTCGTCGCCTGCGGTAGCAAGGAACCCGCGGTCGAAGAGTCACCTGCGGCGGAGGAAGCGACACCCGCAGCGGAGGAAGCGACGCCGGCGCCCGAAGAGGCCATCGACCGTGAAGACGGTCTGCCCGTGTACACCGGCGGTCCCGCTGAACTGCGGATGACTTGGTGGGGTGATGATAACCGTGCCGAACGGACCCAGGCGGTCATCGACCTATTCCAGGCCGCGTATCCGGAGATCACCATCACCGGCGAGCCGCGCCCGGGCGATGCGTATTGGGACAATCTGAACACCCAGCTCGCTGGCGGCAACGCCCCCGATATCATGCAGTTCGGCGGCAATTATCCCGACTTTGCCACCAAGGGTCAGTTAGAGCCCCTGGAAGGCTATCTAGGCAAACAACTGATGATCGACACCCCCGCGACATTTGATCAGGCTGTGTTTGATCCCGCCACCCTGGACGGGCATCTCTGGGCTATCTGCCTCGGTACCAACTGCCTCGTCATGGCCTACAACAAGACCATGCTCGAAGCCGCCGGTGCGGCCATGCCCCCTGATCTGATGACATGGGATGATTTCATCGCCTACGGCGAATCCATCAAGGATAAGCTTCCCGACGGGGTGTTCCCCTTCGTGGACAACAGCGTGAATCAGGCCAATTTCCTCAGCTACTATATGACCTCCCGCGGTGAGAGCATCTGGGATGGCGAGACCACCCATGCCACACTGGATGGTGTCCAGGAATGGATCAATATGTGGGAAGACATGCGTGACGCAGGTCTGATCCCCGACATCGAGACCACCGCTGGCTATGCCGAGACCGGTACCGATAATTCCGCTTTCGTAGCCGGCAAGGCCGCTTTTGATCTCATCTGGAGCAACTTGGTCTCCTCCTATCAGGGCGCGATGACCGACAAAATCGCTATTTGCCCGCTGCCCCAGGGCGACCAAAACGCCTTGGCGATCCAGGTCAGCCAGTACTTAGCCATCAATTCCCAGAGCGAGAACAAGGAAGCTGCTGCCCTGTTCATCAATTTCTTCGTCACCAGCCCGGAGGCCGGCAGTCACCTCGGTACCAACCGCGGTATCCCCAGCTCTCCTGTCGTGCGTGAAGCCATCGCCGGCGACGCCAGCGAGGTCGACGCGATGCTGTATAACTACCTCAACCTTGTCGCCGACCGTACGGTACCCCAGGGTCCCAACCTGCCCAATGACCAGGAATTCGTGGACACCCTGAAGCAGATCGGCCAGAGCGTTGCCTTTGGTGAGATGACCCGTGAGGAAGGTGCCCAACAGATCTACGATACCATCCAGCGTTTGATGGTGAAGTAGCTATGGACTGCGCGGACACGCGCAAGTAGAGTAAACCGCCGTTCTCTGCTGCGTCATAGGACGGCGGTTTATTTCCTAGTCTGTAGGCCAGTCGGTAATTATCTTAAAAATATGTTTGGATATGGGCATGGAGAGAATTCAATTAATTGAATAAATCTACTGAATATAGACAGCAAATACCAAGATAAACGCATTGACACCAAGTATAGACTATTATATACTTGCATTAAGTTGGAATTATATCCTTTTTGTCAAAATTAATTGGTATGTAAGATTCTGGGGGGCGGCTCATGGGTAAGACATTCGTGATCACAGGCGGAGCACAGGGCCTGGGGCGCGCGCTGGCTTTGCGGGCGTCCCGGGAGGGAGCCAATGTGATTGTCGCGGACTTGAATATAGAGGGCGCGCGGCAGACGGCTGCCATGATGGCAAACGCCGTCGCTGTCGCGATAGACGTCGCCGATTATGCCTCCTGCGTATCCTGCATGGATATAACGGCAAAGACCTACGGCGGTATCGATGTAGTGGTCTGTAACGCTGGGATACTCCTCTCTGGTGGTATTGACGATATGAACTCGGAGGATTGGAAACGGGTTATAGACGTCAACCTATGCGGGTATTACAATACCGCCAAGGCGGCAGTCCGATATCTGCGCAAAAGCGAGTACGCCTCTATCATACAGATCAACAGTAAATCAGGCAAAAAGGGTTCTTATAAAAATTCGGCCTATGCCGCCAGTAAGTTCGGCGGTATCGGGCTTACCCAGTCCCTGGCGCTGGAGCTAGCGGAGTATAAGATACGGGTCAACGCCATCTGCCCCGGCAATCTGCTGGACTCGCCCCTGTGGGTGGATAGCCTGTATGAGCAGTATGCCGCTAATCAGGGGATCACGAAAGAGGAAGTCAGGCAGAAGTATATCGAACAAGTACCCCTCAAGCGGGGCTGTGAGTACGAAGATGTGGCCAATATGATGGTGTTTCTGGCAAGCGAAGAATCCAGCTATATGACGGGCCAGGCCATCAATATGACCGGCGGCCAGCAGATGGATTGAAGGAGAGGAGGGGGCCATGGATACATATGACGCGCTCGTTGGTAAACTGAATCACCGTGACGCTTCGATTCGCCTGGAAGCCCTCCAATTCTTAAAAAATAAGATCGACGATGGTTCTCGGGAGACCCCGTGTGCGGATGTGGTGACCAATAACCACATCCATACCAAATACTCCTTTTCTCCTTACTCACCGGTCAAGGCCGCTTGGATGGGGTATCAAAGCGGCCTTTGTACGGTGGGGATCATGGACCATGATACGGTATCCGGCGTGGGTGAATTTCTCGCGGCGGGAGAGATACTCGGTATACCTGCGACCGCAGGATTTGAGATACGGACCGACTGGACCGATACGGCTATTGGGAGCAGGCGGATCAACAATCCCGACCAGGCTGGCTCAGCCTATATCGCGGCCCATGGGATCCCCCACCAGATGATCGGCAGGGCGGATGTATTTTTACGGAGTATCCGCGCCGCCCGGGAGGAACGAAACCGCGTAATGGCTGGTAATATCAACGCCGTCACTGCGATCCACGGCATCACCATCGACTATGAGAGGGACGTACTCCCCCTTTCTTACGCACAAAAGGGAGGGACTGTCACCGAACGGCACCTGCTCTTTGCGCTCTCCCATAAGATCATCGATTTGCTCGGCAAAGGGGGGAAGCTGATCGATTTTTTAACGGAGAAATTGGATATTAGATTGACCGATAAGCAAAGGCAATATCTTTCGGATGTGGACTCCGAACTGTACGCTTACGATCTATTGAACGTGCTGAAGGGCTCGTTTGTGAAACGAATTTACGTCGGTACGTCAACCGAGGAGACGCCGCCCGTCCGGGACGCCGTGGAATTCATCAAGACTCTGGGGGCGATCCCTGCCTACTGCTACCTGGGTGATGTGATCGCGTCACCCACGGGGGATAAGACTGCCCAGGCCTTTGAGGACGAGTACCTGGATGAATTATTTCCCCTTCTCAAGGATATCGGATTTGACGCGTTGGCGTTCATGCCCTCCAGAAATACCCTGGCGCAGCTTACTAGGGTCATGGGGCTTTGCAGGGAGCACGAATTGATGCAGATCTCCGGGGAGGATATCAACCAGCCCCGGCAGCCATTTATCTGCGAAGAGCTGCAAAGGCCCGTTTTTCGGCACCTTATCGATACCACATGGGCGCTCATTGGCCATGAACGGGCGGCTACGAGAAGGATCGAAGATGGGATGTTTCACAAAGCTAATGACAGGGAAGACCTGGATGATATAATTAATCGATACATGAATATAGGCAGAAACGGTCTGCCGGAATCGGGGGAAGAACTATGAGTACACGGTTTCCACAGGAAAGACGGGAGTATATCGAAAAGAAGCTGCTGGTGGAGGGGAAGATCCGGGTATCCGAGCTCGCGGCGTTATTTGACGTATCCAGTGAGACCATCCGCAAGGACCTCCTATACCTGGAGGAGAAGGGCATCGCCAAAAAAGGATACGGCGGCGCGGTAGTGGCTAACGAGCGGCTGGAGCCAAGCTACATGGAGAAGTCCATCACCCATCAGGAGGAGAAGGAGCGGATTGCCCGGGCGGCCATCGAGCTTATCGAGGATGGGATGATACTGATGATGGATGCTGGCAGCACGGTTTTCACCGTAGCCAAAATGTTGGGAATGAGAAGCAGTCTGTCGGTATTCACCAACGCCCCGCGTACCGCCCTGCTACTGGACGATTACCAGATCAAGACCTATATATTGGGTGGAGAATTCCGCTCCAATAGCAACGCCTTAATCGGCGGCTGGGCGGTCAACTCCATCAACGAGATACGGGCGGACGCCGCCATCATCGGCACCAGCGGGTTCTGCGGACGTCAGGGCCCCTGCGTGGAGAATTTCCCGGAGTCCGAGATCAAGAAAGCCATGATTGAGAACAGCAACAAAGTGATCGTGGTGGGGGACTCTAGCAAGGCTCGGACAAACGCACTTATACAGTACTGTGACTGGGAGGACGTGGATGCATTCATCACAGACGACGGACTTCCCGAGGAACTGAAAGAGGAACTCGATAAAAAGACAGAATTGGTCATCGTGTAGATAGACGGGGGAATGGGTACATGGCACAGTCGATCATTATGCCGAGGCAGGGAATCAGCGTTACAAGCTGCCTTATCGGCGAATGGATGAAAGGGGAAGGTGACGCGGTAAAAGCCGGCGATGTCCTTTTTACCTATGAGACCGACAAAGCCGCTTTTGAGGAAACGTCACCCGTAGACGGGGTGCTTTTGAAGCGGTTTTATGAGGAAGGGGATGAGGTGCCCTGCCTCCAGACCGTGTGTATCGTCGGCGAACCCGGTGAGAATATCGGTGATCTATCGCCGGAGGAGAACGGATATACGGCCAACATCGAAACAGAGGATACCCCAGAAAAGAAAGCGGAACCGGCATCGCCGGCTCCGGAGACGAAAGCAGGCGCGGGGGGGGAGATCAAGATATCCCCTCGCGCGAAAAAACTCGCCGAGCAGTCCCACGCTGATCTTACTCAGGCGGCAGGAACCGGTCCAGAGGGACGTATTATCGAGCGGGACGTGGCCGCTCTGATCCGGGACGGTAAAAAGGTAAATGCTGGGGCCGGTATATCGGTGACACCCCTGGCGGACGCACACGACTTTACCGATATCCCCCTGACCAATATGCGCAAGATCGTCGGCGATGCCATGTATGAGTCCCTTCAGACTATGGCGCAGTTGACACTGCACGCTTCCTTTGACGCGTCAGAAATGCTGGCTTTTCGTAAAACCGTAAAGGAGCGGAGGGATGAGCTGAATCTAGCCGATATCACCATCAACGATATTATCCTGTACGCGGTATCCCGTACGCTGGTGCGGCACCCTGTGATCAACGCCCACTTTTTAGAGAATCATATCAGGCAGTTTAGAAGCGCAAATATAGGGATCGCCACCGACACAGAACGGGGGCTTATCGTCCCCACACTATTCGGGGCCGAGGGGATGGGAATTACGGAATTATCCCTGGCGGCGAAGGAACTGGTCGAGGCCGCCCGGTCGGGGCAGATCAACCCAGATCTATTGACCGGGGGAACTTTTACGGTAACGAACCTGGGGGTGCTGGGTGTGGAGAGCTTCACCCCGGTGATCAACCCGCCCCAGGCGGCGATACTGGGGGTATGCGCGATTAAGACCGGGCTGAAAGAAGACGGGACTCCCTATCCGGCCATGGGTTTATCGCTCACATTTGACCATCGTGCCACCGACGGTGCCCCGGCGGCACGATTCCTTCAGGATCTCTGCCGGTACCTCTGCGAATGGAATCTATCCCTGGCGGTGGAATCCACCCGGTAATGAAAGGAATACGCGACCGTGATATATGACCTGATCGCCATAGGCGGAGGACCCGCCGGGTATCTGGCCTGTGAGAGAGCCGGACATTGCGGGCTGAAAACGCTGCTCATTGAGAAAGAACATATCGGCGGGGTGTGCCTCAATAAGGGCTGCATACCGCTGAAGACACTGCTGTACTCGGCTAAGGTCAAAGACAGCGCTGAATACGGTGAGGCGTACGGCGTCACCGTCAAGGATATCAGCCTTGATCATGGAGCCGTACTCAGACGCAAGGATGCGATCGTGAAAAAACTCACCGCCGGCGTCCGCAGCGCCGTCAAAAAAGCCGGGTGCGATATCTTGGATGCCAAAGGAATCATCCGGGGCAGAAACGAAGCCGGATATGAGGTAGAGACGGACGGGCAGATCTATACCGGTAAGAGGCTGCTGATCGCCGCCGGGTCCCGTTCGTGGATACCGCCCATTGAAGGAGTGGCAGAGGGGCTGGATAGCGGGTACGTGCTCACCAGTTCGGAGATGCTAAATCTTACAAAAGTACCAGGAAAACTTGCGATCATCGGCGGCGGGATCGTGGGAATGGAGATGGGGAGCTATTTTCACTCCGCGGGAAGCGATGTGACCATCGTAGAGATGATGCCCCGAATCGGAGGGAATATCGACGAGGAGATCGCGGCGCTGCTGCAGAGTGAGTACGAAAAGAAGGGGATTCGATTCATCACAGAAGCCTCTGTCACCGGGATCAGGGACGGGATCGTCGAGTACAAACAAAACGATACGATCAGAGATATACGTGCGGATAAAGTGCTTATAAGCACGGGGCGAAAAGCCTGGGTGGAGGGTATCGGATTAGAGACTATAGGTGTAGCCACAGACTGCCGAGGTATCATGATCGATCAGCACTGTCTGACCAATGTGCCAAATGTATATGCGGCGGGGGACGTGACGGGGATCTGCATGCTGGCCCATACCGCCTACCGCCAGGCTGAGGTGGCAGTGAATCATATGCTTGCTGAGCCTGATGTCATGCGCTACGACGCCATCCCTTCGGTCATATACACCAATCCTGAGGTGGCTATGGTCGGCGAAACGCCCCAAAGCGCCCGGGAAAAGGGAATGGATGTCACTGAAAAGACTATTTCCATGAATTTTTCAGGGCGGTATATGGCGGAGAACCAAGGGGGACACGGGATCATAAAAATCGTCGTGGACAACCGCATGGGAACGCTCTGCGGCGTCCATTTGATCGGCAATTACGCCTCGGAAATCATCTTGAGCGCGGGGATCATGATCGAGAAGATGCTCACGATAGATGAGATCCAGCGGATCGTATTTCCCCATCCCACCGTATCCGAAGTGATCCGGGAAGCTATTTTTCAGTTATAAAGGGAGAAAATAATATGCCAAAAAGCCTGCCTGTAGACCCCAAAGAACTGCGCAAAACGGGGGCTCTTACGTTTGAGCCCATCCCACTTAACCAATATCAAAAAAGGGTTGCAGATGAAAAAGGGAATTTAACCAAAGAAGACTTCCTGCGTATCTACCGGGATATGCTGATTATCCGGAATTTTGAAGAGATGCTCAACGCCGTAAAGGTGACCGGGGAGTACGAAGGTCTTGCGTACAATTACCCAGGCCCCGCCCATTTGGGGATCGGCCAGGAAGCGGCCTACGTGGGGCAGGCTTTTTATCTCACCATCGATGATTTCACTTTCGGCTCCCATCGGAGCCACGGGGAGATACTGGCCAAAGGACTTTCCGCTATTGAGCAGCTGCCGGACGATGAACTCGATACCATCATGAAGGGTTTCTTCGACGGAGCGATTTACGATGTGGTGACCAAACATACCAAAAAGAGCGATGTCAAGGATGTTGCGAAAGATTTTCTGCTCTACGGGGTGTTGGCCGAGATATGGGCCAGAACTACCGGATTCAATATGGGGCTGGGGGGGTCCATGCACGCGTTCTTCACTCCCTTTGGGATATACCCTAACAACGCCATCGTGGGCGGATCAGCCACCATCGCCACCGGAGCGGCCCTATTCAAGAAGTCAAATAAAAAGAAGGGGATTGTGGTCTGCAATATAGGGGACGGCAGTTTGGGCTGCGGGCCGGTATTTGAGGCGATGAACTTCGCAGCTATGGACCAGTACGATACCCTTTGGGAAGAAGACTTTAGGGGTGGATTGCCCATTATATACAATATATTTGACAACAGCTACGGCATGGGGGGCCAGACCTGCGGGGAGACCATGGCGTACAATATTTTGGCCAGGCTGGGGGCGGGGATTACACCCACCCAGATGCATGCGGAGCGGATCGACGGGATGAACCCCCTGGCTGTCATCGACGCCTACAAACGCAAGAAAGCCGTGATCGAAAAGGATCATCAGGGACCGGTACTGCTGGACGTGATTACCTACCGGATGAGCGGCCACAGCCCCTCCGACTCTTCCAGCTATCGGAGCAAGGAAGAGATCGCCGCCTGGGAGGAGGCTGACTCTATCCAGGCTTTCAGAGCCCAGCTCCTGGAAGCAAAGGTCACCGGAGAAGCGGAACTTCAAAGTATAGAAGCGTCATGCAAGGAAGATATCCTCCAGGCCGTAAAGCTGGCCCGCGACGAAGACATCTCCCCACGGATGGATCTCAATAAAACCCCCGATATTATAACGGACATGATGTTTTCCAATAAAACTGTCAAGAACATGGATCCCGGCCGGGAGCCGGATGTCAGCATGCCCCTGGAAGAAAACCCGCGGCACATAAAAAACAAAACAAAACACCGCTATGCCTTTGATGAAAACGGAAAGCAGGTCTCGGGGATCAAGTCCTATCTATTTCGGGACGGTGTATTCGATGCGATGTTCCCTAAATTCTATGAGGACCCCACGTTAATCGCCTATGGGGAGGACAACCGCGACTGGGGCGGGGCCTTTGCCGTGTACCAGGGACTCACCGAAGCGCTCCCCTACCACCGGTTCTTCAACGCCCCCATCTCCGAGGCCGCTATTGTTGGTACGGGAGTGGGCTACGCCATGTGCGGGGGCCGTGCGGTGGTGGAGTTGATGTACGCCGATTTCCTGGGGAGGAGCGGCGACGAGGTCTTCAATCAGATGAGCAAGTGGCAGGCCATGAGCGCCGGCGTTATCAAGATGCCCCTGATCCTGCGGATGTCTGTTGGGTCCAAATACGGGGCCCAGCACTCCCAGGACTGGTCGGCGCTGTGTACCCATGTGCCGGGGCTTAAGGTGGTATTTCCCGCTACCCCCTATGATGCCAAGGGGTTAATGACGAAAGCGCTGAATGGTACCGATCCGGTGATATTCATCGAGAGCCAGCGGCTCTACAATATGGGAGAGATGTTCCATCAGGAAGGCGTGCCGTTGGAGAATTATGAGATCGAATTCGGTGACCCCGACATCAAACGTGAGGGGAAGGATCTCACCATACTGAGTATCGGGGCGACCCTGTACCGCGCCATCGAGGCGGCGGATATTTTGAAAGACAAATATGGTATAGAGGCGGAAATCATCGACGCCCGCTCATTGGTGCCATTTGATTACGGCAAGGTACTGTCATCGGTGAAAAAGACCGGGCGGATCGTGGTGACGGGAGACGCCTGCGAACGCACGTCCTTTATGAAGGACATGGCGCAGAATATCACAGAGCTGGCATTTGATGATCTGGACGCCCCCCCGGTGGTGGTGGGGTCCCGCAATTGGATCACTCCGGCCTATGAATTGGAAGACGCTTTCTTCCCCCAGGCGGCGTGGATCGTAGACGCGGTTCATGAGAAGATACTGCCGTTAACAGGTCACGTGCCCCAGCAGAATTTCACCCGGTTAAAAAAAATCGAAAACGCCCGGCGCGGCGTGTGAGGAGATCATATGAAGACACGGGCGGTCAGACTGTACGGAAAAGAGGACCTGCGGCTGGAGGAATTTGATCTCCCCCCCATGGGAGATGATGAGATCCTCGTAAAGATCGTCTCCGATAGCATCTGTATGTCCTCCTACAAGGCGGCGATACAGGGTCCCGAGCACAAGCGTATTCCTGATGACGTGGCCAGGAATCCTGCTATCATCGGTCATGAGTTTTGCGGGGAGATCATGGAGGTAGGCCGTAAATGGCGCAGGAAGTTCCATAAAGGGGAAAAGTTCGTCATACAGCCGGATTTTAATTATAAAGGCTCTCTGGACGCTCCGGGATACTCCTACCCCTACTGCGGCGGGGACGCAACCTATGCTATCATACCCGCTGAGGCAATGATCACGGGTTCGCTCCTAAAGTACCAGGGCGACAGCTTCTTTTACGGCTCCCTGGCCGAGCCTATTAGCTGTATCGTAGGGGGATTTCATGCGTTTTACCATAGTACCCGGGGTACCTACGCCCATGACATGGGCTTGATAGCTGGGGGCAATATGGCGATACTAGGAGGCGCGGGTCCCATGGGCCTCGGGGCTGTTGACTATGCACTCCACTGCGACAGGAAACCGGGGATCTTGGTGGTCACCGATATTGATGATGGCCGGCTCAGTATCGCACGGCAGCTATTCCCCGCGGAAGCAGCGGAGAAGGCGGGTATCGACCTGCATTTCATAAACACACGAAGAGAAGAAGCCGAAACAAAAATGATGGCGCTCTCCGGCGGCAGAGGATACGACGACGTCCTCGTCATGGCTCCTGTGAAGGCTGTGGTGGAGCAGGCGGATAGGCTGTTGGGTCCTGATGGATGCCTAAACTTCTTCGCCGGGCCCATAGACAGCGGTTTCAGCGCGCTGCTTAATTTTTACGACGTTCACTACGCCTCCACCCACGTGACGGGAACCACAGGGGGCAATATCGAAGATATGATGGAAGCGATCGAGCTGATCTCCCGCGGAAAGATCGACCCCGCCTGCATGGTCACCCATATAGGAGGACTGAACTGCGTGGTGGATACTACCCTCAATCTGCCCGGATTGCCCGGCGGAAAGAAACTGATTTACACTCATATCGACATGCCCCTGACGGCTATATCGGATCTTGCTAAACTGGGAGAGACGGATTCATTCTATCGTTCATTATCCGAGATCGTGAACCGGCACGGCGGATTGTGGAACGCCGAGGCAGAGGCGAATTTATTGGAGCATTGTCAGGAAAAAGATGAAAAGGAGGCGATCTGATGGATCACATACAGAAAGCCTATGAGATCGCCAGAGAACGGTATGCCGCCATTGGAGTGGATACAGAACGGGCTCTTAGTGCGCTAACGCAAATCCCCCTCTCCATGCACTGCTGGCAGGGGGACGACGTGGGTGGATTTGAGAACCCCGACCAGACCCTGACCGGGGGCATCCAGGTTACCGGAGCCTATCCCGGCAAAGCCAGGAACCCTCATGAATTACGCGCGGATATTGAGAAGGCGTATTCCCTGATACCGGGCAGGCATAGGCTCAATCTCCATGCGTTCTACCTGGAGACCGGGGGAGAGAAGGTGGACCGGGACGCTATCGAGCCCCGGCACTTTGCTGCGTGGGCAGATTGGGCAAAAGAGCACACCGTCGGTGTGGATTTTAACCCCACGCTGTTTTCCCACCCTCTTTCGAACAGTGGGTTTACTCTTTCCAGCCCCGACAAGGGTATTCGGGACTTCTGGATCGAGCACTGCAAAAAAAGTCGCCGGATCGGGGAATTCTTTGGGCGTGAGCTTGGCACTCCCTGTGTGACCAATATATGGATCGCCGACGGATATAAGGATATCCCCGCGGACCGGCTCTCTCCCCGGCAGCGGCTCTTAGAGTCTCTGGATACAATACTTGCCGAACCCATCGATAAGCAGTACAATCTGGACTCTGTGGAGAGCAAGCTTTTCGGCATCGGCTCCGAGAGTTATGTGGTAGGCTCCCATGAATTCTACATGGGATACGCCGTGAGCCGGGGGACACTGCTATGTCTTGACGCGGGACATTTTCACCCTACCGAGGTCATCTCCAATAAAATATCGGCAGCGTCACTATTCATCGACGAGTTACTGCTTCATGTGAGCAGACCGGTTCGGTGGGACAGCGATCACGTGGTGATATTGGACGATGAACTGCATGAGATCGCCCGTGAGATCGTCCATAACGGACTGCTGGATCGCGTGCATATCGGGCTTGACTTTTTTGACGGCAGCATCAACCGTATCGCCGCCTGGGTTATCGGGATGCGATCTATGCAGAAGGCGCTCCTGCTGGCGCTATTAGAACCTTCGGATCAATTGAGGAAGGCGGAACTCGCGGGAGATCTCACCAGCCGCCTGGCGTTTATGGAGGAGTACAAGTCATATCCTTTCGGAGCGGTATGGGATTATCTCTGTTTGAGGGAAGATGTCCCGGTGGGTCCTGCGTGGCTGGCTGAAGCCAAGGCATATGAAAAAAATGTGCTTCTAAAAAGAGGATAAGGATAGCATGTATGAAATAGGTAAAGCAAAGATGAAACGTATATCCACGTATGCCGGGGGACGGTCCGATTACGTCCAGGGAGGAGGCGGCAATACTTCGGTAAAGCTTGACGAGAGCCTCATGGCCATCAAGGCATCGGGATACACCTTGGCTGAAATCACTAATGAAATGGGATATGTCACCGTTTACTACCCATCGATCAAAGGCTACTACAATACGGTGGACAGGGATATAGAAAAGGACTATGAAAAAGAGAGTCTCTCCGTCAATCTAGCCAGCGTCAAACTGCTTACTGGCATGGAGGACAAGCGCCCCTCTGTGGAGGTTGGATTTCATTCTTTTCTGCAGAAGTACGTGATCCATACCCACTCGGTTTACGCCAACCTGCTGTGCTGCGCGCAGGAAGGGAGAGATATTGCTCGAGATATATTTGCGGACAGCGGTATCGCATATCTGTTCATCCCTTATATCGATCCCGGGTTTCGGCTGACATTAGCGGTAAAGGATGCGGTGGCGATATATCGGGAGAGAAACGGCGTCATACCGGATGTCATATTTCTCGAAAACCACGGACTTATCGTGAGCCATGACGACGCCGATCAAGCCATCCTCATCCATGAGGATGTGAACAACCGGATAAAAAAGCATTTTGGTCTGGAGACATATCCGGAACCAAAGAGCATACCGAAAGAGGATCATTTCCGGAGCGGCACGGCTTACCTAAAGAATTTTATCACTGAATACAACGCAGGAATAGAGTATTTCAGGTCATTGAAACTTTACCCCGATCAATTGGTATATATCGGTCCCAAGCTGGATGGCGTAATCAATATCGATACAACAACCGGTGCGGTTACCTACTTCACGACGGAGAAAGAGGCCCGGACCATCGAGGAGACCCTGTTGGCCGTGGTGTATATAGTTCAGCAGATCAAAAAAGCGGCGCTTAAATTACAGCAGATGGGGGAGCGGGACGCGGATTTCATCAATAACTGGGAGAGTGAGAAGTACCGTTCCAAACTGGTGCGATAGGGGGACCGGGATGTGTAAAAAGGACTATATCGCCTTTGATTTCGGCGCGAGCAACGGTCGGGGGATTCTCGGACGGTTTGATGGAAAGCGCCTCTCTATCCAGGAACTGAACCGGTTCCCTAACGGATATGTTCGGGTGGGGGGCGAGTATTACTGGGACATTCTGCACCTTTATACCAGCATGAAAGATGGTTTTGCCATCTATGCCAAGCAGTACGACGGTGTCCTTTCAGGCATAGGGATCGATACGTGGGGGGTGGACTTCGGCCTCATTGATACGCAGGGGCGGATTCTCGGAAACCCCAGATCCTACCGCGATCCCCGTGGGAAACGGGGGCAGAAGGCGTTCTATGAGAAATACGGGGAACGAACAGTATTTAATATCACGGGAATCGCCAATTTGGAATTCAACACGATCTATCAACTCTATGACATGGTGTTGCGGCAAGACCCCCAATTGGCTGCGGCGGATAAGCTGCTGCTAATGCCGGATCTATTGGCTTATCTGCTCTGCGGAGAGGTATCGGCGGAATATACGTTTGCCACCACCACCCAGATGGTGGACAGCAGAACCGGATTGTGGTCGGAAGACATCATCAGGATGCTTGGTATCGACAAGGGCATACTGCCTCCCATCCGGATGAGCGGGGAAAGGAAAGCCGATCTGCGAGACACTGTACGAGAGGAGACTGGTCTAAAAAAAGCGCCTCCCGTATACTGCGTAGGCGCCCATGATACGGCGTCCGCTGTGGCTTCCGTTCCTGCCGGGAATGATAACTACGCCTATCTCTCCTCCGGGACATGGTCGTTGATCGGCGTGATACGGGATAAAGCGCTGATTAATAGTACTGTATACGCGAATAAATTCTCCAACGAGGGGGCCGTCGATGGTAAAGCCCGGCTGCTTACCAATATCATGGGGCTCTGGATCATCCAGAACTGCAAGCAGGATTGGGACCGGGTGGAGGTTACGGAGTGGGACGATATCGTTTACATGGCCCAGGAAGCGCCCGCGTTTCAGTCATTCATCGACGTAAACGCCCATGCGTTCTTCTGCCCCGGCAACATGACGGAGAAGATACGGCAATACTGCCGGGAGACAGGGCAGCGGGTACCCGAGACCAAGGGGGAGATCGCACGCACGGTGTATGAGAGCCTGGCTATGAGTTATCGGGAGGCTTTTTCCGGACTGGAAGAGCTGAAAGGCAGACGGATTGACACGCTTCATATTATAGGCGGCGGTTCCAAGAACTCGCTTCTCAATCAATTTGCCGCCAATGCAATTGATAGGCCGGTGGTGGCGGGGCCCTCCGAAGCCACCGCTATAGGGAATATTATGGTGCAAATACAGGCCTCCGGTGAAGTGAACGGACCTAATCAAGCCCGGCAAATCATTCGGGATTCCTTCGATGTCTCCTATTATGAGCCTGCTGATACGGCATTCTGGGAAGACGGATATATGCGGTATAGAATGTCAATACAAAGAACTGGCGGTATGTAACCAAATACTTTTTGGGGTCAGCTATTCTTGAATTATACAAATCACGTAAACAACCGGTAAGTATCCATACCTAGCTGTTATCAATCCTATCTCTGATCTTGCGAGCTGTTGGCTTTCCGCCCATGTCGGTGTACAATAATAAAAGATACCTTCAAGAAACAACTGGTTGTCATTTGCCTCAGATACAACTATGGACAGACTTGAAGAGGGTAAATACGAAACCGGGAGACGCGTATGAAAGTATTGATCGCACCAGACAGTTTCAAGGGGAGCATATCCTCTGTAGATGCGTCCAAAGCCATGGAGAAGGCCGTAAGGAGTGTGTTCCCCGACACAGTGACCGTAAAGATACCGATCGCCGACGGCGGTGAGGGGACGGTAGATGTGTTTCTCACGGCCATGGAGGGCGAGGCCGTATACCGTGATGTCACAGGGCCCACGGGGGATACTGTACGGGCGAAGTTGGCGATGATAGACAGCGATACGGCAGTGGTCGAGATGGCGCAGGCATCGGGACTATATCTGGTGCCGGAAAACCGGCGTAATCCCATGGAAGCTACGACATACGGGACAGGGGAATTGATCCGCAGTGCCATAGCGCTGGGCGCGAAGACCATCATACTGGCTGTGGGCGGGAGTGCCACCAATGACGGCGGCGTGGGGATGGCCCAAGCATTAGGGGCGAGTTTCACCGATAGAGATGGACGGGAACTGGGGTATGGATGCCATGACCTTGGAAGTCTCTCAACTGTAGATTTGGGACCCATGAGGGAGCTTTTGCAGGATACCAAGATCATCCTGGCCTCTGATGTCAATAATCCGCTGTGTGGACTAGAGGGTGCCTCCCATATTTATGGGCCGCAAAAAGGTGCGAATCTTGAGATGGTCCGGGTCATGGATAGAAACCTAGGACATCTAGCGGATGTATTGCAGAAACAAACAGGTATAGATGCGGCAGTGAAGCCGGGGGCTGGAGCCGCCGGGGGGATCGCGGTACCGCTTTTTGCGATCGAAAAATGTATTCAGCGTTCGGGGATCGATATCGTACTGGATATGACGGGATTTGACAAGCACCTTGAGGATGCTGATCTGGTGCTTACAGGAGAGGGACAGATCGATGGGCAGGCCTTGTATGGCAAGGTGCTCGCAGGGATCGGGAAGCGCTGTATGGTGAGAGATGTACCCGTTCTGGCCTTCGCGGGATCCATCGGAGCGGACGCGGATAAACTAAAAACTGTGGGCATCAGCGCAGTCTTCTCCATCGTAAACGGGCCCATGACGCTAGATCATGCCATGGAGAACGCAGGTGACTTGCTTGAAGGAAGCGTTCGCCAGGTGATGGGCGCGATCCGTGCTATGGGGTGAGGTCCAAAGAGGACAAGATCAAGAGTAAAAAGAAAGAGTCCCACCCTTACGCGCGGGACTCTCGCTTAACCCCCGTTTTACCTTCTTCGCCTCACTATACCGATGATCAGTACTAGTGCGATCAGCAGCAAGCCGCCGATGAGGAAATAGATCCACGGGAAGGTATGGTCTGTTTCCGACACGATTTCTGCGGCGGCTTCCCCTGGTTGTTCGGCCGTAGGTGTTGGGGCCGCTTCTTCTGTGGGTACATTGGAGCGGTTTTGCTCATCAATACGTGTCTCTGTCAACGCATAGTCTGAGCACGAAGACTGAGTTATCACGATATTGCCCTCACTATCCACGACGGCGGACTGCCTGAACTCAAGCTCGCCGGTAGCATGGTTGTAATAGTAATAATACAGTGTCTCTCCGGCGTACTCCGCACCTACATGGAATGTAATGCGCGCTTCACCGGGAAGTTTGCCACTGTGATTGAAGCTGGCTATGAGAACGGGTTGGCCTCCCGACGCATTGGCGATTTCAGGAAAATCTGAACCGTCGCTCAGTTGAGCTCCGAAGTCGATTTCATCAAAATCGGTGGAGGTCATCGTTCCCGCGGGAAAGGTCATTGTGTAGCCTTCACCTCTAAGTGCAACAGGTTCCGTGGCATTTTGATCCACCAGATCATTGATCTCCTCCTGTGTCAATACTGGGGAGTCCTGAATATTGACCTCCGTGGTTGATTCAGGGGATTCCTCTTCATTGTTTTTTGTATCATTGGAGGTTTCTTTTTCAGTATCCAGGGGTTCGTTGACCATGGTAACAGCGACTTTTACCGTTACTTTTGCCGCTCTGGTTTTTGCGGTGGCAGTTGTTTCTCTGGCGCCAGGATCTGTATTGGTTACCAGGCAGAAATAATAAGCGCTGCCGGCAACGGACGTCGGAACGGCATAGGCTGCGGATCCGGCACCCGGTATCGCGCCTCCGTTTCTATACCACTGATAGGACAATGTCCCCGAGGTCACATTGGCGCTCACCGATAGTGTTACCGGCTTACCCACTGAGACAAATGCGTCCGCGGGTTGGGAGAGAATGGTAGGTGTTTCGGTGTACGTGGGTCGCGGAACGGTGGTGGATGACGGAGCGGCACTTGTGCTGACCACGACAGCGGCGGTATTGGTAGTGGCGGTGGCCGTCTTGCTGCCTGTTGCGGTATTGTCCGTATTGGTGACGATACAGTAATAATAGGTCGTGCCTTCAGCGTCCGTAGGCGCGGTGTAGGTGGCGTTTGTGGCGCCTGCTATGATGGCCCCTCCCGCGTTGCTGTCAGCCGCGTTACTGTACCATTGGTAGGAGAGCGTCCCTGTGCCGACGCTGGCGGTGACGGATAGATTAGCGATCTCACCGACCAATACGGTCGTCCCGGTGGGCTGGGTACCAATCGAAGGTGTCTCGGCGTCCCGATTAACGATGACAGCGGCGGTATTGGTAGTGACGGTGGCCGTCTTGCTGCCCGTGGCTGTATTGTCCGTATTGGTGATGACACAGTAATAGTATGTTGTGCCTTCAGCGTCCGTAGGAGCGCTGTAGGTAGCATTGGCCGCACCTGCTATGATAGCCCCTCCCGCGTTACTGTCAGCCGCATTGCTGTACCACTGATAGGAGAGCGTACCCGTGCCGACGCTGGCGGTGACGGATAGATTCGCAGCCTCACCGACCAATACGGTGGTTCCAGCGGGCTGTGTGTCAATGGAAGGCGTCTCGGCGTCTCGATTGACGATGACAGCGGCGGTATTGGTAGTGGCGGTGGCCGTCTTGCTGCCTGTTGCGGTATTGTCCGTATTGGTGATGACACAGTAATAGTATGTTGTGCCTTCAGCGTCCGTAGGAGCGGTGTAGGTGGCGTTTGTGGCGCCCGCTATCATGGCTCCTCCCGCGTTGCTGTCAGCGGCGTTGCTGTACCATTGGTAGGAGAGCGTCCCCGCGCCGACGCTGGCGGTAACAGAGAGAGTGGCGACCTCGCCGATCGATACGGTTGTTCCTGCAGGCTGGGCATCAATGGTGGGTGCCTCTGCATTTAACGGAGGATTTACTAAGACGGCAGCTGTATTGGTAGTGGCTATGGCTGTAGTATTGCCTGTAGCGGTATTATCCGTATTGGTGATCACGCAGTAGTAATACGTTGTTCCAGCGCTGCCTGTGGGGGCGCTGTAGGTGGCATTGGTAGCGCCTGCTATGAGGGCGCCTCCCGCGTTGCTGTCGGCCGCGTTGTTGTACCACTGGTAGGAGAGCGTCCCCGTACCGACGCTGGCGGTGACGGATAGATTTGCGGCTTCTCCGATCAGAACGGTTGACCCAGCGGGTTGGGCGTCAATGGTGGGTGTCTCCGCGTCTACCGGCTCATTGACAACAACTGCCGCCGTATTGGTGGTAACTTCTGTTGTGGTATCTACTGTCGCGCTATTATCCGTATTGAGCACAATGCAATAGTAGTATGTTGTTCCGGCGGTGCCTGTCGGAGCGCTGTAGGACGCCGTCGTTGCTCCTCCTATGGGCGTCCCGGTGGTATTGTCGTTCACATCGTTACTGTACCACTGATAGGAAAGCGACCCTAGAGTTACACTGGCAGTGACAGACAGATCAGCCGCTTCATTTATCAGGACCGTCACCCCTGCTGGCTGTGAGCTAATGACAGGGGCTTCCGCGTTGGTGGCGGCAATGGCTATGGATGATAGCGGCAGTAATAAAATCATGGAGAGCAGTATGGCGGCTGTCTTCTTAAACATGATGCGTTCCTCCTTGATGAGTGTATCCAATTCCATACTTTTATGCCCCTTATATAAACGTATTATTTTGTAATAATCTGAATCACACAATCAACCACAATATACTTTTCTCCCCCTGAATTACAGCGTGAGAATTATAGAGAATATCAGTTACAAAAAACGTAAACGACTTGACATAAGTCAAAAAACAACGTGGAAAAATACATTGACAGAGTGCTTCGACAGATGTAGAATAAACGTGTAAATTGGAGTATTTAATATTACCAAAACCCCTGCTATTTCACGGGATTCAGCCAGCGGCATTGTAGCGAACTATTGATTGGAAATTGGACATAGATAACGAAAAGAGAAGTGTCAAATGAATGAGTATTAGTCAGCCTTGATACTGAGAGGAACGGCTTTTTTAAGTATTGCCGACACCTTATTTTAAAATGACAATAGTCAAAATTGACGAGTGGTTTCGCACTGATTATTGATAAGAATAAATATATAAACCACTAAATTAAACAATTTAGCAAAGGGGATGCAGAATGGCATACAAATTCGGCGAATATCTCCGGGTAAAAAGAAATAAAGCCAAACTGACCCAGGAACAACTGGCTTCTGCGATTGAAAAGACAGGCATGTATATCAGCAATATTGAAAAGGGCAAAAATTACGCGCCGCCAAAACAAGAAGATCTGGAGGCGCTGGCGGAAAGATTGAACTTGACCCGGGAGGAGCGAATTACTTTTTTCGAGGCTGCCGCCGCGGATCGCTCTACGTTGCCGAAGGATATGATCGATTATATAAATAAATGCCCGTCATTGCGGGACCTTCTTCGCATCGCCATTGACAGAAACATATCGGATAATGACTGGAAAGCGCTGATTGAAGCGCTGTAATTCATGAAAAATAAATGAGACGATCGACTTTCCTTTCTACAGACTTTTCGGCGCCGCAGGTGCAATACTGGCTATATGGAGTTTCTGGTGCGGCGAGTCTGGCGTATTAAATAATCCCGTAGATATGGATATTTGGAGCTTATTCTGATGCCGCTTTTTCTACACGGCAGTACCTACACTGGAATCGATATCAGTGATACGCTTCCGGCCGGAGCAGAAAATAGTTTACCGGTAGCCCCTATACGGTAACATTCATAAAAGCCGATCTATGCGAATATTCACCTGAAGATATGGCGATGAGCATGAGAATGGTGCGTTTAAATTCGCCAATCCCCACAGCGAGACATATGATCATGGCTATCAGTTATTGTCAGCAGCCAATGGCTGGGGCAAAACGTATACTAATGAAGAAAGACAGAAATACATAGTGATAATGAAAAGGGGCTTTCGCTAGAGGCGCCGAAACGTTTGTAAAAAACGAAATGTCCATCCAGAAGAGCGTCCAGGCTGGTCATGGAATCAAATACGTACTGGAAATGGCATGTACGCCTATTTCCTTCGGCAGAAAGCAAAATAATACGGTACCGGACGGGCATATGGCTGAAAATGCGATAGAATGAATAAAATGACGAATGTCAAACATCATATCTGAACAAAGTCAAATGATGAAAGACCACGCGAAAATGAAAAGTCGAGCAAATTAAATTGTTTAACCATCTATTTAAAGACAGGTATTGATATAGCGAAAATGCCCATAAAGATAGGGTTTTCTGGCTACGACAAAAATAGAATTCTAACGGGTTGTTTTGTTAATAATGAAATCATTTAGTTTGTTCTGACGATGCTCATAAGATGATGGTACATTTGACAATATACCGAGGCTGCGGGATTGGAAGATATAGGATTTCAGATAGAGGATATTTAGTTCCGTAATTTCTTTAGTAAAATGAATATTTTCAAGCGACAATACCGACAAAAGTCATAAGAGAAAAATACACATGCTTTTAATAATTTAAATAAACTAGTATGTTTACAATAGTTCTATTTCGGTATCTTCCCCTTGATTGCAGGCTTTTTTGACTGCTATTGTATTTATCAATCATTACTTTATACCAAAGTATACCCGTCGGTGAAGGTGGTTTTGTTTTAGCTGTCAGCGTTGCGCGTTCTGTAATGATGTGGGACAAGAAAAATTCATATGGATATAATTGACCGCAGTCGAGCATAAAAAATGACAAAGGTCAAAAAACGGTTTGCGACCAAATTCAGTATATATAAATAAAGTAATATGTTTAAATCAATAATTAGTAGATAAAAACTAATTATATTGGTCATTCCGTCTATGACGTTATGATATTTGAATTGGAAAGGAAGATTGAGATGAAAAATAAAGGCTCTATAACCCAAAAAAATCAAGGAGGGTAGTATCGTAGCTCTCAATATAAGGAGGAAAATATGTCATCAAACTGGATACACGCAAAAGAGTATTCGATCAATAGTATCTTGCTGATGGACCGATGGATTCTGCGGCATCTGATCGGGTTTTGCGACAACCCGTTCTACGAGGATACACAATATCGCCGGTATCTAGGTATTATCCTTGCGTACCATCCCATAATTCGCTGGTATTACGAGACCAAATGTCCGGAGTCTGTGGAAAGAGTGGACGCTTTAGCAAGAAACGCCCCCGCCTTCTTATTCCCCGGTGATGTCAGAGAAGCTGAAAAACGGTTTCTAGATACAGTCGATACATTTATCGTCTATCTGTATCCCGAGGTAATGAACACAAAATTGCTCCTATATACGCGACTGGGATCCTCAAAGCCTACTATCCATTACTGATTTTACCGGTAAAGTAGTGCTGGATGTGGGAAGCGGTACGGGACGACTGGCATTCGCTGCGGCGAAACGGGCCAGAAGGGTATACGCCAGCGAACCCACCGACAGACTGCGGGAGTATATGCGTGACAGGATCGGACGGGAGTCTATCGATAATGTAGTAGTAAGGCGATACGTTTGATATCGCGATGTCTGCCCACGTGGTGGGACTGAACTATGAGCGGGAAATCGCAAGTCTTACGCGTGTCGTTAAAAACGGCGGGTACATCATTGATTGCATGGGGGATGATGACCGGAAACGCCCCAAGCCAAAAGAAGAGCTGCTGAAGGCAGGCTTTGACTACGATCACTATGTGAGCAAAAGCGGCGGGGATGTATACCGGTATTGGAAGAAAGCCTGTAAGATACGCTAATCAAAAACTAAAAGAATCCCGTGTTTCAGCGGGGTTTTTTTAGTATATGCAGCAGTTGAAAACAATCTTTAAGTGTTTTCCTTCAGTAAATCCCGTATCTCGGTGAGCAGCACTTCCTGTTTGGTGGGCGCGTTGGGCTTTGGCGGCTCGGCGGTCTTCTTTCGCTTCATTTTGCTGATAAGCCTTACGAATAGAAATACGCTGATGGCGATGATCAAAAAATCGATAATGCTCTGAATGAACACACCGTATTGTAGAACGGCGTTGTTGACGGTGATACTAAGCTCACTCAAGCTGATTCCGACCAGTAGGATACCGATCAGTGGCATGAGAATATCATTGACCAGTGATGTGACGATCTTTCCGAACGCACCGCCCATGATAACCCCCACCGCCAGGTCCAAAACATTGCCCTTTGTGATAAAAGCCTTAAACTCTTTGAAGATACTATCTCCCCCCGATTCTTTTTATTCTAAAAACCTATTAACGCTGCAACTTGCATATATCTCCGTTGTACACGATCCCCTTTGTGGCGTCAATAGTGGCCATGCACCCGGTTTTGGCCAATTGGAGCGCTTTCCAGGCCGATGCGATGACGGGTATGTCCATGGCTATCCCCGCGGCGGCAGCGCCGGATTGGTCCATCTCCTCTTCGGTGATGATGCCCTTGGACTTCTTGACCACTTGCAGGACCTCCGGAGTGGTCTTCTCGATGACCAGGATGTCCCCCTCCTTAAAATTGTGGTAAAGGTCTTCGACTCCCGTGGCCACATAGAGACGGCCGGTGGCAGGAGGCAAATTGTTTCCCTTACCCCGCAGCAGTATATTGCCCATGACGTGTATCTGGAGTGTGTTGGTCATTTCCCCTATTCGATCCGAGCTGCCGGTGATGATGATGATATCCCCGTCCATGGCGATACCGGCCTCCTTGACCTTGTTGGCAGCGTCTTCAAAGAGCTCCTTGCTGGTTTCCCGGTACTCGTTCATCAGGGGTGTGACACCCCAGGAGAGGGCGAGCTGGCGGTAGGTTCGGGGTACAGGGGTGATGGCCACAATATCAGTCGCCGGCCGAAAGCGGGATACCATCCGTGAAGTGCTCCCCGTCCGGGTGACGGTGACGATGGCCACCGCCTCCAGGTCGTGGGAGGTGGTGCAGGTGGCGTGACTGATGGCGTTGATGATGCTCAAGTTTATACCAGGATGAATATGCTCAAATTTTTCCTTGTAATCAATGGCTTTCTCGGTACGCTCCGCGATCTTCACCATGGTTTTGATGGATTCCACCGGGTAGCGGCCAGCGGCGGTCTCCCCTGAGAGCATGATGGCGCTGGTGCCGTCGTAAATGGCGTTAGCCACGTCGGTGATCTCTGCCCGGGTGGGGCGGGGATTGCGGATCATAGATTCCAGCATCTGGGTGGCGGTGATGACCTTCTTGCCCGCCGTGAAGCATTTGGTGATGAGTTCCTTTTGGAGGTGCGGCAGTTCCTCAAAGGGGATCTCCACTCCCATGTCACCACGCGCCACCATGATCCCTGCCGACAGACGGATGATCTCGTCGATATGCTCGATCCCCGAGCGATTCTCGATCTTGGCGATGAGCTCGATATGCTCCCCCTTATTCTGCGCCAGGAAGCGTTTCACGTCCACGATATCCTGGGCGGTCCGTACGAATGACAAAGCGATGAAGTCCAGATCATGCTCTATGGCAAACAGCATATCCGACTTATCTGCGTCGCTCAAAAACGGCATGTCCAGGCAGACATCCGGGAGATTGGCGCTCTTGTGATCTGATAGGGGGCCTCCGTGAAGTACACGACAGATGATATTCCCGTCTTTTATCGCCTCCACCAATAATTCTATATTGCCGTCGTCCAATAAAACGCGGTATCCAGGCTTTAGTATGGAGGGGAGATTGGCGTAGTTGACGGAGACGATCTCTGCACTGCCCATACGTTCCTCGGTGGTTAGTGTAAACTGGGCTCCGTCTTTTAGCGTAACTTTCCGTCCCTCGAACCGGCCGATACGGACCTCGGGCCCCCGGGTGTCGAGCATGATGGGCAGTGGCACATTCATTTCTTCCCGAAGCTCCTTCAAGAGCTCGATCCGGGCGTGGTGTTCCTCATGGGTGCCGTGGGAGAAATTAAGCCGGGCCACATTCATTCCTGTTTCTATCATTTGCCGCAGGACTTTCTTATCGTCGGAAGCCGGGCCGATGGTGCAGACGATCTTTGTTTTTCGCATAGTATTCTCCTATTTTGTCACTAAATCTTCCCAAACTATTATAGCAGAAATTCCAGTTATGATTCATCTTTATACCGGGATTATAGTTAGGAGACACTCAAATCACACATATTTTTCCTATAATTTAATGATTCGATTTGGGATTTTAGCGGTATATATATATGAACGTATTATCGCAAGCTTATATTTTTGACTGAACATAACGACATCTTTCAGGGGGTAGACTTCATGAGATTTTCTTTGCGTCGCTTTATTGCATTTCTTATGTCCTTTTTACTATTCATCAGCATCACAGCCGCCGGGAGCGTGGCGGACGCCGCCGATCCGGGGACCATCGACATTCAGGTGGATCAGGATGATCTGCTGGATGTGGTATTGACCCTGGGGCAGAGCGACTCGGACGTGTCCAATGTGGAAGCAGACCTGACAGACGCCCTTACGGCAAAGGGAGTCCCCGCCGACCGGATCAAGATCCAGGCGGTACAGGCCAGCGAGGTCAGCGCGGGGAATACCTCCACTGGCTGGGAGGTCTACGATCACACCAATTTTAACGACGCCTCCGTCATACCGTATTACAGGCCGTATTACGCTGATCCCTACGCTGGGCAGGTCTATGGAGCCGGGTACGAACCCCAGTGGAATGTGGAAAACCACATCGAGGTCATGACCAGCGGTGGGCAAACCGATATCGATTTCCGGGGATACGGCTCGCCCGCATACAAGGACTTCATGTACATGCCCAATACCGAATACGGCAAGAAGAAGTTTGACTTTACCATCCAGGAGGGGTATTTCTACGACGCATTGGACGGCGCGGGGTTTTTATTTAATACCTCCATGTCCCCCAATACCGACCTGGCCAACCGGACCATGTCGGGGTACCTGGTGTTTTTAAATTATATAGGCACAGTTCCCACTCTTGAGGTTTATCAATTCCAAAACATCGACGTGAATACGTTCCACAATAACACCGGTACCAGGATCCAATCCTATGCCGGCTTTACCAGGCTGGCGTCCAGTTCGTTGCCGGGGGCGGAAGTGACACGGGTGGTGGCTATTGAGGCGACTTCCGCCACACTCAAGATGTGGTACAACGGTACGCTGGTCGACTGGACGCTTGCCGGTGGGGGCACGGGGCCGCAGGTGGCCCTGGATACGGATTTCGGGGCTTATGGATTTGGCCCCCTGACCGGATACTCCAGCCACGGCTGCGCGCGGCCTACCCTTTTTACTTTTTTAAACGTCACCATGTCCAAGGAGTCCTCCAAGCGGTTTAGCGAGGTCATTCGCGAACCGGAATGGCGAGAGGGCTCCAAGCGATTTATCATTAACGCAGAGGACGGAGCCGTAGCGGATTTTTCCGACCCTGTTGCCCTAGGGGAGATTTTGTCCCGGTTGGGAAACGAAGGGATACACTATATCGGCTGGGGACGGGACGAGGCCGACGGCGGTGCGTTCATTGCCAAGAATGACGGCAACGGAGTCTTTGTGGACAAGGACGCTGACACGACGGATATCTATGCAGAGCAGATACAGGCCATGGCGGATTACATCTACAGTATATACATCGATGGCATCGTCAACGACACCGACCACCTGATGTACGGAAAACCCAGTACACTTACCATTTCGCCGGAATCAGAAAAAACAAATACGGCCGATGAAAACTGGCCCGACGGAAAATGGAGGGTCGTACACGATAGAAACTACTATGAAAACCCCACGGGAGCAGTCCCCTACAATGGGCTGTATCTCAGCAACCTGGACATCTCTTTCAACGAGACCGGCAGGTATGATATCTATTACCAGGATACATTGATTAAAACGGTGTATGTCCACCGCAAGCCCTTGGCGGGTTTTACTTTCAGCGTGGACGGGGGATTAAATATTACTATTTCAGATACGGCCTATGATCCGGATCAAGAGACGGCTCCGGACAAAGGCATCGCGTCATCTGCCTGGGAATACCGGGAGACGCTTTCGGATACATGGATCAGCGGGCAGCCCACTGCCTTTACCACCGACAAAAACTATATTGTCCGCCAGACCGTTACGGACCACGACGGGGTGGCGGGCAATCCGTATTACAGGTTTATCTCGACTGAGACCGACCCCGGCATCAATGTATCCCCGGTGGCGGAATTCAGGGTGACTCCATACCGACTGCTGACATACAATTCAGAGACAGTGGGATATGTGGATACCTCCTACGATCCCATGGGAAGCGCTATTACGGACCGGCTGTGGGCGGTATCCAAAAACGGCACAGAGATCCATTCCGCGCCAACCCCTATGACAGACTTTACGGCGGCAGGTGCCGACACCTACAAGATCACCCTTAAAGTAAAAAATGACGGCGGTGTGTGGTCCGAGCCCGTGGCCCGGTATCTCACCGTGGTCCGGGACGATATCGCTCCCACCGCTTCGGCGGATACCGCAGGGGGTATTTTCAATACCCCCCAGGTCATCCAGTTGACCTTTGCCGACGAAGCGGATGGCAGCGGATTCAGTCACCGGTACGCCGTGGTGACAGACACAGTGGCGGTTCCGGGAGAATGGGGATCGATGGGGACGAACACCTCGTACAGCGTCTCCCTGGATAGCCTTGGGATCCATTATATCCACTACAAGATCCATGACTACGCCGGCAATTCAGCCACGGGATTTTTCGGACCGTATACCCTGGCGGACAACGAAGGGCCCAGCGCGCCGATCATTACCTACACCCCCGCCTATACGCCGGGAAGCTGGGCAGGCGAGGCCATCACAGTATCCGCTGATGGTGCTGCGGACGCTTTCACCGCCGAGGGGGATATTGTCTACGAGGTTTCCATCGATGGGGTGAACTACGCGGCGGGCAACAGCCTTACCTTCGATACCGAGGGTATCCATACAGCCTATGTCAGGGTTACCGATGATCAGGGGAACAGCACTGTGACAAGCAGAACTGTCAAGCTGGACTGGACAGGTCCGAGCAGCCCCGCTATCGATATGCAGTCCGGCGGCGCGGCCTATTCCGAAAGCAGCCTCGCCTCCGCCAATGTATCCATCACACTCGATGGGTCGACGGATGGGGTCAGCGGCCTCAATGGCTACCAATATAAGATCGACGATGGCGCCTGGCAGGACGGGGACAGCTATACATTCACGTCTTCGGGGGAATACACGATCTACTACCGCGCTGTGGATAACGCAGGAAATTCCTCGGCCGAGGGGTCCAAATCGGTCAGACTTGACCTGGAAGCCCCCGGGGAGCCGACCATTAGTTATACACCCGCCTATGAACAGGAATGGACCAACGAAGACACCACCCTCACCGCGAATCTCTCCACGGACAATATGACCGCCGAGGGAGATATCCTTTATGAGTGCTCCACCGATGATGTCACCTATACCGAGGGAAACAGCGTGACCCTCGATACAGAAGGAATTCATACGGTGTATTTCCGGGTGACAGACGGTGTGGGGAACAGCGCCACTGTGAGTCGGACCGTCAAGATCGACAAAACTGTTCCGAATACCCCGGATATTACCCTGACGGCGGACGGAGGACCCTATGCGGAGGGTACATGGGTGGCTGCCAACGTGACGGCGGCCCTAAGCGGCGGAGCAGATGCCGGCGGCAGCGGCCTAACCGGCTATCAGTACCGGATCGATGATGGCGCGTGGCAGGACGGGGACGTATATACATTCAGCGCATCGGGGCAATATACGCTGCATTACCGTACGGTGGACAACGCGGGTAATGCCTCGGCGGAAGGAACCAAATCGATCATGTTGGATATCGACGAGCCGGATGTCTTTGCCATCACGGCGAGTTCTTCCCGTGTCGGCAGCATCCATGTAAAGGCCTCTACGACAGACGCCCATTCCGGCCTCGCGGCCGACGCTTACCGGGTATACAACGGGACGGACTGGTCGGAATGGAAGACCACCGTGAATGAAACACTGACCGGATATGGCCGGGGTGAATCAGTGACGATTAAGGTGGAGGCCAGGGACAATACGGGGAATGTACGCACGGTGGAGACAACGGCTACCGCGTTGGACAATACCGCTCCCGAGGCTTTCAATGATACATATACCGTTCAGGAGGATGCGGGAAGCACCCGGCTCGATGTATTGTCCAATGACAAGGATCGTGACGCGGGGGATTCTGTATCGGTGACAGGGGTATCGTCCCTGTCCCAGCCGGAGGCAGGCAGGGCCGTGGCCCAGGGCAACGCCGTCTCTTTCACCCCCGCCGCGGATTACAACGGGACGGTATCCTTCACCTATACGGTCAAGGATACAAGAGGCGCCAAAGACAGGGCCGCAGTCACGGTCACGGTGGCCCCTGTCAATGATCCCCCCACGGCGGCCAACGACAGTGCCTCCACGGATGAGGATACGGCTGTGGCGATCAATGTGCTGGGCAATGACAAGGACATCGACAGCAGCATACGGATTGAAGCGGTGGGATCGCCCGGAAACGGGATCGTCAACGCGGCAGGAAATAGCATCCGGTACGAATCCCGGGCGAATTTCAACGGAACGGACGCGTTCTCCTATACCATCACAGACGGTGAGAACCGGGCCACGGCCAGGGTGACCGTGACGGTACGGTCCGTGAACGATCCTCCGGTGCTTGTGCCGGATAGGGCCAGTACCCAGTACCAGACCCCTGTTGAGATCAATGTGCTTTCCAACGATAGGGACGCGGAGTCGCAGGATCTCAGGATCGACTCGGTGTCTGCGCCCGGAAACGGACGGGCCTCCGTACACAATAACAAGGTGACCTACACCCCTGCCAGGGGATTCGCGGGTACGGACAGTTTTTCCTATACGGTCAATGACGGGGGTATCCGAGTGTCCGCCGCGGTGACAGTGGAGGTAGCGCCCCGCATCTACGATGAAGAGACCACCACGGTCTTTACCCCGGGGGACAGCGCAGCAGCCCCGGGAACGGGTGCGACGGTGGGGACGCCTCCCGCCAAGGGAAATATGGAGCAGGTCGGCGATGATTTCTACTACACCCCGGATGAGGGGCAGGAAGGCGTCGATACCTACAGCATCATGATGGACGAGGACGGAGACGGCGCGCCCACCGAATACCAGGTGGTGGTGGATATCGATTCCGAGACCGGGCAGACCACCACGATGGGGTATGGCCTGCCCCTGACCGATACAGATATCGAGGTGGAGCGAAATACCGAAGTCCGGATCGATCTATCCCAGTTCCTCACGGATGTCGACGATATCGAGGGTATCTCGATAAACGGCGTATCTGTCAATGGCGATGTCCGGGTAGAAGACGGATATCTGGTCTACACCCCCGACGAGGACTTCTCCGGCGCCGACGCGGTCTTGGTGACGGTGGATACGGGGGACGGAGAGGTGTCCTATGTGGCCACCATCCAGGTATTGGGGGAGCGTCATGTCATGGACCCGGTGACGGTCGGCGGAGGCGGTTTCCCCTGGGTCTGTCTGATCGGATGGGTCGTGACGGGGGCCCTGCTGTACCTGAATTATCGAAAGCACCTGGAGTATTATCAAGATAAAAAGCGGTGGATAATCTATACCGCTGTGAGCGCGGCGCTGCTTGTCACCATGTGCCTGCTGCGTGGGCTTCTGGGGTATCCGATCACCGCGGCGGTAACCGTACTGTATATCCTGGGGAATTACCTCTTCGCCATGATGAAAACAAAAAAAGCCTAATATCACAAGTCCGCAGACCAGCGTCTGCGGACTTCTTGTATCATAGAAAGGATGTTATGCCTGCTCCCCGGGGTAGGGCTGCTGAGGCTGGGGGGGCGGATAATCCTCGGGCATGCCTACCTCGTATACGATGCCCTTTTTCTTATCCTTGCTCAGTTGGATCCAGGTCGCCTTGGCCTTACCCTGATTTCTCTCTTTTTTTTCATCCTTATTCATCGGTTTCTCTCCTCTCCCATATTCCGTGCGGGGGAAGACCACTATACTTGCCGGTATTGCATCCCGCACAAAAGCGGAATCTTTTCATGCGCCGTCGTCTGGATTCGGCTCGTCGCTGTGGACCACCCGGCAGTCGCTGGGCAGCCCCTCTTCGTATTTGGAGGGTTCGTCCTTATCGTCGCTGATGGGTTTGCTATGAAAGCCCGTAAGTTTGTCCCTATCTATCAAAACGGATCACCTTCTTTTTCATAGTGTGTGCCGTTGGAGATGAACTAGTATTGGGATTGTATGGAGATTTAGATAATTGCGGTTTAATCATAGACCTTTTGATTCACTGGACGCCTATCTTTATAGGATTTATAATAAGGCTACCGTATGCAGAAAGGAATTAGACTTCGTGGATAATCTGGAAAAACTGTATCTTCGCCTTCAGGGGCTGGTGATTTTTCGAAATTTACTGGATGACCCGCTATTGCGCCTGTTGGTCAAACTGCTTGCCGGAAAGGAGGGCAGTCCCGAAAAACAAGTGGGCCGGTATGCGGCGTTTGTCTCCGCTCTTTTTGACGAGACGGATGATCTTACCGCCTATATCCGTGCCCGGGTACTTGCGGATGACAATATCTATGTGCGCAGACGCGCCCAAGGCGAACCGATTGCGGATGTGCTGGAGGAATGCCTCCAGAAAGAACTCGATGCACTCGAGTCACTCTCTCAATTGACGGCGAAGGAAATACGGGCATCTCTCCCCTATGACGGCTACCTGCCGCAGTGGACCAACAGTCCGGCGGATTTTGTGTCGGCATACAGGGACCGGATGGAGGGTATCGCCGATACAGGCTACGGTGTTTTCGCCAAACATCATATGTTCACGGTGAAGGACGGGGCTATCGTTCCTGCCCACTGGCCGGACCCCGTCCGGCTAAGCGATCTCATCGGGTATGAGGCGGAACGGCAGGCCGTCATCGACAATACCATGGCTTTAGTGGCGGGCAGGCCCGCCGCCAACACCCTGCTCTATGGGGACGCCGGGACAGGCAAGTCCTCCACCGTCAAGGCCATCGTCAATGAATACCGGGATCGCGGGCTGCGCCTCATCGAGATCTCCAAAAAACAGTTTCGGGAGATACCCGCGATCATCGAGAGCTTGAGCGGGAATCCCCTAAAATTTATACTGTTTATCGACGATCTCACTTTCGCGGAGGAGAATGACGATTTCAACGCGCTGAAAGCGGTGCTGGAGGGGTCGGTGTCCCACAAGTCCCCCAATCTCGTCATCTACGCCACCAGCAATAGGCGGCATCTTATTCGGGAGACATTCTCGGACCGGGCCGGTGACGATGTCCATCGCAACGAGACCATTCAGGAGTTGATTTCCCTCTCCGAGCGGTTCGGTCTCTCGGTCAGTTTCTACGGGCCGGACAAGAAGCTCTACCACCAGATCGTCGTGGGGCTGAAAGCGCAGTACGGAATCGATGTGGAGGACGCGCTGCTCCTACAGGAGGCGGACAAGTACGCCTTCCAGCGGGGCGGCCGTTCGCCCAGGGTGGCCCGGCAGTTCATGGAGTATCTCGTAAGCCGCGAAGGGTGAAACGCCAGTCTGGTCAAAAGACTCGTAGCGGTAAAAAGTCCCCCGGTTTCGGCCGGGGGATTCTCTATGCGAGCCTGACGACCGCCACATTCCCCACGGCGAAATCCGGGCCCAGTCCGTTGATAAAGATGAGCCCGCCGGAGCGGTTGATGAACGCGTATTGCTGGGGGACAGGGGTATAGACGAGGGCGGTGGAGCCGTTGGGCACCGTATCGGACGACTGGATAGCGACCCCGGCGACAGCCTGCTCCTGGGGACTCAGTTCCAGCCTGATCTGGACGATCGTCACGCCCTGCTGGGGCGTCACCGAGAAATTCCATGAGAACAGGTAGAGACCGGGTGTGTTTACGGTAAACATCCCCGTAGAGGCATTGTAATCAATATCGCTGCCCGCTCCCGTTGTCTCGTCGAGGGCGACGATACCCCCTACGGGTATGGACCGGCTGGTCCGGATAACGCCGTTCAAAAACGAGACTCCCGCCGCGGCGGCGCCGGTGGAGGTGAAAGGGGATATATTGGCGTTCGCGGTCACGTTAGCGATTACTATATCTTTATTATTTGGCATAAACACATCATCCTTGTAACTAGATATACTTATGTATATGTCACAAGGGCGCGATGGGTCCACCGGATACTGGATGGTAGGGCCGAGAAGATCTATCGCAGATAGTATGATCACAGGGGCTGACACCCTCTGCTAGCTTTGACTAGGCTCTTGATTTCTTCGCTCCGTCCGCTTGAATATCCATTCACCTATAAAACAGAATAGGACGAGTCCCAAAGATATGAGTATGCCGACGCGGTTGGCGCCATACTGCTGGATGGTCAATACGATCATTGCTGTGAAGCAGAGAGCAGACGCCACGATCGGGATCAGTGCGTTGGCGGAGATCTTAGCGCGTAGCCTGAATGCCGATAGATTGATCATGGCGAATATCAATAAAAAGCCGATGCTGCCCGATGTGGCGATATTGTCCAGGTTGAGGGTATTCGCGATAAGGAGAGTCAGTACGGCGGTGATAAGCACCCCGATGGGCTGATTCCACAGGTACTTGGTGAGCTCGTGGGGGTCTTCGTCGTCCTCTGCGAGCTCGTAGCTCACCCGGCTGCCCCCGTAGATGGTGGCGTTGATGGCGGAGAATGTGGAGATCAGCGCCGCCACGGTCATGATGATGAATCCGGCCTGCCCGAATATGGGCCGGGCGACCTCGGCTAGTACGAATTCCTTGGACTTGGCGATCTGGTCAAAGGGAATCGACCCCACGGTGATCACGGCGATGCAGATATAGATCGCCACCACCCCGATGACGGAGATGTAGTATGCGAGCGGTGTATTGCGCTTGGGATTGTTGATGTTGGGGGCGATATTGGCGATGAGCTCAAACCCCTCGTAGGCGACGAAGATCACCATACCCCCCGCCAGCAGGTTCACCGGGTCGGCCCACTGTGGGGGTGCGAGTTGGGCGGTCTGGGGATTGCCCGGCAGCACCGCGGCCCCCGCCGCGATCAATACCAGGAGAATGCATATCTTGATGATGACGGCAAAGGACTCGATCCGTCCGACCACCTTGACGCTGTAGTAATTGATCACCGAGGCGATTACGATGATCAGCGAGGCGTATATGTGCTGGTCTATATTGAGATTGCCGGTAATCCCGGTGAGATTGGGCGCGTAGGCGCCGAACGCCTTGGCGTAGAGGGAGAGCATGATGATGTAGCTCACCCAGAGGAGGTTGTTGATGCCCCCGCTGAATGTGTTTTTGCCGAAAGCCTGGTTCAGGAAATGCACCGTGCCCCCGGTGCTGGGGAATGCCACAGAGAGTTTGGCGTATGCGTAGGATGTCGATAGGGCGACGCAGCCGGCGATCAAAAACGCGATAGGCGTGCCGCCCTTGGTCAACTGGACGGCGAGACCCAGCACCGCGAATATTCCGCCGCCGACCATCCCACCGACCCCGACGGATACGGCGGAGATGAGACCGATCTGTTTGTCGCTGCCCTGCAAGCGCTGACTCATCACATTCTCCCCTGTGTGGTCTATGGATATCTTACCCTATTGTCACTACTTAAGCCAATATTTGTAGTATACTATAACAAAAAGCGGATGGGGAAGTGATGCTATGCCCGGCTGGAAGATCCCGCCGATCGAAAAGATCTACGAGGCCTACGGCGCGTTGGCGGACGGCAGGGTCCGTGTGGGTGATGGCTCAGCGCAGGTCGTCTCCTCGGACGGAACCAAGGCGTACACCGTCATCTGGGAGGGCGATACGTATTCCTCAAATGACAACGCCTCCTATTGGCAGGGATACATGGGGTACCCTCTCATCGCGGTGCTGATGGAGCAGAGCCGCGTGCCCTATGACGTGGATACGGCGGCTTATTTCAAAGGGATCAACTGGAAGGAACGCAACGCGGTCCACCGGAATAAATACGACAAAGTGGTGGCCGAGATCATGACGGAGTTGGAGAAAGAGGGCGTAGACCACGAAGCGGTCGTTAGAGAGGTACAAAAGGTATACGCGGCGCTGAAATCACTGGATATTGAATATAAGCGGGGAAAGCGGCCGCCGAAAGCAGAATAACAATGAAGCCCATCCGTGGATGGGCTTTTTCTTCTGGTTTGGCCGCGCAGATATATCTGCCTATTGGTTATACAAACGACAGCACTGCCACATATACTTCACGGTCTCAATGGATGCAAAGGCCCGTCACTCCAAATGTTTTTCCATCCGGTGGTAGGTATTGATGTATTCATCCAGGGTTTGGCTCAGACGTAATATTTCCGGTGTCGTGCAGCAGCCTTGTATGGGTTTTACCAGCCGGTTTAGTTCATTTTGGACACACTGAATTTTAGAGAGCAGCTCATCCATCCCTTCTTCATCATGCTCTGCATACATAGTAGATGTATGGCCCCTTTCGTATCTCCCAAGCAATTATATAATACAACATAAAAAAGCACAGTCAAACAGGTTCTTTTGTAGAAAAATGGGGAAAGACGTATAATGACCCGAAAAACCGCAAGCATAATACTTTGAGAATGGAGGGCGTATCCTTTGGTCGACTACGCGGTGATGGGACGGCGCCTGCGGCGCCGCCGGAACCAGGCGGGGCTTACCCAGGAGCAGGTGGCCAAGGAACTTCATGTCACAGCCGCCTATATCAGCCGTGTCGAGCGGGGGACGACCCGCTTAAGCCTGAAGATGCTGAGCCGTATCTGTGATGTGATCGGGGCTGATCCAGGCTATATGATATCTGGGAGCATCCCCGGCGAGTCAAAGTACCTCAAAGAGGAATGGATGACGTTGATGGAGTCCATGCCGCCCCATAAACGCGCCCTCGCCATCGATATCCTGAAGCTGATCCATCAATTCGAGGATAAGTAATCATAAATAGTATTGTCTTTTTGTCCCTGATATCGCAAGACGGGCCCTTATGTTGAATATACCTATACCGTATATACGGATGGGAAAGAGGGGCTTATATGGGGGATCTGCGGGCATATCGATACAGGGAGTGTTCGCCCAGGGAGACGGTGGAGCGCGTCCGGGGGATACTCTCGGGGCTTAGGCTGCTGCCGGTGGAGTCAGAATGGCGCCGGTCCGGGGAGGTTTTTTTCTCCCTGCGACTGAGCCTGCCGGGTACCAGTGTAGGTGTCAACGGAAAGGGTGTCACCCCTGAGTACGCCCTAGCAAGCGCCTATGGCGAGCTGATGGAGCGCCTCCAGAACATGGCGGACTTCCGCCTGCGTGCCGATATGCCGTCCCGCTCCCGTCGGTACGGCGGCTTTCTGTACGCGCCGGACGAGATACCGCAGAATATGGGAGAGATACTGGCCTCCGAGATCCATGGATGCGCGGCCTGTGGGATACGGTCCCCGACGGAACGGACAGGGTATCCTATTTGCGCCGCTGGAAGCAGGCGGCCTACGGGGATCGGCAAGGGGACTTCTATGGGATCCCATTTATAAGTCTGACTGACGGTACAGAGCATATCATCCCCATGAATATGCTCTGTACCCTGTATCTCACCAACGGTATGTGCGCCGGCAATACCCGGGAGGAGGCGCTGGTGCACGGTCTCTGCGAATGCCTGGAGCGATACGCCGTCCGCATGGCGATTAAGGGGCGGCATCCCCTGCCCGTCATCGACCGGAAGCGGATCAGGGAAGTATCCGCTGTGGAGAAACTGCTGCAGGCGCTGGAGGAGGGCGGCTATGCCATACGGTTGTACGACGCGTCACTGGGGCTGGGGCTTCCCGTGGCGGCGGCTTTGCTTACTGACCGGCGGGAAGGGCTGTACCTGGTACGTTTCGGCGCGGGACCGGAGCCCGAGCTTGCCATGGAGCGGGCATTGACCGAGCTGATGCAGGGGCGGCGGATGAAGCCGATCATGGGGATGCGGCCCATCCATGCCGCGCCCCACATAGGCGACCCCGAGGAGAACATGATGGGAATACTGACTCACGGCTCCGGCCAATTTCCATTTGCCTGTTTCGGGGAGGACACCGCCGGGGAACTGCCGGATTATGGAGCGGACACCATGGGGGAGACGCTTCGCAATCTCATTGGTCTTGTGGAGAATCTGGGGTATGAGTCCTTATATCGGGACGTGTCATTTTTAGGGTTCCCTGCGGCCCATGTGGTGGTGCCCGGGATGAGCGAGATAGGGGATTTCAGCGATAGGGATGAACTCTGCCGGTTGACCGATTACCAGCGGATCAAGCGGGGTATCCGTTCCCTGCATACTCTTACCCCGGAGGAATCCGGGGAGCTGCTTGCACTGCTCACAGAACAGCCCTTGCCGGACGGTACGGGAGTACTGGACCTTTTAAATTTGGAGATAGGCGGCACTGTACCGTGGTACTACCAGTCCATCCGGTTTCTCAAAATATCCCTGGCTCTGCATTGCGGCGATATGGCGGGGGCGGCGGATCTGCTTCATGTCCAGGCACAGGAGATGCCGGCGGAGTCCCTGTACTACCGGTGCGCCCGGGATGTGTGCCTGCTGCGGGCTGAGGGCAGGGAGGATGCCGCTGTCTCACGGAGCCTCAGCCGTTTTTACCAGGAAGACACCGTGTCGCTGGCGATGAGGGAAATGATTTCCGATCTGTATACGCGGCTGGGGACGCTTCGCTGCTTTGACTGTGACGGATGTCCCTACGCTGAGAGATGCAGCCACCCCGGCACCGAAAATGTGCATAAGCTTCTGAAACGTCGCATGCGACAGTATCACGAAGATATGAGATCGTAGATAAGCAGGGGCCCGCTATAAGACCCCTGCGAAACACAGCGAGCAGATTCAACCCCGGCTGTTGGGCAGGGGGCTTTGCGCCGGCGGAGGCGCGGGCAGGGGGGGGCGGGTGACGGGCATCTGCTGGGGCGGCATTGGGTACATCCTGCCGGGGGGTATCTGTCCAGGGCAGGGCATGGGCCCCATCTGGCCGGGCATCACCTGCATAGGATACTGCTGCATCATACACATACAGCGCATGATGGGGCATCGCCACGACATCCCCTGGGTCATCGGGCACTGCATACCGTATGCTCCCTGCATTCCCTGCATGGGCATCATCCCCTGCATCGGCATCATTCCCTGGGGGGGCGGCATGGGCATCATGCCGGGGTAGGGGGATGGGCTTCTATTCGGGTCCATAGGCGGTTTATTGTCCATAAAGCCAACTCCTTTCTCGTTTTAGGATCATTTCAGTATATGCGAAACCTTCCAGAGTGGGAAAACGGTTGGGCGCATTCATTTCTCATAGGGTTTATTGTCAGGGGCGGGGGAGTCTGATACAATAGTGTCCTGATCAAACAAATCTACCGATTAGGGGACGTATCGGGTATCATGCGAAACAAACTGAACGGATCTATCCAGGAACTTACCGGCCTCAGCTTTCTCTGTGATTGTGGAAAAGAGCATACTTCCGATGTGGAAGACATTTTTTTTGGGGCGGGCATGCTCACCCGGGGTGGTGAGGCGATCACGTCGTTAGGAAAAAAAGCGCTGCTCATAGCGGACGTACATACATGGAGCCGCGCGGGTGAACGGGCGGCCGGTCTACTCTCCGGGAAGATTGATGTATCGACGTACGTATTTCCCGATGAGGCGCTGGTCCCCGACGAACGGGCCCTGGGTAGGGTGCTGATGGAGCTTGAGCCCGACACCGATCTGCTGGTGGCGGTAGGGAGCGGTACCATCAATGACCTCACCCGCTATGTGAGCGCCAGGACAGGCATCCCCTACGCCGTCATCGGGACGGCCCCCTCCATGGACGGGTACGCCTCCGTCGTGGCGCCCCTGATCCGCGGCGGCGTCAAGGTCACACTGCCGGGGGTCTATCCCCGGATTATTGTGACCGATACCGATATCCTCGCGGACGCCCCCGAGCGAATGCTGGCGGCGGGGTTCGGCGATGTGATCGGGAAGGTGACGGCGCTTCTGGATTGGCGCCTCAGCCATATACTCAATGACGAATATACATGTGAAACCATTATGGGCCTGGTGCAGGATGCGGTGAACCGCTGCATTGAGAACGCCCCCGCCCTCCGTAAACGGGACGCCGATGGGGTGGAGGCGGTGACCGAGACCCTGCTATTGACCGGTCTCTGCATCGGGTTTACCGGGTTTTCCCGGCCGGCCTCTGGTTCCGAGCATCACCTCGCCCACTATATGGAGATGATAGAGCTGCTGGAAGGAAAGCCCATGGAATGGCTCCACGGCAATCACGTGGGGATGGGGACCGGGGCGGTCCTGCTGCTCTATGAATACCTGGCCGGGCAGGACATGGCTGCCCTGCTGCACAGCGGCAAACACCGTCAATTCAGTCTGGACGCGTGGGAGAGACGGCTGGACGAGGGATTCGGCCCCCTGTCGCCCGAGATCAAAAAAAGCCGCCGGGACTATGAGACCGGCGATCCCGCCAAACGGGATGAAGTCATGGAACGGATGGTATCCCGCTGGGATCGCGTACGGGACGAGGTGCTTGCCAATGCCATGGACTTCGATACCTACCGGGAGGTCATGGAGTCAGCCGGAGCCGAGTGGCATCCCCGGCAGATGGGATTGGATAAAGAAGGATTCATACGGATGATCGTTCTGGCAAAGGAGATACGGACCCGGTACGGTATCCTTCAGGTCCTGGAGGACGCGGGGGTACTAGCGGAAGCGGCGGCCTGGGCTGCAGATCGGTATTACGGGCAGGGACGATCATGATCATTGAAAATTCTTACGGAGACTTATTGGACAAACGGGTATTCCTGCTGGACATGGACGGGACCTTTTACCTGGGGGACAAGATACTGGCCGGTTCCCTTTCGTTTATACAAACCCTTGAAAAGAAAGGGAAGGAATATCTTTTTTTCACCAACAACAGCAGCAAGAACGCCCGGGTCTATGTGGACAAGCTGGCGGGCATGGGCTGCGAAGTGGGGCCGGATCGGATCATCACCTCCGGGATGGTTACCGCCGGGTATCTTGCGAGGGAGTACCCGGGAGCCGCGGTGTATCTGGTGGGAACGCCTTTATTGGCGGAGGAGATGGCGGAAAACGGTATCCGGCTCACCGATGACAATCCCGATGTGGCGGTGGTAGGATTCGATACGACGCTCACCTATGAGAAACTGACCAGGGCCTGTGACTATATCCGGGGGGGAGTGCCCTTTATCGCCACCCATCCCGATATCAACTGTCCCACCGAGACGGGGTTCATCCCCGACTGCGGGGCCATTTGCGCGGCCATCAGCCTGAGTACGGGGGTCAGGCCCACGGTATTGGGCAAGCCCGAGGAGGAGACGGTCCGTTATATCCTGGAGCGGACGGGGTGTAGTAGGGACGCGCTCATCTATATCGGGGACAGGCTCTACACCGACATCGCCCTGGGGCGGCACGGCATCACCACCGCCCTTGTGTTGAGCGGCGAGACCCAGGCAGAAGACTTGGCCGAAAGCGCCATAAAGCCCGATATCGTGGCCGAAAAACTTCTTGACCTCTGTGAACTGCTGTGAGGACAAACGTATGTTAGGCTGGATCATGGCCGCCCTGGGGGCGGGGACGACGATCTATCTCATGCAGCGGCGGGCCAATATAGGGATCATCATGCTGCTGGACGCATTGTTTCTCGCGGTGGGGGCACGGCTCCCCATAGGGGAAATGGGACAAGCCGCCCTGGCAGGCGTCATCGACCCCACCACGCTCACCACCCTGGCCATCCTGGTATTGATCATGATCATCGAGCATACCATGAGGCAAAAGGGCATGATCAGCCGCCTGGTGGAGGCGGTGCGGGACCTGACCGGCAATACCCGTGTGGCCAGTGTGGCACTGCCCGCGGTGCTGGGTCTTTTGCCCTCCCCCGGGGGCGCGCGGTTCTCCTGCCCCATGGTGGAGGGCATCATGGGCACCGAGGGCCCCGGCGAGGACCGGGCCTATGTGAACTACTGGTACCGGCATGTGTGGATGGACGCGTTCGTACTGTATCCGGGACTCATTCTGGCGGCGTCGTTGACCGGACTGTCGGTGCTGCGGCTCTTTCTATGGATACTGCCGTTCATGGTGATCCATGGATTGTCCGGGTATGTGGTGGCCCTGCGGCATATACCCGCCGTGCCCATCGAGCGCAAGCGCGGCAGAAAAGAAGCGGCAAAGGCGTTATTGAAGGCCGGAGCGCCTATTTTGTTTATCATTCTCCTCTACATGGCGCTGTTGCCTTTTTCCGAGTACGCCCTCCAGATCGCGGGCGTCGTGACGGTGGTGGGAACCTTCGCATATACCCGGTGCTCTCGTAAGGATATCTGGTCTGGCATCAAGGCGGGATTCTCTCTGAGATACATCGTGATGATCGTAGGTGTCATGGTATTCCGGGAAGTGCTGGCCGCCTCCGGGATCACCACGGACCTGGTGTCCTGGATCGGGGATCGGGGGTTCTCCCCCCGTTGGCTCTACGCCGTCCTGCCCTTTATCGGGGGGCTTGGCTCCGGGATCATGGTGAGCATGGTATCGTTGGCCTTTCCCTTGCTTATGCCCCTGGGACTATCCGCGAGTATCCCCTTGGTGGTGGCGGCGGTCTTTGTATTTGGCAATGTGGGCAATATGATCACCCCGCTCCATATCTGCGGGGTGGTATCCACCGAGTATTTTAAGGCGGACTTGTCCAAGGTCTACGGGAAAGTGATCCTGTCGGAGATACCCGTATTGATCGCCGCGGCGGCGGTGCTGATATTTTTATAAGGCTTTTTGCGGGAGGGCTTATGGTATGAGCGCGATCAAGAATTTTATCCGGAAATGGGCGCGGGAGCTGATCATATTGGCGCTGGCCGTCGCGGGGGGCTGGCTGGGGATGTCCACCGCGATCTTCGCGGCCATCTCCTTTGGGGGCGGCTACGGTTTTCTTGTGCTGCTGGTCGGCCGGGGACTGATGTTTATATTAAACGCCCCCGTTCTATTCGCTCCCGGTTCGTCCCTGTGGGTCGAGCAGTTGGTGATGGTGGGAGAGGCCCTGATAGCGCTGTGGGCGTTTGCCGCGATATACAAGAAGAAAGAGAATGTGTTTCTGGCGGGACTGCCCTGGCTCATCCTCCTGGGTGTGGCCCACGGGATTATCAAGGGAATGGTGCTGGATATGCCCATGGCCAAGGTCTCATTTCCCGGTGACAAGGCGATCTTGTTTTCATTGATGAGCCTGATGGCGGCCTTTATCGATGTGTTCATCGCCTACATGGCCCATCTATTCCTGGACGAGCGGATGTACAAGATCAATAAGCGGGCGCTGGCCAGGGATGGAAAGCTGTCCGCCGAGGAAACGCGCCGCTGGCAGTGAAGTCCCTGTTGACAAAACACGGTTTGACCCCATATGATAGGGGATAGAGTTCTGATGAGGAGGGGCTTATGTATATGCAGCCCATCTGGCATCAGGCGAGCGGGATCGGCTCTGTACGCTGAAGAGCAAGTGCATATACGGGTGGCGCTTTGTGCAGAGCATATGTTCCAAGCCGCCGATGCCGACCATTTGGTATAAAGCAATGGTCACCGCGGACAGCCAGTCCGGGGGTGGTATCGGTTTTGGGAAAAGACTGCGGGCGGCATCCGGCCCGCGGATAAAGTAAAAGTATGTATCAGGAGAAGGAATACTTCGCCGCGGGTTTGCTACCGCGGCTTTTTTATTAGTGGTAGTAAGACAGCAGTCACTGCCGCTATCGGGATTATTTGGAGGACAAAATGAGCTTACTAGCCATGGACAATATAGAAAAGGAATATCAAAACCAGAAGGTGCTAAAGGGTGCTTCCCTGCGGGTCGAGCGGGGAGAGCGGGTGGTGCTGATCGGGGACAACGGCTCCGGGAAGAGCACACTCCTAAAAATCGCCATGGGGCTTGAAAGCGCCGACGGGGGCAACGTGACGGTATCGCGCCGCACGGTGGCGGGGTATCTCTCCCAGGAGCTGATGGAGCTGCGGGACCAAGACGAGGTGCAGACCGCGGGACGCCTCCGGGAGGTGGAGCGGCTGGAAAAGGAGATGCGTACCCTTGAGGCGCGGATGGCCGAGTCGGACACGGAAGACCTCGACGGTCTTATGAAGGAGTACGAGGGTCTCCATGACGCCTACGACAAGATCGACGGCTACCGGGTGGAGAGCAGGTTGAAGGCCATACTCTCGGGCCTGGGGCTGGGGCACCACGCGTTCGATATGCCCATCGAGAACTTGAGCGGTGGGGAGAAGATGCGGGTGGCGTTAGCCCGGCTGCTGATCCGGGAGCCGGACCTGCTGCTATTGGACGAGCCCACCAATCACCTGGACCTATGGGCCACCGAGTGGCTGGAGGGGTTTCTGCGCTCCTTTTCCGGCGGGGTGATTTTTGTGAGCCACGATCGGTACTTCATCAATCGTGTGGCCACGCGGATCGTGGAGCTAGCCGGGGGGACCACGGCAGAAAGCAAGGGCACCCTCGATGAGTACTTCAAGCAGAAGGAGATTGAGGAAGCGTTCCTCGAGAAGGAGAAACAGCGCCTGCGATGGCACATCAGGTCCGAGGAGGCCAAGGCCCAGGGATTCCGCAGCCAGCGCAAGCACGGCATGATGCACCAGCGGGAGGCCCGGGCCGCGAAGCTCCGCGAGGAACTTAAGCGGGTCAGCAGCCGCTCCCGGGACAGCCACCTGAGCCACCAGTCCAAGATGCATCTGAATACCGGCTATGAGATCCACCTGAGCGACGAGATCGCCTGGGCGGAGGGCCTGGGGAAACGCTTTGGCGAAAAGTGGCTCTTTCATGACGTGGACTTTCTGATCCAGGGGGGCGACAAGATCGGGATCATCGGCCCCAACGGATGCGGCAAGACCACCATGCTGCGCCTTCTGATGGGGCGGGATACCGAGTATGAGGGGATGCTGAAGCTGGGCGCCTGGGTCAAATACGCCTATCTGGGCCAGGAGATCGTGTTTCCGGACGAGAGCGCCACCATCGCCCAGCACCTGATGGACGAAGGACGCTTGACCCGAAAGGAGGCATTGGCCCAGGCGGGACGCTACGGTTTCTACGGCGATATCTGCGACAAGCCCATCATGGTGCTCTCCGGCGGGGAGAAGGTGCGCCTGACACTCTGTACCCTGCTGATGAACAAGCCCACCTGCCTCATCCTGGACGAGCCCACCAATCACCTGGACATGGTGAGCCGGGACGTGCTGATGCACGCGGTGGACGAATACGGCGGCACGGTGATCGCCGTGACCCATGATCGGTATTTCCTGGATCGGTGCGTGGAGCGGATCTTCGCCTTTGAGGACGGGAGCGTCAAGGTCTGGGAGGGCAATTACGAGGACTACCGGAGGGGGACGCAAGCTGCCTCCGAGGAGGAAGCGCCCCCCAAACCCAAGCCCAAGAAACAAAACAAGAAGCAGGACGCCCAGCGGGAGGAAAAGGAACGGGAGCAGCAGGCAGCCGAGATTATGCAGGAGATCGAGTCCATGGAGGAAAAGCTCGCAACAATGCAGGCTGGTTTCGGCCCAGACACCCCCTGGCAGGCGTACCAGGAGTATAAAGTACTGGAACAGGAAAGGGATGACCTCTATGAGCGATGGGATGAACTGCAGTCCTGATATGGACTGGGGCCGGCTGCGTCATTATCTAGACAGCGAAGGCCGGTTGAAGGTATGGCCGGGCAAGTGGAAAAACAGGCGTATGGTATCCCGGTATCTGCTCCGGGGGTTTACGCCGGGAACGCGCTACACCGAGGGCCAGGTCAATGAGATCATAGAGGGGCTGCACACCTTCGGAGACTATGCCGTGCTGAGGCGGGTCCTGTGCGATCTGGGTCTGCTTGCCCGGGAATGCGACGGGTCGGCCTACTGGCTGACCGAAAAAGGAGCGGCCGCGCGGGAAGCGGTCCTGGCGCTGCCGGACACAGTCTAGGGCATCTGATTACAGGGGGACGCTGGCGACAGCGTCCTTTTTTTTGCCTTATTTATTGAATATGATGTGGACCATTGGAAAGCGGCTGGGAAAGAATATGGTGAAAATAATGTCGAAAAACAGTATATACGGCACCGGTACGTCTGAAATTTCAGAATATTTGACCCATGAACCGAAAAGCATAGGAAAGAGCGAAAAGAATTTTTGCAATCGTCAGGAGAATGGCTTTGACGCGACACAGGCGGGGCTCGGCGGTGGTGCTCACCGAGGGACGGGAATCTAGCGGCATCATCCGGTTTTCGATCCCCCTATTCATCGGCAATCTGTTTCAGCAGATGTACACGGTGGTGGACAGCATCATCATCGGCCAGGGGGTGGGCAAAGCCGCCTTCGCCGCCCTGGGAAACAGCGCCAATATTCTCTGGCTGCTAAATTCCCTGGCCATCGGCTTAGGGATGGGCACCACCATCATACTGAGCCAGTATTTCGGGGCCGGGGACAGGGAAAAGCTCAAGCAGACCGTGGATACCGGCGCGGCGTTCCAATTGGTCATGGCGGTACTGCTCTCCGCAGTGGGGGCCGTCTTGGTGGGGCCGATCCTGCGGGCCATGAAGGTCCCTGCCGAGGTGTATCCCTTCGCCCGGCTGTACCTGATGATCATGATCCTGGGGATGGTGTTCACCTTCGCTTACAACGCTATCGGGGCGGTGCTTAGGGGCATCGGGGACAGCAGGCACCCGCTGTATTTCCTCATCGTGGCCACGGTGGCCAATATCGTACTCGATGTCGTGTTTGTCCTGTTTTTCGGCTGGGGAGTGGCGGGGGCCGCGGCGGCCACATTGATCTCCCAGGCGCTGTCTGTGGCGGTGGGGCTCAGGTATATATACAGAAAAAGCGGCCATGAATTTCTCCACATCCGGCCCCGAAAACTGCATCTCAACCGCCATGTGTTCAAAAAGACCGTCACGGTGGGGCTGCCCTTCGGGGTACAGCAGGCCCTGGTGGCCCTGGGATTCGTGGTATACACCCGGATCGTGAACCCCTTCGGCACCGACACCATCGCGGGGTACACGGCGGGGAGCCGTCTGGAGGCCTTCGCGATCCTGCCCGCCATGAGTTTCGGCATGGCCATCGCCACATTCACCGGGCAGAACCTGGGGGCGGGGAAGGAAGACCGCATTCGCCGGGGATTTCATTACACCCTGCTGACATCGGGGGGCATCGCCGTATTGATATCGATACTGTTGCTCCTATTCCGCGCCCCCATGATCCGGCTCTTCAATACCGAGCCCGGGGTGGTGGCCATGGGGAGCGAGTATTTGCGATGGGTCGCGCCCTTCTATATCCTCTTTTCCACCATGTATATCGTGACCGGGGTATTGCGGGGGGCCGGAGCCACTTTGGAGGTGATGCTCTTCACCCTGGTCTCCCAGTGGCTGGTGCGCATCCCCCTGTCCCTGTGGCTATCTTCGCTATGGGGCACCCGGGGGATCTGGATCAGTATCCCCATCTCCTGGGCGATGTCGATAGGCATGAGCGGCGGGTACTACCTGACCGGGAGGTGGAAGAAACGGGGCGTGGTGCGGACGCAGATGCCGCCGGTGGATACCGAGTCCCCGCAGAAAAGCGGGGTTTAGTCTGTCGATAAATACATACATAAAAAAAGCCCCGCTTGCACGGGGCATTCATAACATCTTTTTTACTTGAATTTCACCGCCGTCCCGTAGGCCAGTATCTCCGCCGCGCCCTGCATGACGGTAGAGGAGGCGTAGCGCATATTGATGATGGCGTCGGCCTGCATCTCTTCCGCCGCTTCCACCATGCGCTTGGTGGCCTGGGCCCGTGCGGCGTTGAGCATCTCGCTGTAGGCGGTGAGCTCCCCGCCCACCAGTGTTTTCAATCCCGACATGATGTCCTTGCCCACGTGGCGGCTCTGGATGGTGGAGCCCTTCACCAGGCCCAGTATCTCGAGTTCCTTCCCCGGCAGGTAATCAATATTGACTATAATCATCTTTATCCTCCTTGTCGATCTCCCGTATACGCTGGATCAGTACGGCCACCAGCCCGCCGATCAGCGCCAGCACGGCCAGCCCCATGATCACGCCCACACCGCCCTGGAGTGGGGAGGCGAGTACGCCCAGCAGTACCGAGACCAGATACCCTGTGAGTATCAATACGATGAGTACGGGGGCTACGTATTTCATAGGCATTCCTCCATTGCGTACTTGGTATGCCCATTATACCCTATTTATGACGGAAGGAAAAAGGCCTGCTGTGAAGAATTATTAGATAATACGATGGAAAGATGTGGGGGTGGCGGGGTGTATACCGCCTTTGAGAGATTATCAGTCGAGCGCAGGCAGCGGATATTGAAGATATGCCTGCAGGAATTCGCCCAGAAGGGATACGAAAAGGCGTCCACCAACGCCATGGTCCAGAGCTTGGGGATCGCCAAGGGACTTTTGTTCCACTACTTCGGCTCCAAGAAGGGGCTGTACCTGTATCTGTGGGAGCATACCGCCCGGACATTCAACGAGGAGCTGCTCTCCCACATGCGCCACACCGAGGGAAAGGGCGAGGACTTCTTCACCCGGATCCGTGACAATACGGTGGTGAAGCTTCGGACCTGCCTGGAGTACCCCACCGAGTACCATTTCCTGATGCAGAGTGTCACGGGACTTCCCCGGGAGGTGGAGGAGGATCTCTCCGCCGTACGGGACAGGCTCTATACGCTTTTCATGGAGGCCAGCACCGAGACCGGCATAGGGGATATCGCGCCTGACGGCCTTAGAAAAGGCGTCACCCGGGATAGGGCCGTCCAGTTCATCACCATGGTGCTGGACCAGCTCACCATGGATTTTCTGAAGGAATACCGGGGCCGGGAGATCGAGATACTGGCCCGGCCAAAGCAGATCGCCAAAGCCGCCCATCTGGACGCGTACATGGATATGATCAGAAACGGTATCTGTGTAGCAAAAGACGGAAAGTAGCGCAGCCTGCGAAAGCCTTACAGCCATACGGCCCAGTCACCATAATCGAATATTCCGCTGCCGTGACGCAGCTGCCCTTCCGTTTTTAGCTTACGGAACGCATCGCGCATCCTTATAAGGATTTCGGGTCCGATATCCAAAGTATGATGCGCCGGGAACACACGCTTCACCGGCAGCGCCGAGATTTTTTCCAGGGAAGCGAGATAGGCTGCGGGATCGGTGGATGGATAGTACGCAAACAGGGTGTCTTTATAGACCAAATCGCCGGTAAAAAGATAGCCGCGGGCCTCTTCCCAGAAGCACATATGCCCCGGAGAATGTCCGGGGGTATGCAATACCTGAATCCTGCGGCCTCCGATGTCAATGCTATCGCCATTCCGTAGCACCCTTGCCGGCGTCCCCTGGAAGAATTCATATGTGCTTACGTCATACCCTTTCGGCAGATCACAGCGGTCGACGACCATGTCCCTGATCTGCTCCATGGTCAGCGGAAATTCCCCGCTGAGCCAATTCAATTCGTATTCATGGGCGCAAAAGTTTGGGAAATACTTGTGACCGCCTATATGATCCCAATGGATGTGGGTGGCGGCAGCGGTGACCGGTTTGCCCGTTAGCTTCTTGATTTCGGTATAAATATTGCTGATCCCCAGGCCGGTGTCGATCAGCAGACTGCGCTCGGACCCGTTCAGAAGGTAACAGTGTGTTTCCTCCCAATGCCGGTATTCACTGACGATATGTGTATCTGCGTCAATGCGATCTATGGTAAACCAATCGTTCATATATGTATTTACATATCTCCGAGGTCGGGTTCGTCCTCGATAAAGACGGCGGAGAGCCCCAGCCTATTAAAATAATCACACATCTTGATGCAGGCGAATTTCTCGGTAGAGTAATGGGTGCCGCCCAGCACATTGACCCCCTGCTCCTGTTCATATGCATGCGTGCTTTGGGATATATAATTTTTGACAGAAACCCCTGTGATCAGGACGTGGACATCGTTTTGAATCATCTCGGCCACCACACCCCTGTCATTGCCGCCCCCCGCCGCCACGGCTACCCTGCCGCCCTTGATCTCCTGCTCACCGTATAGGTACAGCTCCGTAGGATGACCCACCGCCTTTGAGAACACATTATTAAGTTCTTCCACGGTCTTTAATTTGGTTCTGCCTATAACGCCGCATAGCGCCCCGAAATAGGCGGCAAAGGGTTTTTCGATCTCTATATCCAGGGCGTCGGCCAGGGTCTTGCTGGTGCCGTACTCTCCGCAATTATCCAGAGGCACATGGAGATTGTAGATCGAGATTCTGCGCTCTCTGAACTGGTCCAGCAATGCCGTATCCATGGGATACAGGGCGATTTCCCTGGTGATATCCCAGGCGGCGGGATGATGGACAAAGAGCATGGAGTCTATAGCTCCTGTATCGAGTATTTCCCTCATTACCTTATTGGAGGGAAACACGGCGGAGTAGACACTATGGACCTCCTCCGCAAAATCGCATACAAGGCCCATGCTCCGCTCTTTGAAATTCTCTGTGAGATATTTTTCGGTTCCGGCTATATACGGGGTCCAGTCGTCGGACATTCCCTCCAGGATGAAATCCTTCTCCAAATGATTGTAAAGCGTTGCGGCTTTCATAGACACCTCCCGTATACCCACGTTGATTACCGGTATGGTAGCATATCCAGTATCCATATGCAACCAATACTGGAGAATCTTCTGCATTCTTAACCCGAAAGGGATTTGACAAAACATGGACCTTCTGTACAATAGAAAAGCGGAGAATTTTATATGGAGGCGAGTGAATTCAATATGGAAAAGGGACAGATATCGGTAGACGCCCAAAACATATTTCCCATCATCAAGAAATGGCTGTATTCGGACAGGGACATCTTCCTGCGGGAGCTGGTGAGCAACGGCTGCGACGCCGTGCACAAGCTTACGCGCCTAGCGTCCCTGGGGGAGGTGAAGACAGAGCCCAATCCCAAGTACGCCATCGAGGTCACGGTGGACAAGGAGAAGAAGACGCTGACGGTTTCGGACAACGGGATCGGCATGAGCGCAGACGAGGTCAAGCGCTACATCAACCAGGTGGCGTTTTCTAGCGCCGCCGAATTCATAGAGAAATACAAGGATGAGACCGAGGCGAGCAAGATCATCGGGCACTTCGGCCTGGGGTTCTATTCGGTATTCATGGTGTCGGAAAAAGTGACGATCGACACCCTCTCCTGGCAGGAGGACGCGTCAGCCGTACGGTGGGTATCCGAAAACGGGATGGAGTACGAGATGGGGGACGGTAAGCGGGATACACGGGGGACCACCGTTACCCTCACCCTGGCAGAGGACTCGGAGGAGTTCTTGGAGATCAGCCGTATCCGGGAGATCCTGCACAAGTACTGCGCGTTTTTACCGGTGCCCATCTATCTCATCGACGGGGACGAGCGCCGTGAAAAGATCAAGGAGGGAAAGGCCCTTGCCGACTTAAAACCCATCAACGATACACACCCATTGTGGACCAAATCCCCCAACGAGTGCACCGAGGATGAGTACAAGGAGTTTTACCACCAGGTATTTTCCGACTATCAGGACCCCCTGTTCTGGATTCACCTCAACGTGGATTACCCCTTTAAGCTCCAGGGCATCCTCTATTTCCCCAAGATGCGCAGCCAGTGGGACATGGAGGGCCAGATCAAGCTGTACAACAACCAGGTGTTCGTGGCCGACAATATCAAAGAGGTCATTCCCGAGTTCCTGCTTTTATTGCGCGGCACCCTGGACTGCCCCGATTTGCCCTTAAACGTATCCCGTTCCTTCCTGCAAAACGACGGCTCGGTCCGCAAGATCACCGCCCATATCACCAAGAAGGTATCCGACCGGCTCAACGATCTATATAAAAACCAGCGGGAGGACTACGAGAAATACTGGGGAGATATCCAGCCCTTCATCAAATACGGCTGCATGCGGGACGATAAATTTTACGAGCGGGTCAAGGACATCCTGATCTACAAAACCACCGCCGGCAATTACATGGGACTTGCGGAATACCTGGACAGCCACAAGGACCAGCATGAAAACCAGGTCTATTACGTGACCGATCCCGACCAGCAGGCGAGCTATATCAAGCTCCTTAAGCAGAACGGGATGGAGGCACTGTATCTGGATTCCCCCATCGACACCCATTTCATCACCTTCCTGGAGATGAAGGAGGACAGCCTGCGTTTTCTGCGGGTGGATTCGGACATCTCCGAGGGCCTCAAGGACAAGGAGGCCGATACCGGGGAGGACGCCGGCGTCGCCGCCAAGATATTTGAGAAGGCCCTCGATATCAAGGGGCTTACCGTCAAGGCCGAGGCGCTGAAGAACAAGGAAGTCCCCGCCGTCATCCTCCTGGAAGAGGGGGGCCGCCGGATGCGGGAGATGATGAAGGCCATGGGGGGAGAGAGCGGCATGCCGCCCATGATGCCGGAGCAGGAGACCTTGGTTATTAATACCGCGAATCCCCTGGTCCAGTCGGTCCTAAGCCTCGACGAGGACAAGGACCGCAAAGAGGATGTGCGGCTCATCTGCCGCCAGGTATACGATCTGGCCCTGCTCTCCCAGCGTCCGCTGACACCGGAGGGGATGCAGGACTTCGTGTCCCGGAGCCTGGCCATACTCACCCGGGCGGCCAAGATAGAGGAGCAGGATAGTCAAGAAGAGTAAACTATGCCGACTGCCACAAAGACCCGCGAAGCTTCGCGGGTCTCTCTTTATCAAAAGCCGGATGTAGCCCCCCAGTGGGCGTGCAGAGCGTGCCCTTTGCGTGGGCTGTCATCGATAGGCGACTGGGGGAGGGATACCGGAAGCCTTCTTCCCATGGTGCAATTCCTTCAATATGTAGGGCCCGATGCCCCGGCGCAGAATGGTTCCGGAGTACGCCTTAACGACCTCTCCAGGGAGCGACCCAGTTGGCGCGGAACCAGGCAAGCCGCGAACCTGCTTTTCCGAGTAAGACAATGGAGGCTGGATCAATCGAGCACAAAAAAATACGCTATGAGTCGAGGTCTTGGGTAGAGGATGACACCGGCAAATAAAAAAATCGGCCCATAGCTAATCACTTCTTCTTTCTATTTGCTGTGTTTCTTTTTCTCTCATATACGTGTATTCTGCGGATAGACTGCTGTACGGGGTGCGGATGGAGGCTATGATGGAAATATATGTTAAACGAACATCGTTCAAATTTTTTTTACGCTTTGCAAAGGCCGCAAAAATTATATATTTCCGACGCGCCCATTCCCGCGGTGGGAGAATAATAAGCCCCTTAATCATCGGTGCATCAGCGTTCCTAACAGGAAACAGACCCCGTTATTGAGGCGTATTCTAACCACAAAAAAAATAAAACACAGCGCAACACAAACCAAAATGCGTTTCAGTAAATCCGTCTTGGGAGATATTGGGCTCCATAGAAAAAAGACCACCCGCCCGGCGGCCTTAAGGTTATCCGGTATGGTCACAATCGATACAGTGCGCGCAGCAGTCTCTTTCCTGATTCGGTTCTGAATATTTTATCGTGGATACTGCGGATGGATTCGGCGGGCACATCGCCTTCGTCTATATTCACCAGAAAATCCGCCTCCACCAGGATCTGATGGTCCACATCCCGGATATCCGTGTAGGTATGGTGACGGGCGATGAGCCGGCAGACCCGGTCGATGACGGTCCTATCCACCCCTAATCCTGTTAGCATCGTTTCCGCCTCGGGCGGACCCTCCTCCTGCTGGTGCTGCCCGGAGGCGTCTCCATACTTGATCTCGCTTACCTTGATCCCGATATCGTGGGTGAGCGCCGCGATCTCCAGTATCCCCTGGGTGCGTGCGTCCAGACCCTCCAGTTCCCCGATGGCCTTGGCGAACCCATACACCTTCAGAAAATGGTTGATCCGCCGCATATCCCCGGCATAGTAGGCGATCATCTCCTGGATCAATTCACCGATGGTATTCATACATTCTCCTTCGCAGATCAGGCCCTGTGTATCGGTACAGCGGTTAGTATAGCATCTCCATTACTGCTGCCGGTGCCAGGACGGTCCTTTTAATTTGATGACGCGATTGTCTACCTCTATCAGCCCGTCGTTCTTCATCCGTTTGAGCTCCCGAAAGAGAGATGGCCGCTGTACCCCCATATAGTCGGCCAGTTCTTTCTTGCTGATGGGCAGGACGATGGTATGGCTTCGCTGGACGATGGACTGATGGGTAAGGTAGTCGGTCAAGTTCTCCCGCAGGGTCTTTTGGGAGAGTATAGTGATTTTTTGATTCATCCCCTGCGAGTTGTGAGACAGAGATTTTATATATCGCATGGTAAACTGATAATTGTGTAAAAAATCCGTTACCGCACTCTTGGTCAGATGCAGCAATGTACAGGGTGTTACGCAGTAGATATTCAGCGGATAGGTATGGATATCGCCATAGAGCAGGTTGGCGCCAAGTATACTGTCCTTCTCAAAGGTAAACAAGGTCATGGCCGAGCCGTTCTCCGACAAGGAATAGGCGGCGAGACTGCCGGATAGGACGATATCGAGGGTCATGCAGATATCGTGCTGGTCGTGGACCGTGACACCTTTAGCGTATTGCCGGATATAGATTTGATTGTCCATGAGACGCGTACGCAGAGCAGAGGCATCTATATCAGCCAGCAAGGGAACGCGCCGCACTTCTCTTAACGTCATTTGCGGCTCCTTCATCCGAGTATAACAAAAAGAAACATAGGTGTCTATTCCGCTCGGGCCGTAGCCGCTATACTTGATGAAAACAGCGATAGGGAGGGGCCGATGGACATACTGACACTCTTTATGTGGCTAGGAACGGCCGCGTTTTTAATCTTTTCTTTTGTGCGAGACAGGCACAGAACCAAACGGGCTTTGAAGATGGCGTTCGGCATGGGAAAAGGGATGCTTAGTAGCATATTGTCCATTATCTTCTTGATCGGGCTGGTCCTGTCGATCCTGCCTCCCGAGGATATAGCGGCGTTTATCAGCGGGCAGCCGTTGTTTTTATCCACGGTGGTCTCCGCCGCGTTTGGTACGATTACGCTGATTCCTGCGTTTATAGCCTTTCCCCTGGTAGGCATCCTATTGGGGTCCGGGGTGGGGATCGTTTCCGCTGTGGCCTTTCTGACTACCCTTACCATGGTGGGGGTGGTGACATTTCCTCTTGAGCGGCGGGAATTCGGTACGAAATTCGCCATGCTGAGAAATGGATTGAGCTTTTTGTTCGCCATTATTATTGCCTTGATTATGGGGGTGATCCTATGAATATCTGGCGCGCAGTCAAAAAGAACGCTTTTTTGGTCCTGGTCGCCGCTGCTTATATCGCCGTGTTTATCGTCCGTCCCGGCATGGGTTCCGCATCGGTGAAAGACAGCGTCTATTATCTCAAAGAAATGATCATGATCATGCCGGTGATATTTGTCCTGACGGCGCTGCTCGATACCTGGGTGCCAAAGGAAAAGATCATGAAATACCTGGGGAGAGAGGCCAAGGCAAAGGGCATCGTGCTCTCTCTCGTCCTCGGCAGTATATCGGCGGGCCCGATCTACGCGGCGTTTCCCCTGTGTGTAATGCTGCATAAAAAAGGCGTCCCGGTGCGAAATCTAATGATAATTTTAAGCGCCTGGGCGGTGATCAAAGTCCCCATGCTGCTAAACGAGATGAAGTTCCTGGGCCTCCAATTTATGGCGGTGCGATGGGTCTTGACCGTTATTTCGATCCTGGTCTTTTCATGGATCGCGGCGAAAATCATAAAAGACAGTGATCTGCCGCGGCATGAGGATCAAAACGGTCTTACCGTCAATCAATCCGCCTGTATAGGATGTGCCTTATGTGAGAAAAATTACCCCGCCCTGTTTGCGATGCGGCACAATAAGGCCTTCGTCAAGACGGTCGATATGCCCGTAGAAAAGGGAAGACTGATACAAACCATGGATGAATGTCCGGTTCAAGCGATCGCTTACGCCGCCGCCCCAAGCGATACCAGGCACGCGGGTTAATCATATTTGCATCACACGACACCATATGAAGTGGCAGGGAATCGGCTCGCGAAACAATCGCGGGCCTTTCCGTGTCCTATATCCCCACCCCGATATGCCCGTAATGGGCGATCAGGTACAGGATGAATATATGACCGGGGTAGAACGCGTAAAACAGGTACTTGGCCCGCAGGGGTCCCGGTCTGCCGTTGTAGGTGAAGACAAACAGCAGGGCGAACATTGAAAGGGTCTGCAATATCACGTTTTCCAGGCGGGCGAGGATCATCCAGGAGTCGCTACGGGTAAATATCGTTTCCCACAGTCCGTAGCTGACGGGGAGATAGATGAGGTTCAGGGCCAGCAGGGAGCCTGCCAGCTTGCCCCTGTCCTTCGCGTCACCGAACAGGTGAAAGAGGAATATGGTCAGTACTCCGTAGATATCGTAGTCCGTTTTCAGGGCCAGGGCCGCGATCCCGCAGGCCAGTACCGCCGCCGCGCCCAGCACCTTGTCTTCGATGGCTTCCCAGGCGGTGATGGCGGTGAGCCCCAGGGCCAGGGTCCACAGCACATTGGTGCCGTGGCCGGGGAACGCGAGCTGAAAGGGCACCTCGCAGATCACGGCGAAAATGAGGAGCCGGATCAAATACTTGCGCCGGCTGTGGGTGTAGCGGAATCCCTGGGCGATCATCCAGGCGAAGAGGGGAAACGCCAGCCGTCCGATCATGCGCATCCATATGGCCTGGGGGAACAGCATGGCCCCCATATGATCTATGAGCATGGTGGTGATGGCGATGATCTTGATCGTAAAACGGTTCATGAAAAACCTCCTGCCCTTATTTCAGGTGAGAGAAGCGGTCTTGAGCAGTGCAGCTGGGTACGGCGTCACGATCCATCCACGGGCAGAGCCGCGGAGAATCGATCATCGATCCAATGTCTGCGGATAAAAGGCCAAAAAAGCCACTGCCGGCAGACACTGGACAAAGACTGATACCATTCTGTTTGCGCCGAGATCGATCAGCAGTCATGACCTCGCCAACTACAACGTAAGCATTATACAACGCCCGAAGCCTATATGCAAAGAGGGGTGTTGTAAAACGGTGGGACGGCATAAAAAATACCGCTTCGTGACTCTTTTGCTGATCACCATGACGCTACTCGTCCTGTCCGGGTCCTCTGTCAGAACAAAGCCGCCGATTCCTCACAAAACATCAACCAGATCATATAGGACGATAGAACAAAGAGAACCAGTGAAAGCACATCGCAGGGGCAGGGCTTTGGCGCGGGGGAACGCGGTGTGTTTCCCCTGTATCGAAATACCTCATGAGAAGGGGCCCTTCTGGCTCAGTCGAGAGAGTCTCTGTGACGCCTGTAAAGCCGGAAGGTTCACCATAGGCGGCATGACGCAGGGCGACTACAACGCCTACCGAAGGCAGGCATGGATTCGCGTAGTCCCCTCCGGGCCGCGGGTAGAGATAGAAGAGATCGATCTGGAAAAAGTCTATACCTATCAAAGCCTGGAATCGATCATGATGAACCTGGCCAAATATGAGGGGGTCACGCTGGACATCATCGGGCAGTCGGTGGAGGGGCGCAATATATACAGCATCACCATAGACCTCGGCGATAATCCGGACAAACAGACAATCCTGCTGACGGGCCAGACCCATGCCAGGGAGTTCGCCGGCAGTGTCTTCATCCTGAAACAATACAGTGAGATGATAGAAAAAGCCCAGACAGACGCGTATATCCGGTCCATTCTGGGTCATATCCGGTATGTGGCGATCCCCGTGGTCAATCCGGACGGCAGGGAGTATGCCATCACCCAAAAAAGTCGCAGCATCAAATCCAATATCAACCGGGTGGACATCAACCGCAATTTTCCCTTTGGAGGTCAGCGGTTGGCCGGGAAACGGATGTCGCGCACCATGCGGACGTCTCCTTCCTTATACGGCTACTATGGCGGTGAGACGCTGGGGTCGGAGCCCGAGACCCGCGCGGTCATGTTGTGGCTGGCGTACTATATCGTCACGCCCCGGTTTCATACCATCATGCTTTTTGATATGCACATGCAGGGGCGGATATTGTACAGCGACAAGCCATGGGATATCGAGCAAAAGGAAGACAGAACCACAGAGCTGGTCCGATATCTGCGGCAACACGTATGCAAAGGATATCGTGACGGGTATGAACCCTTTCCCTACGGACTGCGGGGGGAAGGCGGAACGCTCACAGACTATGCCACCGCCCTGGCCATGGGGCTTAGGTTTAGCAGGAAGTACGGCATATTGACTGCCGTGACCAGGCACGGGGAAGCTGTGCCATTGGTGGAATTCGTTGATTTCGACCGGCACAGGGAATTGTATTGTCCCGCCAACTCGTATTTCACGGCCGTGACGATAGAGATCGGCGCAGGCAGGGGGATGCTGGGATATTCCGAAAGAGCAAGAATCGGAATGAATCGGGAGTGGCGCACATATAATTTCCATGAATTCTTGCTATTGGTAACAAAGAGAGCCCTGGGAGACACAAAGGCAGAAGGATCACAGGAAATAGCCGAGTTCTCCGGCATGCCATGAATGGAATAGAGATAAGGAGGGCTATACAATGAACGCGTATGATGTGGCGCTGGTGCCGATCATTACCGGCCTGGTCCAGGTCGCCAAGGAAGTGGGGCTGCCCAGCCGGTTCGCCTCCCTGTTTGCCGTGATACTGGGGGCGGTCGCCGGCGTGACCTATCTGTTCCCCGATGATCTGTGGAAAGGGATTTTCGTGGGCATCACATTCGGCCTGGCCGCCAGCGGGCTGTACAGCGGCGGGAAAAACACCGCCCAGACTATACAGGCCAGGGCGCAGGCCCGGGCGCAAGCCAGGGCGATGGCGAAACGAAACAGAAGCTAAGCCTGAGCGGCCCAAAGGAAGAATAACAAAACAGCCGTACTGAAGACTGGACGGTACGGTCTGTTTTATTATCAGAATACCGGGGGGATATTCGTATTCTCCCGGACTTTATTATATTTCCAGGGGTTAAAAGTGGCATAGACAGTATAAATAGTGTACAATAGGCAATAAACTTTAGGAACCGGAAAGACCGATTCAGCGAAGGAGGGATCCGGATGGCAAAGACCTTTGAGGAAATCAATGCGAAAATCAGGCAGGGCCAGGCGGTGGTGGTGACGGCAGAGGAAATGGTGGAGCTTAGCGCCGAGCAGGGAGTGAAAAAAGCCGCCAAGATGGTGGACGTCGTGACGACGGGGACATTCGGACCCATGTGTTCCTCCGGCGCGTTTATCAATTTCGGACACTCCGAGCCGCCCATCCGGATGAGCGAGATCTATCTCAATGATGTGCCCGCCTCCGGTGGCATCGCGGCTGTGGATACCTATATCGGGGCCACGGAGCTAAGTCGCGGCCAGGGGATGGCCTACGGCGGGGCCCACGTGATCCAGGATCTGATCGAGGGCAAGTCTGTGCGCCTCGAGGCACGGTCGGTGGGGACAGACTGCTATCCCCGCAAAAAGATCGACACCTGGGTCAGCAAGGACGATCTCAACCAGGCGTATCTGTTTAATCCCAGAAACGCCTATCAAAATTACCCGGCGGCGGCCAATACCACGGGGCAGACCATCTACACCTATATGGGCCGTCTGCTGCCGGAGTGCGCCAATGTCAACTACTCCACCAGCGGGGAATTAAGCCCCCTGCTGAAGGACCCGACACTTAGGACCATCGGCATGGGGACCCGGATTTTCCTGGGGGGTACGGCAGGGTACGTATCCTGGGAGGGCACCCAGTACAAGACCGTCAAGGAAGAACTCCCCAACGGCGATGTCTATCACGCCGGGCGGACCCTGGCGGTGGCCGGGAACTTAAAGGATATGAATAGCGATTATATCAGGGCCGCTGTATTTGAAGGATACGGCGTCACCATGTACGTGGGGCTGGGGATCCCCATCCCGGTGCTGGACGAGGACCTGGCGGCCGAGCTTGGGATGTCCAACGAGCATCTGTACACCTATATATCGGACTACAGCGCGCCGGGGCATCCGGGTCTAAAACGGGTGAGTTACGCCGAGCTTCGCAGCGGCAGGGTGGAACTGAACGGTAAACAGGTTCCGGCGGCGGCGCTATCCAGCCTCAGCAAAGCCAGGGAGATCGCGGGGGCGTTGAAGGCGTGGATCGGATCGGGGAAATTCCTCTTGCAGGAGCCCATCGACCGGTTCCCCGAGGAGCAGGCGTTTAAGCCCCTTACGGAAAAGGAGGCGCGATAATGGAAAAGTCAGTGAAGGTATTCTTGCTCTTTCCCCGGGAACAGGTGGATAAACCGATCGCCTACCACCTGGTGAAGGACTACGATATCGTATTCAACATACTCCACGCGGAGATTCGCCCCAACCAGCGGGGACAGCTCACCGTCAAACTCACCGGCACCGAGGACAATCTGGAAAAGGGCCTGGACTTTATCCGGTCCCAGGGGGTCGAGGTGCGGCTTTTCCCCCAGAGCATCATCCGGGATGAAGTCCAGTGCATCCACTGCGGAGCCTGCACGGGGATCTGCCCCACAGAGGCGCTGTCTATGGATACCGGCACATGGCTGCTGGAATTCGACCCGGACAAGTGCATCGTGTGCGAGCAGTGCGTGACGGCCTGTCCGGTCGGCGCCATCGATGTGAGGATATTCGAGTAACGGGAAAAGACTATTTTCAAAGTCGAGGAGCGGCGGGTATCCGCCGCTCCTCTTGTATGTCTGATCCTATTTACGGCCGCAGAAAGGCCTCGTACAGCATATAGCCTGTCCCCCACAGTATGATACAAAGCCCCGCCAGGGACGCGAAGACGATCAGGATGACCGATAGTGTTCTCTTGGTGCTTTCTTTCATGTACAACCCCCAAATAATATTGCCCTATTATATAGATGCGCGAGACTGTATAATTGTTACAGTTTTCGGGTAAATATCTTCGTATGTAGCGGCCCAAATGGGCCAGTCTACCTTTATAAGCCCAGTATCTTCACAAATTAAAGTCGATCTAATCATACTGCATGTTTTTTCCGTCGATTGCAGGGGGGGTTCCTTTTTTCATCTTCATCCCGACTTTGCCATGAATAAAAGGGAATGGGGGACAAACAATAAGAAGGCATTCAAGGAAGGTTTTTTGCAAAGGAGGCATAGACATGAAAGCAACAGGGATTGTAAGACGAATCGATGATCTGGGGCGCGTGGTAATTCCCAAAGAAATCCGAAGAACCCTCCGCATCCGGGAGGGGGATCCCCTGGAGATATTCACTGACCGCGAGGGCGAAGTGATACTCAAGAAGTATTCCCCCATCGGAGAACTGAGCGAATTCGCCCGGGAGTATGTGGAGTCCTTAAGCGATACCCTTGGATATGTGGCGTGCATTTCCGACAAGGACGCCATCGTCGCGGTATCGGGAGGCGCCAAGAAGGAATTCAAGGACAAATCCATCAGTCCGCAATTGGAACAGATCATGGAGAGCCGCCGGACGGTGATCGCCAACCGCAGCAATAACGAGGAACTGCAGGCGGTGGTGGCCAATATGGAAGACATGGACCGCTATTCTTCACAGGTGATCGCCCCCATTATCTCGGCGGGAGATCCAATCGGCTCCGTGGTATTGCTGGCCAAGGATACCGACGCAAGCATGGGCGACCTGGAAGTCAAGATCGCCGAAACCGCCGCGGGATTCTTGGGCAAACAGATGGAGCAATGAATTGACGTAGGGAAGGACCGTCGCAAACGTGACGGTCTTTTTATTTTTGGTATTTTATTGTTTGATCCTCACGCCATTCTTGACAGCACATCCGTTCTTTGCTAGTGTAGCAGTATTCATTGGGTGTCTTTGGGATTACCCCCGAAGACGTAATAGGGAAGCCGGTGAGACGCCGGCGCGGTCCCGCCACTGTATGGAGGAGCCTCCTGTGGGGATACCACTGGTCCTTAAAAAAAGGGCCGGGAAGGTGCAGGGGTGCTGTGAGTCCGAGCCAGGAGACCTGCCCGATGAAATCGAACGCCTGCCCACGGTGTATGGGTAAGGTTCATAGGCTGCCTGTGCCTTATGGCAGCTTTATGGACATGCCCGGTTGGGGCATGTTTATTTTTATGTGATGAAGGAGGAATACGTATGCGCAATAGAATGAGATGGCTTGCCGTATTGGCGGCTCTGCTAGTGTCCCTGGGAGTGCTGACCGGCTGCGGAACAAAAAGCGATGTGGCAAATCCCACGCCGGAAGCAACCCCCGCAGCAACGCCTGCGGCGGAGCAGACACCGGAGATACAAAGCGATTTTCCGGTGGAGGTGACGGACTACCATGGCAATGTGGTGTCCATCGCCGAAAAGCCGGAGACCATCATATCCCTGGCACCGGCGGTGACAGAGGTGCTGTATGTCCTGGGAGCGGGGGACAGGGTGGTCGGGGTGACCGCGCTGTGCGATTATCCCCCGGAGGCTACGGAGGTGGACAAGGTCGGTGATTTTGAGGGGCCCAATGTGGAACTGGTATTGCAAAAGGACCCGGATCTGGTAATCTCCGGGGGATACATGCATGAAACGGCCATGGAGACACTGACCGACGCCGGGATCACCGTACTGCCCGTGGAAGCGGAAAGCTTTGCCAATGTGTATACTTCTATCGAGAATATCGGCCTGGCCACCGGCACAGCCGATGCGGCGTCTGAGATCATCGCCGATATGCAGTCCGGGGTGGCAGAGGTACAGGCGCAGGTGGCGGACCTCGCACCCGTACGGGTCTTCTTTATGCTGAGCTACGGCGAGGCGATCTGGACAGGG
>ENA-ORCX01000130-ORCX01000130.1-marine-metagenome-genome-assembly--contig:-NODE-130-length-72791-cov-5.949611_pt1 | contig 72791 bp, 62 predicted proteins | sample MGYA00248630_ERZ508518 | MGnify/ENA primary metagenome ERZ508518 (study PRJEB26188, sample SAMN06268768) | marine metagenome | isolation source: Bioluminescent Bay, La Paraguera, Puerto Rico | place...
TCTCTACGATACCGCCCACCGAATCCCCCTGCTCCCGGGCTTTCATGATGGTGTCGATCATCTCTTGGGACACCGGAGCGTTCAATACCGGGAACGGGCTTTGGCTTAACGTTTTCAACAGACCGGCATCGATACCCGCCGGATCAAGAGCCGTATCCTCTATATCGCAGATGCGCCTGATATGGCTGCCTATGGTGATCCCGTGGCGTCCGATCATCTCCATGGCGACGGCCCCGGCGAATAGCAGCGGCGCGGTCAATCGCCCTGAGAAATGTCCCCCGCCCCGCATGTCGGCGTGTCCGCCGTATCTGACATAAGCGGGCCAGTCGGCGTGGCCGGGCCGGGGGGTGCGGCGGATCGCGTCATAATCTTTGGAATGGGCATTGGTGTTTTCGATGACGGCGCACAACGGCGCGCCGGTGGCATGCCCGTCCCGCATACCGCTCAAGATACGCGCCTGGTCCGTTTCTTTCCGAGGCGTGGACCAGGGATTGCGTCCCGGCGCACGGCGGGCCATCTGCTCCTGGATGAACCCCATATCGATAGCAGCGCCCGCAGGCAGTCCGTCTACTACGATCCCGATGGCCGGCCCGTGGGATTCCCCAAACAGGCTCAAGCGGATATTGCGTCCCCAATTATTCATGTGTCTCTCCCCCCAACGATTTAAAATCATCCCAGAACCCAGGGTAGGATTTATTGACGGCGTCGGCGCCCTCGATGATCATCTCCCCCTCCACCCGGGGGGACACCGCCGCCAGCGCCATGGCGATCCTATGGTCGTTCCAGCTTTGCACCCGGCTTCCCTGCAAGAGCTGCCTGCCCTGGATGCGCAGGCTGCTGGGGGACTGGGCGATGCTCGCCCCCATTTTCCCCAGCTCCTCTGCGATGGCGGTCAGGCGGTCGGATTCCTTGATCCGAAGCCGTGCGGCGTTCACGATCTGGCTCTCCCCCAGCGCCACCGAGGCCAGGGCCGCCAACACCGGCGCGAGGTCGGGGCACTGGCTCACATCGACCCGAAAATCCGAGACCCGCCCCGGACGGATCATGAGGGTATCGTCCCTATACTGCATATGGGCGGAGAGGATACGGGCGATCTCCCGGTCGGGCTGCAGGGAGTCGGGATTCAGCCCCCGCAGATCGATCTCGCCCCCCAACACTCCCGCCGCCATCCAGAAGGCAGCCTGTGACCAGTCGCCCTCGATGGCGAGAGACATGCCCGTGTAGCTCTGGCCGCCGGGGATATGGTAATGGGCGTAGGCCTCAGGCGCCTCGATCACGATTCCGAACCGGCGCATCACGCTGACGGTCATATCCACATAGGCCCTGGACTCCAGGGGCGAGGTGATATGGATATCCGAATCCTCATCTAGCAAAGGCAGTGCGAAGAGCAGCCCCGTCACAAACTGGGAACTGACATGGCCGGGCAGCTCGTAGGTCCCCGGCTGGAGCAGGCCCTGCATCTGCAGCGGCAGGGTGGCGTCTTGTGGCTTCTGGATCAGGATGCCCTGCCGGCTAAAGGGGGTGACGTACTGATCCAGGGGCCGTTGGGGCAGCCTGCCCCGGCCGGTGAGCACTGTCGTGCCCTCCTGTAGGCAGCAGATAGGTGTAATAAAGCGAAGGGTGGAGCCTGATTCACCGCAATCGATCCGCCTATCCCCTGACGGGGGAACACCCATGCCCTGTATGTGGAGTATATTCCGTCCGGGAAACGCCTCGCTGTCCCGGATCTCGATGCTGGCCCCCAATGCGGCGAGGGCGTCTACGGTCACGCGGATGTCATCGCTGAACTGAATATTGTCGATCTCGCTTACCCCGGTACTAAGTCCCGCGCAGATCAACGCCCGGTGGGTCATGCTCTTGGACGGGGGGATCAGCAGCGTCCCCCTAAGCGGTCCCGGTGAGATATGTATATCCATAGACTGTCTCCCTATCTATCGTACAGGTGGCAGATCAGTGTGTCCGGCGCGACGGTCTCGATCACAGTCCTGCCGATCTGGCGCAGAAATATGGCGTGGATCTCTCCCTGATAGGCCTTTTTGTCCCGGCGCAGTATGGAAAGCGCCGCATCCGGCTCCATATCCGGGAAATCCACAGGCAGGCCGAATGTCGCCAGTATCTGCCTGATCTGATCACATACTCCCGGCTCTGTGATTCCCATTTTTTCGCCGATCCGGGCCATGGCCGCCATGCCGATGGCGACCCCCTGGCCGTGGCTGTAGGTATCGTAGCCGAAGTAATTCTCCACCACATGCCCCAGGGTATGACCGAAATTCAGGGTCCGGCGGATGCCGCCCTCCCGTTCGTCCTCTTCCACCACCCGCTTTTTAATGGCGCAATTGCGGTAGATGATGTTGGGGAGCGTATCGCTTCCCCGCACCGCGTCGATAGAATCAAATCCCGCCAGGGTATCGTACAGGGTGGCGCTCTGGATACAGGCGTGCTTGATCACCTCGGCGAAGCCGTCGATGAAGTAGGCCTCGGGCAGAGTATTCAAGACATCCGGGTCCACATAGACCGCCTGGGGGTGATAAAAGGTCCCGGTGAGGTTCTTTCCCTCGGGGAGATTGACCCCGGTCTTGCCCCCCACGCTGCTGTCCACCTGGGCCAGCAGGGAGGTGGGTATCTGGACGAGGGGGATGCCCCGCAGGTATATCGATGCGGTAAAGCCTGCGGTATCCCCGACCACGCCGCCGCCCAATGCAATGACGAGATCGCCCCGGTCCATCCCCAGATTGACCAATTGGGACAGCAGAGAAACCACGGTCTCGGGGGTCTTGTTGGGTTCTCCCGCGGGGATCTCGATCACATGGGTGTCAACGCCCCCGGCCTGCAATTCTGCCCGAAGGGCGTCCCCGTACAGGGGACCCACGTTGGTATCGGTGATGATCACCGCCCGGCGGTCCTTGTATTTGGGGATCAGGTCGGAGGCCGCCCGGGAGAGGCATCCGGATTCGATCATGATGGGATACCGGCGATCTTTACCGGGCAGCTCCATGATTAATTCATTCATTGCATGCCACCTCCGCGCATTCAGTCATGGCATCCAGGCGGGACTGTATATCCTGCCTGCTGCCGGTCGCTATGATTTTTTTCAGTGCGCTGATTTCTTGCTCGAATCCCTCGATCTGAGAGAGGATATGGGATGTATTGTGGCTGAATAATTCCGCCCACAGCGGCGTATTCATCCGGGCGATCCGGGTCATATCCCGAAAGCTGCCGCCGGTGAATGAGGCCAAATCCGACTCCCACTGGCTGCTCAGGTACGCCGCGGCGATGATATGGGGGAGGTGACTGGTGGCAGCCATGTGCCGATCATGATCAGCCGGATCGCTCTGCACCACCTGTGCGCTGCCGATACACCGGGCCATGTCCGCCACCATATTCACGGCGTGACAGCTGGTATCGGGCAGTGGGGTCAGGATGTAATTGCACCCCTTGAACAAACCGTCCTCGGATCGCTCATACCCCCAGCCCTCCCGGCCGGTCATGGGATGGCCGGGAACGAAATCCACGTCCGGGCGCCAGGCGTCTTGGGTCTCTCGGATCACCCATTCCTTCAGCCCGCAGATATCGGTCACCACGCTCCCCGCCATAAAATGGCCCATGTGCGCCCGGATAAAGGAAATGGTCTCGGCGGGCGGCAGGCATAGGATCACCAGTTGGGACTGGTTGATGTGCTCCGCGGCCTCCACCGATCCCCCGTCGATCACCCTATCCGCCACCGCACGCACCAGCACGGTACGGTCCCGATCCACCCCCCAGAGGTGCTGGGGCTTGAGCTTGGATAGCGCCTTGGCATAGGAGCCCCCCATGAGGCCGAGGCCCACGATGGTGATATCCAGCATATCATAATTGACGGCATGGCGGTTACTACAGCAGTCCATCTCAGAGACTCCTGCCCATGAGACCGGCCATCGGCTTCAGTTCCTCCATGATACCGTCGAAGTCATCGGGCTTTATCGATTGCTTGCCGTCGCACAGGGCCTGCTCGGGCCGATTGTGAACCTCGATCATCACCCCGTCGGCCCCCACCGCCAGGGCCGCCCGGGCCAGGGGTCGGACGAGGTAGGATAGCCCCGTGGCGTGGCTCGGGTCCACCACCACCGGCAAATGACTGCGCTTCTTGATGATGGGGATGGCGGAGAGATCCAGTGTGTTTCTCGTGTATTTCTCAAAGGTACGGATCCCCCGCTCACAGAGGATGATCTCGGTATTGCCCCCGGCCATGATGTATTCGGCGCTCATCAGCCATTCCTCGATGGTGGCGGAGAGACCCTTTTTCAATAATATGGGCTTTCTGATCTTGCCCAGTTCCTTCAATAGCTCGAAGTGCTGCATATTGCGGGCGCCCACCTGGATGATATCCACATCCTCCACAAACCGGTCGATCATCTCGGTGGACATGATCTCGCTCACGATGGGAAGCCCCGTCTCCTGCCGGGCGATCTTTAATAATTCCAGGCCCTCGAGGCCCAATCCCTGGAAGCTGTAGGGTGAGGTCCGGGGTTTGTAGGCGCCGCCCCTTAAGAATGTCGCCCCCGCCGCCTTAACCTTCTTGGCGATGGTGACGATCTGTTCTTCGCTCTCCACCGAACAGGGGCCCGCGATCACGGTGAATGTGCCGGGTCCTATTTCGCGGTCCGCTACGGTGATGCTGGTGGGCGTGGGGTGGAACATGCTGTTGGCCCGCTTGTAGGGCTCCTGGACATGGAGTATCTTGTAGACGATCTCATTGGCGGAGATCACATCCACATTGAGGTTGCGGGTGTCCCCCACCAGCCCCAGTATGGTGTACTCCTCACCGATGACTTTGTGGACCTCCAGTCCCTGGGATGTGAGCATGCTCTCCAGTTCCTTCAGTTTGTCACTGCCGTCCTGCCGTACTACGATGATCATGGTGACTTCCTCCTCTATCTGCTTTGGTTAAAAAATGTATTAAAAAAGAGGCTCTTTCAAGCCTCCTTTTGATCGTTCCCGCTAATTATGGAATAATCATGAACAAATGGAGGCCTTCTGCTGGTACGCAAAATAGACAGTAAAGTAAAAGTACTCACTGCCGGTAAAGCTAAAGTATGCTTTTTGCGTCCTAGACCCGGTGCTCATGGATATTACTCCTTATTTTGTGTTATTGTACCGTACCTGTATTTTGATTGTCAAGGTATTTTGGTATTATGCTATGCGCGACGGCTGTCCAACGGTACAGTTCTTTCCGCCGTTCTTATCCCTTTCTGCCAAAGAACACGGCGAATAGATAGTATTTGTACAGGCAACTCACGTCCCCAAAACCCGCCTCCCGCAGCCAGGTGATCTGCTCACTAAGGCCCGCTTCCCTATCGTATGACATCCGCTCATGCCCGGCCTCAATCTGCCGCCGGGTCAACCCGCTGTCCTCCACAGCCCGCAGCCATACGGACTTATTGAGACTCTCTATATAGGGCGTCTCCCCGCATACCTGGTCAGCGTTGATAAACAGACCGCCCGGTTTCAGGATGGAATGGCACTTGGTAAAGAACGCCCGTTTCGCTTCATCCTCCAGATGATGAATGGACAGGGCGGACACGATCATATCGTAGGTACCGCTGAACGCATAGGTGGAATAATCGCCGGTGATGTAACCGACGCGGGAATTGTCCCCAAACCGCTCCCTGGCCTGATCAAGCATATCGGCCGATAGATCGATGAGCGTGTAGGTCCCCTCCGGGTAGCGCTCCATCAGAAAGGCCGACAGCAGTCCCGTCCCAGCCCCCGCGTCGAGTATGGCGGGGCGATCCGTATCCACCGACGCGGCGGATACGCATACGCCATAGAAATCATCATAGCAGGGAATGAACATGCGGCGCTGGGCGTCGTATTCACTTGATACGGCGCCAAAACGCTCCTCAATCGGGCTCATGCCGTTACCTCCTCCAAAGGCTGTTTCTGTCCGGCGATATCATCGGCCATAACGGCGGGATGGTGGTACCGGCCATGCCGCCAGGTCCGCTTCCCCCTGATCTGTATGGCCTTTGCCGGACAGTAATGTACACAAGCGAGGCAATAGGTGCAGTCCGTATCGGGGCTCCAGCAGGGTTTTCCATCCGTCGTCACGATCTTGCCCGACAGACACACCTTCTCACAGATGCCGCAGCCGGTGCAACGGCTATCCGCGTAGAATCCCCGCTGCAATCCCATGTACCGGGTGGCGTGCATGAACAGCGTGAGGGGCGGGAACAGGATGCCTATGAAGATCCTCATGCCCAGGGGCAGCTTCTCCTCCTGGTAGGGCTGCCTGCTGGTGATCACCTTAACCATCGTTTCGAGCTTTTCCTGGAGATTCGATTCGCACTTAGCGATCTTTTCCTCGGACTCCACCTCGAATACCGGGATATAGTTCTGGGGCATCTCCACGCCGAAGCAGGCGTCCAGTTTATGTCCTTTCAGCATACGGTTGATATGGGTGAATACCTTTAGGTCGCTGTGGCGGCTGCTCACCGCAAACAGATAGGAGGCGGAAGAGAAGTCGGCTTTTTTCAGGAATTCCTTGAAGACGATGGGCATGGTGAAGGCATGGATGGGAAACACCAGCCCGACCGCATCGGAGCCGGACCGTATCGTTTCTTCCCCCATCACGCTCATGATGGGGATGAGGGACACGCCGGGTATTCTTTCCTGGAGCTCTCTGGCTATATGAAGCGAATTGCCGGTGCCGGAGAAATAATAAATCTCGATCGCATTCATGAATTGTCTCCATTTTGTTTATTTGGGACAATTGTATGTGTTTGGAAAACATCCGTCAATAGGTGATATATCCTATACAAGCATAAAAGCGGGTCTACCAGTCCGCTTTGCCCATAAGACTGGTCTGGGAGAAATACTGCTCGATCCCCAATGCGACTGCCTTGGCGAGTCTATCACGAAACGCGTCCTGCTTAAGCAAGCCGTGCTCCGCCGCGTTTGATAGAAACGCGGTCTCCACGATGACCCCCGGGATCTGAGCGTGATTGAGCAGGTAATAGTCCCCTTCTCTGGGATCATGAACCGTCCGCTTCCTGCCATTTATGGTGATGCCGTTCAGCGCCCGCTGGATACAGAGCGCCAGATATTGATTGTGGGGCAGCGTATCCCGATAGAGCACGATGGAGCCGTCGGCCGCGGGGCGCCGGGCATTGCTGTCCGCATGAATACTGATGAACAGCTCCGCGTGGCTGCCGTTGATGATCGACGTGCGTGCAGCTAGGTCCCGCCGCTGCCTGCTCTGGCTGCTATTATTCTGTGAATCCAGGGAGATGTCCTCCTCCCGGGTCATGACGACCCGAAAACCCTTCCCGATGAGATACTCCTTCAGCTTCAGTGCGACGGCGAGGTTTATGTCCTTTTCCAACAGTTGATCGGTACTGGCTCCCCCGTCGATCCCGCCGTGGCCCGCGTCGATGACGATGACGCCATCGCGGGGTACGGTAAATAGATGCGCCGGCGCGTGGGTCCGCAGGAATGGGAGTATCGCCAGAAAAAGACCCGACACGATCCCCAGATAAATCAGCGTTTTCTTTTTTCTCATCGGCATCCCCCGCTATACTGTACACTATGCGTACCGTGCCCCTCCCATGAAACGATCAAGGGCCGTATTGAAGGATATGGAAAATTTGTGTATGATGGATAAACAAGGAGGATGGGGGCATGTACGAAAACTCCACCCAAGTCAGAGACTACATCCAGCGGATCAACTGCGTGATGGACTATATAGACAGGCATCTCGGCGAAGCCATGACACTGGAGGCATTGGCCTCCGTGGCGGGGTTTTCTCCCTATCACTTCCACCGAATCTTCGCTGCCATGGTCGGCGAGACGCTGTTCGGGTTCATCGGAAGGCTGCGGCTGGAGCGCTCATTGGGGCTTCTATACGGCGATCCGTACCGTCCTGTGACCGATGTGGCCCTTGCCTGCGGTTTCAGCTCTCCCGCAGCGTTTTCCCGGGCATTCTCCGCCCGGTACGGTATGTCGCCGAGCCGGTGGAGAAAAGAGCGGCTGGAAAAAAGCAATACGGGCAAAGAGGAGAGCAGCCTCTATCAAGTGCTTCGCAACCGGGGAAATGCCGAAGTCTCTCACCTCGTATACGATGAATACATGAGAAATTTCATCGTCAGGAGGGATAGTATGAAACTGAATCCGGAAGCAAAAGTGGTCAACCGGTCGGAGACTACCGTGGCCTATATCCGCCACATCGGTCCCTACGCGGGGGATGCAAAACTATTCGAAGGGCTGTATGCCCGCCTCTATCAGTGGGCAAAACCCAGGGGGCTCGTCGATATGGAGCACCCCGAAAAATGTGCAGAAATCATCATCTACCACGATGATCCCTCAGTCACGGAGCCTGAGAAACTGCGGGTCAGCGCGGGGATCGTCGTCCCCGCCGATACCGAGGTATCGGGGGAGGTCGGGAAGCTCACCATCCCCCCCGGGGACTATGTGGAAGCGCGTTTTATAATCGGCCCTGAAGATTTCGGTGAGGCCTGGGGCTGGGTATGCGGCACCTGGCTTCCCGCCAGCGGTTACCAACCCGGGGACGGGATGTGCTTCGAGCAGTACGCCCATGGATCCGGAGCGGAAAAGGAAGGGAAATTCGACGTTACCATCTGCCTCCCCGTGAAACCCATGAAATAGCATCTGTGTAAAAGAGCTCCCGAACAACAGGGAGCTTTTTTCGTATCCTTGTTGGTGATTCTAAGGTCAAGGCACACAGCATGAACGCATTCATTATTGAACTCGTTTGTATTTGTAAAGACGTAATCGCTATGAAAAAAACCCACATAAGGACGAGAATCTTTTCAGGTGGGGAAAATGGTCGGTCAAACACGCAAAGAAGGCGATCATACTCGACGTCGCTCTCACGATCATACTGCTGATCGCTTTGCGGGTATGGGGTGATGATGCTATACTACAGGTAGCAATTGGCATCACATCCCATCGTCTGTAATAGGAGAAAAACCATATGCCGGGAATCAGGGAGAGCAAGAAGAAAATGACCCGCCAAAGGATCATACAGGCGGCCAGCGAGTTATTCGGCGAGGCCGGGTATGACAATGTCTCTATGGAGAATATCGCTCAAAAGGCGGAGATCGGGGTGGGGACGCTGTACAATTACTTTGCCAACAAGGGGGACGTATTCGTCGGGGCCTTTACCCAAGTGGCAGATTCTAATGAGAAAGTATCGATCAGTACCGATGATCTCATCGGGGAGTGTCCCGGTGAAATCGTCGTTGACTACTGTATGAAATACCTGAAGACATACTTTCGGCTGATGGGGTTTACGCTCACCAAAAAATTATTTAAAGATATACTGATCGCCGGATTTCAGTCCTATAAGTCCGATAACAAGCTGCTCAATAGATTCATGCGGGAAGACTTCATCATGATCGACAAGGTCGAGATGCTGATCGCTGATCTCAAAGACAAAGGTATCGTCAGCGAATTGAAGAACCCTAGGGATATGGCGGAGACGGTGTACGCCGTGATCATGTACGAGATGCTGGTCTACGCCTTCACCGAAAATGTGGAAATGGACGAGATGGAACAGAATATCAAGAGGAAGATCGTGCAGATCATGTGAGAGAACCCCCGACTCCCGGGGGTTCCGTTTCCGGAAAGGGAGTCATGGCAATGATCGGAATATCATCCCCTGCAATGAAGGTAAACTATGAGGAACAAGAGAAACTTCGAAATACTTTATCGGCAGAATCAAGACAATGGGAATATCATCATCGATATAGCGCTCAATGGATATAATGAGTTTTTTCACGAATGGGACAATTCTGCCTTTAGAAAAAGGGATATTCATCAAGATCTAGCCGATTTTCTTGACCTTTGTTCGGAAGATATTCCACTGCGAAGGGGCCTGGAAATTCAGTTCTGTGTGAAGACAAGTGAGAGGAGCGCCGAGCACGAAGACCGAATACGAGCCAGTTATCTGAACTATTATCGCGCGTTGATTCGCGGTGAGAAAAGAAACATAAAACGAATTTTCAGGACTTCAGGCATACAATTGCTGGTTGCTGGACTTTTATTGTTCCTGCATGTGTTTTTAAGCGGAATGATAACCAGCACCATGCTGTCAAAAGTTCTGCTGGAAAGTCTTCTGATCGGCGGATGGGTATTTACCTGGGAAGCTTTTCACGGAATAACGATCGGCATCAGTACGCCGCTGAGGAGGCGCCGGGAACTAAATCGTTTTATTCAAGCGGATATTGTGTTTTCGTATTCATAACAATCGCACCTGATATGGTTCGGTCTTCTGTACGATCCAGTGGATAGTATTCACACGCCGTTTAATATAGGTGTAGTCACGAACGTAGACGCTGTTTTTATAGAATTTTTATCCCCCCGCGGATGCCCTGCGCTGCTGCCGAAATTCCTTGGGGGTGAGCCCCTCTCTTTTCTTGAATAAATAGCTCAGGTAATTGGGTTCGTTATACCCCACGGTAAAGGCGATATTGACCAGCTTGTCATCGGTGGACGCAAGCATTTCCTTGACTTTTTCCATCCGCACACCCGTAAGATAATCGATAAACGTAACCCCCATCTCCTGGGAGAAAATCGTGCTGAAATGGGTGGGGCTCAGGGCCACATTGGCCGCTACGGTATTGAGGGAGATATCAGGGTTGTTATAGTTTTCCTGAATATACTCGCAGGCCCGGTACACCAGTTTCCGGTGATGACTGCTGCTGCCGCAGTCCCGAAGCTCGATGGTCTTTATGCATATATCGGTGGCGAGATCCGTAAATTCCTCCGTGGACATGGCCGACCGAAATACCTGTCGGAGATCGACGAAATGCCTCGCCACCTCGCACGGATCTGCATCGGGGTTGAAATTGCGGATGATCCGCATGGCGGTACTGGTTAGATCCATCAGTATATAATACCGGTACAGCACGCTCTGCATCTCATTGCGGTCCAGGTTCCGGGCAAATTCCTCCACAATGCCGGGGACGTCTTCTTTGATGGCGAATTTAAGCTTGTTCTCTATATTGACATGAAAGAAACTATCGGCGCTGGCGGCGACAGAGCTTTGGATCTGCCCGATATCCCCCGCGCAGAATATACGGCCCCGATTGACCTGGCCGAATGTCTTCATGAGTATCCCCGCCTCGTGATAGGCATCCTGGATGCCGACGATGCGGTTCACGACTCCACTGATACTGACGGTCAGCACAGTATCTCCATCGTCCTCAAGCTCATGCTTCAGCATCTGCGCCCTGTGGTACGCCTTTTCCGTCACATCGATATCGGTATCGCCCTTCACGAGAAGCACCACATTCTCCATCCCACTCTGAAAATACAATACGTCCGTATCCTCGCTGAACGCGAACTTCACTTTAGAGGCTATGACCTGGCGGTTGGGATAGCCGTCCTGACCCTCATACCGGCAGGAGAGTACCACATACCGCTTGGCTAACAGCTCCACGCCAAGCTCCTCCGCCCGCTTCAACGCCGCGTCCGCGGATAGTTCTCCGCTGCAAAGCTGCTCCAGCAGGGAGCTCAGCAGGGCATTCTTGACCACCTCTTCATCGGAGACCTCCTTCAGAAAGGAAACACTGTGGCGCTTTTGTTCCGCGATCTGCTCTCCGGCTTTCTTCAGCGCGGCAAATAGATCCCTGCCCGCCACCGGCTTCAGGAGATATTGATCCACACCGATACAGATGGCCTCCCGGGCCAGCTCAAATTCATCGTATCCGCTCACGATGATCACCCGCAGCCAAGGGATGATAGCCTTGGCGTGGCGGGCCAGCTCCAGCCCGTCCATGAAGGGCATCTTGATATCGGTGATCAGGATGTCCGGCTTCAGATCCTGTATGATGGAGAGCGCCAGTTCTCCGTCACCCGCTTCCCCGCAGCAGGTGTAGGGCTCGGGGCTTTTCTCGATGGTGTTGCGTATATTCTGCCGAATCAGGGGCTCATCCTCCACCAGGAAAACCCTATACATCATGCACCTCTCCTTCGGTCATAGTCCCCACCTGCACCGGGATATAGGACGCTATTTTAGGAAGCCGCAGGGTGACTTTGCTCCCCTTCTGGTACTCGCTCTCCACCGTCAATCCGTCATCGATCTCATAGTAGAGTTGTATGCGTTTATATACATTGTACAGACCGAATCCCATCTCGGGATTGGTCACATCGTAGTGGGATAGATTCTCCCGCAGTTTACGCAGTTCATCCGGCTTCATCCCGAGACCGTTGTCCTCCACCGTGAAGACAAGAAGGTCTTCCCGCTTCCTGCCCCTAAGCGTGATGAGACCACCCCGCCGGGTCTTCTTGATCCCATGGTAGATGGCGTTTTCCACCAGGGGCTGCAACAGTATTTTCAGCATGGATTCATGGAGGATGTCCTCCGATATATCGATCTCGTACTCCAGGATAGCGCCGTATCGCATCTTCTGGATGGCGAGGTAGCTCTCCACATGGGACTTCTCCTCCCCCACCGACACCCAGTCCCGGCCCTTGTTGAGAGACAGCCTGAAGAAATTGGACAGCGCCAGAGTGGTCTTGACGACCTCCTCGTTTTGACCGTCCTGCGCCAGAGAGAGGATGGTATCGAGGGTATTGTACATGAAGTGGGGGGCGATCTGGGCCTGGAGCGCCTTCATCTCCGCCTTCTGGAGATTCTGCTGTTTCTGTATATTCTGCTCGATCAGTTCTCCCAGCTTCTCCGCCATGGTATTGAGACTGTCGGTCAGCTCGTCCAGTTCGCTGACCTCGGGTTTTTTGACCCGAATACTTAGGTCACCCCGGGCGATCTGCGAGGCCATGGTCTTTAGGCGAAATATAGGGTGGCCTATACTGCGGTTCAGCTGCCTGTAGTTTCGGAACAAAAACGCCAGTATGGAGCCGAACAATGCGATCTGAAAAAATGTCATGAAGTCCAGGGAGCGCTGTATCTTGGTATTCTGTACATGGGCGATCTCAATCTCCGCAGCCACGAACTGCTGAATGAGATCGTAAAGAAGCTCGCTTACCGAACTGATCTGCTCCCGCAGGATTTCTTCATTTTCGTGAACCGGCCTGTTGTTGGCGATATTGTAGCCGATCTGGTCCACATAGCTCTCCAGGGTCTCCAGTGTGTTTCTGGCTACCTCGATCAGGTAGCTGTTGTCTCCGCTGTTGGCGTTTTTCTCCAGCTCGTCCAGGCGGCCTCTGATCCTGCCGATCAGTTCATACTGCGTATTGTCGGCAAATTCGGTCTTACCCGAGACCACGTTCCAGATCGTGGGATATATCTCTTCCTGGACGACGCTGCTTAGACTATTGGCGCTGTATACATTCTCGATGATCCCCTCATACTGATTCAGCGTCAGATTGTAGTACAGGGTATTGATCAGAAAGGGTACGAGGGTAGCCAATATGATGACCACATTCGTCACCTGCAGTGTCTTGCGTATACTCTTGGTGCGCACGCTCTTTTTGCCTTTCCCTCCGATTGCAAACACCTCCGGTCACATCGCTATCAATACCCTCTGTCCGCAATCGTACTAAAGTCCGTATTTTCGTCAAACACCTGTTCCGGTATGTATATGGTCTTGGGCACATCTTCTCCTGAGACGATTCGCTTGGCCAGATCCATCACCTGGGGACCGCTGTTGGGATTGCACTCGATGACACAGTTGACGTCCCCCGCCTTGAGATAATCCACGATACGCTGGGTGGCGTCCACCGATATGATAGCGATATCCTGTCCCGGCTCGATCCCGTTCTCCTCCATCACCTCGATGGCGCCGAATGTCATATCATCATTGTGGGAATACAGCACATCGATCTGATCCGGATTAAACCGCGCCAGGACCTCCCGCATGATCTCCCTGCCCTTGCTGAGCATGAAATCGCCGTCCTCAGTAAATATCACCTGAAACTTTGGATCGCCCTCTATAATATCCATGAACCCGTCATGCCGGCCGATGGCCGGTGTGGAATCCACAGTGCCTGCGATCTCCACGATATTGATGGTGTGTTTTACGTCTTTGTATTTCTCCACCAGGAAATCCCCGGCGCTGCGGCCCTCCCTGTAGAAATCCGATATAATGGCGGTCTTGTAGAGACTGTCGTCCCTGGTATCGATCATCCTGTCTACGATGATCACAGGGATACCCGCCTTTTTGGCTTCGCCCAGTACCGTATCCCAGCCAGTCTCCACCAGTGGTGAGAACGCGATCACGTCCACCTTGTAGGCGATGAAGGAACGGATGGCCTTGATCTGGTTTTCCGGTTTCTGCATGGCGTCGTCAAACATGATCTGTATGCCCGCCTTCTTGGCAGCTTCGGTGATGGAGTGGCTGTTTTGGGTGCGCCAGGTGCTCTCGTCCCCAAGCTGGGAGTATCCAAGCACAATGGGAGTCTCTGCGGGCTGGTTCACTTTACCGGAACCGCAGCCGCAGGCAAATATGCAGATGATACTAAGAGATAAAACAAGACGGATCAGCCAATTCACCCGGTAAGCCCCCTTACTGAGATGTCTACCTATATTATGCAAAATGCGACACCTTTACTCTACTACAAACAGGATGTTACCGTAAACAAAAAGGTGGCCTTATCGAAAGATATTATGGTTTTTCCGTAAAAAAGTATAGGAATATAACCCCGTATATATATATCCCATAAAAAAACAAATCAAATACGAAAGTATCTGTGTGGAATGCCCGCGTTCATCCCCCTATGCTTAATAGACAGAGACCATTCCGTCTCAGAATCTTATTATAGGAGGAGAAAAAAATGAAGAATTTACTCAAGGTCATCAGCATTCTGTGCGTATTCGCACTGCTCTTGATGGCTGCAGCCTGCTCCCAGCAGCCCGCCGCGGACCAGCCCGCCGAACCCGATACGGCCGACGAAGCCCCCGCGGATGAGGCCCCAGCGGACGAGGCCCCGGCCGATACCGGCAGTGACCTGATTACCGTAGGGTTTGCCCAGTGCAAAGCGGACGAGTCCGACTGGCGCATGGCGAATACCCAGTCCGTGCAGGACGCGTTCAGCGAAGAGAACGGCTTCAAGCTGATCCTCGCCGACTCCAACAATGACGCCGCGAAACAGGTGGCTGACGTCCAGGGATTCATAGACCAGGAAGTTGATTACATCGTGATCGCCGCCGTCAACGTTGACGGCTGGGATACCGTTCTGCAAAACGCCAAGGATGCCGGCATACCCGTGATCCTGATGGACCGTACTATCAACGCCAGCGAAGATCTGTATGTCTGCTGGATCGGCGGCGGCTTCTATAACGAAGGCGTGAAGGCCACCGATTGGATCGCTACCAGGTTCACCGATGACGAAGAAGTCGGCATCGTCAACCTGCAGGGACAGCTGGGAGCATCCGCCCAGGTAGGACGCAGCCAGGCTCTCGACGACGCCTTGGCAGAACACAGCAACTGGACTCTGGTCGCGCGGCAGACAGGCGAATGGAGCACAGACACGGCGAAGGAAATCATGGCTTCCTGGATCCAGCAGTACGGCGACGAGATCGATGTCGTCTACGCGGAAAATGATAACATGGCCGACGGCGCCATCCAGGCCCTCGAAGAGGCCGGCATGACTGCTGGCGGCGATGACGGCGTGGCGATCATCTCCTTCGACGCCAACAGGGCCTATCTCCAGATGACCCTGGAAGGCAAGATCAACTGCAATGTGGAATGCAACCCCCTGCTTGGACCCAAAACCGCCGAGTTGGTCAAACTCATCGAAAGCGGCGGGACGCCCAATAAAAAAGAGTCCATCGATGAGACGGCGTTCTATTATGACACCATCACCCAGGATATCATCGACGCCCGCCCGTATTGATCGGTGGGAAAGTCAATCTGCGTGAATTGGTAAACTGGCATTTGGTTCGGAGAGATCGCAAAGGATCTCTCCGGACCAAAATGTGTAATTGAATGGATCATATAACAGCGACATAATGAATAAATCGGGGTGAGTGTTATGAATACGATACAGCAAGAACAAAAAAACCCCTCTCTGACGATGAATGGTATCGGGAAATCCTTCCCCGGCGTCCGGGCGCTCCATGATGTGGACTTTTACTTGCGCCGCGGCGAGATTCACGCCCTGATGGGAGAGAACGGCGCCGGTAAGTCGACGCTGATCAAGGTGCTGACCGGAGTTTTTTCCATGGATACGGGAAGCGTCAGACTGGATGGAGATCCTTTGTTGATACGTTCGCCGCAGGACGCCCAGAGACACGGTATCAGTACGGTGTACCAGGAGGTAAATCTGTGCCCCAATCTCACCGTGGCGGAGAATCTGTTCCTGGGGTGGGAGCCGCGGAAGATGGGTCTGATCGACTGGAAGCAGATGAACCTAAAGGCGGCGGAATTACTGCGAGAACTCAATATATCAGCCGATCCCACGGCGCAATTGGACAGTTGCTCGATCGCCATCCAACAGATGATCGCGATCGCCCGTGCGGTGAATACGGAGTGCTCATTCTTGATTCTCGATGAGCCCACCTCTTCCCTGGACGCCGATGAAGTAGAGCAGCTATTTACCCTTATGCGGCAACTCAAGGATAATGGCGTGGGGATCATTTTTATCACCCATTTCATCGAACAGGTATATGAGGTATGCGACCGGATCACGGTGCTTCGAAACGGAGAGCTGGTCGGGGAATTTGAGGTGGAAAAACTGCCGCGCCTGGCCCTCGTGACCAAGATGATGGGCAAGGAGATTGACAATCTTTCGGAACTCTCTGTCGATACGGACGAATCAAGATTCGAAGGGGAGATCCCGATCGTAGAAGCCCGGAATCTCACGAGCGACGCTTCCAAGGTGGCGCCTTTTGACCTAAAGATGTACGCGGGGGAGGTTGTGGGTTTCGGCGGTCTGTTGGGCTCCGGCCGGAGCGAACTGGTGCGGGCGATCTACGGCGCTGACAAAGCGACCCAGGGACAGCTTTTGATAAAGGGAAAAAACGTAAAAATTAAGAATCCCCTGGACGCCATGAAGCACGGGATGGCCTATCTGCCTGAAGACCGGAAAGTAGACGGTATTTTCGAGGATCTCTCGGTCCGGGAGAATATCATCATCGCGCTCCAGGCGAAACACGGGATGTTTAAACGTATGTCCAGGAAGGAAATGGAGAAATACGCTGACGAGTACATCGCTTTGCTCAATATCAAAACATCAAACATCGAAACGCCGATCAAGACACTGTCCGGCGGCAATCAGCAAAAGGTCATCCTGGCGCGCTGGCTCTTAACCAATCCGGAATTCATGATACTGGACGAACCGACGCGCGGGATCGATGTGGGCACAAAGACAGAGATACAGAAGCTGATCCTGAAGCTCGCGGGGGAAGGCAAAAGCGTGGCATTCATCTCCTCGGAGATGGATGAGATGCTCCGTACCTGCTCCCGGATGGTGGTCATGCGGGACCGCCGCAAGGTCCGGGAACTGACCCAGGGCCAGCTAAATCAGAATACGATCATGAGGACAATAGCGGGAGGTGAGGAGGATAATGAATAATTCTATTGAAGAACACGCATCAAAGCCATTTATCAAGAGGCTGCTTGGACACCGGCTCACTTTCCCACTGGTGGTTTTGCTGGTGGTGGTGATCCAGAATATCATCACGACACCGAATTTCTTTGATATTTCTATCCGAAACGGTTTTCTCTCGGGGTATATCCCCAATATTCTGGACGAGGCCAGTGAACTGGTTATCGTCACACTGGGCATGACGCTGGTGATCGCGGTTTCCGGGGGCGTTGATTTAAGCGTCGGCGCCGTAATGGCGATCGCCGCCAGTTTTTGCGGCCTAATGCTGAACGGCGCGGAATATAGGACGGACGTGTTTCACAATCCATATGGCCTGGCGCTGCTTGTGGGGCTTTTAGGCGGAGGGCTGTGCGGCGCTTTCAATGGTTTTCTGGTGTCCCGTCTAAAGATCCAGCCCATGATCGCCACCCTCATCCTATATACGGCAGGGCGTTCCATCGCGAAGCAAATCACACATGGGCAAACCATATATATCATGAATCCGGTGTATAAATACTTAGGGGTGCAGATACCCGGCGTACCGATCCGGACGACCATCATCATAAGTGTTTCGATTGTGATACTCGTGGTGCTGCTCGTACGGCTGACAAGTCTGGGCCTGTACGTCCAGAGTGTCGGAATCAACAATTCGGCGTCCCGTCTGGTGGGGCTCAATTCCCGCCGCGTCACGTTTATGGCGTTTGTGCTCTGCGGCGTACTGGCGGGAGCGGCGGGACTCGTCGGGTCCAGCAGCGTAGGCAGCGTGAATTCCGGTGAGCTGGGATTGACCATAGAGATGGACGCCATACTGGCGGTGGCGCTGGGAGGCAACAATCTGTTCGGCGGCAAGTTCAGCATAGCGGGCTCAGTGATCGGCGCCTATACCATCCAGGCGATCACGACCACATTGTACGCCATGAACGTACGCGCAGACCAGCTGAATGTATTTAAAGCGATCATCATTATCGTGATCATCGTGGCCAGCAGTCCGGTGTTCAAGGAAAAGATCACACGGATGACCCGTACCGTATTCAGCAGGAAAGTCTCATTGGGAGGGTTGAGCGATGAAAGACAATAGAAAAACCGCGACGGCTCCCAATCAGATCATAAAGCGCAAAGGTATGAGCAACGCAGGAGCGCTGCTGCTGATCACGATATCCCTCTTTGTCCTGCTGTACGTGATCTCAGCCATCCTGTTCGCGGACAGCAACTTCGCGAAATACTCGGTTTTTTTCAACCTAATCAACAACAAAGCCTATCTGCTCATGCTGGCCCTGGGGGTCACGGTTGTATTGATCACCGGCAGCATAGATATCTCGGTCGGCGGTGTGACAGGACTGGTCAGCATGGTGATCGCCACGATGCTGGCGGGGTCCGGTATCAGCGCCCTATGGGTAATCCCCGTATCCCTGGGCATCGGTATCGCGTTTGGTATTGTCCAGGGCTTTCTGGTCGCTTATATGGAGATCCAGCCGTTTATCGTTACGCTTTCGGGTATGTTTTTCGCGCGGGGCATGATCAGTGTGATCAACCCCGAATCCGTGCCAATCACAGACCAATTGTTTACAAGCTGGTCCAACGCCAAGATGTACATCCCGTTTCTGTATAATGTCCGGGGGAACGGTACGCTGGACGTGGCCTATCTCACCCCCGCGGCGATTGTGGCCATCCTGATATTAATCGCCTTAATCATTGCGCTTAAAAAGACTAAATTCGGACGTTCCCTGTATGCAGTCGGCGGCAATCCCCAGAGCGCGCTATTGATGGGGGTCAATGTCAAGCGCACAAAGTTCATGGCCCATGTGCTGTGCGGCCTGCTGGCCGGGATCGGCGGCCTTCTTTTCACTCTTTTCGCTCCCTCTGGCAATCCCGGAAATGGATATGGCTATGAAATAGACGCGATTTCCTCCAGCGTCATCGGCGGTGTCATGCTCAATGGCGGCGTGGGCCTTCCCATAGGCACCTTTTTCGGGGTGTTGATCAACTCCCTGATCGAGCGTGTCGTGCCGCGGCTAGGGATTGTGGACGCGTCCTGGCCAAGGATCATCACTTCCGCCTTTCTATTCGTTTTCATCGTCCTGCAGAGCGTTTTCGCCAGCGCTGGGAAAGGAGGCGTGAAGCTGCGTCTTCCGGCTTGGCTGCGGTTTTCGCGCAGAAAAGATGGGCATACACAGATAGAATCAGAGCAAGCAGATCGGCGCTCAGCATAGGGCTCTTAAGAAAAGGGCCCGGACTATTTAGTCCGGGCCCTTTTTTACTCTTTGTATATAAGCCGTGTACCGGGATTTGTCTACGTATCCCCTATACCATTTTCGTCTCTTGTTCCCACCCCTTATTTCTCACCACGATCTCTTTTTCCGGAGCGGATAGCATATCTTCTTTGGTCACAGCGGGGTCCAGGCCGCCATGGTTACCTGGACCTACCTTACGACCAAACCATAGTGTGCTCAATTGTTACTGCTTTAGCAATACATGCTACGCGGCGGGTTTTCGGATCATCAGCAAGGCGAAGATCCCATTCAACAAAAACAGCACGGAAGTCACGTACATCCCCGTGCGCATGGTCCCCAGGGACATGACAAACGCGACGATGATGGGTGATACGATCTGGCCTATGGTCTTGCAGATCATCAGGATACTGGTGGAGAAGCCGGTTTTTTCGGGATTGATGGCGGCCCCCTCGCTCAGCATCATGGGGATGCAGGAACCGCTGACCAGACCGGATATACCCGAGGCGACGCACATCCCCAGGGGATGATTAACCAGCAGCGCCAGTGTCCAGGTAACGGCCGTGATAAGCGCCCCCAATGCGACGATCCTACTTGGCTGCAGGGGCAGCATCGGGGAGCCGAAGCGGCTGATAGTGGTGGTGATCCAGAATATAGACAGGCAGATCGCAGCGATCTCAGGACTGCCGAGGTATACCGACACATACCGGATCGTCCATATGATGATGCCGCTCTGGGCCGCGGCGCCGAAAAAGAGCGCCAACAGGATCAGCACGCTGTTTCGGCTCCCGAAGAATTCCCTGGCGCCTTCCATGGTAAGCTTGGGCTCCCTGCGGCTCGCCACACTGACCCGAGGTTTCATGAACCTTGTCACCACAGCAAACTGCGCGATCAGCACAAAGCAGATGACCCCTGCGATGATATAGATCGTATGCCACTCATACCGGTACAGCAGTTGGTGCAGCAGGATGGGGGTCAGCATGCCCCCTATCCCGAATATACCGTGGAGCGCTCCCATATGCCGGGCCGTGTTCCCCGGATTCAGGTCGGCGAGAAAAGCGCTCTGGGAGGAATCGACGGTGCCGTGGCCGAATCCCATTGCGAAGCATGCCAGAAGAAACAATAAAAACGGCATGGGGATGCCCTGGATCATCAATACGGCGGCAGCCAAAAAACCACCCCAGATGATGATCTGGGTTTTTTTCAGCCGTCCCTGGAGGAAGATAGTCGTGAGCAGGGCGATGAGCGCACCGGTGCTGATCATGCTGCCCATCAGCCCCTCCTGGGTCCCTTCCAGGGCGTAATGACTGATGATATCGCTCAATAGCACGGCCAGTATGCCCGACCAAAGCGCCGTGGCCAGCACCGATACCTTTAATGACATATTGAATATCTTATGGTCTCTCTGCTCCATGCGCGTATCCTCTATTCAGGTATGGACAAGGGCCCGGGTCACCGAGCCCTCCGTTATCCGGATATGGAGGGCAGAAAGACACCGCGGTGCCTTTCTGCCACCCGAACCGTATTGTTGCTTTATACCGCGGTCTGCCGCCGTGCAATCCGTTTCTTGACGATGGAATCGAGCAGCACGGTGACGATGATCAAAACTCCAATGATGGCGTCGCGCCATTCACTGGGTACCGCCAGCAGGTTCATGCAGTTGGTGACGATGGTGATAATCAGCGCGCCAACCACCGTACCGAGGATACCGCCCTCGCCCCCCGACGCGCTGGTGCCGCCCATGTATACAGTCGCCAGGACGGGAAGCAGGTACGCCGCGCCGATATCGGCCTGCACCGCGTTCATGCGGGCGATGAACAAGATGCCCGCCATGGCCGACATCAGACCGCTGAGTATGAAGGCCCGCAGGATGACCGTCTTGGAATTAATTCCTGACATGGTAGCGCAGGTACGGTTGGAACCGACAGCATAGCATTTCCGTCCGAAATTTGTCTTTCTAAGCAGCAGCGTGCCAAACACCACCAGGATCAGCATGATCACGATGGGCATCTGCAAGAAATTGAACAACACACCGTTGCCTATAAACCGGAACGTGTCGCCGAAGTCATAGAGCACGTATCCACGGAGAATAACATAGGCGAAACCAAATACCGCCCATTGCAGCCCGTAGGTGGAGATGAAGGAAGGGATCCCGACATAGGCGATCATATAGCCGTTCAGCGCACCCAGGGCGCCGCCGAGAAACAGAGCCGACAGGATGGCGACGATAAAGTTCACATTGTAGTTCTTCATCAGGATCGCCGCCACCACGGCGCATATGGTCATGATGGAGCCCGAGGATAGATCGGGGCCGTTGGTGATGATCGCGATGGTCTGTCCGATGCCGAGTACGATCAGGATACTGGCGTTGGTGATATTATTGCTGATATTCCTTCCGCTCAGGAAAGAACTATCGATAAAATACCCGAGAATAACGATCGCGATAAAGACCACCAGCCTGCTCAACGCCGGCAATGCGCTAGCGGACAGTCCTAAAAAGCTTTTTCTTTCTCCGCTCATTTTTTCATCTCCTTTGCCGTGATGCCTACCTGGAATACGATCGCCAGGATAATGACGGCGCCGATGATTGCCGGCTGCCAGAGGGACGGGATGCGGATAACGTTGAGGCCGCTTCGTATCACCGTCAAAAGCGCCACACCGACGATGGTGCCCTTTACATCCCCTTTGCCGATGTTCATGCTCGTCCCGCCCAGGATGGTGGCCGCGATGGCTTCAAACTCCCACTTCATACCCACCAGGGGATCCGCCACCTCGAGGCGCGCTACCAGTACGACTGCCGCCAGCCCCGCCAGGAAACCGGCGAAGGCATACACCAGCCATTTCCAGAACCGCGTGTTGATGCCGGAGAGGCGTGCGCCTTCCATATTGCCGCCTATGGCGTATAGATACCGCCCGAGCCGGGTACGGTCCTGCACAAATATGGCGAAGATGTAGATCACCAGGCAGCATATAAAGGCCATGGGGATTATTTTATTGACCAGGCTGCCGAGGAATATAAACGACTCGTTGGACACGGGGACCCCTACCTTGTCGGTCATCACAAGGGCGAATCCGTAAAAAACCCCTTGGGTGCCCAGCGTGACGATAAAGGGCTGCAGCCCCGAGTAGGAGATCAAGACCCCGTTGATCGCACCGCAGGCAAAACCGGTGGCCGCCCCGATCAGGATCGCGATAGGGATGGGGACCCCGGCGTTTAGTGACAATGCCACTGTCACGCCGCTCAGCGTCAAGATCGACCCCAGGGAGAGGTCCAGCCCGCCGCTGATGATGACAAAGGTTGCGGCTGACGCCACGACCAGAAGGGCCGCGCCCTGCTGGAGCAGGATCACCAGATTGCGCATGGTGAGATAATGCTCTGAAATAAAGCTGAACACGATGACCAGAAGCAGAACAAACCATAATACAATTGGAATTCGCTTGAAAACCGATATCACTCTATCCATCTTGACGCTCCTCTTCCCTTGCACCTTCCATCGCGTAGGAAATGATCACTTCCTGCGTGGCCTCGCTCGATTGCAGCTCCTTCACGATCCGCCTGTTCTGCATGACATAGATGCGGTCGCTCATGCCGATGATCTCAGGAAGTTCAGAAGAGATCATCAGAATGGCCTTGCCTTCCTTGACTAGTTCGTTCATGAGGGCGTAGATCTCGCCCTTCGCCCCCACGTCAATCCCCCGGGTCGGTTCGTCAAATATGATAATATCCGCCTGGGTGCAGAGCCATTTGGCCAATACGACCTTCTGCTGGTTGCCGCCCGACAGGTTTCCCGCCAGCTGTTCCCGTGACGGCGTAATGATATTGATATCCTTGATATACCGATCGACGACCCTCTTCTCGATCTTGGACCGGATCCATCCGAAGGGCTGGATCCTTTCCATACTGGCCATCACGATATTCTGGGCGATGGAGAGGATGAGAGACAATCCCTGCTGCTTTCGATCCTCCGGCAGCAAAGAAAGCCCCCGTTTGATCACCTGATGGGGCGTGAGGTTCTTGCTGATTTCTTCGCCGAATAGATAGATCTTGCCGCTTTCATAGGGATCCACATGGAAAAGCGCCCGGGCGAGTTCGGTCCGGCCCGCGCCTACCAGCCCGGCCAGCCCCACGATCTCTCCCCGACGAAGCTCCATATTAATATCATGGAGTCCCTCTTTTTCGGAACACAGGTTCTCCACCTTGAGCACCACTTCGCCGGGCGCCTGCCGCTCTCGATTGAACAAATCCTTAATCTCGCGGCCAACCATCAACCGGACCAGCTCTTCAGTGGTGATGTCTTTGACATCCTGGGTATCGATATATTTACCATCACGCAGCACCGTCACCCGGTCGCCGATGATGGGTATTTCCTGCAGCCTGTGTGATATGTAGATAACACCGATCCCTTTCTCGGTCAGCGAGCGGACGATCCCAAAAAGATTTTCGATCTCCCGATCGGACAATGCCGCGGTGGGCTCGTCCATGATCAGTATCTTGAGATCGTGGGTGAGCGCCTTGGCCACCTCCACCATCTGCTGCTGGGCGACTGGTATATCTCCCGCCAATGCGTGAGTGTCGACGTTCATCTTCATATCGCCGAGGAGCTTATTGGCTTCCTCATGCATTTTCTTTTTGTCTACATATATGCCGGCTTTTTTCGGCATGTGGTCGATAAATATGTTTTCCGCTACACTCAGGTAGGGTACCAGGTTGAATTCCTGGTAAATGATGCCGATGCCGTATTTCTGCGCCTCCATGGGGCTGAAACGCGTAACCTTCTTGCCCTCGATAAACAGTTCGCCGCCTTCGGGAGCGTGAGCGCCTGCCAGGACCTTCATGAGCGTGGATTTACCAGCGCCGTTTTCTCCGATCAGCACATGTACTTCACCGGGCTTCAGATTGAAGTTCATATCATCCAAAGCCTTTACACCGGGGAAAACCTTGGTAATATGGTTCATTTCCAGTAGATATTCATTTGCCATAGCCGTTCATTCCTTTTCCTAAAATCAAACGCAGGCATTCTCACATATAGGCCCATGCCGGGCCAATGCCAAATAAGGAAAAGCTCCGGCCGCCTGATGCGGTTACTACTTGCCTTCCTGCGGCCGGAGCTTAGGGGTTAATCGGCTGTGTTACACAACCAAATCAAGTGACACTTATTTGTTCTGCAGCGCGTCCGGACGCTCGTCCATTTCCTGGAGATTGTCCTTGGTCACCACGGTGATGGGGGTCTTGATCAAGCGGGGTACATCCTCGCCGTTCAGAGCCCGGATCGCCGCCACGACGCTCAGGTATGCCTGGTCGTAGACGCCCTGGGATACGGTGAATACTTCGTCGCCATTGTCAACGGCGGTGTACTGGGGCTCCTGTACGTCGAAACCGCTGATCAGTACCTGGTCCTCTTTACCGGCCGCTTTGACCGCTTCTACGGCGCCTTCAGCCTGGTTGCCGCCCACCGCTACGATAGCGGACAGGTCGTCACCCCATTTGGTGATGTAGTCTTCGGCCACTTTGCGGCCTTCGTCAAACTGCCATTTGGTCACAGCGGATTCCACGGTGACATCGGGATACGCTTCTGCGAACCTATCGACAACGCCTTTTGTCCGCATGTCAGATGTGGCCTGTCCGGGCACGCCTTCCATTACGACTACATTTCCCTTGCCGCCGATCAGCTCACCCATCTTATCCGCGATGATATTGCCGACTTCGATATTGTCGATACCGACATAGGTCAGGTAATCCACATCGGAGGGGCCCATGGTGTTGTCATAGATCACGGGGATGCCCGCGTCGATCAGATCCTGCACCGCGCCTTTGACCGCTTCGGTGTTGGCGGGGGCCAGCACGACCGCGTCCACGCCGATGGTGATCAAGTCTTCCAGGATTCTCTTCTGTTCTTCCACGTTGTCAGCCTTGCTCGGGGAGTAGTCCAGTACCTCGACACCGAGCTCTTCGCCTGCTTTTTTGGCGGCGATGATGTGGGATTCCCACACCGGGATGGCCGCGCTCTTCACGACGACGGCGATGGTGTAGTCCCCATTGGGGGTCGCATCATAGCCGAAATCCGCGGCGGCGACGCTGCCTTCTGAGCCAACCATTGTGACAGAGGCTTCCTCAGCCGGAGCCTCGTCGGCGGGGGCTTCGGATTCCTCCGGAGCGGCCGACGCCTCTTCGGACGGGGCGGGCTCATCAGCGGGGGCTTTCTGGCCGCACCCGAAGGCAAACACTGCCAGGGAGAGCGCCAATAGCACGATAAGCAACTTCTTCATTTGTTCTTCCTCCTCTTTTTTTCTTACTTTGAAAATGAATGATCATTTTCAAAAATTAACTCAGGCTGTTAGCCCGAAAAATAATACATATTTAGAGCGGAAACGCCATGGTGGTCATGATGCTGTTTTTACTCTGGGTCGTATCGACCCGGGTGTACTGCACCACCACAGGTATGCTCGCCTCAACCACCGCCGCGTAGGGAACGCCCCGGGGGATAGACTTTCCCGCGGTATCGGTCAGACGGTCCATCCGCACATGGTGGGTACGCTGCGCGTCGCAGGCGGCCTGTATGCCGCTTATGGGCGACCGGTCTTCAAAATAAAGCGTGATCGAAAGGCTGCATTCCTCCTCGGAGGTATTGAGCACACAGATGGATTCGTGGCTGACATAGTGCCCTTTGGAGGTGATTTCCGGCCAGTACATGTCCGGTATTAACCAAATTTTCTTTCCTATGGATGTCATGACTAGGGTCTCCTTATGCTGTCTTGGGGCTTGTCCTATCGGTGTGTAAGCACCTGTTTTTCGTAGTCCTTGACCTGGGCAATCCAGTCTCGCCCTACGGGCTTCCCGGCCTTCAGGCAGTAATAGTCCCAGACGGCCGCGAAAGGCAGCGATTTATTCTCTTCGTGAAGCGCGAGCCGTGTGGTGAGATCGCCGGATTTCTCCGCGTCCCGCCCGTCCTGTATGGGCGCGAGACACGCCTGGAGGATGGCCTTTCTGGGATTGCGGGCGCCGATCACCCACGCGGCGATACGATTGATGGACGCGTCGAAGAAGTCCAGGCCCACGTGGACCTTGTCCTCATACCCGTTGTATATGATTTCATTCATGATGTTCTGGAGTTCATCATCCCAGATGACCACATGGTCACTATCCCAGCGCACACCGCGGCTCACATGTAGCATGATGCCCTCCACGAAGGGAGCCACCGCGCTGATCTTGGCGGCGATGGACTCGGTGGGATGAAAATGCCCCGCGTCCATGCAGAGGTATTTATCATTGGTGAGACAGTAGCTCAACGCGAACTCATGGCTGACCACCGTGTAGCTCTCCAGCCCCAGGCCGAACAGTTTGCTCTCGAGGGAATCAACATTGTACCGGGGATCGATCTTCTCGGAAAATATCTGATCCAGGGAATCGATCATCCGCTGGCGCGGCGCCGCCGTGTCCACGGGGATATCCTTGTACCCGTCGGGCATCCAGTAATTGGTGATGCAGGGGGTACCGAGCTGCCTGCCGAATTCCGCCCCGATCTCACGGCAGCGCTTGCCGTGCTCTATCCAGAAATCCCGTGTGCCCGCATCGGGGCTGGCCAGGGAAAAGTCCCCGTCCATCCTGGGATGAGAAAAAAACGTGGGATTAAAGTCCAGCTGCAGATCCTGCTCCTTGGCCCAGTCCACCCAGTTCTGAAACATATCGATGGTATAGGCATCCCGGTCCACTTTTTTACCGTTGGGCTCCGCCTGGCAGGCGTGGAGTCCGATGCGAACGGTACCGGGGATCATGGAGACCGCCTCGGCGATATCTGAGCGCAGTTCCTCCGCCGTCCGGGCCCGCCCCGGGTAATTGCCTGTGGTGGCGATGCCGCCGGTCAGTTCTCCCGTTCCGTCAAATCCGATCAGATCGTCTCCTTCCCAGCTGTGCATGGTGATCGGGATCGCGTCGGCCTTCTCTATGGCGGCGTCGGTGTCCACTCCCTGGCTCGCGTACACTTCCCTGGCGTACTCATAACCCTGTAAAATACTCTGCTCTTTCATGCTAACTCCTTAGGTGTCGTCATAAAACCGGTGATTATTTCCAGTAGACGTATTTCTTCAGCTCGGCTAGCCTTTTGATGATGTCTGTCGGTATCTCTTTTTCTATACTGGCGACGCAGGCGTTGAGATGTTCCTCGTTGTCAAAGGAAGCGATGGGTACCGCGGGGAATAGATCCTCCGCCATGATATACATGTACGCCAGATCCATATAGGTATACGTGCCTTCACTCACCACTTGCTTGCATAGATCGTAGATGGCGTCGTTGGACGGATTGTCATACACCTCCGTCACGCTGGCGGGTAAATCTTCCCCGGCGGCCCTTCGCACGAAATACCCCTTGGCGATAGACATATAGGCCATGACGTTCATGCCCGTCTCGGCGTGATACTTTCGTGTCTCTTCGTCCATCAATATAAATGTCTTGTCGGGCAGATTATAGAAATTAATATCTGCCAGGCTCCACATCAACTGGTTGCAGGTAAATCCCTGGAGCCCGTGTTCTTCGCAGTAGGCCTGTGCCTCCTTGATCCGGGGCAGCGCCCAGTTGGAGCAGCCGTAGTACCGGATCTTGCCGGCCTTGCGGGCATCGTCCAGACACTCCATGATCTCGGAGACGGGGGTATTGGGGTCGTCCCTATGCAGAAAATACAGGTCGATGTAGTCGGTATTGAGGTACTCGAGGCTCTCATTGAGGTCCTTTTCGATACCTTTTTTATTCACCCGGGGGATATCCATATGTCCCCAGTCTGGATGAGCGCCCTTTGTGGCCAGCACGATCTCGTCCCGGTGACCGTTTCCCTTGATCCACCGGCCGATAATACGCTCGCTGATGCACTTGGGACCGTCCCCCCAGTCACCGTAGATATGGGCGGTATCGATAAAATTGCCTCCCGCGTCCAGAAACGCGCTGATTTGGGTTTTGGCGTCCGCTTCCGACATGGCCGTTCCGTAATTGACCGTGCCAAGGCAGACAGGCGATACGGTTAGATCCGCGTGGTTAAATTTCTTATATTCCATAGATTCTCCCTCTCTCTCTCGGGGCTTATAGTCCTACTGTTCCCGTTTCTGTACGTATTTCCGGTACAGGGGCAGATAGACTTCCTGATCACGGATCACGCAGCCTGTCTGCACATGGCCCTTCTGGATCAGGTCATAACACTTGTCACAGGTGATGCAGCACTTTTTGCGGACGAGAGTTCCCTTCTTCATGATATCCTCAGCGAAATCAGGATAGGCGAATGCCTGTCGGCCGAATCCCGCCAGATCAAACCATCCGTCCCGGATGCAGCCTGCCGCCACCGCGGCCCCGAAATTCTCCAGCCAGGTGAGTCCGGTGGACACGAATGTTCCGCCGGGTACCGCTTCCTTGATGCGGCGGGTCATGTCGAGGAGCGCGTACACGCCCTTGTAGGGCTCGATGACGGCGTCCTCCTCCAGCTCGGCCAGATAGCCGCGGCCTGTGGGCTGGTACCGGGGCATCATGGTGGACAGATTGATCATGTCCACGCCCTCGTCTACCAGTATATTGCAGAGCTTGATGACTTCGGTGGGATCGGGCTCCATCACGCCCTCCTCCTGCTTCATGCCCCAGCCGTGGGGCCACGGGATGCAGTCGTAGGCGTTCAGGCGCACACAGATATCGATACCGTCTCCGCAGCGCTCCTTGATCCCGTGGATGATATCCATAGTCGCCCGGATACGGTTCTCAAAGCTTCCGCCGTATTTACCGGGCCTATTGTAGGCGGCCAGCAGTTCACGGAGGATGTACTCGTGACAGATTTTCACGTCCACGGAGTCAAACCCGCACTCCATGGCGAGTTCCGCCCCGCGGATAAAGCCCTCGACGATCTCTTCGATTTTCTCGTCGGTGGCGAATGTGATCTTCCCCGACTGCCCGTCGATCGAATTGTGATGGTCTATATAGGGATTGGGGACGACGGCCAGGGGTGTCGACTCCCATTTTTCGTTGGTGGAGCGGCGGCCGGAGTGGGTGAGCTGGAGTACATTGTATGGTTTCCGCCCGTATTTGGCGATGGCCGCCGCGTCACTCTCCGCAACCAAGCGCTTGATTTCGGGGACGGTCTCTTTCTTTATGATCATCTGCAGGGGATTGCAGCGGCCGTCGTCGGCCACCGTGATGGACTCGTACCAGATGAGCCCCGCGCCCCCTTCCGCATACCTTTTGTAGCGGCGGAATATCAGATCCGAGGGATTTCCCTCCTTGGTTCCGTCAAATCCCTCCAGAGGCTGAATCACCAGCCGGTTGGGGATCACGTGGCCGTTTTGCAGCGTCACGGGCTCCAATAGGACGCTTAGATCGTCGGAGATGGGAAAATCCATCCCGTCCGCCCGCATGGCGGCCGCGAAATCTTCATTTGTCTTGAATGAGCTGAACTTGTAGGGTTTGCATACTTTCTTCACGATTTGTCTCCTATATAGTAAAACTTAGTGGGTCTGATCCAACGGTGGTACTGTGATGCAGCAGAAAACGCAGTCCTGCTCTCCGTCGTTTGCAACGGCGTGGACATCGCCGGCCTCCACCAGGAGACCGTCTCCCGCGTGGAGTACTTCCCGCAACTGTCCGTTTGCGCTGATCTTCATCTCCCCCTGGAGGATATAGAAGATCTGATCGGAATGATCGTGCACCTCATCCTCACTGCCTGCGCCCTTGGGGATGGTGGACAGGGTGACATTGGCATGTTCGCTCCCGCTTTCAGGATTGAATATCACCTGGGTTTTCATGCCGAAATGGTTGAAAGGTGTGTATTTCTCACCGGTATCCTTTCGATATACTTTCATATACTGCTCCTTTATATGGATACTTGCTGCACCTTTTTTAATGTGTTTAGAACTATATACACCCTGGATTTCACTAAATCCTATTAAAGATTAGCATATGATTTTAGTGAAGTCAACAGTTGACGGTACGAAAATTCGTATTTTTTAAGTTCTCCCTAGACAAATTCAACTAAACAGTTAAGTCTACATATATATTATAGTACGCCCAGAAATATCCTTATATATATTGCTTTTTTGACGGTTTTTCAGTATGATTATCTAAGAGAAAACCAATATACCAATAAAAGTATTAGAAATATATAGTAAATATTTGAGTAATTCGCTAACAAACCACAATAAAATAAACTTACGAAAACCCGCATATTACTAAATATTTAGCTTGCGCTTTATTAAAAGACAGTATATACTTATGTAGTACTAATTAAACCCTCTTTACAGGTGAAGCTATGAAAAAACAATTAAAATTGAAAGAAATCGCGGATCTCGTCAACGTCTCCCCCGCCACGGTCTCCTTGGTTCTCAACAACCGCGAGGGAGTCGGTCAACTGAGGCGGCAGCAGATCGCAAAGATCCTGGAGGAAAACGGATACCAGGTCAGCCAGCGGCCGGAGACCAAGGGCAATAAGAGTATTCATTTTATTAAATTCAGAAAGCACGCGCTGCTGGTAGACGGTAATCCCGGGTTCGTCAACGCCATTATCGATTCTGTGGAGAAGGAATGCCGCCGCCAGGGTTACAACCTCATCATGACCGCCTACGACGATACCCAGCTGGACGATGTCACCCGCCTGCTACAGGAGGATTCCACCGGCGGCGTTCTTTTATTGGGTACGGAGATGACGGCGGAGGATATCGCCCATATCTCGCCTGTGGACGTGCCCATGGTGATCATAGACAATTACATGCCCATGCAGGAATACAACTGCATCACCATGAACAATGAGGAGGCCATCTATCAGTCGGTCTCCCATCTTTCGTCCCTGGGCCACCCCCAAATAGGCTTTATCGCCAACGCGCTGCCCTCCAATAACTGTCATGCCCGGAGGCAGGCGTTTGAATACGCATTGACAAAGCAGGGATATACATTCGATCCGTCACTGGTCTACACGGTGCATCCCACCCCCGACGGCGCCTACCAGTCCATCCGTGAGATGCTTGCGGATGGCGTCAAATTCCCCTCGGCACTGGTGGCCAACAACGACAGCATCGCCCTGGGGGCCATGAAAGCCTTCAAGGAAAACAAAATAAGAATCCCCGAGGATATCTCCATTGTGGGATTTGACAGCATCCCATTTTCCACGATCTCCGATCCGCCGCTGACGACGATGGAGGTTTCCTGCCCCGAGATGGGCATCTGGGCTGTACGCATCCTGATCGACAGGATCCAGTACCCCTTCTCCTCCATTACCAAACTGCAGGTGGGCACCAAACTGCTGGAACGCAACAGCACAGCCCCCTACAATGCCAACGGAACGAACATCCACTTATTATAGAACGCAGCAAGCTTCTAAAGGACAGCAAAGAGGACAAGCAGATGAAGTACTACATGGGACTTGACAACGGCGGCACCACCACCAAAGCCGCTCTCTACACGGCGGAGGGAAAGGAAGTCGGCGTTGTTTCGGCAGACACCGAAACAGAATCATTAAAGCCCGACTATGCCGAACGGGACATGGAGGCGATGTGGCAGGCAAACTGCCATGTGATCCGCTCCCTGCTCCAAAAAACCGGCGTATCCGGGACGGATATCCGCAGCGTGGCCATCTGCGGCCACGGCAAGGGACTGTACCTGTGGGGGAAGGACGGTAAACCGGCCCGCAAGGGGATCGGTTCCACCGACAACCGCGCCTGGGAGTATCCATTGAAGTGGGAGCGGGACGGCACGGCCGAGAAGGTATTTTCCTTGAGCTGCCAGCACATCATGCCCTGCCAACCGGTATCGCTCCTGGCCTGGCTCAAGGATCACGAGCCCCAAACACTCGAAAACATACAGTGGATATTTTCCTGCAAGGATTATGTCCGTTTTCGCCTCACCGGAGAGGCCTATGGAGAATACTCCGATTATTCCGGATCAAACCTGGTCAATCTCCACACCCGCGCCTACGACAGGGATCTGATGGCGTTGTTCGGGCTGGCGGACCTGATGGACGCCCTTCCCCCGCTGAAAAGCGCGGCGGAGGTCTGTGGGACGGTCAGCGAAGAAGCCGCCGCCCTGACGGGACTAGCGGCAGGAACACCTGTGGCCGGAGGACTCTTCGACATAGACGCCTGCGCTTTAGCGGTGGGCATTACAGACGATACCCATATCTGCATGATCGCAGGCACCTGGAGCATCAACGAATACATCCGCAAAACCCCCGTCACCGATGGGACAGCCTGGATGAATTCCCTCTTCGCCATGAAGGAGTACTACCTGATCGAGGAGTGCAGCCCCACATCGGCGGGCAATCAGGAATGGATCTTGAAGACACTGGTCCCGGAGATGCTTCATGAGGCCGCCGAGCGCGGTCAAAACCCCTACGACGAGATTAACCGGCAGATCGCTTCGATTTCGCCGGATACCTTCTGCCCCGTGTTCCTGCCCTTTATCCTGGGCACAAACGTGCACCCCAACGCCAAGGGTTGTTTCATCGGGATCGGCGCCAATCATACCCGCGCCCACATCCTGCGGGCGGTGTACGAAGGGGTCTGCTTCTCCCACAAATACCATTTGGACAAACTCCTGAAAACCCGGCAGGACCTGCCCCAGGCCATCCGCCTCTCCGGCGGGGTGACCAAATCAAAGGTCTGGACCCAGATGTTCGCCGATGTGATGGAGATTCCCGTAGAAACGGTATCCGCCAGGGAAGCGGGAGCGCTTGGCAGCGCCATGTGCGCCGCTGTCGCCGCGGGAGACCATCCTTCCATCGAGAGCGCGGTACAGGCCATGACACGGGTGTCGGAGACGGTTTTGCCCGATCCCCAGGCAGCGGAGGCTTACCAGGAGAAATACGCGTTGTACCTAAAGGCGATAGAAGGCCTGGACGGTATATGGGACGACGTCCAGCGGATGCAGGACCGGTAATTCTTAGTTACCTCTGATCACATCATAATTATTAGACTTACTAGCGCCCACATTTTATATAGAATCCCTTGATTAGGAGGTTTCATGTCAGCGTATCGGATCGGACTGTACGAGAAGGCGACACCGCCCAGGCTCACATGGCGGGATCGCATGAAAGAAGCCAGGATGGCCGGTTTTGATTTTATCGAGCTCTCCATCGACGAGACGGATGAACGGCTTGCCCGCCTGGACTGGTCGGCGCGGATCAGGAGGGAGCTTCACAATCTCTCCTTGAATACTGGCGTTTCCTTCGGCAGCATCTGTTTGAGCGGCCATAGGAAATACCCATTGGGGAGCGGCGATCCTCAAGTACGCGCCCGCAGCCTGGAGATCATGGAAAAGGCGCTGGCACTCGCCTGCGACCTCGGTATCCGGTATATTCAATTAGCCGGGTACGATGTATATTATGAAGATTCCTCTACGGACACCGTTGCGCGTTTTAGCGAAAATCTGGCGAAATCAGTTGAAATGGCGGCGCGATATGGGGTCGCGCTGGGGTTTGAGACCATGGAGACGCCCTTTATGGACACCGTACAGAAGGCGATGGCCTATGTCGACGCGGTGGATTCCCCTTATCTGGGAGTGTATCCCGACCTGGGGAATCTCACCAACGCGTCCCGATTGTACGGTGTCACGGTTCCCGACGATCTCAAAAAAGGCGCCGGACATATCATCGCCGCCCACATCAAGGAGACACGGCCCGGTGCGTACAGAGACGTGCCTTTCGGGACGGGGCACGTGGATTTTCCCGCGGCCATAGGCGCCTGCTGGGAACTGGGTGTGCGCCGGTATGTCACCGAGCTATGGTACCAGGGAAACGGCACCTGGCAGGATGATATACGCGAGGCCGCCGAACTGGCCCGCGGTATACTCGATCCCCTCAGTAAGGAGGCTTAATATGCTGACCGAATTACGAGAGATGGTCTATAAGGCCAATATGGAGCTTCCCCGCCGGGGACTCATCACGTTGACCTGGGGCAATGTCAGCGGCATCGACCGTGAAAAAGGCCTCATCGTGATCAAACCCTCGGGTGTGGATTACGATGCGCTAACCCCGGATGATTTGGCCGTCGTGGACTTTTCCGGCAATGTCGTGGAAGGGTCTCTTCGCCCCTCCTCCGACACACCGACACATATCGAGTTGTACCGGGCATTTCCCTCCCTGGGAGGGATCGTCCACACACACTCCACCTACGCCACCGCCTGGGCCCAGGCCGGGAAGGATATCCCCTGCTACGGGACCACCCACGCGGATTATTTCTTCGGCCCGATTCCCTGTGCCCGGGGACTCACCAGGGAAGAGATCGATACGGAATACGAGAAAAACACCGGACTTGTGATCGCGGAGGCGTTCTATGATTTGGACCCTGCCGCCATGCCGGGGGTTTTATGCAAAAATCATGGCCCCTTCACCTGGGGAAAAGACGCGCTGGAAGCCGTACGCAATGCCGTGGTCCTAGAGGAGATCGCCCGGATGGCGGCGCTCACCTGCCGGATTGATTCTGGGGCTCAGCCCGCGCCCCAGGCGCTGCAAAACAAACATTACCAGAGAAAGCACGGCAAAGACGCCTACTACGGACAGGAATAATAATAACCTTACCCTTTATATGTGCGCGAGACGGCTTTTGAGCCGCTTCGCGCATCTTTGGTTGTGGTATGCCGCAGTGTCACCATAGACCCATTTTCCCATGGACATGGATTTGCATCTCTCTCTGATATTTACTACAATCAAAGAGATGGAAGAAAGCGGAACGAACATCGTTACTACCTTGCGCGCCATATTGTTTACAGTATGGATCTTGACGCATTGCAGATCATAGGAGAGATGATGAGTAAGACAATATTGATATCCAACAGACTGCCCGTCACGGTAAAAAAGAACCAAGACGGATTTACATTTGAAAAGAGCATCGGAGGCTTGGCCACCGGGCTCAAGAGCTATCACGAGGACATCGACAGCGTATGGGTCGGTTGGCCGGGTATTACCAGCGACGGGTTGGAATCAGCCGACATCCAGGAGCTGCGCGATGAGCTCGAAACATACAAATGCCTGCCGGTCTTTATGAGTGAGCATGATATGGACCAGTTCTACTATGGGTTCTGCAATAAAACGATCTGGCCGCTGTTTCACTATTTCACCAATAAGACGGAATACGACGACGATCTGTGGGCGGCCTATCAGGATGTGAATAACAGGTTCTTCGAGGCCGTGGCGCCCATCATCGAAGAAAACGACACCATTTGGGTCCACGACTATCAATTGATGCTATTGCCGGACATGATCAGGCGGCAGTTTCCCCGCATCAAAATAGGATTTTTCCTGCATATCCCCTTTCCTTCTTTCGAGATCTATCGTCTGCTGGTATGGCGAGACCAGATTCTGTACGGGCTTTTGGGCGCCGACCTGATCGGGTTTCACACTTATGACTACGTGCGGCATTTCTTGAGCAGCGTCCGCCGGCTGCTCGGATATGAAAATAACCTCAATAAGATCACCTATGAGGACCGGTACGTACAGGTGGACGCGTTCCCAATGGGCATCGATTATGACCGGTTTTCCAAGGCTTACACGACATCCCAGTTCAAGCAGGAGATGCGCCAGATCGCCGACAGTACCAAAGGAAAACGGATCATCCTCTCCATCGATAGGCTGGATTATACCAAAGGTATCCCGAAGCGGCTGGAGGCGTTTGACGAGTTTCTGACCCGGTATCCGGAGTACAAGGGCAAGGTACGGTTTCATCTGATCGTGGCGCCCTCCCGGGTCGCGGTAGACACCTATGAAGCACTGCGCAGTGAGATCGCAGAGCTGGTGAGTGAGATCAATGGCAAACACGGGACCGTCGCGTGGATGCCGATCTGGTTTTACTTCCAGACATTTTCCCAGGAGAGCCTCATCGCGTTGTATAAATACGCCGACGTACTGTTGGTGACACCCCTGCGAGACGGGATGAACCTGGTCGCCAAGGAATACATCGCCGCGAGAACTGATAACGAGGGGATGTTGGTCATCAGTGAAACGGCCGGCGCCGCCAGCGAGCTTGGGGAAACCGTCGTGGTGAACGCCAACGATATAAGCGCGATCGCCGACGGTATCAAAACGGCTTTGGATATGTCGGTCGAAGAGAAAAAGGAAATTAACCGGGTACTGCACAAGCGTCTCAAACGGTACAATGTGCATTTCTGGGCGGAAGAGTTCATGAAATCGCTGGGGCAATTTGATAAAGACCCGGAGAAGACCCTGACATGCGACTTCAATAAAAACTGCTCGATCATCGTCAGCGCTTACAATCAAGCCAAAAAGAGAATTATATTTCTTGATTATGACGGCACATTGGTTGGTTTCGAGCCCATCCCCCAACGGGCGAAGCCCGATGCCGAGCTGAAAGCCATGCTCTCCGAACTCGTTGACGACCCCAAGAATACCGTGGTGATCGTTTCAGGAAGGGACCATATCACATTGGAAAAATGGCTGGGTGGTCTAAAGATGAACATGGTGGCGTCCCACGGGCTGTGGCATCGGGGGCAGGATGGGAAATGGATCAAGACGGCGGAGCTCGACAACACTTGGAAAGAACGCATCGCAAGTATCATGCAGATGTTTGTGGACCGTATGCCGGGGGCGCTGATCGAAGAAAAGGAATACTCGGTGGCCTTTCATTACCGGCAGTGCGAACCCAATATGGTGTCTGTCAAGCTGGGCGAAGTCCGGGCGGCACTGGCATCGGCGGTTCAGTCGATGAGTCTCGGGATACAGCAGGGCAAAAAAGTACTGGAAGTGAAAGACGGCCGCATCGACAAAGGGCAAAGCGCGGCGGCCTTCCTCCATGATAGCGATTACGACTTCATAATGGGTGTCGGGGACGACCATACCGATGAGGATCTCTTCGAGGCGCTGCCCAAAGAGGCCTATTCCGTCAAAATCGGTATGGGAAATACCCGGGCGAAATTCCGGCTGAAATCATGGAAATCCATGCGTGCGTTATTGAAAGAGCTGACCGGGGACAGCAACGGATAGTGATAAGAAAATACAGAACCCGGTCTGGATACCCAGACCGGGTTTATTTGCATTGGGCAAAAGCCCCTAATACGTCCTCACCTCGTGGCCGCCCTCACCGATGTCGGAGATGTAGAATGACGGCGCGTACCCGATGATCCGGGTATACGCTTCTTTTACCGTCTCCTTGAACGCCTCCGCCCGGTCCTTCCGAACGATGCTGATATTGCACCCGCCGTAACCGCCTCCGGTCATCCGGCTGCCGATGACCCCGTCAACGGTCATAGCCAGATCGTAGATGGTGTCGAGCTCCTTACCCGTGGCCTCATAGTCGTCCCGCATGGAGACATTGCCCTCGCAGAGCAGCCTGCCGAATGTATGCAGGTCGCCCTTCTTGAGAGCCTCCACCGCTTCCAGGGTGCGGATGTCCTCGCTCACCGCGTGGCGCGCCCGCCGATAGATCGCCGGATCACTAAAGTATTTTTCGTATTTCTTAAGCCCCTCCATATCCATGTCGCAGAGGTAGCGGTATTCTCCCCCGTGGGCGTTGATGATACGTAACGCCTCTTCGCACTCCGCCCGTTTCTCATTGTACTGGGACTCAGTGAGCTTGTGGGGCTTGTTGGTATTGGTGATCACGATGGTGTAGTCCCCTAGCTCGATAGGCACGTACTGGTACTCCAGGGTGTCGCAGTCCAGCAGGATCGCGTGGTCCCTTTTCCCCAGGGCGGATATGAACTGGTCCATGATCCCGCAGTTCATACCCACGTACTCGTTCTCGGCTTTCTGGCATAGCAGGGCGATCTCCTTCATGTCCAATCGCTCCCGTCCCCCCAAGGATGCCAGCGCCATGGCGGTGGCCACCTCGATGGAGGCCGAGGAGGAGAGACCCGCCCCGTAGGGCACCGTCCCGTGATAGTAAAGGTCACAGCCCTCGATTCTGTACCCGGCCTGCTGAAGCACATACGCTACCCCGCATTGGTAGTTGCCCCAAGATAGGGTCTTATAGTCCTCCAGGTGATTGATATCCGCCGATACCCTGTCCGGCAGGCTGGTGACCGCCATATTGATATGATCCGTCCCGTTTGGCCGGGCGATGACGATATTGGTGAAGGTGAGAGCAGCCGGGAATACGTGACCTCCGTTGAAGTCGATGTGCTCCCCGATGAGGTTGATCCGTCCCGGGGCTTCGAATACCCGGATACCATCCTCACTGCCGCCGTAGAGACCCAAAAATTGATCGATCAGTTCCCGATATGTCATACCTGTTTCTCCTTGAACCTTTTATACGCCTTCCGCAGCTCCGCCGCCTTCTCCTCGGGGGCGGTGGGGTTGCAGTGGGCCCAGGCCCCCGTCTCGCTGGATGCGTTGAACTTCTGCTTTTCCTTTGACCGCATGGGCGGGAAGAACTCGATATGGAAATGATAGTCCCCCGTATCCCCTCTGTTCACCGGGGCGTTGTGCATGCACATCATGTAGGGGAAGGCGCAGTCAAAAAGACTGTCGAGGGTCCCTGCCGCGCTCCTTACTGCGTCGGCCAGGGCCCGTTTCTCCTCACTGTTGAACTCGGTGATATACTGCTTATGTGCCTTGCTGATGATATAGATCCCGTAGGGATATTCTGTGAAGAAGGGCAGGATCACGCTGAAGTGATCGTTCTCGAAGATCACCCGTTTCCCCTCCCCCCGCTCGTTCTCCATCCAGTCGCAGAAGAGGCAGGTGCCGTGCTCTTTTCTGTGCTCACTTGCCGCGGCCATCTCCAGCTCCAGCTTCTTGGGCAGGAAAGGATAGGCGTAGATCTGCCCATGGGGGTGGGGCATGGTGACCCCCACCACCTCGCCGCGGTTCTCGAATATCATGATGTATTTGACCTTATCATCCCGGCTCAGCGCCTCAAACCGCTCGCACCATAGGTCCACAAGCTTGACCACATGGTCAAGGGGCAGTTCGGGGAGCGTGATCCGGTGGTCCGGTGAGTAGAGGATTACCTCGCACTTCCCGTAGGCCGGTGCCACATGGAAGAAGTCCGTCGCCACATCGTCGGGCACGGGCGGGCTGGGAGATAACGCCGGGAAATCGTTATCGTACTTCAGTACGTCGTAGTGCTCCGGCACCCGGCCCGATCCGGGACAGAAGGGGCACCAGTCCTTGGGCATCTGGGGCCGGTCCTGGCGCTCGGAGGCGATCATGACCCAGTCCTTCAAAAAGGGGTGATATCGTAGTTCCGCCATTATTTCATCCATTCCTTATTGATTTGCTGTCGGCTAGTCCATATTTCGCCGCGGACAGCCCGAATCCTTTATAACAAAGGCTCCTGCTCAGGGGAACAGGAGCCTCTCCATAGATACCATTCGTACGCTGTCCTAGTTCGCCGCCCTCATCCGGGAACGGATATCAAAGGCCACGGCCCCCAGCAGCACCATGCCCTTGATGGCCTGCTGCCAGTCGATGCTGACGCCCATGATGGACATACCGTTATTCAGCACCCCCATCAGCAGTCCGCCGATGATGGCGCCGATGACCGTCCCGACGCCGCCGGTTGTTGCCGCGCCGCCGATGAAGCAGGCCGCGATGGCGTCCAGCTCGAAGTTGACACCGCCCTTGGGTGTGGCGGAGTTCAGCCGTCCGGTAAAGACGATACCGGCCAGCGCCGCCAGTAGACCCATATTCGCATAGACCCAAAAGAGCACCTTTTTGGTCTTGATGCCGGAGAGCCGCGCCGCCTTGGGGTTGCCGCCGTAGGCGTAGATATGGCGGCCGGGGATGGTCTTGGTGGTGAGATAGGTGTAGATCAAAACCAGCACGGCCACCACGATCAGCACCATGGGGATGCCCCGATACAGCGCCAATGCGTAGGTGAAGGCGTTGATGACGATGGTAATCGCCAGTAGCTTGCCGGCAAAGGCCAGCGGCGAGGAAACCTGAAAACTGTATTTCTTTTTATTCCGGCGCTTGCTGATCTCATTTAGGATAAACAGGATCGAGGCGCCGATGCCGACGATGATCGCCAGCAGATTGATCCCCTCGATATTGGCGATATCCGGCAAAAACCCGGCGGCGAGGAAGGTATACCCCTCCGGCAGCGGCGCCAGGCTGGTGCCCTGCAGCACCACCATGGTCAGTCCCCGGAATATCAGCATACCCGCCAGTGTGGCGATAAACGCGGGCACCCCCACGTAGGCGATCCAGAAACCATGCCAGCTGCCGATCAGAAAGCCGATCGCCAGGGAGATCAGTATGGCGGGCAGTACCGGCATATGCATCTTTAAGATAAACGTGGCGGACACCGCGCCGATAAACCCGACCACCGAACCGACGGACAGGTCGATATTACCGACGGTGAGGATACACAGCAGCATCCCGGTGGCCAGTATCAGTACATAGCTGTTCTGCTGGATCAGATTGGAGATATTCAGGGGCTTTAACAATGTGCCCTGGGTGAAAATCTGAAACAGGACGACCACAAATACAAACGCGATCACCATACCGTACTGTCGGACATTTCCCTTGATCATTTCCCTGAAACTTTTCATACCGCTACCCCCTTGTTGCTCTGCATAATACACTGCATGATCTTTTCCTGGGACGCTTCGCTCGCCATGAGCTCTCCCACGATCCTCCCCCTATTCATCACGTAGATCCTGTCGCACATGCCGAGGATCTCCGGCAGCTCTGAGGAGATCATCACGATGGACTTCCCCTTCTCCGCCAGTTCGTTGATGATGGTGTATATCTCGTATTTTGCGCCGACATCGATACCCCTAGTCGGCTCATCCAGAAACAGCACGTCCGGATCCGCGAAGATCCATTTGCTGAATACCACCTTCTGCTGGTTCCCCCCCGATAGGTTCCCCGCTTTCTGGAGTATGCTGGAGGACTTGATATTCAGCTTTTCCCTGAATTCCTCCCCCACCTTGATCTCCTTGTTGTCATCGATGGAGAATTTATTGGTGATGGAGCCTAAGGAAGGCAGGGTGATATTCCGTTTGATATCGTCGATGAGGATGAGTCCCGCTGATTTGCGGTCCTCGGTGGCGTAGGCGATCCCGTTTTTGATGGCGTCGCTCACGTCGTGGAGGGCCAGTTCCTGGCCGTCCTTGCGGATGGTGCCGGATATCTTGGTGCCGTATGCCTTGCCGAATACGCTCATGGCGAATTCGGTACGGCCCGCGCCCATCAGCCCGGCGATCCCCACGACCTCGCCCTTGCGCACATTGATATTGACATCCTGTATCACGTGTTTATCCACATCCAGGGGATCGTACACGTTCCAGTTTTCCACCTCAAAGCTCACTTTGCCGATCTCATGGACCCTTTTGGGGAACCGGTCGTTGATCTCCCGGCCGACCATGCCCTTGATGATCCGCTCCTCGGTAATATCGTCTTCTCCCTTTACCAGGGTCTCGATGGTGGCGCCGTCACGGATGATCGTGATCTCATCCGCCACCTTTGTCACCTCGTTGAGTTTATGAGAAATGATAATACTGGTGATGCCGTGCTCCTTCAGCTCGACGAGCAGGTCCAGCAGATGACTGGAGTCCTCGTCGTTGAGAGCCGCCGTCGGCTCATCCAGTATCAGTATTTTCACGTCTTTAGCGAGTGCCTTGATGATCTCCACCAATTGCTGCTTCCCAAGGCCGATATCCTTTACCTTTGTCTCTGTATTTTCGTTGAGCCCCACCTTTTTCAGCATCTCGATGGTCTTTATCCTGGTCTTGTCCCAGTCTATGATGATGCCCCGTTCCACCTGCTCGTTTCCGAGGAACACGTTTTCAGCGATCGACAGACTCGGGATCAGGGCGAGTTCCTGGTGAATGATCGCGATTCCCTTCGCTTCGCTCTCATTGATGCTGCGAAACGCACAGACCTCACCCTCCACGACGATATCCCCCTCGTAGGTGCCGTGGGGATATACACCGCTCAAAATATTCATCAATGTGGATTTGCCGGCCCCGTTCTCACCCACCAGCGCGTGGATGTGCCGCGGTTTGACCTGCAGGTTCACATTGTCAAGAGCCTTTACGCCCGGAAATGTCTTGGTGATGTTTTTCATTTCCAAAATGTATTGTTCCATATCTGACTCCTTTATGATCAGTCCGACGCAACAAAGGCATTTTCTATATAAACCTTTTTTGTCATGTGTAATCAGTTGGCGGCATGACGATTGGGTCATGCCGCCGACCGATCACTGTGTCTCTTGTTTAGACCCTACTGGATGTCCTCTTCCGTCAGGTACCCGGAGTCAATGACGAGTTCCTGATAGTTGTCCTTGGTGACCGTGTAGGGAACCAGGAGGTAGGAGGGTACGATCTTCACATTGTTGTCGTAGGTCTCTGTGTCGTTGATCTCAGGCTCATTTCCTGTGAGCACAGCGTCCACCATGTCGGCCGCCACTTTGGCCAGATCACGGGTGTCCTTGAGGATGGTGGAGTACTGCTCGCCGGAGACGATGAGCTTGATGGAAGCCGCTTCGGCGTCCTGCCCGGTCACGACCGGCCAATTGTCGGTGCCCGGCTCGTATCCGAAGGATACCAGCGCGGAGATGATGCCGCGGGACAGTCCGTCATAGGGAGACAGCACGCCGTCCAGGCTCTTGCCGTCGGTGTAGTTGGCGGCCAGGATCGCGTCCATACGGGACTGGGCGACCGCGCCGTCCCAGCGCAGGGTGCCGATGTCGGCCTGGTCTACCTGACCGGAGGGGACCACCACGGTGCCGTCGTCGATCAGGGGCTGCAGGATATCCATGGCGCCGGAGTAGAAATAGAAGGAGTTGGTGTCGTCGGGAGAACCGGCGAACAGCTCGACATTGTAGGGGCCGTCGCCCTTCAGGGCCTTGAGGCCGTCTACCAGGGACTGTGCCTGGAGCTGACCAACCTTGCGGTTGTCAAATGTCGCGTAGTAGGATACGGCGTCGGTGTCGACCAGCAGGCGGTCGTAGGAGATGACCTTGACACCGTCTTTACCGGCCTGATCCAGGGTACCGGACAGGGTGGAGCCGTCAACAGCGGCGATGACCAGCACCTGGGCGCCCTTGGTGATCATATTCTCGATCTGAGACTTCTGGGTCGGGATATCGTCTTCAGCGTACTGCAGATCGACGGTGTATCCTCTCTCCTCGAGGATGTCTTTCATGGTGTTGCCGTCCTTGATCCAGCGCTCGCTGGACTGGGTGGGCATTGAGATGCCGATGTAGGCGCCTTCTTCGGGGGCGCTGGAGGGCGCAGCCGACTCGTCCCCGGACGGGGCGGATGACTGGGCCGGGGCCTCTGTCTTCTGTCCGCCGCAGGCGGCCAGTGCGAAGACCAAGGCAAACGATAGTACAAGTACCAGAACCTTTTTCATATTCCTTCTCCTTTTTTTGTATTTTTTTTACTTCGGCAGGCAGCCGAGTAAACTTAATTGACCAATACACGCGGAGAGAGTGTGTTTGTTTTTTGTTTGTTTTAAAAGGCTAAATATTCCATACACACACTTTATCCCCAAATTCCCCATTGAAATGTTCGTTTCCGTATAATTCTCTGTACTGCTATTTTTCTTTTGTTTTCATTTCTGTTCTTTTCTACACTTTAGCACCATCACAGGGGCATGTCAACAGGAAAATGTTCGTTTATGTTTGCTTTTGTGATCGATTTTGTTTCTCTTTTTTATTTTCGTATTGTAAAATTTCTGTCAGTCACGTATTATATAAGTAGACTAATTTCTCGGATCTGGGTGTATAGATGTTTGCGATAGAACGGATACGAATCATCAAGGACTACTTGATCAAGGACAGGCATGTGTCTGTCGCCAAGTTGAGCAGTCTGTTGAACGTGACCGAAGTCACGATCCGCAGAGACCTGGAAAAGCTCGAAAAAGAGGGCTTTTTGAAACGGGCTCATGGCGGAGCCGTGCTCAATGAAACCAATGAAGCCGTTTCGGAAGAGATCGAAGACCCCTATACGCAGGAGCGGGACGAGATCGCGGACACCGTATTTCACCTGGTATCCGACAATGACATCATCATGCTGACCGACGGTCTCACCAACCGGCAGATCGCCAAAAAACTCAAACAAAAGAACAATCTCACCGTCTTGACCAACGATCTTAAAATCGCCCTGGAGTTTTCGGATGCCCCTGGGAACAATATGATACTGCTGGGGGGCAATCTCGACGAGCACGCCGTATACGGCCAGCTGGCGATCAATAATATGCGGAATTTTTCCCTCAATCATCTCATCATGGAAGTAGACGGTATCAGCAGGGACACAGGGGTCACCGTATCCAGCATCAGCAAGGCGTCCCTGATCCAGGAGTCCTGCAGGGCGGCCCAGACCGTCACGGTCATATGCCTGGCGGACTACTTCGGCGAGAAATCCTTCTACCGTATCGGCGACCCGACTATCGCCAATAAAATCATCACCAATTCGACACTGGCGGATGGGTACAAGAATTATATCTTTGATCTCAATATCCCCCTGTACACATCTGTCGAGATCTACGAGGGATAATAAACCGGCCAAGTACATGGGAAAGGAGTGCAGCGTGTTGGATACCCCGTTAATGCGTCTGGAAGATATCAGTCTTTCCTTAGAAAACTTTTCGCTCAAGGCCATTAACCTGGATTTGTATTCCGGGGAAATCCACGTGGTGATGGGCGAAAACGGCTCGGGAAAAAGCCTGATGATGCAGATCATCAGCGGGATCGTCTCCCCGGATACCGGGACCATCTATATCAATGGGACGCCCGCCAAGCAAAAACTCCTCTCCTCCGGGCTCACCAGAGACGTGATCTATATCCGCCAGGACGCCACCATGCTCACCCAGCTGTCCATCGCGGAAAATCTGTTTTTCCACAATATCCCCTACCGCAGCAAACTGCTTCGGACCATCGATTACGACAAGCTCAACTATATGTGCCAGAATCTCATCGATGAGCTGGACCTGCCGGTCTCGGTCTATGACAAGGTGGAGAACCTGGGGTTCGCCCAGCGCCAGATCATCGAATTCTGCCGGGCCTATATCTCGGACGCCAAGATCGTCATCCTGGACGAGCCCAGCAGCGCCCTCACCCAGAGCGAACGGGAGCTATTGTATCGGATCGTCCGAAAGATCAAGGAAAAGGGCGCGGGGATATTTTATATCACCCACAGCCTCGAGGACGTGTCCCTGCTGGGAGACCGTGTCACGATACTGAAAAACGGCAGCATCATGGGCACCCGCGAGGTCTCCGAATGCTCCCAGGAAGAGATCATCCGGATGCTGAGCGGCCACTACATCAAAAACCGGTACCCCAAGATCATGATCAAGCACGGGGAAACCATCCTGTCGGTCCGCGGCCTCGGTTTTCAGGAAAAGCTGTACGATATCAATTTCGATCTGAAAGAGGGGGAGATACTGGGGATCACCGGGCTGGCCGGGTCGGGCCGGACCCTGCTGGCAAACTGCCTCTTCGGGGCGGTGGACAAGGTAAAGGGGCAGATGTATTTAAACGGTTCCGAGATCAAACTGGACAGTCCCTACGCCGCGATCTGCAACGGCATCGCCCTGATCCCGGAAAACCGGCTCACCGACTCCATCTTCGCCTACCTGGATGTCAATAACAACGTGTCGATGTCCTCCTTAAAGCGGTTCGCCAATTACTTTTTGCTCAATACCACCCTTTTAGAGCAGGTGGTGGCCGACTATGTCTCCAAGCTCAATATTCCCCAGCAGCCCAGCAACAATATACTGGAATACAGCGGGGGCAACCAGCAGAAGGCCATCTTCGCCAAATGGATCATGAGCCGGGCCAAGATTTTTATCCTCGACGAGCCCACCCGGGGGCTCGATATCGCCAGCAAGATCGATATCTACAATTCCATCAACGACCTGATCAGGAAGAAGGCCGGGATCATATTCATCTCCTCTGACGTGGAGGAGATCATGGGCATCTGCGACCGGGTGGCGGTCCTGGCCGACCGCACGTTTGTGTGCAACGTCCCCACCAAGGATGTCACCGTGGAAAAGGTCATGGAGATGTCCATCAGCCGAGAACCGTAGATCAGACAAGTAAGAAAGCGGCTCTCCGCAAGCCGCTTTCTATGGAGGGAGACTGTCGAGTATGTCAGGCAGCCTCATGATGGGCGTCAGACCCCGCAGTATCATGTCCGAACAACGCGGCAAATCCCTCAATCAAATCGCGTATCAGATACAGCAGGATGAACACGCAGTTCACAGGGATGCTGAGGTAAGGCAGCCGCGTCGATACCTTTAATATGGGAGAGAACCAGGTGGCCCCCGCCACCAGCAAGGCGGAATAATACAGCAAAACCCCGAAAAAACCGATACTCAAAAGGGTAATCAGTATATTGAGCGCGTCCACCCATTTCCTGCCCTTGAATTTTGTCTGTATCAGATCCACCCGGAAATGATCGCCGTACCGCACCAGGATGGTGGCGGATGTGAAGATCATCCACGCCATCATCCACTCCACCACCTCGTCGGTCCAGGAGATGGATACGTGCATCGGCGTAAACCGTATGACCACCCGTACAAACAGGATGACGCCGATACCGATACAGAGCCCGGTCACAAACCATCGCAGGATCTTGGCGAAAATGTCATCGGCTTTTTTCAACGCTTTTATCATGGCCGCCCCCTTACCCGATCAGCCCCGGCAGCCACATGGAGAGCGGCGACCAGAAGGCACAGAGCATGAGGACCACCAGGATGCCGATGACATAGGGAAACACTTCCTTGGATAGAGCCATTAGTTTCACGTTTGTCACGCTGGACACCGCGTACAGGCTCATCCCCACCGGAGGCGTCAGCAGTCCGATCATCGAGGCCAGGACCATGATCACGCCGAACTGCACATAATTCATGCCGATGGCGTCGACGATGGGCAGAAATATGGGAGTCACGATCAGGATCACCGATATCCCCTCCAGGAACATCCCCAGGACGATCAGGACGAATACCATCATCAGGATCAGCAAGCTCGGATCGGTGGTGACGGTCATCAGCCCCTCTATGATCTGATTGGGGATCCGCTGGTGGATCATGAAGTAGGCCAGGAAATTGGCGATGGCGATGATAAAGAGCGTCTTGCAGCTGGTGATGAGGCTATCGTATATGATGCGGCCTAGCTGTTTCCACTTGACCTCCTTGTACACCACGCAGCTCAATATAAGAGCGTAGACGCTCGCCACGATCGCCGCCTCGGTGGCGGTGAACAATCCGCCCCAGATCCCGCCGATGATGATCACGATAGTCATGAGACTGGGGATCGCCTTCCAGAAATACTGTAGTCTCAGTTTCCACGGCATTCGGGGGCTCACCGGGAATTTCTTTCGTTTCGATATGATGTATACGCATACCGCCATGGCGGCGGCCATCAGGAAACCGGGGATAAACCCCGCGGCGAAGAGCCGCGCCACCGACACCCCCGTGACCGAGGAAAAGACCACGAAGGGTATGGAGGGCGGGACCACCGGTCCGATGGTAGAAGACGCGGCGGTGATACCCGCGCTGAATTTGTGATCGTACCCGGCGTCGTCCATGGCCTTGATCTCGATGATCCCCAGACCCGCCGCGTCGGCCACGGCGGCGCCCGACATGCCGGAGAATATGAGGCTGCTGGTGACGTTGACCTGCCCCAGTCCCCCCGGCCACTGCCCGACCATGGCCTTGGCGAAATTGAATATCCGGTCGGTGATCCCGCCCGTGTTCATCAGATTACCCGCCAGGATAAAGAACGGGATGGCCAGCAGGGTAAATCCGGTGGTGCCATTGTAGATCCGCTGGGCCATCACGGCGAGGATATCGGTAAATCCCATGGACGCGAAGACCCCGGCGCTGGTCGCTCCCATGGCCACGCACACCGGAACGCCGACCAGCATCAGCAGCACCAGCAGTAAGCATACGATCAATGCAATCATTGTTTAAACCCCCTTTAGCGCACATGATGTATGGCATGACGAATGGCAGCACCTCATCCGTAGGTGCCGCCACCCGCCTATCAAGTCATTTCGGAATACCCATAGCTTAGGGCTTTACGTCCTCTACCATCGCGAGGAATGTATCCATGTCGTCGGTGCTGCCTTCGTACTCGGCGACGGCATCCCACGCCGGGGCCATGGCGGCCTTGAAATCATCCAGATTGACTTCTGTCACGGTGACGCCCTCATCCTTCAGCTTCTGGATATAATCCTGCTCGCTACTCTGGACCTCTGAACGCATCTGCTCCTGAGCCACTGCGGCGGCTTCCTCGATGATGGAGCGCTGCTTGTCGGTGAGGCTCTCCCAGAATGAATTACAGAATGTCAGATTAACCGCTTCCCAGGTATGGCGGGTCAGGCTCACGTATTTCTGATTCGCTTCCCACATGCTGTTGTTGTAGATGGTGGAGAGCGGGTTTTCCTGCCCGTCCACCGTCCCCTGCTTCAGCGCGGTGATCAGCTCGCTGAACGCGATCTGCTGGACGTCCGCGCCCAGGGCCTCGAAGCACGCGACCTTCTGCACTTCGCTGGGGGTACGGATCTTTAAGCCAGCTACATCTTCGGGGGTCTTTACCTCCCGCACCGAGTTGGTCAGGCAGCGGAAACCATAGTCCCAGGGGCCTACATTGTGCAGTCCCTTGGATTCCAGGGTGCCGTCGTCTACCCATTCGGCAAAGGGGCCGTCCACCACGGCGTAGGCGTGCTCATAACCGCTGTACACATAAGGCGCGGTTACCAGGGCGTACCGGATATCGTATTTATCCAGAGACCCCTGAGATACCAGGCAGGCCTGGATGGCGTTGATCGCGGTCTGCTCGGCCATCTCTTTCGCGTTGCCCAGCTCGCTGGCGCCATGGACATCGACGATCATCTTGCCGTTGGACAGCTCTTCCACCTTGGCCTTGAATGTATCCGCCGCGGAGGAGACGGGCTCGTTGGGGGCGCCGAAATGTCCCAGTACGATGGTCACCGACTTACCGGCCCCGACGGGACCGGCGCCGCCGCAGGCTGCCAAGCCAAGCGCCAATGCCAGCGCCAATATGAGTGCAAGTGCTTTTTTCATTTGGTCCTCCCTTATTCGTTTATTTGCTAAATACGGCACATGATTTTACCGTATTTGCGTCGTGATGATATGAGATAAGTCTGGATACAAGCATTTTTTTAATCACTACATTAGACTAGTATATGCCCCATTTAGACCCCCGTTTATCCCACTTGTATACACATTATCCCTAAGCATTTTGCGGTTGTCAAGTTATATTTTGCATATCGTACAAAAATCCACCCATCTTGTATACACTTTCATAAAATGGTTGCTTAATCATGTCGAAACACTGGAATTGCCCGCGGAATAAGCCCATATTCCGGCTGTACCCATCCCTTTCTCCAAATCGGCAGGCATGTATGTATCCAATACGCATCGCGCGCAAATATCTGTTGCATCTGGCTTGACAGTGCATTTTGTCTGCGATAAACTGATATCCATAGTCAGCTTGTATCCACTTTTATATTTTGAATACAAGCACACGGATAAGGAGACAATCTGATGAGCGACAGCTATACCAGTCGAGACATCTTTCGTATCCTCGAGCACGAGATCATCACCCTCAAGATAAAGCCCGGGTCACAGCTCAGCGAAAACGCGCTGTGCGCCCGTTTCGGCGTGTCACGCTCTCCGATCCGGAGCGTGCTCCAGGAGCTGCGCCTGAGCGGACTGGTCAATATCACGCCCTACAAAGGCACCCAGGTGACACTGATGGACTTCGATATCATCAACCAGATCATCTACCAGCGCATGGCCGTGGAGACCTTTGTGCTGGAGGATTTCATCAAGATACTCAACCACCTCGACCTGGAGAAGATCCGCCACAACCTGAACTCCATGGGCAGTCTATTGTCTTCCGTTTCTTTTGACGCGAGCCAGTTCTATGAGCTGGACAGCCAGCTCCATGAGATCTGGTTTACGGCCACCAGAAAGGAATACCTCTGGGAGAGCATACAGAAATCCGACTGTCACTATACCCGTTTCCGGATGCTGGACATCGTGGAGGTCAAGAATTTCAAGGAGATCTATGAAGAGCATCAGTTGTTGTTAAAGGCGCTGGAAGCGGGGGACACAGAGGCCATCCGGCCCCTGATGCAGCAGCATCTCTTCGGCGGGGTCAAACGGCTGGGAAGCCTGATATTTACCGAATTGAAGGACTATTTCGCCCCGCTCGCAAATTAACGATACCAGAGAAAAGAGCCCGCCGGTCAGACCGGCGGGCTTGTTTGATCGCAGCTGTTTATTTTCCTTGTCCGTAGTAGGCGTTCTTGCCATGCTTGCGCAGATAGTGCTTATCCAGCAGCGTTTTCCCCATCCGGGCCCCATCATTGATATCCATGCTGTAATACGCCATCTCGCTGACATATTCCAGCACCGCCGCGTTCTCCACCGCCTTCTCCGGAGAATCCCCCCAGGCGAAGGGGCCGTGGTTTTGCACCAGTACGGCGGAGATTTCGCGGGGATCGATCTTCCGGTCCCGGAATGTCTCGATGATCACATTTCCCGTTTCTTTCTCGTAGGCCGACGTGATCTCACCGTCCGTCATGGTGCGGGTTACCGGGATATCCCCATAGAAATGATCCGCGTGGGTCGTGCCCAGATATGGCACACACTTCCCCGCCTGGGACCATATGGTGGCCCATTTGGAATGGGTGTGGACGATCCCCCCCATGCCGAAGGCCTTGTAGAGTTCCAGATGGGTGGGGGTGTCGGAGGAGGGGTTTAGATCCCCCTCCACCACCCGGCCGTCCAGATTCACGACCACCATGTCCCCGGGCTTCATCCCGTCGTAGGACACGCCGCTTGGCTTGATCACCATAAGCTCCCCGGAGGGGTCAAGGGCGCTTACGTTTCCCCAGGTGAACAATACCAGCCCGTGCTCCACCAGCGACAGATTGGCCCGGCATACTCGTTCCTTCAGTTCCTCTAGCATGATCGCTCCTCCCTATTTCCAGAGCATATCCGAGATCATCAGATCCCGCTTAAACGCCTCGATATCCGTATCCGCGCCGATGTGGACAAATTCGATCCCCGCCATCTCGGCGTAGTCACGCATGATATCGGCGTTCAGGGAATAACTCAATACGCTGTGATGCGCCCCGCCGGCGTAGATCCAGGCCTTCGCCCCGATCTCCAGATCGGGCAGGGGCTTCCACATCACCCGGGCCACCGGCAGATTGGGCATATCCTGAATGGGCTGAACCGCCTCCACGTCGGCGACGATCATCCGCATCCGGCCTCCCATGTCCACGAGGGACACGCAGATGGCGTCCCCCGCCCTGCCGTCAAATATCATCCGGGCCGGGTCGGACTTGCCGCCGATCCCCAATGGCTGCACGTCTATCCGCACAGGCCCCCCCGCGATACTTGGGTCAACCTCCAGCATGTGGGCCCCGAGGATCATCTCATTGCCCTCCGCCAGGTGATAGGTATAGTCCTCCATGAATGAAGTGCCGCCGGTAAGCCCGACTTCCATGGCCTTCATCACCCGCTGCATGGCGGCGGTTTTCCAGTCGCCCTCGGCGCCGAACCCGTATCCCGCCTCCATCATCCGCTGGCAGGCCAGCCCCGGCAGCTGCTCCATCCCCCAGAGGTTCTCGAAATTGGTCACGATGGCGCCGAAGCCGTTTTTCTCACAGATCTGCCGGAGGGCTATCTCGATCTTGATCTGGTACTTGACGGCGTCTATATCGCCGGTGACGATATCGTATTTCTCACGGCACTCCTCGTACACCGTGTTGACCTCCTGGTCACTCACGGCATCCATCGCCTGGACCAGGTCCCCCATGGCAAGGGAATTGATCGCCCATCCCAGCTTGATCTGGGCCTCGACCTTGTCCCCCTCGGTGACCGCCACCTCCCGCATATTGTCGGCGAACCGTACCACCTTTAGGCTCTGTCCCGCGATGATTCCCGCGGCGCTGCGCATCCAGTCGGATATCTCCTTCTGTACCTTTTCGTTTTCCCAGTACCCCACGACCACCTTTCGGGGCAGCCGCAGCCGGGCGTTGATGAATCCGTGCTCCCGGTCCCCGTGGGCCGACTGATTGAGGTTCATGAAGTCCATGTCGATCCCGGTAAAGGGGATCTCCCGATTGAACTGGGTGTGCAGGTGCAGCATGGGTTTGTGGAGGATCTTCAGCCCGTTGATCCACATCTTGGAGGGGGAGAATGTGTGCATCCAGGTGATGATCCCCGCGCACTCGTCCCTGTAATTGGCCTCCTTGATGATCGAGGTGATCTCGTCGGGGGTGGTCACCACGCCCTTGTCGACGAGCTTCCCGCACACGCCGCCGTCCAGTCCCTTCACCATGGCCTGGGAGTGTTCGGCGACCTGCTTCAGCGTCTCCTCCCCATAGAGGTGCTGCGAGCCGGTGATAAACCAAAATTCATATTGCTTCATATCTTTCATGGTATCTGTCTCCTTATCCCTTCTTGATGGCCTTGAGCCGTTTCATCACGTCGTTGCCGCCCTCGCCGAAGTATTGGTGCAGCTTGTCGTACTCGGCGTAGAGTTTGTCATAGACCGCCGCGTTTTCTTCGATGGGCATATAGCAGGTGTCCTTCAGCTTGCCCATGCGCTCCGCCGCTGAAAACACCGAGTCGTACCCGCCGCCGGCCACCGCGCCGAATATGGCGGAGCCCAATGCCGGCCCCTGGGCGCTCCCCGAGATGCGAATGGGCTTTTTGATAATATCGGCGTAGATCTGCATGATGGCGGGACTCTTCTCCGCGATCCCCCCGGCGGCGTAGAATTCCTCTACCGGGACGCCGTTCTGTTCAAAGGTCTCGATGATCTTGCGGGTGCCGTAGGCCGTGGCCTCGATAAGCGCCCTGTACATCTCCTCGGGCTTGGTCTGCAGGGTCATCCCCAGCATCATGCCGGTGAGGTCCACATCCACCAGGACACTGCGGTTGCCGTTCCACCAGTCCAGGGCGAGAAGGCCGCTTTCCCCGGGGCCCTGATCCATCATCTTTTCCTGGAGATAGACATGGATGTCCTTCCCCGCTTTTTCAGCCATATCGTGGTACTCGGCGCTCACGCAGTTTTCCACAAACCAGGCGAAATGATCCCCCACGCAGGACTGCCCGGCCTCATACCCGAAGTACCCGGGCAGTATCCCGTCCTCCACACTGCCGCAGATCCCGGGGACCGGCTGCTCGGTCTCCCCCAGCAGCATATGGCAGGTAGAGGTCCCCATGATGGCCAGCATCTTGCCGGGGCCCGTGATCTTCACCGCCGGGACACAGACATGGGCGTCCACATTGGCGATGGCCACCGCCGTGCCCTCTTTCAGTCCGGTGAGTCCGGCCATATCGGCCGTGACCTCTCCCGCTTTCTCCCCCAGGGGGGTGATGGGGCAATGAAGCTTGGTGGATACGATATCCTTCATCCGGGGGTCCAACGCGGCGAAGAACGCTTCATCGGGGTACCCCTCGCGCTTATTCCAGATGGCCTTGTATCCCGCGGTGCAGCTATTGCGGGTCTGCGCCCCGGTCAATTGCCAGACGATCCAGTCCGTCGCCTCGATGAAGTAATCCGCCTCGTCGTAGATCTCCGGCGCTTCATCCAATACCTGCCACACCTTGGGAAAGAGCCATTCGGAGGAAATCTTGCCGCCGTAGCGCTTCAGCCACGCTTCCCCCATCTTTTCCGCGGTCTCGTTGAGCCGGTTGGCCTTGTCCTGTGCGGCATGGTGCTTCCAGAGCTTCACATAGGCGTTGGGCTCGCCCCGGTATTGATCCAGGAAGCATAGGGGCGTGCCGTCCTGTTTCACCGGCAGCACGGTACAGGCGGTGAAGTCCACCCCCACCCCGATGATGTCCGCGGCGTCCACCCCGCTCTTTTCGATCACATCCGGGATGGTCTTATAGAGCACGTCCAGGTAGTCCTGGGGGTGCTGGAGCGCCCAGTCCACCCCGAGACGGGTACCGTCGGGCAGCGCCTCATCCATTACCGCGTGGGGATAGTCGTAGACGCTGGTCTCGATCTCTTCCCCGGTGGCGATGTCGACGAGGAGCGCCCGCCCGGAAAGCGTCCCGTAGTCAATTCCGATCGCGTATTTTGCCATTGAGATCCCCTCTTTCTATATATAATATAGGATTTACTTGTATTGCACATATACGTACAAGTGTAGGTATATTTACATCACAGATTGCGGCACGACTTCCGGACGATCAGCTCCGGCTCATAGATTTTCTGGGGCTTTTCCATCCGTCCCTCCAGCATATCCACCATGAATTTGGCGGCCTGGATCCCCATGGCCTTCTTGGGATGCCGGATGGTGGTGAGCTTCACCTCCGAATGCATGGGGGATATGGAATCATCGTACCCCACGACGGAGATATCCTCGGGGACCCGCAGTCCCTTGTCCTTTACGGCCTGGATCACCATGAGGGCGCACTGGTCGTTGTAGCAGAAAAACGCCGTGGGATAGTCATCGGTCCGGATCAGGGACTGGGCGAACATATAGGGATAGTCGTACATATTGGCCGTCTCATATTCCCCGATGAGGCGATGGTCCGCCGCCGCCCCGTAGGCGGCCATGGCGCCGAGATATCCTTCCTTTCGCTGGACGCCCTGCTTGTCGTCGGTCTTGAATATCCCCGCGATCCTCCTGTGCCCCAGCTGCAGCAGGTATTCCGCTGCCGTGTATCCGCCCCGGGTATCGTCCAGCAGCACATAGGCGCTGTCAAAATCGTCGTAGCACGCGTTAATGAAAACCGTCTTGATCCCCATATTCTCTATGTCACCCAATAGCTTGCTGTTGGTATTGGGCCTAGAGCTTATGGTGGGCTCGATGATGATCCCGGCCACATGATGCTCCATGACGTTTGATAGATACTGGGCCTCCCGCTCCTTGATATTATTGGTATTGGAGAGGAGCATCATGTATCCCTCGTCGGAGAGGACCTCCTCCACGCCCGAGATGATCCCCGGGAACACGAATCCCGACAAATAGGTGGTCACCACCGCCACGATCTGGCTTCGCTTGGCGCCTTTGTCGTAATTGCTGAAGGTGCCCTTGCCCTGCTCCTTGTAGACCAGTCCCTCCGCCGCCAGCTCGCCGAATGCCTGGCGGATGGTCTGCCGGCTCACCTGGAATTTTTCCATCAGATCGTGCTCAGAGGGAAGCTTGCCCCCATAGGGGATGAGATCGTCCCGAAGCAGGTGCGTCACATATTGTTTGACCATCTCGTATTTGGGGAGGTTCTGTTCCATTTGGACCCTGCCTTGTCATGGGAATCCCTGAAAGCCAACGCATATCAATACTTGTACGTACATCTTATTGTACAAGTATACGCACCGGCAGTCAAGATGATGATACGATGTTTATACGGTCAGGATGTTCGCTTGCTGCCCCGGCCACTTGATCATGATCTCTTTTTCCGGGCCGGCGAGCCGCTTGACGCGCATCCCGTCTTCGGTCACGGCGACCCACAGATCGGTGCCCCTGTGGCTGACCTGAAAGGAATACCCCTCCCACTTCGGCGGCAGATGGGGGGAGAAGGTGAGCCTGTCACCATTGAAGGAAAACCCGGCGAACCCCTGGACGATGGCGTTCCAGCTCCCCGCCATGCTGGTGAGGTGCACTCCGTCCTCGGTATCCCGGTTGATGTCTTCCAGGTCGAGGCGGGCCGTCCGAAGGTACAGCTCATACGCCTTGCCGTCAAGGCCGATCCGGGAGGCGACGATGGAGTGGACGCTGGCGGACAGGGACGACTCGTGGACCGTCATAGGCTCGTAAAACAGGAAATTGCGCTTCTGGGTGTCGAGGTCGTACCGCTCGGGAAAGAAATAGATCCCCTGCAATACGTCGGCCTGCTTGATATAGCAGGAGCGCAGGATCCGATCCCAGGACCAGTGCTTATGGATGGGCCGCTCCCCAGAGGGGATCGTCTCCGCGGGCTTAAGCTCCTTGTCCAGATAGAGGTCCTGCTGCTCGTAGACCCCCCGGCTCTCGTCGCAGGGGTAGTACATTCCGTCGATGACGGCTTGCCATTTCTTTATCTCTTCCCCGGTGACGCCCAGTGCCTCCACCCCCTCGGGCGTTAGTGAATCCAGGGTCTCCAGGGTGTATGCCAGGGTCCAGGCCGCCATGGTATTGGTGTACCAATTGTTGTTCACATTGTTCTCGTACTCGTTGGGGCCCGTGACCCCCAGGATCATATAGGCCTGCCGCCGCTCGCTGTATGATACCCGGCTCTCCCAGAACCGGCTTAACTCAATTAGAACTTCTATTCCCTTTTCCTGTAGGTAGATATCGTCACCTGTATAGCGGGTGTAGTGGTAGATGGCGTAGGCGATGGCCCCGTTCCGGTGGATCTCCTCGAATGTGATCTCCCACTCGTTGTGGCACTCTTCCCCATTGACAGTCACCATGGGGTACAGCGCGCCCTTTAGCCCCAGCTTCGCGGCGTTTTCTTTCGCTTTGTCAAGCTGCTTATACCGATAGAGCAGAAGATTCAGGGCGATCTCTTCGTCCTGGTAGAGATAAAAGGGGAAGCAGAACCCTTCGGTATCCCAGTAGGTGACGCCCCCGTATTTTTCGCCCGAGTACCCCTTGGGGCCTATGTTCAACCTGCTGTCGTAGCCGTAATAGGTGGTGAAAAGCTGAAAGATATTGTAGCGGATCCCCTGCTGGGCCAGATCATCCCCCACGATCTCCACGTCCAGCTTATCCCACTTCTCTGCCATGGCCCCTTTGTGCCTGTCGAAGAGGGTCTCATACCCCGCGTCCCCGGCTTCCCGGGCTCTTTTCACAGCGGTTTTGGCTACCTCTTCATCGGGCATGTCCCGGGAGGTGAAGACAGCGATATGCTTTTCGATCATGAGGGTATCGTCTTTGGTGATGTCGGCCTTCAGGCGGTATCCGCTTTTCTCCCCGTCGCTGATGGTCTCCTTGTAGGCCGGCAGGACCTTGTTATTGAGCCGGACCGTCACCGACTGGGCCGCACCCAGCAGGTACCCGGTCTTTTGGGTCCTGGCGGCGAGATAGGTATAGTCGTCGCAGGCGGTGTTCTCCTCGACGGTCCAGAATTTCTCCTCGTAATTGGCGTCGGCGTTGCGGACATCCCCGTCGAGGCAGGCCTCGATCTCCACGGTCATGCCCCGGTTTATGGGGGTCACGGCCACGGAGACGTAGGATACGTGCCGGTCGTCCATGCTCAAGAACCGCCGGAATATAAGCCGCGCCCGCTTGCCCTTCCCCATTTCCACGATCACATGGCGGGTCAGGCAGCCGGTCTTCATGTCCAACTCCCGCCTGAAAAACAGGGGCGTATGCTTGTGTAGGTCGACCTTGATCCCGTCTATGCGGATGGTGAAAGCGGCCCAGTTGATACTATTGGGCACCTTGGCGAAATACTCCGGGTAGCCGTTTTTCCACCAGCCCACCCGGGTCTTGTCCGGGTAGTAGATACCCCCCACATAGACCCCGGGAAGGGTGTCCCCGGAGTACCCTTCTTCCAGGAAGCCCCGCAGGCCCATGTACTCGTTCCCCAGGGTGAAGAGGCTCTCCGCCGCCCTGTTTTGACTGGGATCCAGCCGGGTCTGTATGATCTTCCACGGGTCGCAAACGAAGCCGTACATGGGGTCTCCTTATTTATTAATATCTGAACATATTGATACGGATTTGTAAACCGATATCATTATCCTAAAGTATACCGTGAAGGCATATCAGCGTCAATAACGCTATAGATTCAGCGCCTGTTCCGCGTGATAGGAGCTGCGGACCAGGGGGCCCGACGCCACATGGGCAAAGCCCATACTTTTCCCCAGTTCCCCCAGGGCGGCGAACCGGTCGGGGTGGATATAGGCCGCCACCGGATGGTGGGAGGCGGAGGGAGCCAGGTACTGCCCGATGGTCAGAAAATCGCAGCGAGCCTCCCGCAGTGCCCCCAATACCTCTTCGACCTCCGCATCGGTCTCACCCAATCCCAGCATGATCCCTGATTTGGTGTGTATGCCGGGGTCGATCTCCTTGACGGCCGCAAGCAGCGCGAGTGAACGCCCATAATCCGCCATGGGCCGCACCTCGGGGTACAGCCGGGGGACGGTCTCCACATTGTGGTTGATGACGTCGGGTCCGGCGGCCGCCACCATCCCCAGGGCGTCCCTATCCCCCCGAAAATCGGGAATCAGCACCTCGATGGTGGCATGGCTAAGCTGCCCGCGCACCGCCCGGATCGTATCGGCGAAATGCCCCGCTCCGCCGTCGGGCAAGTCGTCCCGGGTGACGGAGGTGATGACCACGTGCTTAAGGCCCAGCGCCGCGGCGGCCTGGGCCACATGAAGGGGCTCCGCCGGGTCCAGGGCCTGGGGCGCTAGGCCCTTTCGCACGTCGCAGAACGTGCAGTCGCGGGTGCAGACACTGCCGAGTATCATAAACGTCGCGGTCCGGCGGCTGTAGCACTCCATCCGGTTGGGGCAGCTGGCCTCGTCGCACACGGTGTGCAGATCTAGCTTTTTTAGCATTTCCGCTACCTCGTCGTACTGCCGCGTACCGCGGGCCCTGACCCTGAGCCATTCGGGTTTGGCCATCATATACCTCCCGCCATCAGTGCTGAAAGATCGGTCCACTGCCCGTCCATACCGAATGATTCGCAAAAATACCGAGCCACTATTTCGTTCATCCGGTCAAAATCCCGGGGCGATCCCAGCAGTTTCTCCAGGGATGTCACCCCTCTGTCCGCCAGCCCGCAGGGCACGATCCAGTCGAAGTGATTGAGGTCGGTATTGACATTGAAGGCGAACCCGTGCATGGTGACCCAGCGCTTCACCGCGATTCCGATGGCGGTGATCTTTTCCTCCCCCACGAACACCCCGGTGTATTCACCCTCGCCCCCCGTCGCCTCTATGCCGTACTCCTCTGCCAGGAGCCGGATAAACACGTCCTTGATCCCCGACACAAAGGCCTTGATGTCCCGGCCGTGGCCGGTGAGATCCATGATGGGGTACCCCACGATCTGTCCCGGGCCGTGGTAGGTCACGTCGCCCCCGCGGTTCACAGGGTAGACGGTGACGCCGTGATCGGCGAGCCACTCCCGGGAGACCCTGATATTGGCGTCGCTCCCCCGCCGGCCGACGGTCAGTACCGGGGGATGCTCCACGAGCAGCAGGGTGTCGCCGATACGGCCCCCCTGCCGGGCGGCGAGAAGTCTCTCCTGGATATCCAGGGCTTTGCCATAATCCATCTTCCCCAGACGGACGATATTGAGATCCATACGCGCTCCTCAGTGATTGCTCCCCTAAAATATACCATAGATCCATTCCCGCAGAAAGCCACCTTTCCTCCAGGCGCCGGGAAAATCAGTCCCCCATAACCGATTTGAAATCGATCTGAACGATGTTCGTTTAGCAGATATTCCCAGTGGGACGCTACCTGTATTGCCGCCTTGCCTCCGCATCATACACGGCTGCGGCAGAAAAAGAAACACAGCAAATAGAAAGAATATTCTGTGTTCCAGTATGGCGGGGAGAGCGCCCCTCGCATGATTTCTAAGCATGCACAAAGACCATTGTGGATCTCCATCGGGCAGCAGTCCGGGGAAGCGGTATATGCCGCCTCCCCGATCTACCTACACCCCCATCATGACCAGCAGGTCAAACAGATACCCCAATGCGACGGCTCCCGCCAGGATGAAGAATATATACAGGCCGATGACCCTCTTCTTCATAAAGGCGGTGATCCCGGCGATCACCCAGGCGCTGGTGGCCGGGCCGGTGATCATGAAGGCCAGCATGGCCCCCGGGCTCGCGCCCCCATCCATCAGGGCCTGGACCAGGGGGATGGCGGACTCCCCGTTGATGTAGAGAGGGAATCCAATGAGCGCCGCCAGGGGGACGGCGAGCAGGGTCTCGCTGCTGAACAGCGCCATGATCCAGGAGGCGGGGATGAAGTAATTGATCAAAAATCCCACGATGACGAACAGAGCGAAGAAGAACAGTATCTGCTTGAATCCCACCCGCCAGATTGCCCGCAGGATATCCTTCAGGCGTAGACGCTTCAGAAAGGCCGCCCCCTCCACCGGCACAGCGAAGCGGGTATCCACCGCCGCGGCAGCGCATCCGCAGGGGGCCGCCGCGGCGGCCGCCGGCTCGGCGCAGGCGCATACCGCCTCAGCGGCGGGCGCGGTACACCCGCAGGGCTCGGCCTTCTTCTTTTCCGAAATCCGGGATTGATCTTTTAGAAAAGAGGTCTTGGTCTCGATCCAGTGGGTGCCGTACCCGGACACGATGCCGATCAAGACAGACGCGGCCGCCATGGCCACGGCGAACTTAAGATCGATGATCCCCGCCAGCATGATGAACCCGTCGGGGCTCATGAGGGGGGACGAGGTCAGAAACGCCATGATCGGCCCCCATGGTAGCGCCGTGGTCAATAGCCCCAGCACCACCGCCATGGTGCCGCATGCGCAGAGGGGCGTAAAGGCCCCCACCGCGATCCCGGACAGGATCGAGACCTTTGGCCGTTTCAGCAGCGCCGCCTGCAGTTTTTCCCCGTTGACATGGACCGTCATCACCGCGGCGGTGAGGATCGCCAGGGAAAGGGGCAGCCAGTTGTGGACGAGGCTGGTGAGCATGGCCGCGATGGCCTTTGCCAGCACCTCCGCGATACTCGCGATTGCGTTTTCCATAGTATTCTCCTTTAAGCGTATCGTATTTTTACGATATAGTTGAGCAAAAAAAAAGAGTTCAGCCGCCGAGCAAATCCCCCTGGATGGTGTCCAGAAACTGCTCCAATACCTTGGTATTGAGGAAATAGCAGCTCCAAAGGTTCCGTTTCTCCTTGTAGACCACCCCCGCCTTTTCCAGCACGGAGAGGTGCTGGGACACGGTGGACTGGGCCAGACCGGTGAGATTGACCACATCCCCCACGCTGACGCCGTTTTCATACAGCTCGATCCGATCGCAGCAGGTCGATATGTTCCGGTTTTTCATGGACTTGATTAACTGGTACCGGGTCTCATTGCCCAGGGCGTGGCAGATGGCGGCTACATCCATAATGCGCTCCTCATATCGTAATCTTACGATCAACTATATCGTGATATACCGATATTGTCAAATCTTTTTTTCACACCCCGTAGATATAGGCCATCCGCTGCTTCACATACTCGAGATCGTATTTCAGCGACATGATCCGGCCCGCGGCCCCCATCTGCAGGATGTCCGGATGGCAGAGCAGCCTCACGCAGGCCTCGGCGAATGCACAGGGGTCCCCCAGGGGCACGGCGTATCCGTTGATCCCCTCGGCGATCAATTCCCTGTGCCCCCGGATATCGGTGGCGACGATGGGCTTGGCGCAGGCCATGGCCATCATGAGGCTCCGGGACACCCCCTCCCGCCGGGAGGCGGATACCACGATATCGGATTTGTACAGCAGGGTCTTTATGTCGGGGCGAAATTCCAGCCACTCCACATAGGCCTCTACCCCCAGCTTTTTGGCGAGCCTTTTGCACCGGCCCAGCATGGGTCCCTCCCCCACGAACCACACCCGAAATCCCTTGATACGATCCTTCAGATACACGATGGCGCGGAGTATCTGGCACTGGTTTGACCGCTGGGTCATATCCCCCATGCAGAGGATGACCCTGTACCCCGCCCGCATGTAGCGCATGGGCTGGTAGACATCGAGATCGATCCCGGCGCTGGGGATATAGTGCACCCGGGGTTTGGGGAACGCGTCCCGGGCGGTGACGTAATCCTCCAGATTGAGGGTGACGATCTCATCGGTAAACCGAGACGCGATGGATTCCGCCGGAAAATGCGCGAGCCAGTTACATAGGGGGGCGCCCGGGTAGAAATCCAGCCCGTGCACCATATAGATCACTCTGGTGCCGGGGGACCTGCGGGCCGCGAGACGCGACAGAAAGGACGGGGTCCGGTCGTTGGTATGGATCAGGTGGTACCGCCTGCTTGCAAGCAGGTCTCTGATCGCGCGATAGGCACGGCAGGCGCTCCGGGAGCACAGGCGCTCCACCGGGCCGATGGGGTGAAAGACGTGGAGACACTTCTGATTGACGAGATAGATGCCGGTCTGGTCGGGACAGGCCGCCGCCTCCACGATATACCCCTTGTCCGCCATCATCTCCATGAAGGGAAGCATCTCGTGGTAGAGCTGGCCGGTGGTGGCCGCCACGTACAGGATACGCTTCATATCCGACCGCCCCGTCCCCGGCGGCGCCATGCCGTTCGCAGCCGCTGACAGGCAGTGGCGGACCGCAGCCGCAGCCGGAAAAGGAAAACGGGCATCCGCGACCGGATCGCCGAAAGCCTTCCCGCAAACCGCCTGTAACCCCTCCGCCAATCTTTTTGTCGATGCCTACCCGGTTGTATAGACAGAATCCCCACAGCGTTTCCCCCGCCTCTTTTGTATGTACCCGATCAGAAACCTGTGGATGGTTTTATCCTATTCGGAGGTGATACTGATGGTTAACGGACAGGTGTCCCCGGCAGGAAAACCATGGTATGATACACATGAGGTGAAGACAAGTGAAACGCAAAGATATACTGTATCTGCGGCTCATGCGCCAGGGGCTCATCGTCCCGGCGGATGAGGACGCCTACGAGGAATTGTTCCGCGCCCAGCAGCCGGTGCCCACCGTGTATTTCTGCGAACCGGGCACCCCGCCCCAGCTTCGGGACCGGGCCTGCTTCGACGACCGGGAGCTGAACCGGAACCTTCGGGAGGACCACACCATCGTGAAGGGGCGCTTTGCCGGGGGCAATATCGCCTATGTCTATGCCGACGAGCTAAACCTCTACGCGCCGGTCTACCGCAAGCCCATGGGGCTCTGGACCGAAACCGAAGAGGCGGTCTACCACTGCCTCACCCACATGGGCCCCCTGTACAAGGAGCAGATCGTAGAGGAAATAGGGATCAAGCAGAGCGCCGTCAGCAAGGCGCTGACCCGGCTGCAGCGGGCCTATCTCGTCCACGCCGACCACGGGGACAGCTACGACGAGCAGCTCTGGTATGAATTCAAATCCCTTTTCCCCGAGATCGATCTGGACGATACGGACAGGGACGAATCCGTCGCGAAGATACTGATCCGATTCATCCGCAATATGGTCGTCACCGACGAGGGCCAGGCCAAGGACTGGTCACGCCTCCCCAAGCGGGAGATAAAGAAGGCCTTCGAAAAAATGGCCGATGATGACATCATCACCGCGGTGGAAATGGACGGGGAAGGGAAATGGGCGCTCAGAGAGGACATGCCCCTGCTTTCCCGGGAATGGCCCGCGCCCCCGGCCCGCACGTACGTGACGCACCGGGCTGACTACCTGGTCAAGGCCCATGAGAGCGAGCTTAGGGAACGCTTCTCGGGACTGGAGATACTGCAGTATCTATTGATCGACGGCACCTTTCAGGGAGCGGTCACGGGCCACTGGGGCATCGGCCCCCACGATGTAGCCGATATCGTATTGACACTGCCGGAGGCGGAAAAGAGGAAACGGAAAGACGAGATCATCGCGGAGGTTTCCAAGTACTACAACCCGCCCTTCAGCCATATCCTGCGCTACGACGGGAAAAGAATAAATTAAAAGTCGTTCAAAGGGTTATAATAGGCTTTATCGACAGCCTGAGAGCCGCTTGGCAGCGGTTCTTTTTATACCTATGCATAGTCACAGTATCTTGTCCCTGCTCATACTATATATAGCCTCTATATCAACATTTGAAAGGAGTGGCATGATGCAATTAAGAGGAGAACTCAGGGGTGAGGATCTTATGCGGCGCTATTGCGGGGACAGGGACCAAAGCCCGTGGCCCATGGAAGAAGCCGAGGACCTGATGCGCCTCCGGCGGCCCGGCAGCGACACATGTCCGGACCGCAGGCCCGACACCGACAGATGCCCCGACCGCAGACCCGACACCGACGCGGTGGAGAGCGCCGTCCTGCATAGCGGCGTCGTTCAATCCCTGGCCAGACTGATCCGCCGGGAACTGCGCAAGGGCGATATCATCGGCGTGACATTCCTGGTCGAAGGAACCGCCGTGGTCTTCGTGGGTCAATACCAGGCGCTGGAGGGATATGTGCTGGTCGTCAAGAATCTATTTATCGATCACACCACCAGCTTCGTACCGCTGTCCGACATCGCGAGCATCGAGATCGGATGCGGCCTGCGCCAGGCCGCCGAACCCATCAGACTGCCCGGCGAACCCGTATAATCAGCCCATCGATAGCGGCGGCGTATGGAGCGATCCATACGCCGTTTTTTTAGTCATGGGCGACGAACATCCCCACGATTTTGGAAATATGGATCGGCCCCTCCGACCGGACGCGCGCCTCGAGAAACTTTAAAAACCGCTCCCGCTCCCGGATGATGGGCTCGACACCGACGTCCATCCCCGCCATGGAGCAGACGTAGTCGACGATGGGCCCGGCCTCGTCCACACGCAGGTCACACGGATAATCGATGCGCTCCACGTGACTGAAATGCCGCCTCAATATCTCCCGGCCTCCCTCCAATCTGAACCGCTTGGTTAATTGATCCCGTTTGACCTCGGTCCCGGGGCTATACGCCCGGCACAGATCATAGAGCTCCCGCATATGGCCGTCGCCGTTGGTGGCGGCAAAGAGTATCCCCTCCGGCGCGAGCACCCGCTTGATCTCTGTTAGCCCCCTGTGGATGTCGGGGACATGGTAGAGCATGTGGTTGGCGATGGCGGCGTCAAAGGCACCGGTGTCAAAGGGCAGGTCCTGGATATCGGCGTGAACACATTCCGCGTCCAGTCCGGCTTTTATGGTATTCTCCCGAGCCCTCTTGACCATCCCCTCCGAAAAATCCGTCAGTGTCAATTTCCAGCCCGCCGGTACCCGGTCGGCATTCTCTGCCCAGAGCCCTCCGGGGCCGCAGCCCGCTTCCAGTATCCGGGCGGTATCCGGGAGCCGCTCCCGGATATGATCGAATACCCAAGGGGGCCACCCCATTGAGCTGGTGCTGAACCGGGCATGGAGAGCCGCCCGGGCGCTCAGGTTGGCGGGGGTCTTGTACTGTTCTCTCACATCCTCGGGCATCTTTTCCTCCCGCATGCTGATTTATCTCAACGCCGCATTGACCAGGTGGTCACAAAGTTCTACGTAGGTGATGCCCGCCGCCAGCGCCTCCTGGGGCAGGAGGCTCGTCGGCGTCATGCCCGGCAGGGTATTGGCCTCCAAGCACACAAAGCGCCCGCTCTCCTCCCGTATGAAATCGATCCGGGAGTACGTCCCCAGACGGAGTTCTGCGTGAACCCGCAGCGCCAGGTTTTGGACTAGCTCGGTCTCGTCTTCAGATAGACGGGCGGGGCAGATCTCCTCGGTGAGTCCCGCCTGGTACTTGTTTTTATAATCATAGAAGCCCTCCCGGGGCACGATCTCGATGACGGGAAGGGCCTTCCCCGCGAGTATCCCCACCGAGAATTCCCGGCCCGGCACCATCGCCTCGATCAGTATATGGGGCTCGACCCTGGCCGCGTCTTCGATGGCGTTTTCCAGGGACTCCCGGTCATGGACGATGGAGATCCCGATGCTGGAGCCCGCCCCCCGGGGCTTCACCACACAGGGCAGGCCGATCTTACATATCACGTCATCCACCGTCATGGCGCGTTTCTCATACATCAGCCACCGGGGCGTAGCGATCCCCGCCCGGTCGAGGAGTTTCTTTGACAGGTCCTTGTCCATGGCCAGCAGGCTCCCGGCGTACCCGGTCCCGGTGTACCGGATCCCCATCACGTCCAGGGCCGCCTGGATCTGACCGTTCTCCCCCATGGCCCCGTGGAGGGCGATGAAGACCACGTCGGCGCGTTGACACAGGCCCAGCACATGGGGTCCGACCAAGGCGTCGCCGTTATCATTCCGTTCTTTTATGGCAGTGAGGTCGGGTTCTTTATCCGGCACCGTATAGGCGTAGGGCGTCCCATCCGTTTGAAACGCTTGTTCATAATCACATTCATCGATGGCTAACCCTTCGTACACATCGATGAGCAGTACCCGGTGCCCCGCCTCCCGCAATGCGTTGGCGATGAGGCTCCCCGAGGAAAGGGACACGTCCCGCTCGGGGCTCAATCCCCCCGCCAGCACCAATACCTTCATACAAAACCCCTCGTTTCCACAGTATAAATATGGTAACAGCATAAACGGTTCTCTTCGCTCTTGTCAACCACCCGGACCCGGTCGAAGCCGATAAAAAAACCGCCTGGTCGGCGGTTACACATACATACCGGTATCTCGGTCACTCCGACATCAACCGCTTCTCCCCTGTGATCGACTGGATTGGGGCGATGTCCTGGGTGACCTCCACGGCGCCCAGGTACGCGCCGCCTGGTTCCCGCACCGCGTAATAGCGGATCAATACGTACTTCTCCCCCATCCGGAGCCAGAAGTCCTCATGGTCCTTGGCCCCGCTCTTTAAGTCGGCTACGATCTTCTCCACGATATGCACGCTGGCCGGGGGATGACAGTCGGTGACCTTGCGGCCGATGATGGCGCTGGTCCGGGCAAATATCCGCTCCCGTCCCTGGGAGAAATACCTGACGGTATCGTCGTTCCCCACAAATGTGATATCCACGGGCAAAGTGTTCAGAAGCCCTTGTAATTCCTCCGTCGTCAGCGTCCCGGTGGGAAATGTCACGCCTTCCGGAGAGGAAGCGGCGGGCGCGCTCCGCGGCGGCCGCGAGGCGGCTGCGGGTCTCCATGGGGCCGGCTCTTCGATGAGGCAATACCCGTACTCCCCGCTCTCCGCGGCGATCCGCTTCCACTCATCCTGGGTAAGGGTCTCGATCATCATGGGCAGGAGTATATTCTCTTCCTTGAATATCATCTCCTTGACGGCGTTGATCGCCTCCCCGGCTTTGGACTTGACGGCGTTCACATCCCCGTCGCTGTCCAGGAGGGTCTTCACTTCCTTGAGGAGCCCCCGCACCTCATCGTCCACCCCCCACATGACCTTGGGCGGGGCGGTGATATTGTACTTCTCCAGGTAGGGGAAAAACAGATTCTCTTTCTTCTGATAGTGGATATTGATCTGATCCAGTTCCTCTATATCTTCCCGGAGGTTTGGGATCACGGCTTGCCGACTGTCTTCATTCAGGGCGTCAAGCTGGGGCTTGATCCTCTCCACCAGCCGGGAAACGGCCTGATTCTCTTCCTTGAGCGTGTGAGCCGGATGGCCCTCGATCTCATAATCCTGCCGGGGCTTGTGGATTTCCTCGATAGAACCCTTAAAGACCGAGGCGTGGACGTCGCAGAGCCGCTGGACCTCGCTGACGGGCATCCCATCCATGATCAGCGCCTGCTCCACCTCGGATATTTCGGACGCGGAAACGCCGCCGAACGCCTCCTGGAACCGCTGCTTCACATCGTCCACACTCTTTCCGTTGTGCAGTTCCGTGATCAATTCCTTCAGCAGTTTCTTCCGGTATTCCCTATTGTTGATGACGTTGCTCATCCTATGACCTCCTTATCGATACCTTCACGACCAATGTTAGAATTCCCTGCTATTGCGTGGGTATAAGGAGATTTTAGAAAATAAAGAAATGAGGTGAGTTAAAATTCATTACTCCCGGGGTATCAGGATCCCCCCGCATGCCCTTTTCGTTCATAACTCGATTGATCAGTTCCTGCTCTTGCTCGCCGCATCCCAGCAGCAGCTTGACCTCACTGTCCTTCTTGTGCGTGTCCACGGTGACCATCACGGCGTCCAGCTTCTTTTCCCCGCTCTCCCCCAGCCACACGTCGATGCCCCCGCCGTCCATGGATGTCGTTCCATCCAGATAGCCATAATCAACAGGGTAGATAAAATCAGGGTACCGCGGGTGGGCGGTACCCCTGGGTCGATCAATGATGATCTCGCATGTTTTGACCATCTGGTCAAACATCGCAAAGAAGGCGTCGCGCCCCCGTACGCTATTCTTCATCGGGCTCCCCCGCCGTCATCTGCAGGTACGCGTTGATAAACACGTCCAGGTCCCCGTCCATGACGGCCTGGATATTCCCCACCTCGGCGTTGGTCCGGTGATCCTTCACCATGGTGTAGGGGTGGAACACGTAGGAGCGGATCTGGCTGCCCCACTCGATGCTCTTCTGCTCGCCCCGCATCTTATCCATCTTCTCCTGGGCTTCCCGCTCCTGCTTCTCCAGCAGCCGGGCCTTCAGGATCTTGATGGCGGTCTCCTTGTTCTGGGTCTGGCTCCGCTCGTTCTGGCACTGGACCACGATCCCCGAGGGGATATGGGTGAGGCGCACCGCCGATTCGGTCTTATTGACATGCTGGCCCCCGGCGCCGCTAGAGCGGTAGGTATCCACCCGGATCTCGTCGAAATCAATCTCGATCTCCGCCTCGTCATCCAGTTCGGGCATCACGTCCAGGGAGGCAAAGGACGTGTGCCGCCGCCCCGACGCGTCGAATGGGGAGATACGCACCAGGCGGTGGACCCCCCGTTCGGCCTTGAGATACCCGTAGGCGTTCTCGCCGATCACATGGAGGGTGGCGCTTTTCAGTCCCGCCACGTCCCCGGGGAGATGATCGAGGACCTTCACCTGATAGCCCTGCCGCTCGCACCAGCGGGTGTACATCCTATACAGCATATTGGCCCAGTCCATGGACTCGGTCCCCCCCGCGCCGGGATGGATCTCGATGATGGCGTTGTTGGCGTCGTACTGGCCGTTTAGGAGCATGGAGAGCCGGAAGGATTCGGCCTGCTTTTCCAGTTTGCCGATCCCCTCGGTGACCTCGCTGACCACCGAATCGTCGTTCTCCTCCTGCCCCAGCTCGATCAGTACCTCCATATCCTCCAGACGACTAAGCAGCCCCTGGTATCGTTCCAGCTTGCCCCGCAGGACCTTCATTTCCTTATTGACCGATTGGGACGCCTGCTGGTCGTTCCAGAAGTCGGGCTCGTTCATCTTCTGTTCAAGCTCATTGATCCGGCCCTTCACCTTCTCAGGCCCGAGAGCCGTCCCCGCCTGCTCGATATTGGTCCGGATATCCGTCAGCCTGTTTTTCGCGTTTTGCAGTTCTACGATCATGTTCTATCCTTTTATGCGTCTTTGCCGCAGCATTTTTTGTACTTGAGGCCGCTGCCGCAGGGGCAGGGGTCGTTGCGTCCCACCTTGGCGCCCTTCACCACCGGCTTCTTGGCCGGAGGCTCCGCGGGACGCCCTGTCATGGTGGGCTTGGCCACCTGTTCCCGGCGGGGCATCTGGCTCTCCACCCGGACGTGGTAGAGCAGGGTCACCGTCTCGTCCTGGATGGCCTGGGTCATTTCCTCGAACATATCGAAGCCCTCCATCCGGTACTCGATGACGGGATCGCGCTGGCCGTAGGCACGTAGTCCGATCCCCTCCCGCAGCTGGTCCATGGCGTCGATATGGTCCATCCACTTGCGGTCCACCGTTCGCAGCAGGATCACCCGCTCGACCTCCCGCATCTGGTGCTCGCCGTTTTCCGCCTCCCGGCGCTGGTACTCCTGCTCGGCGATCTCACGTAGCCGCGCCCGCAGCTCATCCCGCGTGAGATCAAATACATGGGATTCGCTAAAGGTGAGCGCGTCCTCGGGGAGGAATATGGGGTGCAGGTGATCACTGAGGCCTTTGAGATCCCATTCCTCGGGATGGTCGATCCCCCCGGTGTAGATCTCGATGGCCCGGTCGATGATATCCTCCACCATGCTCATGATGGAGCCGCGCAGGTCCTGCCCCTCCAGCACCTTGCGGCGCTGGGAGTAGATGACCTCGCGCTGCTTGTTCATCACGTCGTCGTATTGCAGTACATGCTTGCGAATGCCGAAGTTGCGGCCCTCCACCCGTTTCTGGGCCTGCTCGATCTGGCGGGAGAGTATCCCGTACTCGATGGGCTGGTCCTCCTCCATCCCCATGGCGGTGACCATGCCCTGTATCCGTTCCGAGCCGAACAGCCGCATGAGGTCGTCCCCCAGGCTGATGTAAAACCGGGAGGACCCCGGGTCCCCCTGCCGGCCCGAGCGGCCCCGCAGCTGGTTATCGATCCGGCGGCTCTCATGGCGCTCGGTGCCGATGATATGCAGCCCCCCGAGCTCGATGACCTTTTTCTTCTCCGCCTCGGTCTCCTGCCTGAATGACTTGTACAGCTCGTTGAATACCCTTCTCGCGGCCAGTATATCGGGATCGTCGGTGTCCTCGTGGCCGGTGGCCAGGGTGATCAATTCCTCCTCGTAGCCCTGGGCGCGCATCTCCTTGACGGCCAGGAATTCCGGGTTGCCCCCCAGCATGATATCGGTGCCGCGGCCCGCCATATTGGTGGCGATGGTGACGGTTTTGATCCGCCCCGCCTGGGCCACGATCTCGGCTTCCTTCTCGTGATGCTTGGCGTTTAAGACCTGGTGGGGCACCCCCCGGCGCTTAAGCATCTTACTCAATAATTCGCTGTTCTCGATGGAGATGGTGCCCACCAGCACCGGCTGGCCCACGGTATGGCACTGGGCGATCTCCTCCACCACCGCCCGGAATTTCCCCTCGGGGTTCACATAGACCACGTCGTTGAAATCCTGGCGGATCATGGGCATATTGGTGGGGATCACCACCACGTCCATCCCGTAGATCGCCTTGAATTCCTCTTCCTCGGTTTTCGCGGTACCGGTCATCCCGGCCAGTTTCTTGTACATCCTGAAATAATTCTGGAACGTGATGGTGGCCAGCGTCTTGCTCTCCCGCATGACGTTGACATTTTCCTTGGCCTCTATGGCCTGATGCAGGCCGTTGGAGTAGCGGCGGCCCACCATCAGACGCCCGGTGAATTCATCGACGATAATGACCTCGCCGTCCTTGACCACATAATTGATATCCCGCTTCATGAGGGTGCGGGCTTTCAGCGCCTGGTTGATGTGGTGCATGAGCTCGATCTCACCGGGGTCGGCCAGGTTCTCCACCCCGAAATACGACTCGGCCTTGACGGTCCCTTCCTCGGTGAGATGGACCGTATTGTCCTTCTCATCCTTCTCGTAGTCGGCTCCATCTTTTAGCTTTGTGACGAACCGGTCCACCTTCTGATAGAGATCGGTGGACTTGTCCCCGGGGCCGGATATGATGAGCGGCGTGCGGGCCTCGTCGATCAATATCGAGTCCACCTCGTCGACGATGGCGTAACTCAGCTTGCGCTGGACGCAGTTCTTGGCGTAGATCACCATATTGTCCCGGAGGTAGTCAAATCCCATCTCATTGTTGGTGCCGTAGGTGATATCGCTTCCGTAGGCAGCCCGGCGCTGCTCCGAAGACAGGCCATGTTCGATGAGCCCCACGCTCAGTCCCAGGAAATGAAAGACCTTCCCCATCCACGCGCTCTGGAATCTCGCCAGATAATCGTTGACGGTGACGATATGCACCCCGTCTCCGCTAAGGGCGTTTAAGTAGGCGGGCAGGGTCGCCACCAGGGTCTTTCCTTCACCGGTCTTCATCTCGGCGATCCGGCCCTGGTGCAGCACGATACCGCCTATAAGCTGGACGTGGAAGTGGCGCATCCCCAAGACCCGGACCGAGGCCTCCCGCATGACGGCGAAGGCCTCGGGCAGCAGATCATCCAGGGTCTCCCCCGATGCCAGCCGCTCCTTGAATTCGTCGGTTTTTGCCCGCAGATGGCTGTCTGTCAGCCCCTGCATCTCGGGCTCCAGCGCCTCGATCTCGTCGGCCATGCGAGAGAGCCGTTTGACTTCCTTATCGTTCATATTGCCGAATATACTATCAAGTAAACCCATTCTCAATCACCTCATAGACGCGCTCCGCGCCCTTGCGCGGAGCGGCCTTCTTTCAAGGAATCACTGATTAAATCATGCCGCACGTCTTGCCGGTTGATTTTCTGCCTGACTGCGTTAAAAATGCTCTGGGGATTTACGGGTGCGTTTGCTGGCGCAATCCGCACCACCCGTAATACATACCAGTATTCCTGCGCTTTTTGCCTTGTCGGATCAAAAAATCCCCGTGTGGTATGGCCTGCGAAGCAGGACGTACCCGTCAATTCCCTCGGCAATCCGCACATCAATTTAATCAGTGGTTCCTTGATTTATGATTGTATCATTGATCGGAGGGAGATTCAACCAAGGGAATTCGCGCCAAGTCTACGTTGTCAAATGATCTGTTACACATTAGGCAGAAAGCTCCTGCCAGTATTGAACAGGAGATTTGCGGCCTAAG
>ENA-ORCX01000147-ORCX01000147.1-marine-metagenome-genome-assembly--contig:-NODE-147-length-64750-cov-21.317783_pt1:0-62500 | contig 64750 bp, 52 predicted proteins | sample MGYA00248630_ERZ508518 | MGnify/ENA primary metagenome ERZ508518 (study PRJEB26188, sample SAMN06268768) | marine metagenome | isolation source: Bioluminescent Bay, La Paraguera, Puerto Rico...
TGGGCTACCGTTTGTGTGATTCGGTTTATCCTAATCAGGATTGCTCCGACACCACCCTTGTTATCCGGGTGAAAGCCATGAACGACTACCCCGTAGCGATGGGTGATACTGTGAATGTGTTGCAGGACAGTAGTATAAAAGGTAGTGTTTCGCTTAACGATACACTCAGTCATGATGGCGGAAATATCTGGATATTAAAAGATAGTACAAAACACGGAACCGTAGTTTTTCAAAGCGATGGCAGCTATGTCTATACTCCTGATGCTTATTATTTTGGTATGGATACGTTTGAATACGAACTATGTGATTCTGTTTTCCCTCAACAGGATTGCGATAGGGCAATTGTATCGATTATTGTTAATGAGGTAAATCAACCACCTGTTTGTATTTCTGATACTGTAAGTACAGGGGAGAATATTCCGGTTGATTACAATCCTGTTGCTAATGATTATGACCCCGATGGTGAGCTTGATACAGGTAGTATGACCATTGTTTGTCAGGGAAATGGAACTGTTATTATTGATACTGTTTCCGGAAAAGTAACTTATATGCCTTGCACAGATTGGTATGGAATCGATACAATTGTAATTTGTATTTGTGATAATAATAATCCTGCCTATTGCTCTAATGATACAGCCATTATTACTGTTATTAAACCCAATATTGTTGCAATTGATGATAGCTATAAGACCTCGAAAGATAATTCAGTACAGGGGAATGTTTCTGATAATGATACTTTATATTCCTGCTTGTCGGGGTACTATGAGCTAGATGCTGCCGGAGCAGGATATGTTGTTATTAATACCGATGGAACCTTTGTATATGTCCCCGACGAAGGAGTTACAGGGGTTGATACTTTCACCTATAAAGTTGTTGATTGTAATGGAGAGCATGTAACCGCAGTTGTAACCATTACGGTTATGGATGATTGTGCTCAGCTTTTCATTCCTGAAATATTTTCTCCCAATAACGATGGGAAGAATGATTATTTCAAAATCAAATGTATTGAGAATTATCCGGATGCGAAGATTAAAATTTATAACCGTTGGGGACAGAAAGTTTATGAAAAGGAACATTATGGAAATATTGATGTATGGGGCACAACAGAAGCGTGGTGGAATGGATATTCAAATCAGGAATGGATTGTTGGGATGGGAGAATTAACATCGTCAACATATTTCTATGTGCTTGATTTGAAGGATGGAAGTAAACCTTATTCCGGATTTATCTATTTGTATAAATAAGATTTAGATGAGAAGAATTCGACTGATACTAATGTTATTGTTTTGGATACGAATTGCATTTGCCCAACAAACTCCGATGTATACCCAGTATAATTTTAATATGCAAACAATTAACCCCGCTTATGCCGGAACGTGGGAAAGTATGGGCTATCTTGTACTTGGACGATATCAGTGGCTGGGGATGGAAGGAGCCCCTACAACATATACTTTTTCGGTGCAATCACCGGTGAAAAATCAAAACATTGCATGGGGGGTGGATGTAGTTGCTGATAAAATAGGAAAGGAAAAAAGTATAACATTGAGTGGCGATTATTCTTACAGACTAAGAGTAAGCTGGGACTCCTATTTGCGTATGGGGCTAAAGCTTGGAATAAGCAGCTATAGCAATCCGCTTACAAGGTACAAGCAGTATACCGGAGATGATATTTACCAGGAAGATGTTGAGGTAAAATTAATTCCGAATTTTGGGGTTGGACTTATGCTTTATGCCAAAGATTATTATATCGGCTTATCGGTTCCTAAAATCATTCAGACTGATCTTTATGTTACGGTTGATAATGTAAATTATACCTCATGTTCCGAAATGAGGCATTTTTATTTTTCGGCAGGTTATGTTTTTAAGTTGAGCGATTTTCTAAAATTTAAACCAACCGGACTGGTGAAAGCCGTTATTGGTTCGCCTGTACAATTTGATATAACCGCAAACTTTTTATTAAAAGATAAAATTTGGTTTGGGGCAATGTATCGTTGGGGTGATTCTTATGGATTTATTGGGCAGTTTCTCATTAACCGGCGCATGCGGTTTGGATATGCTTTTGATTTTACCATATCAAAATTACGAACCCATGGATCGCATGAATTGATGTTTTCCTATGAATTAGGCTACAAACGAAAGTGGAGTACCCCGCGAATGTTTTAATACCGTTAAACTTTGGCAACAATATTGAATTTGGAAAAGAGAAGTATATTGATTCGAAAAAGAGTGAGCATTATTTATCGTTTTTGATTTATGAAGTATTTTCTGACATTGATAATAATTTCTATCGGGCTTAGGAGCTATTCGCAAGCTACCCTTTCTGCTTTTTTTGCCCCCGGGGTAGATTCAATAAAGCATTTTAGTCAGGTAAATACAAAAAGAAGCGATATTTCGCCTTTTATTGTAAATGATGATTTGTTCTATAGCTCTCAAAATAAAAAATATTATTCGCTGGCAAGAGTTCAAAAAAATATTGCATTTTATAGCATCTATTCCTGTAAAGTGAAAAATGACGGAACTGCCGTTGCTGCTGCCTGCAAAATTGTTCCCGGTTTTGGAAATGGATACCACGAAGGGCCGGCCTCGTATTGTAAAGCAACCGGCGAATTGTTTGTGACAAAAAGTAATGTTTCGTCGCCTGATACAATACGAAAAACATTCTCGAAATTGAAGATTCGTTTACGCTTGGTTATTATGAAAAAAATAAACGGGAAATGGCAGGAAACCGAAGATTTCCCGTATAATAATTCCCGTTATCATTTTGCACATCCGGCAATAAGTAAAAGCGGCGATACGCTAATTTTTTCGAGTGATATGCCGGGCGGATTCGGAAAATCAGACTTATACATGTCGGTAAGGCAAAATGGACAATGGGCGAAGCCCGTGAATCTGGGAGGAAAGATAAATACGAAAGGGGACGAAATGTTTCCTACATTTTTACCTGAAGGAATATTAGCTTTTTCTTCTGACGCGCATAAAGGAGGAAACGGTAAGTTTGATATCTGGTATGTTCGTTTTCCTGTTTCGGGAGAAGTGGAAAATGCAGGTCAAGGGATTAACTCGGTGGCCGATGATTTTGGCATGGTCGTATATCCCGAGCGAAATATCTGCTATTTTTGTTCGAACAGAGCGGGAGGTAGTGGAAACGATGATATTTATTACTTCAGAACCAACAAATTCCGACTGGATATAATTACCAAATCAGGTTTTTCCGAAGAAATACTTCCGTATACATCTATTGTATTGGCAGCTCAAAACGGCCCTTTCATCACCAAAAAGAATACCGACGACAAGGGAACAGTGTCGCTATTTCTGGAAAAAGGCAAAAAATATTCTGTTTGGGCACGAAAAAAAGGGTATGATAATTTAATCGTTGACATTGATCTTACTGAGGTATCAGGACAAGAACAGACAAAGGAAATTTTTCTGAATACAAAATTCAGGTATAAAGGAACTGTAATTAATAAAATAGATAAAAAGCCGGTTTCGAATGCTACGATTCAGGTCGGAAATAAAATACTAACAACAGGTACTAACGGTGAATTTGTTTTTAATGTGAAACCGGGGAAAAATTATGTGCTTACTGTTGCTGCCCCGCACTATCTGGAGAAAGAAAAAAATATTACAACAGAAGGCATGTCTCCCGGCGAAATTATAACCGGAACTATTGAGTTGATTCCTTTTAAAGAAGGAACGCGGTTTGAACTTGAAAACTTATATTACGATTATAATAAGTGGAATTTACGCCCAGAAGCCTCAAGGGAACTGGACAAGTTAGTAAAAGAACTTAACCGGCATCCCGATTTTAAGATAAAGCTTGAATCGCATACTGATTCAAGAGGACGAGATAAGTACAATTTATGGCTGTCGCTTAAAAGGTCGAAGACTTGTTTCGACTACCTTGTCAGCAAAGGAATTCGTCCCGAACGGGTGAAATATATGGGCTATGGCGAATCTCGTTTAATAAATCAATGCTGGAATGGAATGAGATGTTCGGAGGATGAACATCAGGAAAACAGGCGAACTGTTATAACCATATTGCATAAAAAATAATTTCAAAGATTTGTGTTTATGATTCACTAAATTATTTTTTACGGATTTTCACCGTTGTCCTGCGATTTTGCTTTCTTCCTTCCGGGGTCTCATTACTGGCAACCGGGATGGTATCACCAAGGCCTTCATAAGTTAAGCGGTTTGAGTCAATGTTGTTTTTTGTCAGGTAATCAACCACTGATTTTGCACGTTTTTCAGATAAAATAAGGTTTTTCCCCGGGGAACCTGAGCTATCAGTATGCCCCATAATGGAAACTTGCAAGCCCGGATTATTCTCCAGAAATGTGACTAATTGAAGTAATTCCGGCTCAGATTGTTGCAGTATCCGGGACGAGTCGGTTTCAAAATAAATATTGTATAATTGCATTTCAGCCCCTGTTTCAATTGGTTGCAGAGCAATGTCGAGAATAAAAGGATGAGTTAATGTATTTACATCGGACAGGTGCATCGATTGTGAATAAAAAAGATAGCCCTTTTCCGATACGTTAAATGCATAGTCGCTGCCCGAGGGGATTGCCATCATTACCTCCCCTTTTTTATCCGTCTTTCGTTTTTGCGTTACACTGTTTACTGTTTTTAGGCGAATTAGTTGAACGTTTGCAATAAGCGGTTGCTGTGTTTTTTTATCGTATACCTTTGCTCTTACATAAGTTGCAGGGAAAATTTGTTGCGTTTTTCCCGGTCTGAACGAGAATATATCCTGTCCTTTGTGGGCATTACGAGCCGATGAGAAATAAGCTTTATCTCCCGTAGCATTTACCGTCAGGCCAATTTCATCTTTATAAGTGTTAATCGGATAGCCCATATTTTTGATTTCCGAAACCCGTCCTTTCTCGTCCATAATTGCCGAAAACAAATCGTAGCCGCCCATGCCGGTATGTGTATCCGAGGCAAAATAGAAATTTCGGTTATTGGCATGGATAAAAGGCGAAATTTCATTGCCTTTGGTATTTAAAGCTTTCAAATTTTCCAGCTTTCCCCATTGCGGCATTCCCTGTTTCGAAAAACCGTTGAATTCAATACGCCAAATGTCTTTTTGTCCTTTTCCTCCCGGTCGGTTACTCGAAAAGTACAGAAAATGATTGTCTGACGATAAAGAGGGATGCGATTCCCAGGAGCTCGAGTTTAAAGGGGATCCTGCATTTTGGGCTTTGCTCCATTTGCCGTTAATAAAACGCGAAAAGTAAATATCGCAACTTCCATGTCCGTCATGGCGGTTACAGGCCGAGAAAAACATTAATTTATTATCGGACGAAAGCGTTTGAGCTCCTTCATTTTCACTGGTGTTTATTCCTGTAATAGGAGTTGCCTTACAATTACACTCCGGTGTATCTAACTCTGCAATAAAGAAGTCTTCCTGCGGGAGTTGTCCTTTTATAAGCCGGGTAAATACCAGTTTCTCTCCATCCAGTGTTGGCGTGGCCCAGTACTCGTCGTTTTCGCTGTTAATGTTGTCGTTCAGGCGATGTGGCTCAAATTTTACCGGATGTTTTATGGCCTGTATGGCAAACTCACAATTCGCCATTTTTTTTTCTAACAGGTAAAGCTTTTCTCCCGTGATTTTCTTATTTAATCGATATTTTTTATAGGCAGATAAAGCTTCAGTATACATCCCCATTTTGTAATAAGCCTCTCCCAAACGAAAATCAACTAAAGGTATATTTTTATACTGAACTTTGGTAAGATGTTGTATCTCTGTTTTTGTCGAATTCTCATCTTTGTATATTTCGGCCAGCAGCAAATGTGCATTGGTATGTTCCGGATCTAGCGATAAAATTTTTGAGCAGACTTCTATTGCTTTGTCCGTATTATGGCTTACATACGCTTCCCTTGCTGTTCTGAAAAGTTTTTCAGTACGCTTGTTATTCTGGGCAACCGAAGAAATACTTAGGCCGAACAGACAGAATAATAGAATAATTGTATTTTTAGATTTCATATTTTCTTACGTGTTGTTTTTTTTAGATTATCCTTTATCCTGGCAGACTCATTCTCCTTGTTTCCTTTGAATAGCAACGAAGATACACATTTGTAATCGTATTTCATGGTATAAGATTTTTTGAGGTAGTTAAAAGGCAAAAGAACAAGTGGTAAGTTATTTGGAAAACACTTCCTGGGGCAAATATGGATTAACTCAATATTTATCCGATGACCATTTTCAACGTACAATTCACAGTGTAACTTTAAGTCATATCGTGAATAAATCCCCTGCACTTAAAATCAGGAATGACACCAGGGGAAAAGTCAAAGAAGAATGTTGCTGAAAATATTTTTTGTCATTTCTTCTTTTTACATTCCGTAACTAATTGACTGTTTGGAAGAAATACTGCTTACAAATTAAAACTCTGGTGCCATGAATAAATCTCATTTGAAACGAAAGGCAGGGGAGATAAGTGTCGTCTTATTTTAATTTTGTCTAAAAAGCAGACTATCATTGTTCTATCGCTTTTTTTTTATTATAATTATAACACCAATAAACTAATAACAAACCGAAATGACTGATAACACACACACACCAAACTGTATTTGCGGGGAAGTTGACGAAGAACAACTATATCCCCAATTGTATCACATTATTGAAACATGGAGAGACCGTAAGGGAGCTTTAATTCCTGTTTTGCAATCAACGCAGGATTTGTTTGGATATTTGCCCGATAAAGCACTAAAAATCATTAGTGCATATTTAAGGGTGCCATACAGCGAAGTTGCCGGAGTAGTAAGTTTTTATAGCTACTTTTCTACTATTCCAAAAGGAAAACATACCATCCGTGTGTGTATGGGAACAGCCTGTTATGTCCGCGGAGGTAAAAATGTTTTGGAGGCGCTGATGAAAGAACTGAAAATAGGGCTTAGCGAAACAACACCCGACCGGAAGTTCAGCCTTGAAGTTGGACGCTGCTTTGGTGCCTGCGGATTGGCACCCGTGGTAATGGTTGACGATGAAACCTTTCAACGCGTAAAGCCTGCGGAGGTAAAAAATATTTTGGACAAGTACGAATAACCTATAATCTTATCAGGTATGCGAAAAATTAATAACTCGCAGGAACTTGTGCAGTTATATCTGCAACTCGTTGATAACGAATACAGGACCAATAGTACCTTCAACGAAATTATTCATCTTTGTACCGGAGGAGGTTGCATTGCCTGTGGTGCGTTGAAACTAAAAGATGAGCTGGTAAAGAAACTAAGCGAAAAAGGACTGGATAAGAAAGTTGCCGTAAAAACTACCGGATGTATTGGCCCCTGCTCCAAAGGACCCGCTATGATTCTGAAAAAATCAGGTATTTTTTATCAGAAGGTACAACTAACAGATGTTGATGAATTTATTGAGAAACAATTGATAAAGGGCGAACCGGTCGAACGTTTATTGCATCATAGCGATGAGGATGGCAAGCCTCGTGAAAAAGTTGAAGACATCCGTTTTTTTCGGAACCAGGAAAGAATAGTGCTTCGTCGTTGTGGCGAGATTAATCCCACCCGTATTGAAGATTATATTACAGCCGGTGGGTATCAGGCTTTTGCAGCAGCATTACGGGAGAAACCCGAAAATATTATCGACGAAATGCAAAAGTCGGGACTTCGCGGTCGTGGAGGTGCAGGCTTTCCTGCCTTTTTGAAATGGAACCTTGCCCGAAAAGAAAAATCAGAAAAGAAATACATCCTTTGTAATGCCGATGAAGGCGACCCCGGAGCATACATGGATCGATCCATTCTTGAGGGCGACCCGCATAGTGTCGTCGAAGGTATGGCCATAGGGGCATATACCATTGGAGCCAACCAAGGGTATATTTATTGCCGCGCCGAATATCCATTGGCTGTAGAACGCCTGAATATTGCCATTAATCAGGCGCGCGAAGCAGGTTTGCTGGGAACCAATATTTTAAATACCGGCTTCAGCTTCGACCTGGAAATTCGTATGGGATCAGGCGCTTTTGTATGTGGCGAAGAAACAGCTCTTATGGCTTCAATCGAAGGAAAACGCGGCGAACCTCGTCCCCGGCCTCCGTTTCCTACTACTGCCGGATTGTGGGGAAAACCTACCGTGTTGAATAATGTAGAGACTTTTGCCAACATAAGTATCATTATTGAGAAAGGTGGTGATTGGTTTGCACAGAATGGCACGGAAAAAAGCAAAGGCACAAAAATATTTGCACTTGCCGGAGCTATCCGGAATTCCGGTTTGTTTGAGGTTCCTGTTGGAACTACCCTGGGCGACCTGGTTTACGATATCGGGGGCGGAACCAACAGTGGAAAACTTTTTAAAGCAGCACAAATTGGCGGGCCATCAGGCGGATGTATTCCCAAACAACACCTTGGCGTTTCGCTTGACTACGAAGCGTTGAATGAACTTGGTGCAATTATGGGGTCGGGTGGGCTTGTGGTAATGGACGAAGATTCGTGTATGGTAGATGTCGCTAAGTTTTTCCTCGATTTTGTTTTGGAAGAATCCTGCGGAAAATGTACCCCCTGCCGTGTAGGCACAAAACGTATGTACGAAATACTCGACCGCATAACAAAAGGGCAGGGAGCGGAAGGTGATATCGAAAAACTGATTGAACTGGGAGAATGGATAAAGAAAACGTCGCTTTGCGGCCTGGGACAATCGGCGCCTAACCCGGTGCTGTCTACCATTCGTTATTTCAGAGACGAATACGAAAGCCATATTCGTGAGCATAAATGTCCGGCAGGTGTATGTGCCGGAATTGTTCGTGCCCCTTGTCAGAGTGCCTGCCCTGCCAATGTTGATATTCCGGGTTTTGTTTCGCTTGTTGGCGAAAAACGTTATGCCGAAGCCCTGCAACTGCACCGAAACCGTAATCCGTTTGCGGCAGTTTGTGCACGGGTTTGTTTCCATACCTGCGAAATAAAATGCCGCCGTTCAACACTCGATGCTCCCGTTTCTATACGTGGTGTGAAACGCTATATGGTCGATCAGGAAATCACGGTACAACTGCCCGAAATGCGGGAAAATGTAGAAAATGCAAAACGAAAAATTGCCATTATTGGTGCCGGCCCGGCCGGATTATCGTGTGCTTATTTCCTTGCCCGGATGGGCTATAGACCCAATGTCTTTGAGGCAGAGCATCGTCCGGGAGGAATGCTGGTGCAAACCATCCCCTCGTATCGTCTTCCGCGTGAAATATTGGCCCGCGAAATACGTATGATTGAAAATATGGGAGTTGATATTTTTACCAACAGGAAATTAGGACGAGATTTTACGCTTCAAAGCCTGCGCGAAGAAGGGTACGAGGCTGTCTTTATAGGTGTGGGGGCTCCTGTTGGGGTGAAACCCGATATTCCCGGAATTGATAGCGAAAATGTTGTTGACGCCCTGAAATTTTTACAAACCTACAACCTGCGGGGAGCTGTAAAAGTTGGCAAAAAAGTAATTGTTATTGGTGGAGGAAATGCTGCGATTGATGCTGCACGTACTGCTATCCGTTTAGATGCAGAAGAGGTAGATATTGTTTACCGCCGTACACGCGAAGAAATGCCGGCATGGGCCGAAGAGATTGATGCCGCACTTGAAGAAAGTATTTCGCTTTACACCCTGACTAATCCCAAAGAGTTTATTGTTGAAAACGGGAAAGTTACAGGCGTAAGATGCGCAAAAATGAAACTCGGAACTTTTGATTTTAGTGGCCGTCGTCGACCTGAAGAAAGTAAGGAACAAATAATCCTTGAGGCAGACCAGGTGATTATTGCTACCGGGCAAACACTCGACTGCGAGGCAATAACCGGAGATTATAAGCTAACCGGAAAAAAATCATCGCAGATTGTTGCTGATAAGCAAACCGGGCAAACAGCAGTTGAATGGGTATTTGCCGGGGGAGATGCTGCAACGGGGCCTTCATCGGTAATTGAAGCTGTTGCCGGTGGCGAACGTGCGGCTGTGGGCATCAACCGCTATCTTACAGGAGAAGAACAGGAAATTTTTTGGCGCAAAGAAAAAAAAGTGGACACCTTCTTTGACCCAGAGGCAGATCCTGCACCGTTTCCGCGTGTGCCACAGCGTATGCTGGAAGCCGAACGGCGCATGCACAATTTTGCTGAAGTTGAACTGGTTTGGCCCGAAGGCGAAGCTATCCGACAGGCAAAACGTTGTTTGAGGTGTGATTATGGAAAGAGCACGGTTGAATAGCTATGAGAGGACAGGAAAACCGGAACTTCTTTCAAAGAAGTAATACGAATTGGTAGCAGAGATAGTTGAATTTGTAAAATAATATTCAAAAACAATGAGCAACAACAAACATCCAATATCTCAAAGTTCTTCTCCGAAAAACTCAGGGGAACAGGAATTTGTTACTTTACAAATAAATAACGTAACGGTTGAGGTTGAAACCAATACAACCATTCTTCAGGCGGCAAAAAAGGCGGGTATAAAGATTCCTACACTTTGTCATGTCGAAAACACCATTCCCAAAGGAGCCTGTCGGGTATGCCTGGTACAGGTTGAAGGAGCCAAAAGCTTAGTGGCATCCTGTGCTGCTCCTGTCGCAAACGGAATGAAAGTTTTTACCAATACAAAAGAGGTACGCAAAGCCCGGAAGTTTGTGGTTGAAATGCTTGTGTCTGAACATTGTGGCGATTGTAAAACCTGTGTGCGTAACAACGATTGTGAATTACAAAAACAGGCATACGAACTGGGAATCGATTCGATTACTTACCAAGGGGAAACTTTAGTCTCCAAAATTGATAATTCAACCCCTGCTTTGGTACGCGATGCCGGGAAATGTATAAAATGTCGCCGTTGTGTTGATATTTGTAACGAAATTCAGGGAGTTGGATCCTTGTTTGTCCAGGGGCGCGGTTTTGAAGCGCATATAGGCCCTGCTTTTGATTCCAATTTGGATGATGTTGCCTGTGTGCAATGCGGGCAATGTAGTGCTGTATGCCCGGTTGGTGCCATTACCGAAAAAGAACACATTGATTATGTCTGGGAGGCGCTCGACAATCCCGAAAAGTTTGTGGTGGTACAAACAGCTCCTGCTATTCGTGCCGCGCTTGGCGAATGCTTTGGCTACGAGCCGGGGACACTTGTTACCGGAAAAATGGTTACGGCTCTCCGGAGCCTTGGCTTCAACAAAGTGTTTGATACAAATTTTGCTGCCGACCTTACCATTATGGAAGAAGGCACCGAATTGCTGATGCGCCTTAAGCGGGCTTTGGTTGATAAAGAACAGGTTGCATTGCCTCAATATTCATCGTGTTCGCCCGGATGGATTAAGTATGCTGAATATTTCTATCCTGATATACTGGATAATATTTCTACCTGCAAATCGCCACAACAAATGTTTGGTGCATTGGCCAAAACTTATTTCGCCCAAAAATCAAACATCAATCCGAAAGAAATTGTTGTTGTTTCGGTAATGCCGTGTACGGCTAAAAAATTTGAGTGTGCACGCCCCGAAATGACAGACAGCGGTTATCAGGATGTAGACTACGTGCTAACCACCCGCGAACTGGGGCGCATGATACAGCAGGCAGGTATCGACTTTAAAACATTGCCCGACGATAAAATGGATGCCCCGATGGGAGTATCGTCGGGGGCTGCTGATATTTTTGCTAACACCGGCGGAGTAATGGAAGCTGCCGTGCGTACTGCTTTCGAGATCGTTACCGGACGCGAATTGCCATTAAAAGACCTTCATGTTAACCCGATAATGGGACTTGAAGGGGTAAAAAAAGCTTCCCTGAAAATAGAAGACACTTTGCCCGAATGGAATTTTCTTGAAGGAGTGGAACTGAAAGTTGGCGTAGCACATGGATTAGCAAATGCACGAAAGATTATTGAGGCATCTCGTGCCGGCGAAGAATTTCATTTTATAGAAGTAATGACCTGTCCTGGTGGGTGTATTGGTGGGGGAGGGCAGCCTCGTTATACTACCGATGAAGTGCGTAAAGCACGGATTGCGGCTATTTACAAAGAAGACGAAGGTAAAAAGTTACGAAAATCGCATGCCAACCCGGAAATAGAACAGGTCTATAATGAGTTTCTGGAAAAACCGATGAGCCATTTAGCACATAAACTGTTACATACCTCTTATACCAATTGTATCTCAATATAAGCCGTAAGCGAAATATTGAGATTAAAAGTGCCCCAAAACTTCGCTGGGAGCAAAGACGAAGGCCTCCGGCAGAAAAAAAATTGATGGCACAAGAATAATGGGGACTACTTCTCTGAATTAAACGCTCTTATGCCAACCCGAATATTGAACTGCTCCTGAATTATGGCAGCCCCGGGAGTTCAATCACGAACTCTCTATATATTCGGAAATGAAACCCCAATCATCATGGGTTTGAGTTTGGGGCCTTTGCCGTTTCTGAAAAGAGGGGTTACCCCATAGTTCATAAAAACACAAAAGTCGCCGAGTCCCATCCGGCACGTAAGGTCGCATTTTAATTTATTCAGGTAAAAATTGCTCCGTTCTTTTTCTTTATGCCCGTTGTATTTGTATTTGGTATGCGACCCCAAATGCAGCCCGCCAATAACACCTCCTGCAACATACAACGATGAGTGGCGTAGGCGCAGTGGAGTTTGTACTTCAAGCATTAGCGGAACGGTGAAATAAGTCATGGTAAGTTTCGATTTTTTTAAATGTTTAAGGTCTTCTAACGAGAACGGGACAATCATTCGTTTGCTGTCGTCTTTTTCGATGGTTATTTTTTTGTCGAAACGGTAATCCGAAAAGCTGAGTCCCATTCCGGTAACCAATGCAACGTTGTTTTTCCGGTTTCGGAAAGCCCATTCTGCAAAATTAATATTCCAGGTTAATGATTTTCCGTGAATCAGGTCAAAAAAATTACCATATTCAGCATAATTCTCGTTGTACATCGAGTAATCGGTACTGCTGAACATATTCATGCCTACTTCAATTCCTGCCCAGTGAGGATTAAAACGTTGCTTCCACTTTTTGCTGACATTGATACGTGTTCCGTTTTGTCCATCTACAACATAGAAGGTTCGGCGTCCTATTTTTATTGTTGTTGTGTCTCCCCAGTCATCGGTAATAACGGCTATTCCTTTTGTCCCTCCAACTTTTACTGTAGTCCCCCGGGTTGCTGCAACAACTGTTACAATGTTTTTGTTTAGTATTTTTACACGGGTGGTATCTTCCTGTGCGCAAAGGTTTGCCGAAATAATGCTACATACGAAAAAAATTATTAGATACTTCATTTTTCAGATTGTTTTTGCTCTGATGCAAATGTACCTAAAAGTTATACCAATTGTTTTTCAAATTTTTGCTCAAGGAGCAAAATTGCTAATCGACATTACAGGAGGCTTGCAGAATTAACTCCTTTTAATGCTTTTTAAAAATAATTTAACCACAAATGGGGTATTTTTGTGTGCAAAATAGATTAACATGAAAAGAATATTAATTGTATTCGGATTCGTATTTCTGGCAATACCGATTTTTGCCCAGGATACAACCAGTGTTAACACCCCTGATGAGCAAATTATTGTGAACAAAAAGTACGATGAGCAGGGAAATCTTATTCAGTTCGATTCAATGTATGTACACCAGTGGTCGTCAACCGACAGCACTTTGCAGTTTTCATTTCCTGATAATGGCTCAATTTCAGGACAAGGCTTTCCCGATGTCGGGAATTTTTTTAGGGAGTTTATGGGAGATTCCACGATGAGGGGGCAGCATGGATTCGATCCGTTCGACGATGATTTTTTAAAACATTTTCAGCAGGGAGCTCCCGATTCGGCAATGATGAAACGTTTCTATTCCTATCGCGATTCTTCTTTCTTTAATGCTCCGGGCGGGGATAAATTAAATCATTTTCCTCCTGGTTTTATGCCGGATATGGATGAATTGATGCAGAAGTTTCAGCAACATTTCCGGGATTTACAAGGAGAAAAGGATAAAATGAAGCATCATGGTTTTCAATCAAAAGAACAACAGGACGAGTGGCAACAATTAATGGAAAAACATAGGAAAGAAATAGACGCTTTTCAGAAAAAATGGAATGAGAAATTTCAGGAGGAATAAGTTTTAGATGCCAGTATCGATTTCCCCGTGAGAATAGCGATCCGGAAAGTCCTGAATATTTATGCTTTTTGAATTATTTTTTATGTTCTGTTTTTGATTTGTGCCCAAACAATCTTATTTTTCGCCCTGAAATGAACCGATTTCCGGTTTGTCGGGACGAGTTCTCCCTAATGTACATCGGGAGAACCTTAAGAATAAACAATTTTAGTAAGATGAAAAGAAAAATCCAAATATTGCTTTTTTTATTGTTTCTTGTGGCAGTTGCCTGCGAAAGGCCGCCTTTGCCACGCCCTGAGAATCTGGTAAAAAAGAGCAAAATGATTGATATGATGGTAGACATTCATCTGGCAGAGGCAACCTATAACCGTTTTCGGAATGACTCTATAATGCGCAACAATTCTTCTGCCAATTTTTATTATTCGGTGCTTAACAAGTACAATGTGCCTGATTCGGTATTTGAGCAGTCGTTTGTATATTATTCAAGTGTCCCGAAGGATTTTGAAAAAATGTGTTTGGAAGTTTCCAACAGACTGGGCGAAATGGAGCAGGAATATTCCGGGAAGAAAAGAGAAGAGCTTGAATTCAACGACAAAAAAATGAAGATTCAATAAGTTGTTGTGTGAGAAAAATAGCTGCCACATATGTTTTTCCGGGCAATTGCCGTCCGCCTGTAAAGAATGGCATTTTAGTTTGTGATGACGAAGGTGCGGTTGTTGACCTTATTGACAAGGGAGCAGATTTTAGGGAAGAGGCCGGAATGGAATTTTATAGCGGAGTTTTGGTTCCCGGTTTTATAAATGCACATTGTCATCTGGAACTTTCGCATTTGTTCGGAAAAGTTAACGAAAAGACCGGAATCGGTGATTTTATCCGACAAATTAACGGTTTGCGTAATACCCCGGAAAAAGAGATGTTGCAGTCCATGCAAATTGCTGATCGTAAAATGCAGGATTCAGGAATAGTAGCTGTTGGCGATATCTCCAATACTTCACTTTCGATAAAAAATAAGTGTCGGAGCAAAATTTTCTATCATACTTTTGTTGAGGTTTTTGGCTTTCATCCTTCCCGTGCAACAAGGGCTTTTGAACAAGCAGTTCGTGTAAAAAAAGAGTTCGAGGCAAACCACCTCCCTGTTTCCGTTGTCCCTCATGCTCCTTATTCTGTTTCTGCTTCTCTTTTTGAAAAGCTTAAGGCCGAAGCCGGACAAGGTAATGGGCCTTTCTCTATACACAATCAGGAGAGCCGGGGCGAATCGCAGTTTTATGCAGATGGTACCGGCCCGATGGCCGAACACCTTCAACAAAATATTGGAATTGATATCTCGTATTGGCAGCCAACCGGTAAAAGTTCGTTACAGTCCATTCTAAAATATATGCCGCAGAAAAATAAATTGTTATTGGTGCACAATACCTATACAACTTCGGAAGATTTGGACGAGTTGTGCCAACAGCGTCCGCGTGAAACTACTTTTATAGTGCTTTGCCCCAATGCCAATCTTTATATCGAAAACGCATTGCCGCCGGTTTTACTGCTGAAAAAATACGGTGTGAATATTTGTTTGGGAACAGACAGCCTTGCTTCCAATCATCAGCTTTCGGTATTAGACGAAATGCGTACACTTCAACGAAACTTTATCGAATTGAGCATGGCAGAACTTGTTGACTGGGCCTGTATTAACGGAGCAAAAGCGTTGGGTATTGAAGATAAACTGGGGAGCTTTGACCCCGGGAAAAAGCCGGGCGTTAATTTGTTGACCGGGTTTGATTTAAAAAATCGCAAAATTACCACCCAAACAAAACTTAAGCGTCTTTTGTAAACTTCAACCTGGCAAAGAAACAATGGCTTTATTATTGGCACTACAACTTTTTAGTCCTCAGCAAAAGTTTTATGCAGAACAAAAAGTAATATTTCCCAGTCATCGGATGACTTTGTTACATGAAAAACTGTTGGTATTAATGAATTGGTAGTACTTCCCTTTTTGAGGAGATTCACAATAGCATCTAAAGTAAAGAATATTGATAATTTCGTTATTTTTAACCCCGTTTTAGCAGTATCGTTTATGAAGATTGGTAATATAGAATTGGAAGGGACGCCGCTTTTTTTGGCGCCTATGGAAGATGTAACTTATAAATCGTTTCGTTGGATGTGCAAGAAATTTGGCGCCGATGTTATGTGCACCGAATTTGTTTCGTCGGAAGCGCTTATCCGTGATGTGCAGCGAACCAAACAAAAAATGCAGGTGTTTGATTTCGACAGGCCTGTTGCAATACAGATTTACGGGCACAACATCGATTCGATGGTGCATGCAGCACAGGTGGTAGAAGAAAGCCAGCCCGATTTTATTGATATTAATTTTGGCTGTCCCATGAAAAAGATTATCCGTCATGGTGCCGGTGCTGCTATGTTGAAAGACCTGCCTAAGATGCAAAAGATGGCTGCCGAAATTGTAAAAGCAGTCAATATTCCGGTTACCGCAAAAACCCGTCTGGGGTGGTCGGCCGGGGATACTCCGGTTGTTGAAGCTGCAGAAAGACTGCAGGACGCCGGAATTCAGGCTCTAACCATACACGGACGTACCCGTGAACAGTTGTATACTGGTGAAGCTGATTGGTCGCTTATTGCCGAAGTGAAAAACAATCCGAAAATAACAATCCCGATTATAGGTAACGGGGATATAAACAGTGGGGCAAAAGCAAAAGAACTACTGGAGCAAACCGGGGTTGATGCGCTGATGATTGGACGTGGTTCCATTGGGCGTCCCTGGATATTCCGCGAAGTAAAACATTTCCTTGCCACAGGACAGGAACTTTCTATGCCTACTGTTGCAGAAGTTTCGAATGTTTTAAGGGAGCAGCTAAAATTAAACCTTGAATGGAGGGACAACGAACGTTCCGGAATTTTAATGATGCGCCGCCATTTTGCCAAATATTTTCCGGGTTTGCCCAATTTCCGGGATTTGAAAATAAAATTACTACAGGCCGAAACAAATACTGAGGTTCAGGAAGTGTTAACGCAAATCGAAGAAAAATACGGAAGTTATTGTCTGAATCACACTATTATTAAATTGAAATAAAGGATGAGAATTATTCAAATAAAAATCCCCGAAACAAAAGTTTCGGGGATTTTTATTTTTCCTGTACCAGGAAATTTCTATAATAAATTTATTCTTTTATTAATAGCCAAACATCGGCATATTCTTTGTATTCGTGTCTTATGCGTGCGATTCTGCTGCGCGCTTCGGTTTCGTTTTTGTACGAGTTTACGCATACCCGGAAGTACCCGGTTTCGCTATGCAGAATAATTGGGGTGAAGCCTTCGTTACGCAATTTTTCGTGATATGTTTTTGCGTTACTCAACTGGCTGAATGAACCGATAATGACAAAATAACTATTGTCGATGTTTTGTACTTTTTCCTGCGGATTGGTAAACGATACCTGCTCTTTTTTTATGGCAATTGGTTTTTCGTCAGCAACAACAGGTGTTTCTGTAACAACCGGCGTTTCTTTTACTTTCGGAGTTGTTGTTTGAGGCGTGGTTTCGCTTCCGGGCACGGTAAATACTTTTGTTGATGTAGTATTGTCGGTAGTGTATTCCGACTGTGCCATTTTTTTTGTGGTCTTACAGGCTGAAAATAATAACATCAACGCTGCAAAAAATAGTGTTGTTCTGTTCATGACTTAACTTTTCAAATTAAACAAGCTAAAAATACGGATATTGTTTTTATTCATTGGCAGAAAAACGCGTAAGTTTTTCACAACGGGATGTTTATATCTGTTTTTGCTTTAAAAATAGGTAAAATTTGTGCTTTCCGGTGCATAGTTCTGATGCTTTTCAATCAACTTTCACAGATGCGCCGAAGAAGTTTGTGTATTCATCGTCCCCCGGATGAAATCCGGGGGTATTATTGTTTAACCCGTTCCGGACTGTTGGTTTTGCCAATGAACTTTGTGTTTTTATTCTATTATCCGGGACAATTACAATTTTCCCCTTTCTATGAAACACACTGAAAGTGTTTTTTGAGAGGATGTTTGTGCGGGCGTGCTCCAAATCCGTCATTCGGGCTAACGGGATCAGGATCTCAGCTACCTATCCCTGTTGACGATGGATGTAATTGTAATCTTTTTTCAGTGTAATTAAAAACATCTCGGCTTTCATGGTCGGGTTGATTCCCATTTTTTTCGTTAATGTTAGCTGTAATTTTCGGGCATATTGTCTCGATTCTTCATTCCGTCCGGAATGCCTTAAAAATGATAGTACTTCGTTAAGGGTTTGCATGTCGCTGTCCGAAAGTTTTTCAACTTCGGGGAATTGAAGGGTGTAGTCGTCTGGTAGTTTGTAGTACAGCGATCCGTTGGTTTGGCGTTTTGTTGTACGTAAAAGAATGGTTTTCCCGGCCATATCCCCCAGGCGTTGGTTCTTCTTTGTCGATATAATAAATAAAGTAGCTATGGATCCGAGCATCATTGTAACATCAATTAGGCGGAATACCCAGCGGATAAAAAATCCGGTAAATGTTGCTGCTGCCCCGTCTTCCGAAAATACCCTGATATGCATGGCTTTTTTCCCGGGGCTTTGTCCGTTCATTGTCAATTCAAAAACAAAATGATAAAAAAGCAGGGGTAACGAAATAATTATTGAGGCCATTGTGTTTTGGCTTAATCCGGTTATTACAAGCATAACAATAAGGTATGCTCCAATAATTAGCCAGTCGATAATTGTAGCTGTAATTCTTTCTCCTATACTGGCCATAGGTTGTTCTATATTAATATTTTGGGTCGTGTGTATTGTAAATTGTTCCATAAAAAATAATGCTTGGTTTCATATTTTTTCTATCTTTCGTCGTTATAAGCCGCATGTTAATGAAAGAAATAGATTTTTTGCATAAAAATATTAAAAAATGGGAAGAGTTTGAGTTGCTTTTGGAAAAGAGAGGGCAAAAAGACCCTGACCGGCTTTATAATCTTTACATCGAATTAACAGACGATTTGGCTTATGCAAAAACGTATTTCCCCCAAGGCGAGTCAGTTGTGCGCTTAAACCAATTGGCGCAAAAAGTACATGGTTTGATTTATCAAAATAAACCAATTGATAAAAAACGATTTTTTTCTTTCTGGGGGCAGGAGCTCCCACTTTTATTTTATAGCGTACGGAAAGAATTTTATGTTGCTTTTTCAGTCTTTTTTATTTCGGTGCTGATGGGCATTCTTTCAACTTATTACCAGCCCGAATTTGTAAAGGTAATCCTGGGCGACAGGTATGTGAACATGACCCTCGAAAATATCCGCAATAACGATCCTATGGCTGTTTATAAGAACATGAACGAGGTTCCGATGTTTTTGGGGATTACCATTAATAATGTTATGGTTTCGTTTTATGCCTTTGTTCTGGGAATTGTAACATCGTTCGGCACTGGTTTTATCCTGTTTCAAAACGGGTTAATGCTGGGTACTTTTCATACTTTCCTGGCTCAGCACGGGGTAGTTCTTGATGCGTTTGCCACAATCTGGATACACGGAACCATCGAGATATTTTCGATAGTGGTAGCCGGTACGGCAGGATTTGTAATGGGCAACAGCTTTATTTTTCCCGGAACCTATAAACGGGGCTATGCCTTTAAGCTGGCAGCCCGAAAAGGGGCAAAACTTGCAATGGGACTGGTGCCCTTTTTTATTGTAGCAGGTTTTCTCGAAGGTTTTGTTACCCGCCATACTGAAATCCCTTACTGGGGGCGGCTCGCATTTATTGGTTTATCTTTAAGCGGAATCGTTTATTATTTCTTTATTTATCCACGCCTATTAATCAAAAAAACATATTCTCATGAATCAAAATGAAGTTAATTTCAATCAAGAACGCGAATTTGGCGATTTATTTAATGCAACCTTTGCCTTTATTGGAAGCGAGTTTAAAACATTAGGAAAAGCGGTGCTTTATTTTGTAGTCCCGTTTTTGTTATTAGCATCTATCCTGGGGGTTTATTCCGGGTTGCAGCAGCAGCAGGGGCTTCAAAATATTCAGGCAGAGGCAGGTGCTAATCCTATGGCGGTATTAAGTCGTGTATTTAGTGGCTATATGTTAATCAGTTTACTGGCAATGGCTATTGCAAACACCATTCTCACCTGTACGATTTTGGGGTACATGAAATTATATCTCAATAAAGGCAGGGATAATTTTTCGCTCACCGAGCTTTGGAACGTGGTAATGCGTAACTTTTTTCCGGTATTGGGAGCATCAATACTTTCCGGGATTATTATTACAGTTGGAATGGTATTTTGTCTTATTCCCGGTATTTATCTTGGCGTATCCCTTTGCCTTCTTCTTCCTGTTATGGTTATCGAAGGAAAAGATTTTGGCGAAGCATTCAGCAGAAGTTTCAAACTAACCAAACCTAACTTTTGGATGATACTTGGAGGACTGATTGTTATAACGATTATTTACTATGTACTTTCGTTAATATTCTCGTTGCCGGCATCAATTATGGGATTTAAAAAACTTTTTATGAAAGCTATGCAGTCCGGAGATGTAAATTTTGATGTTGGCATATCATATTATATTCTCAATGGTATTGCTACTCTGCTGACCTATCTTGCCGGGGCAATTCCAACTATTTTTATGGCATTTATTTATTTCAGCCAGGTTGAACAACTTGAGAAACCATCATTAGACGAGAAAATAGAACAGATTTCATCAGAGGATTAATTCCGATGCACGGAAATGATTAACGAATAATGAATGACGAATGGAAATTAACGATCAACACATGTTGAATATTCAATGACAAATGCCGAACATTATTTGTTGACACTGAGGAATATGTATAAAAATCTGATTGGTTTATTATTCATCCTGTTTGTTTGCTCTTTTTGTGCAAAAGGGGAGGAGGCTGTTGCTATTGATTCATCACGTATTGATTCAGTAGCAATACAGGCCAGGCATATTCAACCCAATTTTTATGAAACGTATAAAAGTGATTCGGACTTTAATTATGAAAGGTCTGTTGAACTAGGTAGCGATAGTTGGTGGAAACGTTTATGGAGAAGGTTTTGGTATTGGCTCTTCCGGCAATTTGACAAGGCAAACCATTTTTACGATGGACTGAATCTGTTTCTTAAAATTGGGTTCTGGATTTTGATGGCCGGCATTTTAATTTTTGCTGTTAGCAGATTGTCCTTACATCAATTGTTTTATCCTGGGGATAATCCGGCAAAAAAAAAGTATTTTGTTGATGAGGATGAGGCAGAAATCGAAAATCTGGATGCAGCAATTGAGCAGGAAGTGAGGAATCAAAATTTCAGAAAGGCGATTCGTTATCATTTTATTGCTGTTTTACGCTTGCTCAACGAAATGGACATTATTTCTTTAGCTGACGAAAAAACGAACTTCGATTATATAAAAGAGATCCGGAAAAGCCCGGTTTCTTCAGTTGATTTTGTGCGTTTGGTAAATATTTACAATGCTGTTTGGTATGGGCATTTTGGAATCGACGAACCGGGTTACGGGGCTTTGAGCAAAGCATTTTTAAAATTTAAAGAAGCTGTAGGGCATGAAAAAGTTTAAATTTAAATACCTGCTGATTTCCCTGGCATTGTTTGCTGCATTGATTCTGTTCCGGTATTATGCCCCAAAACCTGTTGACTGGCGCATGTCGTTCGATCGAAACCATAAAGCACCTTATGGCTGTTATGTGTTAAACCGGATGTATCCTGAAATATTTTCGAAGAATATTGTCTATAACAACGAAACACTTTACGGCAATGCCTTGCTGGCCGATACTACAGAACCTAAAAACCTGGTAATAATAACCAACACTTTTCGTCCCGATGATGCTGAAATAAAAACGCTTATCGATTTTGTAAATGCAGGAAACACTGTTTTTGTAGCAGCGCATTATATGGCACCTTCTTTTCTGGATACCTTAGAACTATCGATAAAATACAGTGCTGTTGATACCGCACATTTAAAGCTCGATAAAGATGTTTTGCATTTTTACAGTCCTCAGCTCGAAAACGATTCGGGTTATGTATTTCAAAAGCGTTTGATGGATAATTATTTTCAGCCCCGGGACTCGTGCGATGCTTTTTTGCTGGGCTACGACCGGAAGGGGAACGTTAACTTTGTACGTTTCGACAGGGGAAAAGGCGCTTTGTTGCTGAATAGCAAGCCCCTGGCTTTTACAAACCTGCATGTGTTGTACAGTAACCCCGGTTATGCAACAACGGTGCTGTCGTTTTTGCCCGATCAGCCAACTATAATCGACCGGTATTATAAGCCTTTCAGGATTGAGGATAATTCGCCAACACAATTTATCCTTTCGCAAAAACCATTACAAACCGCATTTTATATTGTTGTTGCAATGTTGCTTATTTATATGCTTTGGGGAGCAAGGCGAAAGCAAAAAGCAATTCCCGTTGTACTCCCGTTGGAAAATACATCGCTTGAATTTATAAAAACAGTAGGTAGGCTTTATTACAAGAGTGAAAACCATGCGAACATTGCGCAAAAGAAAACCATTTATTTTAAAGAATTCCTGCGTGAAAAATATTATATAAACGATATTTCGGAAACCGACGAAAATATTGCCGTTATTTCAGCTAAAACAGGAGTCGCAGTTCCGTTGGTAGCACGTTTGGTGCGGAAAATGTCTTTTTTCCCCGGCCGAAATCGGGTGAGTAAAGAAGAGTTAATGAGTTATAATAAAGATGTTGAGGCATTTAAAAAAGCATGTTTGTAACTGGTAAATGGCTTGAAAAGAAAATAAACAAATTAATAAGATGAACGAAGAAAATAAATTTGAAGAACGAATAGGTTTGCAGGAGCTGCAAATGAAAATAGCTGCCCTAAAGCAGGCAATAGCAAAAGTACTGGTAGGGAAAGAAGATGTTGTTGACCTTATTGCTGTCGCGATTCTTGCAAAAGGGCATATTTTGCTGGAAGGAGTGCCGGGGATTGCCAAAACGATGATTGCAAAATTAATGGCCAAACTCATTCGGGTAGAATATTCGAGAATACAATTTACACCCGATCTTATGCCTTCTGACGTTACCGGAACAACCATTTTTAACGCGGCTGTGTCTAAATTTGAATTTAACGAAGGACCAATATTTTCGAACATGGTTCTGATTGATGAAATCAACAGGGCACCGGCCAAAACACAGTCGGCTCTGTTCGAAGTAATGGAAGAACGGCAGGTGACAGTCGACGGAACTACGTATACCATGAAGTCGCCGTTTATTGTTATCGCCACCCAGAACCCGCTGGAACACGAAGGTACCTACCGTTTGCCCGAGGCCCAGCTCGACCGTTTTATGTTTAAGATAAAAGTGAATTATCCGGATGCGGAAGAAGAGTTACAAGTTCTTAAAAACACACATCAGCGTAAGGGAAAGCCTGAACTTGGCGAAGTAGAACCGGTACTTACTGGAGATGAAATTATTAGTTTCCGAAATCAGGTACAAGAGGTTCGGGTTGATGAGAATATTATGAAATATATTGCTGAAATCGTGATAAAAACACGCACGCACCCATCGCTGTATCTTGGTGCATCTCCCCGGGCATCTATTCATGCCATGAATGCAGCAAAAGCACTGGCAGCTATCAATGGCCGCGATTATGTTATCCCCGAAGATGTAAAAGTAGTGCTGGAGCCAGTATTGTTGCATCGTATTTATCTTACTCCTGAAAAAGAACTGGAAGGTATTTTTGAAGAAAAAGTGGTAAAAGATATTATTAATACGGTAGAGGTGCCGAGGTAGCAGGGAAGAAAGTTGCAGTTTGCAGTCGCAGTTGGCAGGGAAGAAGAAAAAAAGTTGTAGTTGCATTCTCAATTGGCAGTGGTTTGTTGGCAGAGAAAGATTGACGAGATTGAATAGATTGACGGGCATTATTTGAAGACTACTTGGATTAGTGCTCAAAACTCTTCGCTCATAGTTAGAAGCGCGTGGCTAAAAGACCGTGGCAGAGAAGAAGAAAGAGGTAGTTGTTAAAAGCGACACAAAAATAGATGCGAGGGCTAAAAAGCAGCGTAGCTGCGACAGTATGCTAGTAAGGGCGTAAATCACCCAGAATCATTGACATTGAAATATAAATAAGAAAAAGTGAAACGATTTAAACAAATATATATTCCCGGAAGGTTTTATCGCTTGCTGAGCCTTGTTGCCGTTTTGTTTTTGATGGGATTTTTCTTCGCTCCTGTTTATTTTATTGCCCAAATTACGTTGGTGCTGTTTGTGGTGTTACTGGTAACCGATTTTGTTTTGTTATTCCGGGAAGGAAAGCTTTTATTTACCCGTGAATTGCCCGACCGGCTGTCGAATGGAGATGAAAATCGTATTGCTTTTTTTGTGAATAATGCGTTTCCTTTTTCTTTAAAAATTAGCCTGTACGATGAGTTGCCCATGCAATTCCAGTTGCGTGATTTTGAAATGAAGGTTCATCTGAAAACCGGAGAAGAAAAGCGTTTAAGTTATACGCTTGTTCCCAAAGAACGAGGCGAATATGTATTTGGCGTTACTAATGCTATTTATTCGTCGGTGCTGGGGCTGATTGGGCGTCATGAAAAGTTCGGGGAGGAGCAGACAACTGTCCCTGTTTATCCTTCGTTTTTGAAAATGCGCAAATACGAATTGCTGGCCATATCAAACCGTTTATCGGAAGTGGGCATCAAGCGAGTAAGACGAATTGGAGCGCATACTGAATTCGACCAGATAAAGGATTATGTGAAAGGCGATAATTACCGCACTATAAACTGGCGGGCAACTGCCAAGCGTAGTAAGCTGATGGTTAACCAGTATCAGGACGAACGTTCGCAGCGGGTGTACAATGTAATTGATATGGGACGAACCATGCAAATGCCTTTTAACGGGATGTCGCTGTTGGATTATGCCATAAACGCGTCGTTGATACTCTCGAACACGGCATTGCAAAAACATGATAAGGCAGGGCTGATTACTTTTAACAAAAACATCGATTCTTTTTTGACCGCTGAACGTCGGAACGAAACCCTTACAAAGATTATGGAACGCTTGTATAAGCAACAAACCGGCTTTTGGGAGTCTGATTTTGCATTACTCACGGCTCATATAAAACGCAAAGTATCGCAACGAAGCCTGTTGATTATTTATACCAACTTTGAAACTTTGTCATCATTAGAACGCTGTCTTACTTATTTTCGTATTCTGGCGCGTAGTCATGTGCTACTTGTTGTTATTTTTGAGAATGAAGAAATTGAAAATTTGAGCCGGAAAAAATCCGGGAACCTGGAACAATTATATATTCAGACGATAGCCGAAAAGCATATTTACGATAAGAAACGAATAGTGAAGGAGTTGCTGAAAAATGGCATTTATTCGGTGTTGACGAAACCCGGAGATTTGACCGCCGGCTTAATAAACAAATATCTTGAATTGAAAGATACAGGACGTTTTTAAGGTTTATCTACTAATTATTTCGGCACACACTTCCTTGGGGGTTGTCTCCTTTAGTTTATCACGCAGCTACCAAACCATCCCAAATGAGTTCCTATTCTTAGCAGGTAAATAACAGCTAATCCTGTAAAAAAGAAAATGATAATAATTGTTCTTAGTGTCTTGAAAACTTTCTTTTGGGTAAAAATGAATAACAAATCGAAAACAACATACAGGGGCAGGAAAATAATGTTGAAATTAAATCCAAGAGCAGCAACTAATCGGAAATGAGTTAGTGCGCGTGCTGCATGGGTCATGCCACAAAGCGGGCATTCGAAATGTAAGAGTCTTTTGTGCAGGCATAGCTGGAGCGAATGATTCGAGAAATAATGTCCGGGAGCAAATGCTACACCCAAAACAAGAATCAGTAATAAAATATATTTTATAATTTGGTTGCTGTTCAATTGAAAGTTTTATTTATCCGTTCGTTTTCCAAAATCTTTATCCGGCTTAATCTGTTTAGCCATGATAAATCCGGGGATTGTACATAGCATAACCCAAATGAAAAAATGTTGATAGCCCAGTAATTCCTGTAGCCATCCCGAAAACATTCCGGGAATCATCATGCCAAGTGCCATAATCCCGGTGCAAAAAGCAAAGTGCGCTGTTTTGTATTTTCCGGCAGAAACATACAGCATGTATAAGGTGTAGGCTGTAAATCCAAATCCATACCCAAACTGTTCAATCGCTACCGAAACGATTATAATCCAGTAGTGTGCCGGTTGTGCATAAGCCAGGTAGACATATACAAGGTTGGGAATGTTCATGGCAAAGACAAAAATCCACAATAAGCGTTTCAATCCCTTTTGGGAGGCCAGCCAACCTCCCAGTATTCCGCCAATGGTAAGTGCAATAATTCCGATTGTCCCGTAAGCCAGTCCTACTTCTTTCGTTGATAAAGCCAGTCCGCCTGCTTCTTTTCCGTCGAGCAGGAAAGGAGAGGCCATTTTGGCCAGTTGCGATTCGCCAAGGCGGTATAGCAGCAGAAATCCAAGAATGGTCCAGATTTCTTTTTTCTTAAAATAGGTACGTAATGTTTCTGAGGTTCCCTCTAAAATTGTTTGTATTCCGGCCGATGATTTTTGAATATCTTCTGACGGATTGGGCAGAAATATTTTGTGATAAAGGGCAAAAAGAAAAAATAGTAAGGCTAAAATACCAAAAGTAATGGCCCAGGCCATTGGTATATTGTGTCCGTTGGCAGGATTGCCCAATAGTTCCGATTCTTCGAGCCAGCCGGCAAGAAATACCAAAATCCCTTGACCGAAAATCATAGCTACCCGGTAGAAAGTATTGCGTATTCCTACAAAAAATGCCTGCTGGTTCTCTTTTAGCCCCATCATGTAAAAGCCATCAATTGCGATGTCGTGCGTGGCAGAACTAAACGCAAGTAGCCAGAAAAAAGCAAGCGTTCCACGGAAGAAAAAAGAGGTAGGCAGCGTAAGGGCAACACCTGCCAGTCCGGCGCCAATTAAAAGTTGCATGGTAACAATCCACCAACGTTTGCTTTTCAGTAATTCCACCACCGGGCTCCAGAGCGGCTTAATAAACCACGGTAGGTACAACCAGCTTGTGTAAAAGGCTATTTCCGGGTTTGAAATTCCCAGTCGCTTATACATAATTACCGAAACTGTCATAACCACAACATACGGCATCCCTTCTGCAAAATACGCAGTAGGAATCCAACACCACGGGTTTCTTTGCTCTTTTTTCGTGCTAATTTCTTTCACTTTTTAGTAATTTTTATACGATTGAAAACTAAAATTTCGAAGATACAAAAAAACAGATTGAAATGATTCGTGAATTAGTTAGTGTCGAATTTATCGATAGTGAACGAGGAGAGGAAAAGAGTAATTTCGTGGATGAGTGGTTCGCTTGTTTCGTAATTTAGTGAATTGGTGAGTGTTTGGTTGAGCACAAAAAATAATCAGGCCAAGTGTTAATTCAAGTGTAAGATGCCGGTTAATCCGAAGTTCTTTTTTGTGCTTTGTAAAATTATGAAAAGTAAGCATAGCCTTAGCTTCGTGAGTCTTTTTTATAATGAAAAAAAACGAACGAGAACAAGGCTTGGGCTGACCGGTTACGCCTGACTTGACTCTAGTTCATATTACACTCTTATTCTATGACTGTTCGTAAAATCAGGTAAAGCCTGTAAACTTTGAAGATTAAACTTATTATCGGAACGGTAGTGACACCTGTTTGCTTTTCGTTTTAATAATTCCAGATATCAATTGGAGTTTTCTTTTGGTCGTGTATGTCGCCTCCATTAATGCGACCCCAAAATATGCCACCTACTATTTGTTCTGCATCATAGGTAACAACTAAATAATCTTCCAGTTTTTTATCCAGTTTTTTGTTTTCCATTTCAAATGTCCAAAGTTTCAATCTCCCTTTATCGTCTTCTGCCAATATGCTCTTAATAAAGGCATGAGGAATAGGGACATCAATACCATATTCATTTTCATCATTTCCAATAGTTTTGATTTTTCGATCAAAATAAAAAACAGGACAGGTAAGCACATAGGTTTCTAAAATATTATCCTGTTTGTTTAATTTTCGAATAGCTTCTTCCAGGTCTCTCCATATTCTTCGGTTAAAATCAGGTTTTTGAGGAGACATGTTTGACAATAAAAAAGTTTCACTATTCTGAATTTTTAAAATGTCATTATTGGCACTGGCGACTAAATGCCCGCGATCATAACCGCTCCCTTCGTAGGCTTTTAACCCTGCTCTGAATCTTCGTGGAATTCTTGTGTCTGCACGAAAATTATTCATTCTTTCTGCTTCTGATAGAAGGTATTTGTTGCGATTTATAATTTCAAGCGTCCATTTGGGTTGCCGGAAGTACCAGGAATAGCCAATGGTAAAATATCTGCCCGTTAGAATTTCATCGCAAACAGGAGCTCCATATCTAAGCTCAGGCTGAATTTGAAAAGGATCATTCATTTTTTTATGTTTTAGGGGGATTAATATTTATTACGTGTTAATAGTAACAGACGGTTGGGGAAAGTTGTTAGAATTATTGTACATTAAATTAATTATTTGTATTCTTTCTTTTAATATAAAACTCATCATTGCTTTTGTAGCGTCTGCTAACCTCCTTCCAATTAATAATACTCCAAATAGCAGAAAGATAATCTCCTCTTTTATTTTGATATTTTAGATAATAGGCGTGTTCCCAAACATCTATTCCCAATATCGGCTTTCCTTGTTGTGTGGTAGTATTCATTAAAGGATTATCCTGGTTGGGTGTTGTGGAAATAAAAAGTTTGTTGTCTTGGTCAACAGAAAGCCAGGCCCAGCCAGAACCAAAACGACTGGCCGCTGCTTTATTAAATAACATTTTTAAACGATCCATAGAACCAAACTGCTGATTTATGGCCTGAAGTAGACTTGCTGAAGGCTGTGTGGTTTTATTGGGAGTAAGAATCGTCCAAAACAACGAATGATTATAATGACCTCCTGCATTATTTTTTACCGCTGTTGAGTAATTGGAAATATTTTTCAATATATCTTCCAATGACAGATTTTCGGTTGATATGCCTTCAAGAGCTTTGTTTAGCTTATTTACGTAGCCCTGATGATGTTTGGAATGATGAATTTCCATGGTCTGTGCGTCAATAACCGGTTCCAATGCATCATATGCATATTTTAATTTAGGAAGTTGAAATTTAGATTGTGCATTAATACTGAGTACACTAACGAGTGTTATTAAAATGAAAATACTTAGAAGTTTAACGTTTTTCATGATTTGAAAATTTAAATTTATGTGTTGGCTTTTAGTCTGTTCTCATGCAGGTAACTTTTTCATAACCCAACTTCCGTTTATTTTGTATCACCTCCTGTTTCTCTTAACCTGAAAATGTAATTTGAATCCATCACAGGCAATTCGTTTTATTGTATCGTCCAAAAAAAATCGGGTTGAGACAGCAGCTATTCGTTCCGGTTTCGTTATGCTTATTTTTTTTGTTCACTCAAAGATAATTTTTATCTCGAAAGTTAACCTTCTTTTTTTTAAGAAAATCAGTGGGTTAGTAATTCTTTATCTCTCTGTTAATCCATTTTTGCGCTCATCTTTCTGTGTAGTTTATGTCGTATGGTTGTTTTTAGAGTGTGTTTTGTTGTATTAACGAAAAAAATTGCTTATATTTATAACACTAAATCATAACACCATGTCTTAATATAACCCTAAATAACATTTAAAACAGATTTTTACAGAAATACTCCTATACACAATGAAAGCCCCTAAGGATTCTCAGCAATAAAAGAAAACGATTTTTTTATTATTGCCAGCATGTTAACGGATCCAGAAAAAATTACTCGTTTTGATATTTCTGAGACCGAGAGGTTAATCGGTAAGCAAATCATTGTAGGGATTACAATTATACCTTCCCCTTCAGGCAGGTTGTATAAATTTAGACAGATGAACAGCCCATGGCTGAGATAATAACTGAGAGACACAGGAGCATGACTGATATTTTATCTCACCCCAAAAACGGGCTATACAAAAATTTAGACAGATGAAAGGAGGTAAAATGCCGCCATATTAACAATCGAAAGCATAGTAATATATGCTGGTAAGAGTTTCTTCCCCTAATTATCAAAGGATAAATTATGCGAGGACCTACTCTCAAAAATAAATACATTTCGTAAATATTGATCCTCAAAAATTAAAACAAATTAAAATGACAACAATAAACATTTTTGCATCAGTAGATGTTAACGGTTTTATCAACGATTATAAATCCCAAATAATCAGCTATTATGGAGGAATTGATGTTACTTCAAAATATATGAGTGTCGAACTCGAAGAGGTATTAATCCGGATAAAGGATAGACAATTGGCTCCCATAAAGTTTGGTTATTCCGATGATCCCACACATCCCAATACGCTTCCTGCCTATACCCGCTTAATCTCAAGTAAAAATAGTACAATTGGATACAAAGTGTACGAAGAAGATTATGAATGGATTGATAAGGAAAAGGGTGAGCTACAGTTGAATAACATTTATAATCTTATGATTTCTGCTGTAAATGGGGATAAAATAGTATGGTGGGGACATTCGATAAAAGCAAACTCTCATATCCAGGCTATCATCTCAAACATTGATAAGCCGGGCTCTTCTACTACGCCTCCAAGCCAGTTTAAAAATATGAAACGTAAGAACATTCAGTTTTATTATGCCAGTTCTGCAGTTGATCCTGACAATTTGTTTACAGGAATCGAGGTCTCTACTCAACAAGCTTATTGTATACAGTGCGACCTTCAAGGAAATCCGGGCACAACTGTAAGCTATGATATTGCATTAATGTTGCTGTCAACATCGTTTAATTATGCAGGTTCGTTAATATCTGTTCCAATTGTGGAGATAGTGGTAGATCCGACAGTAGTCATTCGGTAGTATTTTTTACGAATGTTGTTCGTGTGCTTTGTTGTCGGGAAGCAGCTTTGGGGCTGCTAAAATTTCAATCTTGCATTTAGAATAGCAACAAAAGAATAACTCTCAAACAAATTATTAAAATTAAATATCATGGAAAACAAATCAGCAATTTTGCTCAATGAGCATTTTGAAAATCAATTAACCATAGGCGGTGAATTTGCCTATGTCGTTCTGGAGTATAATGCATCAACCGGGTATCATTGGGAATATCGTCCCGATAATTCAGGTACCGTTGAGCTGGTTGAAGTAATATCCCTTCATCCTTCTACCAAAGCTACGGGTGTCCCCGGAAAAATGTGTTGGAAATTTAAGGCCGAAAGAGCCGGAAGAGGATCCATCCTGTTCGAGCTTTATCCTCCGGGAAAAAGCGATCTTGTTGCTCATATCTGTTACAAAGTAATGGTAAAATAGTAGGAATGTTGAAGGAATTTGTACTTTTTCTATAACAAAAGCTTAGTGCATAACAAAAATTCCGTCAAAAATGTGAACTGCACCCCAAAAATTGGAAACAACATTTGGGGTGTGTGTTTTTTTGAAAACGAAACAAATTTAGTATCGACGAAAAAAATGTATTAGCCACCTGTTTTCAAACAAAAGAACTGTATTGATTTCCCTGGTTTTATAAGGAACTTTTAATAGTTTGTTACTCTTTTTGACCTAAAATCAATCTCATTATCTAGGCCGTTTTATTACTGCTCCTAAATCAGACGAAAGCTGTTTTAACGGAGTCAGTAAATATTCGTTGTAAGTGTTTCTATGGCTTTCGAACCATTCTTTATTATTGTTGCTTGTCAAATTTTTCAGAAATGTTATGCTCGCTTTTTCGAATCCTGTAAAAGAAACTTTTTGATATTTATTTTGATGCTAATTTATTATTTTCTTTTAATAATTGTATTGCTTCTTGCAAGCGTCTTTGTATTGTTTCTTCCTTTTTTGCACTAGTTATCCAAAGTACATAATGTCGTTTGTAAGTTTGAGCCAAGTTATTAAAATTTGTCAGTGCCGGTTCGTTTTTTGCAAATGTTTTTATAATGAAATCAGGAATGTTATTTTTCCTTTTTTTACAATTTTCTAAGTCTTCTTTTTTCCAATTTATTTTTCCCGTTTCCCGATAAATATCTATTTTTTCTAGTCCGGCTTTTGTCATAATCCCTTTCTCTATTAGTGAGAGCACTAATTTTTTATTCACATCCGACCAATTTGAAAGATTGGTCCTGGGGGTAAATTTCCGGACATAACTATCGGCATCTATTTTTTTTATTATGCTGTCAATCCATCCAAAACAAAGGGCTTCTTCTAGGGCTTCGTTATATTTTATACACTTTTTATTTGTGTGCTTCTTATAAAATATCATCCAGAATCCACTGCTCTTATCAAAATTTTCTTGTAGCCAATCTCTAAACGATTTTCTTTCTTTGAAATATATTTTATCAAGTTCTTTCATCTCTGTTTGTTTAGCTTATTGAATACTGTTTTATGTGTACAAATTTACAAATCAGACAGTTATAACAATGCTACAAAATAATGCAAAAATGGTATTTTTCAAAGATTCTGTTTTGTTCGAAATGATGTTATATTGTGTGAGTATTACTTTTCAAATTGAAATGATACTTTAATTGTTTTTGTCATTTACAATCACAATATTGGTTTCCTTTCAACAAAGTGTTATCTATTCCGTTTCGATGGAACGTTAGTTTTTCCGGTAAATACGTGTTAAAAATAGCATCATTATCAATTGAGCACTCAATTATCTCCATCGTGTTTAATTTAGTGCTTCCTTCTTGATTCGTTTTTTTGTTGGAACTTTTTTAGATTTTCAAAATCTCTTTTAAATTCAACGTTCCTGAAATTTACTTGTTGAACAGCTAATCCAGAAGTCAATAATCCAACTCTTAACATTTCAAATGCTTTGTCTTGTCCTAATTCTTTTTTTAATCGTATATACAGCCAAGCAATAAATCCAGACGATTCAATAAAATCTGAAGGTAAATCAAGTTTTATCGTTTGCTTAAATTTTTTGAATGTGATTTTCGTCTTAATTTAAAAAATTAAAGGACTACTTACATATCCTTTCAGAACACCTAATATTATTTAAAAAAGTAGATGATTCAGCAACTTTATCTTTACTTATTTATTTTCACTTGATGGTATTGTTTTTTTAAGTTTGTAAATGCGGGGTCTTATTATTTGAAATTCATTGTTGTCCGGTAAACCGGAATATTATTAATTTTTCTTTTATAAATCTCTGATATACAATATCAGTTTTTCGTATTAACAAAAGTAAGCCCCCACGTTTTCAGGAAATAGCGATTGTTGGTAATTATCATTGTCCTCTTTTATTCGTTTAAGCCATGTTTTTTCTGGGTTTTCAAGAAAAGCGTAGATATTGATGTAATTCATTAATTGCTGTCTGATAATCGATACCATATTTGAAAAAGCCCAACTACGCTTAAGTTTACTCTTAACTAAAGTTATAAGCAGATTGGCAAGCATTACTGCCCATATCTGTATTTCAATAGCATTTTCATTATCACCCAGAAAATATTTCAATGGAAAGTTCTGTTTTAATTGTTTGAAAAGCAGTTCTATTTGCCAACGTTTTTTATAAATAAGAGCAATTTTTTCAGCTGATAGTTCAAAGTTGTTTGTTATGAACTCAAAAAGCCTATTGTTTTCATCATCCCAATAAGCAATCCTTCTTGCCCGGTGTGTTTTTGATTTATTTTCGCCATAATGAAGAACAACTTCTTCATCTTTCAGGATTCCAAAATCGGCATCGTCTGGAATATCAAATTCTTCACCTGCTTTATACAGTGCATTATCCTTTAAACGGGTTACATACCAAATCGATTTTTCGGTAAAAGACTCATATTGTTCATAATCGACATAACCTTTGTCGAAAGTGATGATTGAGCCTGCTGGCAAGGATTCAACTTCGTGCAAAAACATATGGTCATGCCTTGCTGCCTCACTGTCTAATTAAACAGGGAACATTTTCACTGGCTTTAATTATTGTATGAGCCTTAATGCCTCCTTTCTTTTTACCATTTTTAGGGTTGCGCCCAACTCCTTTCAGGATGTCCTTAAACAGTGATATTGTGGTCGAATCCATAATATAGAGACGTTTCATATCCTTGTCTTTTAACCGGCTGTCCGCTAAACGTGAAGAATGTTTTTCATATACCGACATGTAAATATCTTTGAATACTTGACTATCCCTTCGTTTATTGGCTTCTGAAAAAGTGCTGCGTCGAACTAAATAAGTAAGTCCTAGATGGGACAGTTTATGCGCATTGGCAAATAAGCCAAGGATAACTTCCCTGATGGAATGATAACCTTCGAAAACAACGAAAAGCATGACGACCAAATGGTTGTAAGTTGTGAATTTTTTCACATATCTCTCACTTCCATGTTGCTTCGCTATTTTTCTAATCTCACTTTTGTCAATGAACGTTAACAGCTGATTAAATATAGGCTGTCCATTAAAATTTGTATTTTTACCCATGTCTTACTTTTTTGTCGCAACTCAAAAGTAGACATACCGGGCAGTTATTCAAAATATGCTGTCCGGTTAATTTTTACCGGACACTAATGTTTGAAATTATTGTACTGTCCCGAAAAAAAATGGGACGGCTATTTTTGTTTAGCCCTTTTGGGGCTGATAATCATATCCTTTTATTATGCTCGTTTTTGTGTTTATAAAGGTTAATTAAATCCCAGTCATTACCTGAATCAATGGTTATTTCAACTCTAGTTTAGTGTGATTCAAAGCCGTTCGAGAACTTCAAAAAAACAATTGATTGTGAACGGGTTACAAATATAAAGAATCAACATTTTGCATGCAAAAGTTGTTGATGTTTGTTTCCTGAAAAAAACACGGAGGATTGACAACGTTTGTAAGAGGCTGTTGCTTAGTGTTTCAAAGAACGAAAATGTTGATCCCGACTTGTTTTTAGTGGCTGTCAGGATTAACAGGAAAGGTTCGACAACTTATTGCATCGAAAATTTCGATAATTTTACAACAGTTCACTTCTTATTGCTTCTACTGCCTTTATGGTCTTCGGTTTTTGTTTGCCAATCCGTTGTGCCCCGTTTTCGGTCATCACAAAATCCTCTTCGTTTCTTATGCCGCCAAAATTGCGGTAGCTGTTTACTTTTTCCCAGTTCACAAAGTCCATGAATTTATTTTGCGAACGCCATAAATCAATCAGCTCGGGAATAAAGTAAATACCCGGCTCAATGGTAAATACATGTCCTGCCTGCAAAGGTTTGGCCAGGCGTAACGATTTCATGCCAAACTGGGTGCTTTTGGCTGCGCCATCATAGCCTACCCATTTTTCACCAAGGTTTTCCATGTCATGAACATCCAGTCCCATCATATGGCCAGTACCGCAGGGGAAGAATAGCGCATGAGCTCCTGCTTCAACTGCATCATCGGTATTGCCTTTGGTAAAGCCTATGCTTTTCAATCCGTCAAAAATTGTTTTACAGGCCGCCAAGTGGGCATCTTTAAAAGGCTTTTTATATTGAAGTGCATTAATTGCAGCCTCGTGTGCTGCCAGGGCAATCGCATAAATTTCTTTTTGTGCTGTAGTAAATGTTTTACTAACCGGGAAAGTACTTGACAAATCGCCTGCATAGCCCATAGTTGTTTCTGCCCCGGCATCTACTAAAAACAGGTTGCCTTCGTTAATCGTGTTGCCATGAAAATGGTTGTGCAGGGTTTGCCCGTTAATACTGGCAATAATCGGGAACGAAATATTGCCTCCTGAAGCCAAAGCTGCCCTGTGAATTTCGGCAGCCACTTCGGCCTCATTCATTCCTGGCCGGGCAATCTTCATGGCAGCCACATGCATGTCAACCGAAGCATTTACTGCTTTCTCTATTTCCTGCAGCTCTTCTTGTGTTTTTATTTCGCGTTGGCTGATAACGGCTTTTACCAATTCAACCGAAAAAGTATCGCTAATTTCTGTCGGCATTACGCCCAGTAATTCCAGAAGTTGTATTTTATTCTCCGGACGATACAAGGGGAGAAAATGAATTTTTTGCCCACTTTTTTTTGCAGAAAGCAGGTGAACGGCAAGCTGGTCGAAAGGCATACTCTTGTTGACCCCGCAAAGTGCCGCCCGTTCAGAGATGGTGGGTTGTGGCCCCATCCAAACAATATCGTCGATGGTATAATCGTTGCCAAAAATAATTTCACGGTCATTGTCGACATCAATAATTGCCGCGATTCCGGGATGACTGATGCCAAAATAATAAAGGAAAGTACTGTCTTGCCTGAAATGGTACGTGTTGTCGGTATAATTCATGGGAGATTCGTCGTTACCCAGGAGCAGAATAAGCCCTGAGCCTGTTTTTTCTTTTAAAACTTTTCGTCTTTCCGTATAAACTGTTGCTTGAAACATAGCTGTTTTTTTATTGTAAACGTTCTTTTTGTTCTTGTCTTGTTATTTTGTTGCCTTGGCAAAGGCTGCCTTTCCGCCCACTACCGGTATTGAAATGGAAGTAGCATCCAGATCAACCGTTAGTTTTGTCCCCGGATTTGGCCAAAGGGTAAAATCGCGGTCGCTGGAAAAAATCATTAAGCCGATTTGTTGGCCGGCCGGGATAACCTGGTCGTCGGGTTGAAGGTTGAAGGTCATGGGGTAGAATTTTCCTTTTTTCAATGCTTCGCTTTTGGTTAGTGACTTGTAATTTTGCGGATCGGCCCAGCCTCGGGTAATAATATTGTCGGTAATTTTAGCATCGGGGCGATTGTTCCATGGCAACGAAACCAGCCATACCGATAAGTTTGCCGCCGGTTTGCTTCCTGCCAGGCGAATGGTAATTGAAATTTCGCCCGAAATATGAATCGAGTCAGAAAGCGTTGGCGTTGTATATAAAAGCCGGTGTTCGGTGTTTTCGGCCTGTGCCAGTGTTGTTCCGCTAAACGATACATTGTCTGTTAAAGTTTCTTTACCTTGCCGTGCTTTTGCTTTGAGGATTAGCCTCCCGGATTCAGGGGCTCCCTTTTGTAGAAAGAGTCGTACGGGGTGGGCAGCAGGATTGGGATAATCGGGATACGGAGTTGGATGTAAGCGATCGTCATTTTCTCTTACAATCCATGCTTTGGGATCGTTTTCAACCCCGTTTTTTACGCCAAACAGGTAGCGTGTAAACCACCGGTTCATCATTCGCATGGGAGGAGGCCCGCCATGCCCATTCTGGTGGTAAAAAATTTGCAAAGGAACTCCTTTCTTTTTCAATGCTTTTATAATGCGATAGCTGTGTTCGGGCACCACATTCCAGTCGTTAAAAGCATGAGCCATTAAAACCGCGGCTTTTAGTTTTTCTAATTTGTTGAGGTAGTCGCGACTGGCCCAAAAATCGTTATAATCGCCAGATACACGATCGAATCCTCCGTACATTTCTTTGTCGCGGATTACACTGTCGCAATAGGCACAACGTTCGGGATTTCCGCTATGAATCCAGTCGTACAAAAAATCGATATCTTCACCAAGCCATCCGCCCGGATGCCGGATTAAGCCGTTTGAACGGTAATAATGGTAGTACGAGGTATTGGGAGCCACCGGGATAATGGCCTCTAGGCCTGCTACCCCTGTTGTTGCAGCAGCCAAAGGGAGTGTTCCGTTGTACGATGTCCCGGTCATGCCCACTTTTCCGGTAGTCCAGTAGGCAACTACCTCTTTATTGCCATCGGGCGAAGTAAATCCTTTGGCTCTTCTGTTTAACCAGTCGATAACCGCTTTGGGGGCCAACGATTCGTTTTTGCCGCCAACCGTGGGACAGCCCTGCGAAAGCCCGGTGCCTGGCGACGACGAATGCACGACAATAAAACCACGAGGCACCCAGTCTTTTTCCAACGATTTTGAGATAATGGGGCGCTGTATTTTTGCATTAAATTTCGGACAATGTTTGCGCGGAACAGGCTTTGTTTGCAATTCCTGTTTTACATTCCATAAGAACGTCCTGTCGGTAGAACCAACACCGGCGTAGTAAGGGCTGCTTTCGTAAATAACGGGCAGTTTTAAGCCTTCTGTTTCGGTTTGTCGCGGACGTGTTACGTCAACATGCATACGGTCAGGTTTCCCGTCTCCATCCGAATCAAAAACGGTTTCGACCCAAAGATCTTCGTGTATCCAGTAATCCGGATTTTTAAATGCCGGAACAATTTGTGCCTGACCGTCTTTAAAAACAGGTACGGCTTTCTTTTTTTCTTTTGATTTATCGGGTTGTGATTTAGCAGAATGACATAACAGAAAAAGTCCCAAGAGGAACAGTAACAGGTGTAAAACTTGTTTCATAATAATTGTGGATAAACTTTTGTTGCGTTTTTTATATCGCTGAAAACAAAGTTACCCGCTTCTTTTTTATTTGAACATGATGAAAGTAATGTTTTGTGTATTTTAACATATTTCTTAACGTATGTAGAATGTCCGACAATCGTTTCGTGATTTTTAAGAAAACTTATCAAACTGAAAAGAAAGGAGAGGGCTGGGGAGAGAAAAATGATGTGTTTTTTTTTCGGAAAAAATAACTCATTTGTGTGTTTCTTTTAAAAAAGTTAATTCCTGTTTGTCGAAATCCGGATTAAGGGTGAAAAACGTTTTATCGGTCAAAGTGTGTATCTGCAGTATATTAAATACCATGAAATTACTAAATATATCTCCGGCCTGTTTTCTTGATATCCGGGCCAGTTGCATAAATTCAGCCAGGGTGATGGCCGTGTGTTTTTGGAGATAGTTAATCAATAGTCGTTCATTGTCGGCATAGCTGAAATAGATGCCTTGGGGATTTCTCTGTTTTTTCCATGCTTCAATTTGTATGGGGTGTGCCAGTACGTTTTCATCGTTAATACGGGTGTAGGCCAGCCATTTCCCGTTATGGTTTTGAGCCAGATAAGGCTTTTTGTTTCCGGGGACAATCGTAATTTCAAGCACGGTTTTTCCTTTTGTCTGGTGTTGTTGGGTTGTGAAATGAATAACTGGACGACTGTATATCTGCGCTGCTGATTCAATCATGTAAAACTCTTCGTCGCTGCTAATACCGGCAATTTTACCATTATCTTTTACACCAATAAGCAATCGGCCACCGTTGGTATTGGCAAAAGCAGATAACGTAATAGCAATTTTTTTCGAATCGTTAATGCAAAATTTAAAATCCTGTTGCCCGTGCTCGCCTTGTTGAATCAGTTTATAAAGATAGCGGCTCATTCTTTGGGCTTTTTTAGGGTGTAAGTTATTCCAAAAGAGGCGTAATTGAATAACGAAAAATTGTAAACTTCATCGTTATCTGCTCCACCTTCAAGTATGCGGTATCCTGTTCTTATGCTAAAGCTGTCCGATAACTTAAACGTTGCAGCAATCAGAACATCTTCAGCCCTGCCTTGTGGGGCCGCAAGGGCATCTCCATCCAACAAAAGTCCAAATTTGTCATCAATGTTCCAGAACAACCTGAAATTAATTAATGGAACAAATCCTACATTAGTTTTTTCTGATGTTTGTTCAGGCGAAGCAAGTGCGATTTTTGCATCTCTGATTTTTGCCGTGATTCCGATGCCAAATTCTAATTTTTCTCTTTTTATAATATCGTAGCGATATTTTAACCGGTATGAATTGAATTTATAAGTTCCTTTTAGTTGTGTGTTGGCCGGGAATAGTACTTCTTTAAATAAGATATCCTTATCCGGAATTCCTTCTGATTTTGTTTTTAACGGAGCATATAATAAGGAGAATGTATGGCGCGATTTTAGCGTATAGCTTAATTGTAGCCTGTAAAAAAAAGCGGTCTCTGACTGCAAATTGTTTTTTAGCGAAAAGCGTGTTCCCTGGTCGCCCGGAATGCGGACTGTATTATTACCGGTAAAAGCAGCACCTGATTCTAAATCAACTAAAAACTGCGCTTTTATAGGAACCGGGAGCAAAAAAATAATGCCTGATAAAATAGAGTAGATAATTGCTTTCATTTTTTCTTGTATTTTATTCTCCGGTTAATGTCTCCAAGAACTTCTGTTAAAACGTTTAATAAACCTTTGGTACATAGGTCATTTCTTCCAGAGGCGGACGTACGTAGCCTTTGTTTTCTTTTCTTTTGGGGAGCTCAAGGGGTGGTTGTTCCAGAATTTGATAGGGGATAAGCGACAGTAAATGGTGGATACAGTTCAGGCGTGCGCTTTTTTTATCGTCGGCGTCAACCATATACCAGGGACTTATTTTGGTGTCGGTGTAGGCAAACATTTCGTCTTTTGCCCTTGAATACTCCACAAATTTTTCCATCGATTTTATGTCCATAGGGCTTAACTTCCATCGTTTTGTGGGCTCTTCCATCCTTGCTTTAAAACGCCTTTTTTGTTCTTCTTCACTAACCGAGAACCAGTATTTTATCAGGATAATGCCTGAGCGGATAAGCATTCTTTCGAAATTCGGACACGAGCGTAAAAATTCCCAGTATTGGTCGTTGGTGCAAAATCCCATAACCTTTTCAACCCCGGCACGGTTGTACCAACTGCGGTCGAACAGAACCATTTCTCCGGCTGCCGGAAGATGTGGAACATAGCGTTGAAAATACCATTGTGTTTTTTCCCGTTCGGTCGGTTTCGCAAGGGCAACTACCTTGCAAACCCTTGGATTTAGGTTTTGGATAATCCTTTTTATTGTGCCGCCTTTTCCGGCTGCATCTCTTCCTTCGAAAATAACAACCACCCGAAGCCCTTTTTCCTTTATCCATTCCTGCAGGTGTACCAACTCAATCTGGAGGCGTTGTAATTCTTCATCGTAATGTTTTTTCGATAGTTTCTGTTCTTCTGTGTGACTCATATCGCTGATGGTTTAATTGATTAACGAAAGATAATAAAAATGGCTGTAAAAACAAGAATTGCAGCTTGTTGGTCGCAGAATATCGCTATGATTTCAACATTTTAGGAGCCTGAAAAAAAGAGAACATCGTATGATAATAAATCGTAATAATGATTGTAGGAAACAGATGCTGTAAGATATTATCCAGATTTTTAGTTGCCTTTTATTTCTTCATCAATAAATTGTCTCCCCAAAATAATTCCACCCCCCAAAATACTTCCCAAAACCAACCATTTTATTATTGTTAAAAAACGTTTAGAAGATGTTTTCTCCACAGGAATACTAACAGGCTTAACAACTGTAAAAACAGGTGTCTCTTTTCTTACTGCTATTTGCGCATGTTTCAATTGTTTTGCTAATCGACGATAAACAGAATAAGCTATTTCTGATTCATCTTTCAGTAAGAAAGCTTCTGATTTTACCTTCTGGGTTGATCTATCTTTATTTTGATCATAAAAAGTAGCCAAAGCAAGCTGTTTCTTTTCATATTTCGTTTTTGCTTCATCATATCGTTGCTGTAAAAAATCGAGTCTTGCCTGCGATTTTTCAGTTTTTATATCAATTATTCTTTTTTGCAGCAACTCTTGTGCACGTTGAACAATTTGTGCAGCAGGCAATGCCTCCGGAAAACGACACCTTAAGCTAATACACCTGCTCTTTTCTGGGCGTCTTACCTGGATTAGTTTTTTTAATCTTTTCGTCGCTATCTGTTGTTCTTTTGTTAAACGAATAATTCCATCACTCTTAGCTGTATTTGGCAAAAAATCCGGAATTTCTTTAGGTTTACCCCGCAAGGCTTTTAGTAGTAAAAATGGAAGTCCGAGCGTATATTTTCGAATCATTCTTATTCCGGAAATCTTTTTTTTATTGGCATAGTAATCAGCTAAACTTATATTTTTATTGGTGTCTTTTACGCTTATTTGTGTCTTCAGGATTTCCAACTGAAAAGGAATACTTGAAACAATTTGCTTATACATTAGCGGGCGAATAAATATATCTTCGTCGATATTCGTCCCGGCAATAGAAGACAATGCCCGGAGTCTGTTATTTTTTAAAAAAGCCATTCTTGTTTGAGGGACAATCATAACTTCAGCAACGTACATCGACGGACGAGAAAAAGCAGAAAGCAAACCAAGGATAAAAAAAACAGTGAGGGAACGATACATAATATGACGTTTTTCACAAATTCTAAGAACAAGAGCAAAAAGAACATTCTCTTTATCCACCGCAAGAGATATTAATTTCAGTAACTTATTTTCCAATTATTAAGGGATTAGGTTGTTTTTTTTATCTTTTCTGTAAAAATAGATAAAAAAAAGAAACTTGTTATATTTGTGCTCTTAGATAGCTATTTTTATTTCATCTAGACTAAAACATATGGAAAAATACGGACGCAACCAACAAATTATTGATGGAGAACTGGACGACAACCAGGTAATGATGCACCTCGATAAAGGAAAATACTTCGGATTAAATCCGGTAGGAAAACATATATGGGATTTAATTGAACACCCCCGGAGTCAAGAAGAAATTATCCAGAGCCTGCTGGCAGAATTCGATGTAAACAAAGAACAATGTATATTGGAAGTAAATGAATTTCTTACAAAAGCCATAGCTTGCGATATTATAACAAAATCATGAGTTTATTTGTTAAGTTCAAGAAATTAACAAGAGACGAAAAAAAACTCTTTTTTGAAGCATTATTTTTTCTTTGGTTTTCAAAAATTCTTTTGTTGCTTTTTCCTTTTAAAAAATGTACTAGCTGCCTTAAACCGACAAAAGAAATGACAGCAAAATCCGATCCTGAATTTCTCAGACAAATAAGAAATGCTGTTTCTCGTGCCAATAAAACAGCTATTTGGAAAAATATATGTTTAGTTAAATCATTTGCCGCACGTTTTATGCTACAACGCAGAAGAATACCCTCGATTATGTATTTGGGATTGCAAATAAATAAAGAAGGAGAAAAAAAGCTTAACGCTCATGCATGGCTTATTGCTGATGACATTGTCATTACACCTAAGTTGCAAGATTTCAAAGAAATTTACAGTTTCTAACTAAAATATTTTACAAAAAATACAATGGATTATTTACTCCCTTCTACAAGTATAGAAATTAAGAACAATACTGAAGAAATAGGACATCCCGAATCGTGCATTTTATCACGTCCACATTTTAAAATAAACGAAACTGATTTTTTTCTCGAGGTTAAAGACGTAGCCCGCTATCGTGTACAAAATGGAGAAACGATACAGGTTTCGCCATGTAAAAATGCCGACAAAGCATCTGTTAACCTTTTTCTGGAAGGATCAACATTAGGCGCATTACTGCATCAACGAAAAATGTTACCTTTTCATGGAAGTTCGTTTGTTTTTAATAACAACGGAATAACAATATGCGGACATTCGGGCGCCGGAAAATCATCGGTAACAGCAGCATTTTGTCAACATGGTGCAAAACTTATAAACGACGATATTACCCCGGTAATTGTTTCAAATGAAGGAACTAAAATATATCCGGTAAAAACACGAATAAAACTTTGGGATGATGCATTGGAAAAATTAAAAATAAAAGAAGAGGGCTTGCAACGCATACGACCGGAACTTAATAAATTCTACCTGCCTGAAAAAAGAGAAAAATCGTTCAATCAGACACTAAATCAAATATTCATTCTTTCTTCTTACAATAAAGAAGAATACATTGCTGCCGAACTAAAAGGAATTGAAAAATACAATGCACTTCGGAAACAAATATACCGGAAAGTGTACCTCAAAGGAATGCCCGAAACCGAAAAAATATACTTTAAACAATTGTTTTTATTAGCCAAAAACATAAAAGTTACAACAATAGTACGTCCGCAAAAATGCGACATTTATGAAACTATGCGTTTTATTGAAAAAGAAATAAAGTAATGAAGAACATTGTATGGTTAGCTTCGTATCCGAAATCGGGCAATACATGGTTTCGTATGTTCCTCGCAAATTACAAGGCAAATACTTCGGAGCCACAAAAGTTAGAAGATATTGAATCGACCCCAATATCGAGCAATGCAGTTGATTTTGAAGAAGAAATAGGGCTTAATCCTTTTGAAATGTATAAAGATGAGGTGGATTTATACCGCCCCGATTTATATCGAATCCTTTCTGAAAAATACGAAGAAACCGGTGAAGACTGCTATAAAAAAACACACGATGCCTATACGCTTACTAAGGAGGGCGTTCCAATGTTTCCGGCAGACATAAGTAAATGTGCGGTATATTTTGTTCGCAATCCGTTAGATGTATGTGTATCGTATGCCAACCATAGTGCCGGAAAAATAGAAAAGACAATAAAACTTATGCTAAATGAACAAGGCTTTATTGCCGGGAAAAAGCAAGGTCAACTCAGGCAAATATTAATGTCGTGGGAAAGTCATGTGCAAAGTTGGAAAAATCAATCTGAAATACCGGTACATCTTGTCCGCTACGAAGACATGCTTCAAAAAACGACAGAAACATTTGGGAACATAATTCGGTTTTTAGGGCTTGAGTATGACAAAGAACGATTAAACAGAGCCATTATTAATTGCAGTTTTAAAACCCTGCGACAAATGGAGCAGGAAACAGGATTTAAAGAACGCATACATGAGAGTCAGCAATTTTTTTGGAAAGGCAAAATTGGAAATTACCGCGATTTCCTCACCAAAGAACAAATACAACAAATTATAGAATACAATTACGATACCATGAAAGAGTTTGGGTATATTGATAAAAATAACGGATTGACGGTATAATTTCCAACAAGCCTTGATAGTTTATTTTCAGAGACTTATATTTTTTATATTCACCCCTTCCAGGGCTATGTCGGCTTTGCTGCCGTAGTGCCGTGGGTGTAGCCCACGGTTATTGAGATTTTGCCCTTGCCAGGGCAAACATGCAGATTGCCAATCGGTAGACTCATGTCCCGAAAGAAGAGTGTGCTTCATCGTTGTCGTAAACAATGTCCCCGAGAGTATCATTGCATAACAAGTAGTCCTCAAAAGTATAACTCTCAATACCCACAAGTACAACCGATGACAAAGAAATACTAACAGAAACCAACGTCCCCGAAGAGGGCAACTCTTAATAACCGCGGGTGCAACCCGTGGTAAAGAAACACGGATAGAGAAAAACATCTCCGAAGGGGGCGAACTTAAAATACCCCAACCTTAACAAACCCTCAAAACGTTCACTCACATTACAAAAAAAAAGATTATAATAACCAAGCATATTCCCTCAAAAATACTACCTTTGTTTATCTTTAAAACCTAAAAAATACCGATTATGAAAGAACAAGAAGAAAACAACAAAAAAAACTGGCAAACACCTGAAATTATTGATTTGGATGTAGTAATAAAAACTGAAGGGAAAAGTTATACTCCAAACGAAAATTCGCCAGTCACCGGACCTACTTCATAGAAACACGAGGGCACCTCATGGCAAAGAAATACTAACAGAAACCAACGTCCCCGAAGGGGACAACTCTTAATAACCATGGGTGCAACCCGTGGCAAAGAAACACGGATAGAGAAAAACATCCCCGAAGGGGGCGAACTTGAAATACCCCAACCTTAACAAACCCTCAAAAACGTTCACGCATTACAAAAAAAGATTATAATAACCAAGCATATTCCCTCAAAGATACTACCTTTGTTCATCTTTAAAACCTAAAAAACACCGATTATGAAACAACAAGAAGAAAACAACAAAAAAGCCTGGCAAACACCCGAAATTATTGATTTGGATGTGGACAAAGAAACTGAAGGCAGCAAATATGCTAATGCAAATGAATACTCTCCTACTCCTTTTGGAGTTTCATCGAAAAATAAAAACACAAAAATTGTAGGATTGAGGATTAATGTCAAAGTTTCAAAACCGTTTAAGGCAAATAATTCTGCGCCCTGCACCTTATGCAATTTTTAGTTGGCGATATTTATTCCCCGGGCAACGTGCCTCTATCCGTTTACACAGGTTTATTTTTTTACATGCATTTCCTAATCGTTTAAGAATTGAATGGTGTATTATTGCATTGTATAGTTATGCAATGTGGTTCTGTTGCCGGGGCTGGATTCAGCTTTTTAGAGTATGGAAACGGTTCAGTCCTGTTCTTTTGGAACGTGCAGGCATATCTCCTTCAAAACAGTTCTTGGGCTTGTTTAAGCTCGTTTTTCTGCAAACAACACCTCCTGTTTTTTATTACCGCTACCGGCTTTATCGTTATCAGTCTAAAGAATGGCTGGACTTTATTTACACCCATGAATTGCCCAATTGGCATCAGGCAATGTCGCCGGAACTAAGCCAACGAACAGCTAATCTGATGTCGGACAAAGCAGCATTTGCAAAAGAGATGAAGCAGCAAGGACTTCCGGTTATTAGTGACAGGGTTATAACTCGGGGCACTACCGTTCCCAAAGAACAATTATTTCAACAAACATCATTATTCTTGAAACCACTGCGTGGCAGTCAAAAAAAAGATGCTTACAGGTTAGAATACAGGGAATCGTCCGATTCTTATACTCTTGTTGTTTCTGCCGATAAGTTGTTGGAGTCGAGAGAACATATAATTGCATTTATTCAATCTTTAGTAAATAAACAAGATTATATGTTGCAGCCGCTACTCCTTAATCATCTTGATTTACAGGAACTTTCTCCTCTCGAAATTCTCATTACTATTCGTTTTATAACCGTATGGACAGGTAGCAAAGCAAAAGCAGTTTCGGCAATTATTGAAATTCCAACAGATGAATACACTAACCGTGTTTTTGCTTTGCCTGTAAATCTACAACACGGAATAATCATGTCAATGGCACAAACCGTATTTATTTCAGACGATGTCGCATCGGAATTAAAGCAACTTGCCGGGCATAAAATTCCATTATGGCACGAGTTGGTTAGTGTCGTTCTAAAAGCCCATGCCAGTTTCCCCGACCTGTTCAGTATCGGGTGGGATTTGGCAATTACCCCGCAGGGCGTTAAACTGATTGAAGGCAATATAAATTGGGCGGTTGCTCCGCATCAAATTAATAGCCCGGCGCTTATGCCCGATCACATATTGTACGCTCGACCATGTATGAACAAAAAACATCTATAAATCTAATTGTCTTTTTATATGAGTACCATTCATTGTTGTTTTCAACCTATTGCTCCCCTAAGCCCAGAAATTACAGACAAGATGCTTGAAGCATCTGATTATTGGCACCCCGATACAAACAGCCGCGCAAGTAACGAAGACAATACATGCCATTTGGCAAAAGCAAGTTTATTTAACACAGCCCTGTCGAAAAAAGACAATGTTTATACCGATAACACAAGCAGAGCAATAATAAGTGCCAATGCCCGCATTGATAACCGCATTGATTTGCTTCAAAAATTAGGCATAAAAAACGATACAATAACCGATAGCGAATTAATATTACATGCTTATCTGCATTGGGGGAAAGAGTGCCCGAAATATTTACTGGGCGATTTTGCATTTATTATTTGGGATGAAATTAATAAAAAAGTGTTTTGCGCACGCGACCATTTCGGAATTAAACTGCTTCTTTATAGCCGCACCGAAAAAGGGGTAATGCTCTCCAACGAACCGAATGCTTTTTTTACTTCCGGCTGGTTAAAAAAAGAGGTAAAAGAATCGTGGTTTGTTGATAAAATATGGAATCTTGGGAATAGCCCTATTGCTTCTGCGTACAATGGTTTAGAACTTGTCCCCGCAGGACATTTCACGGAATTTGATTCAGAAAACGCCACAACCGAATCGTACTGGAAACTTACTGAGAATGAGCAATGGAAGGGCTTAAACGATGAAAAATTATTAGCAGAATTAAAAAAGCGCTTTCACCATGCAGTTAGCATACGCTTAGAGAGTGATTACCCTTTAGCATGCGAATTAAGCGAAGGATTAGATTCCAATGGTATTGCGGGTTATGCTGCAACAATAAAACCGAAAGACACAATTTATACCCTGTCGTACGATTGTACCCAATTGACAGAAAAGACACGCTCTGTTTTTGGAAAAACCTACAAAGATATTTTTGAAATGCTGGACATGCACAACAACCTGCATCCTGTATGGACAAATGAACAGCGGGCAAAAGAAGACAATACAAATTTAATTTGTAATACAGGAGGTGCTTTTGCTTTGCGGGGAGGATGGCTGTGGCACTGTAAGCTGGCACACCAAAAGAATGCCCGGGTATTACTTTCAGGCTGGGGTGGCGACCACTGCGTTTCAACCTATGGAGATTTTTACGAAAGCGAACTTTTTAAGGCTCTGAAATGGCGAAAACTACATCAACTGTTTAACGACAAAAAAAAGCGAGGACGCGGAGGACACCCTATAAAAGCATGGGGACATTTATTGATGAAACATCTTACCCCATGGCTATCGTCCTGGTATACACGCAAACGCGGCGGATTAGAATACGCGCTTTGGGACAGAGTTCAATATACCCCATTAAAAGAATCCTACATAAAACGTTACCGTTTAAAATCTAAATTAAAAACATTTACCAATGGGTATAGTCGTTATTATTCCCCCAAAGAGCATCATATTCGGGAATTGTTTGATATAGGAGTAGAACAACGGTTGATTGATTCGGAATTAAGTGCCCGGATGTACCGTATGGAGTTCCGCTATCCGATGTTAGACATTCCTCTGGTCGAATTTGCGTACAACCTGCCGTCACACCTGAAAATTTACAAAGGCATTGAGCGATATGCATTCAGGCGTATCTTGGAAGGCTTTACCACAAAGCGGATTCAATGGCGATTAAAAGCCGATGTTGACCTTCCAGAAAGGGATCATCTTCTATTGACAGAAGAAGAAATACAGAAAATAAAAGACCTGTTGAAGACTCTTTTGTATCAAAAATACTGCCATGCGAACTCCATTGATTTACAAAAGCACAATGCAAAGTTTATGATGAAGCAATTTAATGTTTTTTTACCGGTTTTTCGTTACTATGCCGACAATGCTGTACCTGTAAAAAAGATGTAAAGAACAGGTAGACGTTTTATGTATTTATGTTTACCCCCTTCCGGGGTTGTGTCGGCTTTGCTGCCGTAGTGCCGTGGGCGACACCCGCGGTTATTGAGATTTTGCCCTTATCAGGGCAAAAAACAAAATCATCGTTAAACAATTAATGTACCTGAGAATGTGTGCTTCATCGTTGTCGTAAACAATGTCCCCGAAAGTGTCATGGCATAACAGGTAGTTCCCAAAGAGTACAACTCTCAAGCTCCATCGCAAAGAAATACAAACAGAATACAATGTCCCCGAAGGGGGCAACCATCAATAACCGCAGGAGCAACCTATGGACAGGAAACACGTATAGTACCAAACATCCCCGAAGGGGACAACTCTTAATAACCATGTGCGCAACCCGTGACAAGAAACAAGTATAGTCCCAAACGTCCCCGAAGGGGGCACATATCAATAACCGCAGGTGCAACCCACGGCAAAGAAATACCAACAGAATACAATGTCCCCGAAGGGGCAACCATCAATAACCGCGGGTGCAACCCATGGCCAGGAAACAAGTATAGTCCCAAACGTCCCCGAAGGGGACAACTCTTAATAACCATGGGTGCAACCCGTGGCAAAGAAACACGGATAGGGAAAAACCTCCCCGGAGGGGGCGAACTAGAGATATACCAACCTTAACACCCCTCAAAAACGTTCATTCACATTACAAAAAAAAGATTATAATAACCAAAGCACATTCCCTCAAAAATATTACCTTAGCACATCTTTAAAACCCAAAAAATACAGTTTATGAAACAGCAAGAAGAAAACAACAAAAAAAACTGGCAAACCCCCGAAATTATTGATTTGGATATTAGACAAGGAAACTGCAGGTGCTAAATCAGGAGCTCCGGATGAAGTAGCATCATCTACCGGGGCATCGTAATAACAGACACACCTCACCATTGCAGACAGTTTATATATCGCCTTTGATATTAAAAACAATTTGAATTTCGGGACTACTTCGTGCAAAACAACTTCATTATCAATTACAAATTGTTCGTTTTATTTCTCCATCCTTTTTTATTACGTTTACCTACTCTATAAACTAAAAAATGCGTATATGAGTACCTTATTCGGACTGTTTTATCGGGACGGCAAACCGATTTCCAATGAATTGAATTTAATATACAGCGAAATACACCATTTCCCTCACGAGAAATATGCTTATAACGTGAAGGGAAATTGTGGTTTTGGGCACATGCTTACCTACAATACACCAGAGGCTGTAAACGAAAACATGCCACGTTATATAAATGATGCTCATTTGCTATTTGTTGCAGAAGGACGCATAGACAACCGCGAAGAACTTTTTACATTGTTAGATATTCCGGCAAACGAGCGAAAAAATATTCCGGATGGAGTCCTAATACTTAAAGCCTATCAAAAATGGGAAGAGAAATGTGTTGACCAACTTCTAGGAAAATGGTCGTTGGCAGCTTTCCATACCGACAAACAAAAACTATTTATTGCTCGCGACCAATGGGACTACACGGCTGTAGACTATTACATTGACGACCACGTTATTGCTTTTTGTTCCTCGAATAAAGGCTTATTGAATCTTCCTTTTATTACACCCGAAATTGATGAACTAATGCTTGCCCGCTTATTAGTGGTTTTTCCCGGCAATTTTGATCAAACTTATTATAAAGACATCAAACGATTACTACCTTCTCATACATTTACTGTTACTCGCAACAACACAAGCATCAACAGATATTGGGACTACAAAAACATTCCGGTAAAAGAAGGGTTAAAACTTGAAGATTATTCTGAAAATTTGTTAGACTGCATGAACAAAGCCGTAGCTGCTCGCTTGCGCTCTTACAAACCGGTAGCTGCAACGCTAAGTGGCGGGATGGATTCGAGTACGGTATGCGCACTGGCTGCCCAGCAATTAGAAACACAAAATAAAAGGTTAAAAACCTATAGCCATGTCCCGCAATTTGCCCCATCGGGTTCGCTCACCAAACATCGCTTTGGTGATGAACGCCCATTTATTGAAGCCATTGTTAAAAAGTATGGCAATATAGACCCCATATATACCCAATCCGAAAACATTTCACCGATTAACGGCATTAAAGAAGCCATTCAATTATATGGCGAACCATTCCATGGATCCGGGAATGCTTATTGGATGGTTGATATTTACAAAACAGCAGCGAACAAAGGATACGGAACGGTTTTGATGGGCGAATTCGGAAACGCAACAATATCGTGGACAGGCATGGAAGATGCTATACCACTAATAGAAGCCTTAAAACGTTATGGGGTATTGCGAACAATAAAAAGAAAAATAGCAAAACCCTTGCTGTATGGAAAAACGCCTGTTGCAAGCCTATACAAGCGTTTAGCATTTGGCAGCGAGCCATGGCGAGAATTTGCTTATAGCTTGCCGGCTTTTGAAAAATCAGTAAATCTGGCACAACGCATAAAACAATCGGATTTTGACCCTACATTTAAAAGGTATTTTAAAATACCGAAACAAAATGTATGGATGATTTTTGACTACAATGTTATGCGCTTACCTTACGGAGCTCACATTGGATATGAAACAGGCTTAGAGTTACGCGACCCAACAAACGATATTCGGGTTATAAAAAGTGCACTGGAAATCCCCAACGAAATTTATCTGGGTGAAACAAATAAACAAGTATTGCGCACCATGACAAAAGGAATCTTGCCCGATGAAGTGCGGCTTAATCTTCGTAAAGGCAAACAAAGCTCCGACATTACGCCCCGCTTGTGTGCTTACCCCGATGAAATGGATACAATTTTACAAGAAATGGAAGTTTCAGGATTTAGCCGTATTGTCGATTTAAAAAGATTAAAAAAAGAATGGCAAAAGATTAAAACTGACAGTAAAAACTATCCTCTAAAAAATGTTTTTCGTCTTTTAAGACCAGTAGCTGCTTATTGCATGTGGAAGAAAAACCGAAATAACCATTAGCTGAAAAGATGCCCGTCAGTAGTGGTTCCTACACCAGCAGCTTCCGTATCATCTACTGTCATAATCACTATTTCGGGTTTTGTCCATTTTTTTCTATCAGTAATTTCAGCAATATTTTTACTTTGATTTTCTGTTTTAATTGTTTCGTTTTTCATATTAATTTGATTTAAGTTTTTCCCTATATTCTATAAAGAAAAGAAAATTTTATGATATAAAAAAAATATTGATTTTATATTGGCATTTTTTTGCCGAATTATCTTTGACTGGTTATGTTTTTTATGTTTAAGCCCGCGATATCCATCGGGGCTGTGTCGGCTTTACTGCCGTAACGCCGTGGGCTACACCCGCGGTTATTGAGATTTTGCCCTGATAAGGGCAAAAAAACAAAGTCATCGTTAAACAATTAATGTCCCTGAGAATGTGTGCTTCATCGTTGTAGTAAACAATGTCCCCGAGAGAATCATAGCATAAGTCCCCTAAAAGGACAGACCGAAATAACCACGAGGGCAACCTATGGCAAAGAAATACAAACAGAATACAATGTCCCCGAAGGGGGCACATATCAATAACCGCAGGTGCAACCTATGGACAGGAAACACGTATAGTACCAAACATCCCCGAAGGGGACAACTCTTAATAACCATGGGAGCAACCCGTGGCAAGAAACACATATAGTATACAACGTCCCCGAAGGGGGCACATATCAATAACCGCGGGTGCAACCCGTGGCAAAGAAACACGGATCGGGAAAAACGTCCCCGAAGGGGGCGAACTTAAGAGTCCCCAATCTTAACAAACCCTCAAAAACGTTCATTCACATTACAAAAAAAAAGATTATAATAACCAAAGCACATTCCCTCAAAAATATTACCTTAGCACATCTTTAAAACCCAAAAAATACAGTTTATGAAACAGCAAGAAGAAAACAACAAAAAAACCTGGCAAACCCCCGAAATTATTGATTTGGATATAGACAAGGAAACTGCAGGTGCTAAATCAGGAGATCCGGGTGAAGTAGCATCATCTACCGGGGCATCGTAATAACAGACACACATCACCATTGCAGACAAACTAAAATAGAACAAACTTACTATATTCGTATTCTAAAAAATATCAATATAAAAAACGGTTAATTTTATGTCTGTTTCCTTTACCGAAAAACAATTCTTAGTAGAATCGTTCATAGTAACCCGCAAACAGCGCGAAGCATTAAACGGACAAAAAGCGTTTGTTGTCTGGCTAACAGGGCTATCTGGTGCCGGCAAATCAACCATCGCCCGATTACTGGAGGCTGAGTTATTTCAGCAAGGAATAAGAACCTTAGTTTTGGACGGCGACAATACCCGGCAAAAAATCAATCGCGACCTTGATTTTTCACCAGCAGGGCGCAGTGAAAACATCCGAAGAATAGCTGAAATTGCCCGTTTATTAAACGATGCAGGAGTAGTTGTAATAAGTGCTTTAATTTCTCCGTTTGAAAAAGATCGACAAATAGCACGTTCAATTATTGGGAAAGATTGCTTTGTAGAGGTTTTTGTAAACACTTCTATTGAAACTTGCATAAATAGAGACCGCAAAGGATTGTATAAAAAAGCACTGAATGGCGAAATAAAGGATTTTACAGGAATTAACAGTCCTTACGAACTTCCCAGCAGCCCTTGTATTACTGTAGATACAGAAAATCAATCTTCAAATAAAATAGTAAATGACATTGTATTGTGGTTAAAAAAGAATAACTACGTAAAGAAGAAATAAAATATAGAACTACCAATATGACCAACCGTCTAAACGACCGAAACTATCTTCGTAATCGTCATCGTTTAAGCCACCAACAAATAGATACCTGGCTAGGCGAGAAACGCGAAAAAGAATTCCTTCATGAGAAATTAAATCAGCTAAAGGCTGTAAAGAATTTTCTTTGGGTTAGCAGTCTATTAAATAAAAACAACATTACACACACCTGTTTTAAAGGACCATTGTTGTCCTATCGTATTTACAATGACCCGACTGTGCGTATATCGCACGATATAGACTTATTGATTGACAAAGAAATGATTGTTCCGGTTATGGATATTCTTATTTCAAATGGATTCCAAATAACTGAAAATATGTTTTGGCCACAAAAAAAAGCACAACAAGAATTATTTATAAAAGCGATTCATCATTTAAGCTTTTATAATTCGGATTTACAAACATGCGTAGAGGTTCATTGGGTGCTTATTCCAACACTGCCTGTTCGTAAAAAGAAGATGCAAAAACTTATTGCCGAAAATCAAACAACTATTGAATTTTCGGGACAAACATTTACTGTTCTCTCTCCTGAATTCGAATTTCTATATCTGCTTGTTCATGGGGCACGACATGGCTGGAACAGACTAAAATGGTTAGTAGATATTAATGATTACCCCAAAGAAAAATTAGACATAAACAAACTACAAAGTCTTATAAATCAATTTAAAGCCTGGCGAATAATAGGACAGGTAAATATACTACTTGATTACTTTTTCAAACAACAACTTTCGATAAAAAAGTCAATATATCTTCCTTCTTATTTTATTAGATATCCTTTAACGTTTATAAAAAATGATAATGCACAAATACAATTCACAACAAAAGGAATAATAAAATACAACTGGTATCTTTTGTTTATTTTTGTTAGTATTTGCTACAAATACAATTTTATTATAGAAAATATTTTCGTGCGACTTGCAGATATAAAAAGGATTGATTCATCATACAAAATAGTTTATTACATCTATCGTCCATACAGCTTTATAAAAAGGAGGTTTTTGCATGTCTGAAAATCTTTTCATAATTCGCAGTTTTAAATTATTTTTCAAATACAAACCGATACAACTTATCGTTTTGTTTCTCATCTCATTATTTTTAGGTTTTTCGCAAGGCGTTACCATTGTTCTATTGATTCCATTACTCGGGTTACTGGCTCCTGAAGAAGCATGGATTTCTTCGAACAAATGGGTTAATTATGCAAACTCAATTTTCGACAAACTGGGAATAGATGTAAACTTAACTATAATATTAACAATTTTTGCCTGCTCGCTAATACTAATTGCTGTACTAAAATATTTTCAATCAACTATTCAGGCTGCTTACCAACAGGAGTTTTCGCACCATATAAGAAAACGTTTGTTTAAAAAGCTGATTGTTTGTAACTGGTCGTTTTTAAACGGAAAAAGCAAACACAATCACATACAAGTGCTTACAAATGAGATACCCAAGATGACCAATTATTACTATTTTTATCTTGGACTTACTTCTAAACTAATTTTCATTATTACACATGTACTACTCGCCGGAATTGTTTCTTTTAAATTTACACTGTTTATTGTTATTACAGGAATATTAATCTTTGCTTGCTTAAACAAATACCTCAAAAAAGCGATATCTCTTGGTGCCGGCAATATTCAATCGTTTCGAAAAATGTTAAAACAAATCGATGATTTTTGGCTAACAGTAAAAATAGCAAAAGTACATAACTCTGAAAAATTCTATTTTAACAAATTCGAAAATGCCAATAAACAGCTACTAGAATATCAATACAAACAGCTAAAAAACAGAGCAATACCACAACTGCTATTCACAATTGCAGGGACATTTGCCCTTATTGGCATAGTTTTATTTGCATTAAAAGTACTTCATCTGCCAATTGTTTCCCTTACTGTTCTTATATTACTTTTTGCACGGATATTCCCTCAATTTTCGGGACTCAATAACGATACAAATATGTTAGTGTCGAATATTGAATCGGTAAAGATGGTACTTAAAATGGACAAAGAAATGCCCGATATCGATTTCAACAACAACAATAATGAAACAATAAGAGTAAAAGACTGTATAAAAATCAATAACCTGAATTTCGCCTACATTCCTGAAAAACAAATATTCTCTAACTTCTCAACAGTAATTAATGCTCATGAAATTACAGGAATTATAGGGAAATCAGGATGTGGAAAAACAACACTTATCGACATTGTTGCCGGATTACAAGAAATAAAATCAGGAACGATTACAATTGACGGAAAAAATATAAATAAAGAAAAACTTTCTTATTGGCAGAACTCTCTGGGATATTTACCTCAGGATTCCTTTTTTATTGATGGCACTATCCGGGAGAATTTAATCTGGGATTCAACACAAAAAATTACAGATAAAGCGATTTTTAAAATACTAAAACAAGTAAACGCAAAACATTTAGTAGAATCATTATCATCAGGACTTGATACTTACATTGTAAACTACGCTTTTCAATTCTCAGGAGGTGAACGTCAGCGTCTTGCTTTAGCACGTGTCCTTATTCGAAAACCAACTTTATTGTTACTCGATGAAGCAACATCGGCACTGGATCCGGAGAATGAGCTACAAATAATGCAGAGTCTTATTCTATTAAAAAAAGAAATGACTATTGTTTTCGTAACTCATCGGCAAAATTTACATCAATGGTTCGACAAAATTATTGATGTAAGAAATCAAAAGGAATAGGCCGTTCGATTTTTTAGATACAACACCCGATTAGTGCACTGGCAATATAAGGCACAAGCTTGAGTTTTTTTTACAGATATATCAATTGTTGCTCCTTGTTTGTGTTTCGACACATATAGTTTCAGTGTTTCAGTCTACTGCTGTGAATGTGCAGAAGAGTTTTATCTTAATATTATGCTTTGATCTTTGATGTATAATTGGCTTATAGTCAATTATTTAGGATGATAAATGCAGATTCTGTACGTGCCGGTAGTGCTTTTTATGAAAGCTAATGTTTTTGTAAATTGGTGGCTGTTTTTTCCAGAGCAATAAGAAATAAAAAATCGATTAGGAGCGTCATCGTTGATTTTGTATTTAAAATAATAGTCATTAAGCATTAAATATCCGTCTGATTTTGTATTTTCATCCAAAACTCATAGAATGAATGCATATTTATTTTTAATCGGTCTTTGTATCATTGTAATCGTTTCTTTTTTTACCAATGTTCTTTCGCGTAAAACCAATATCCCCAGTGTGTTGGTGCTAATAGTATTGGGGATTGTTATAAACCAGGTTTTGTTATCTTTTCAGGTTGAACCTGATTTTTTCAGTTCTCTTGAGATACTGGGCATTGTTGGTTTGATAATGATTGTACTGGAAGCCGCACTTGATCTTGAGTTGAAGAAAGAAAACTGGCCCGTTATTTGGAAATCTTTTACAATCGCAGCTTTGTCTTTAGTATTTACTTCGTTTTTACTGGCATTCATATTGCAGCTTTTTGTGCCCGAAATGCAATTAATTGTTGCCCTGGTTTATGCGCTTCCACTTTCGATAATGAGCAGTGCTATAATTATTCCGAGTGTGGGCAACCTGGTAAAATACAAAAGGGAATTTCTTATTTATGAAGGGACATTTTCCGATATTCTGGGCATTATGTTTTTTTATATGATTATCGAAAACTTAGATGTGGAAGGAATGCGGCAGTTAAGCCTGGCAATTGGCGGAAATTTTCTGTTAACGCTTATTACTTCTGTTGTTTTAAGTTATGTTCTGCTTTATATTATTCAAAATATAAAAGGAGAGGCCAAATTCTTTTTATTCCTTGCGGTGTTGGTATTGCTGTATTCTGTCGGAAAACTTTTTCACCTTTCGTCGCTGATTATAATTCTGATGTTTGGGCTTTTGCTGAGGAATCACAATGTATTGTTATTTGGAAAACTGGACGATTGGTTGAAAGACGAACGGATTGACAGCCTTTATGAGCAGTTTAAAATGATTACGGTGGAAACCTCGTTCCTGGTGCGTACTTTTTTCTTTGTCGTTTTTGGGATGACCCTTCCTCTTTCTTCTTTGGGAAATTGGCAGGTGTGGATAATAAGCGTCCTTTTTATAGTTGTTACCTATGCCTTGCGTTATGGACTGTTTTATCTGGTAGAACGAAAAAATATAATGCCGCAGACTTTTATTGCACCCCGGGGACTGATCTCTATTCTTTTATTTTTTGCAATTCCCGAGTCATTAAAAGTTGAGGGATTTGAAAACGGAGTCCTTTGCCTTGTGATTATTATTACCAGTATTGTTATGGCCTGGGCACTGATTACTTTTCGTGAGAAGAAAGGAAACGGGAAAGAACCAAGCATGGCAAATGGGGGGAATCAGGAGCAACAGCATGCGTCTCTTGCCCGTGGAGAAATGGATATTCCTGAAATCTCTGTTGATTAAAAAGGAGTCTTTCCTGCTTATCGTGATTGGAGCACAAACAGCCCGGGAAAAAACGGGAGAATGATATTGCCGGGTAACAGGCAGTATGGTATAATATATAGAACAGTTATGGAGGCAAATCATGTTGTATCCATTCTTAAACAGGCTCATCCCCCATATTACTATATTTATCACACAAGCACATCAGGTCATAAAGGCCAGAGTCAAGTAATGTTTCGTCCCCAATTGTGTTGTAGAACGAGAAGCGAAGCTCAATAGGGGTGATTTACATCTCGAAGAAAGCAGGGCAAGCCTATTTCGTTTTGATAAATAAAATGGTTTGTCGTTTATGTAAAAAATAAGTATTTCGATAATGTTGAATAGTAGGCAGTTAATATAACTGGCGTAAAAAGTATTCGAAAAAAGATGCCCCAAAGGTTTGGAAGTTTAAAAACGATGTTTACTTTTGCACCCGCTTTTACGGCGGAGTTCAATGAAAAGATGACAGAATAGGGCAAAGGATGTTGTTGGATAATAGCAGAGGGAGATAGGAATAGAATTGAGGCTCATCCAGCGACGAAAAAAACTTTAAAAAAAGAAGCATTAAAGTTTGGAAGAAAGAAAATAGTTTTTACCTTTGCACCCGCTTTGAAAAACAGAGCAACGTTCAATGAAGAGATGGGGGAAAACGAGTGATACATGGAGAGCATGAAATGCCAGGTATTACAGCCGAAGCAGGAAAGGAAAATAATTAAAAATATTTTCAAAAAGTTTTGGAAGTTAGGCAAAGATGATTACCTTTGTCGCCCCGAAATAAGGGAATTAATTCTGGCAACAGGAGCGAGATTGAAGGAGGATGATAAGTTGTCAGGGAAAAGATAAAAAAGGTAAATTGCCGGCACGGTTTTGGAGACGAAAAATAAGGGTGCTGGTTTTTTTACGGAAGTTCTTTAAAATAATGAGCACAAAAAAAGCAAGGTTAAAAAGAAAACTTTGTTAATTTCTGAGAGACAAGTAAACCTGGAGCGAAAGAGATTAAAAACTTTATATTTACAATGGAGAGTTTGATCCTGGCTCAGGATGAACGCTAGCGGGAGGCTTAACACATGCAAGTCGAACGGTAACAGGCCCTTCGGGGTGCTGACGAGTGGCGCACGGGTGCGTAACGCGTATGCAACCTTCCTTGTACAGGGGGATAGCCCATGGAAACGTGGATTAATACCCCATAGTATCAGATTTTCGCCTGGGAATCTGATTAAAATTTCGATGGTACAAGATGGGCATGCGTATGATTAGCTAGTTGGTGAGGTAATGGCTCACCAAGGCGACGATCATTAGGGGTTCTGAGAGGATTATCCCCCACACTGGTACTGAGACACGGACCAGACTCCTACGGGAGGCAGCAGTGAGGAATATTGGTCAATGGGCGCAAGCCTGAACCAGCCATCCCGCGTGCAGGATGACTGCCCTATGGGTTGTAAACTGCTTTTCTATACCAAGAATTGTACTTACGAGTAAGTATTTGCCGGTAGTATAGGAATAAGCATCGGCTAACTCCGTGCCAGCAGCCGCGGTAATACGGAGGATGCAAGCGTTATCCGGATTTATTGGGTTTAAAGGGTGCGCAGGCGGACTATTAAGTCAGTGGTGAAATCTTGCCGCTTAACGGTAAAATTGCCATTGATACTGTTAGTCTTGAATATAATTGAGGTAGGCGGAATGTGTAGTGTAGCGGTGAAATGCATAGATATTACACAGAACACCGATTGCGGAGGCAGCTTACTAAATTAATATTGACGCTGAGGCACGAAAGCGTGGGTAGCGAACAGGATTAGATACCCTGGTAGTCCACGCCGTAAACGATGTTCACTCGCTGTTTGCGATATACAGTAAGCGGCAAAGCGAAAGTATTAAGTGAACCACCTGGGGAGTACGATCGCAAGGTTGAAACTCAAAGGAATTGACGGGGGCCCGCACAAGCGGAGGAACATGTGGTTTAATTCGATGATACGCGAGGAACCTTACCTGGGCTTAAATGTAGGTTGTATTATATGGAAACATATATTCTCTTCGGAGCTACTTACAAGGTGCTGCATGGTTGTCGTCAGCTCGTGCCGTGAGGTGTCGGGTTAAGTCCCATAACGAGCGCAACCCTTACCGTTAGTTGCCATCGGGTAAAGCCGGGGACTCTAGCGGGACTGCCACCGTAAGGTGAGAGGAAGGTGGGGATGACGTCAAATCAGCACGGCCCTTATGTCCAGGGCTACACACGTGTTACAATGGCCGGTACAAAGAGCAGCTACTATGCAAATAGGTGCCAATCTCAAAAGCCGGTCCCAGTTCGGATTGGAGTCTGCAACCCGACTCCATGAAGTTGGATTCGCTAGTAATCGCGCATCAGCCATGGCGCGGTGAATACGTTCCCGGGCCTTGTACACACCGCCCGTCAAACCATGGAAGCTGGGGGTACCTGAAGTATGTGACCGCAAGGAGCGTCCTAGGGTAAAACTAGTAACTGGGGTTAAGTCGTAACAAGGTAGCCGTACCGGAAGGTGTGGCTGGAACACCTCCTTTCTGGAGCCTGGGTTTACGGACTTTCAGGGAAAAAGATTGATGAAGTCTTTCTTTCTTGCTTTTTTAAAGATATAAAAGAAATAGAGTTCAAAGTTTAAAGTTCAAGGAATTGTAGTATGAAAACTTTAAACTCTCATACGGAGCTCTATCAAAAGAGTCCCGTAGCTCAGCTGGTTAGAGTACTACACTGATAATGTAGGGGTCCCCAGTTCAAGTCTGGGCGGGACTACTGCTCAGAAAGCGAGAGATATTGACAGGAAACAGTAGAGATACTGGGGATAAGAAATATCGCTTGCACACTGGAAAATGGGGGATTAGCTCAGTTGGCTAGAGCGCTAGATTTGCATTCTAGAGGTCAAGGGTTCGACTCCCTTATTCTCCACAAAGGATAGAAAGTTGAAAAAGAAGAGTGTCTGTCTCACTAAAAAAGGCAGGATCGTTCAAGAAAAGATGAAATACTGAAAAGAGAGATAAAGCAGGTTGGCTGCAGAATAGAGGTTCGACTCCTTATTTATCTACATACTTAAAACTGTAAACCAAGAGTTTATGGAATCGAGTAAAAGTTCTTTGGCATGTTGGGAAAAAAATCAAAGATAATTAGCAATAATTATCGAGAGTCAAAACACAAGATAGAGACGAGATAAAAGAGTAAAAAAGAATCAATACGATGAATCGAAGAAAGTTACTAAGGGCGTACGGAGGATGCCTAGGCTCTCAGAGGCGAAGAAGGACGTGACAAGCTGCGAAAAGCTGCGGGGATTGGCAAATACGAATCGATCCGCAGATTTCCGAATGGGACAACCCATCCTATCATAAGTTAGGATATCCCGGGTAACCGGGAGGCAAACCCGCTGAACTGAAACATCTAAGTAGGCGGAGGAAAATAAAACAAAAGTGATTCCCTGAGTAGTGGCGAGCGAAACGGGAATAGCCTAAACTGTAATTGTTTCGGCAATTACAGGGTTGTAGGGCTGCAATACGAAGAAGCATTAAGAATTGGAAAGGTTTTGGAAAATCCTGCCAAAGAAGGTGAAAGCCCTGTACAGGTAATTAATGTAATTCCAGCAGAACCCTGAGTAGGTCGGGACACGAGAAATCCTGACTGAATCTGCCAGGACCATCTGGTAAGGCTAAATACTCCTGAGAGACCGATAGTGAACAAGTACCGTGAGGGAAAGGTGAAAAGCACCCCGAACAGGGGAGTGAAATAGTACCTGAAACCGTACGCTTACAAGCGGTAGGAGCCTTAATTAAATTAGGGTGACTGCGTGCCTTTTGCATAATGAGCCTACGAGTTAGTCGTTATTGGCGAGGCTAAACCTTGAAGAGGTGTACCCGAAGCGAAAGCGAGTCTGAATAGGGCGTAAAGTCAATAGCGCTAGACGCGAAACCTTGTGATCTACCCATGGCCAGGTTGAAGTTGTGGTAACACACAATGGAGGACCGAACCAGGAAGCGTTGAAAAGCTTTTGGATGAGCTGTGGGTAGGGGTGAAAGGCCAATCAAACTGGGAAATAGCTCGTACTCTCCGAAATGCATTTAGGTGCAGCCTTGTAAAAGTTTTGCAGAGGTAGAGCTACTGATTGGATGCGAGGGCTTCGCCGCCTATCAAATCCAGACAAACTCCGAATGCTGTAAAATGATTTACAGGAGTGAGGGCATGGGTGCTAAGGTCCATGTCCGAAAGGGAAAGAACCCGGACCATCAGCTAAGGTCCCGAAGTGTATACTAAGTTGAACAAACGAGGTGCGGCTGCATAGACAGCTAGGATGTTGGCTTGGAAGCAGCCATTCATTTAAAGAGTGCGTAACAGCTCACTAGTCGAGCGGCTGTGCATGGATGATAATCGGGCATAAGTATACCACCGAAGCTATGGATTTGCAGGTAACTGCAAGTGGTAGGGGAGCATTCCAATAAGCGTCGAAGCTATAATGTAAGTTATGGTGGA
>ENA-ORCX01000153-ORCX01000153.1-marine-metagenome-genome-assembly--contig:-NODE-153-length-61710-cov-42.345107_pt1 | contig 61710 bp, 54 predicted proteins | sample MGYA00248630_ERZ508518 | MGnify/ENA primary metagenome ERZ508518 (study PRJEB26188, sample SAMN06268768) | marine metagenome | isolation source: Bioluminescent Bay, La Paraguera, Puerto Rico | place...
CAACATATGTAACAGAAAATGGAACGGTTTACAAAGATAGCCCTGCTTCCTACTATTACATAAAAAATTATTTAAGTAACTTGGCTTCTGAGGGGACGGGTAATAGTGGAAGTTACACTTATGTTGACCGATATGGCAAAACGGTAACAAAAGATTGGACAATTAGTGATGAAGAATTCTTGGATTCAAATTCACTGACACAGGGGCAGATAACTGCAATATGTAATGAGAATAACCCTAGATTAGTTGAGCGTGGTTTTGACAAAGCAATTTACGAATTTGCTAAGAATAAAGGCATTAACACAAAAGTTTTATTAGCAACGTTAGCACAAGAGCAAGGCTGGTGCAGGAGTGGTAATTATAAAAGTGCATTCGGTGTTGGACCTGGTGGGAATCCTTTAGATTTTGCAGAGGGTGACAAGGGTGGAATGGCAATATCAGTGAATACATTCCTGAAATGGTTTAATAAAGGGGTTGAACTAGAGAAAAACGGGAATTTTGGTGCAATGTTTGTAAATCATGACCCATCTCCTTATCCAGAAACAAAAGCGGTATTTGGAAGTAAAACCAGAGAGTGGCAAAATGATCACCCGAGTGATGTTAAGTTTATGGAAAATGGACAATATGTTACACCTGTGAATGCTGCGATGTATGCAAAATTAAAGTACACTCCTTGGGTGGATTTCCCAGCTCAAGGTTCACACCCACTAGATGATTGGCACAATATTTTTAGGTCGTTTAAATAAGGAGGTTTAAGAAATGAAGAGAATAGCTGTTACAGTAACTATTCTAATATCTGCTGTTATGCTGTTAAGTGCTTGTGAAATCCAGCAAAACGGCAATAACACTGTTGAAAACAATGCAACACAAAAACCTAGTAGTAATGAAATAAGCTCTCAGAATCCACCCGTAAAGGCAACGGAAAAATCTGGCACTGTGGAAAAGAGTCTTCAACCTTCACCTGCGAAGGCAACAGAAATATCTACACAAGAACTCAAGCAATTTTTGAATTCTAAAAAGTTAGAAATTCTAAAAGTTGTTGGGAATCAAACTGAAAATGGGACTGTTTCAATTATGGAGTCACATATGGTATTTCCGTTTACTTTTGTAAAGGATTTAGGACTGACATTTGTGTTCCCAAACGAAACTGATAACTTTAGTCCAACATATATTGTTGTTAACAAGGAAACAAACCTTAAGGATGCTAATATTAAAGGTGCTAAACCTGGAATGGACTTTAAGGAAATTATGGGTAAAATGGGTAATAGTGAAGTTGTTAAGACATGGTTTTCTAACGAGGATAACGTTGCGTACAAATTGGCTTATGTTGTAGATGGAGTGGCATACAGTTTTGTATCATATGATGAACAAGGTAAAGAATCACAACTTTATATCTCTTTAAGAGAGAATTAAATATATTACACTTGTTTTGGAAAATTATAGGAAAGAGCGGTTGTCTTTGGATAGCCGCCTTTTCTTTCCCTGAAATTCCATGTGCGTATCCCGAGAATATCGTGCATAATAAGAGTATCAAATTGATACAGGAGTTGATACGCATGGCTAAGATTATGACAACAGGCACAATGAAGGTTGAATTGATTGTTGATGATAGGAATTAACCTTATATCAAGAGAAACAGGAAGTGATAAGGTATATTACTTCAACAACGGACATGCAGATGTAACAGCTTTACTGGATGCAACAACAAAGAATATCCGGTCACAGTACAAATATGATGAATTTGGTAATATAACGTCAGAGACTTACTATGACAGCAATGGAGTAGAGACAACAGATGAGAACGAAATAATAAAGAGCCAGATATTGTACGCTGGATATCAATATGATGAGGAATCAAAGTACTATAATTTACATGCAAGATACTATGATCCACAGACGGCAAGATTTTTGAAGCAGGATACATATAGGGGTACAGTTGCTGATCCGTTGTCACTTAATCTGTATACCTATTGTCACAATGAGCCTATGATGTATTATGATCCAACTGGACACTCAGAAAAATCAGCAGTAGATTTGATTGGTGAAATAATAGCTGCAAAGAAAATATATGAAGAAGATCAAGATTGGCGGGATGGATTATGGCTTGTCGACCCTAGAAGACATGTTAGAACCAAAGCTCAAAAAAAAGCTGCAAGCAGTGCTGAAACTGCGAGAAGTAGCATGAAAAGTACTAAAGCATATGAAGATTCTACTTTAAGAAAAGCAATTGATAGTTATTTAGACAAAGAATTTGGAGGAACTATGGAGGATGTTCTTGATTTACAAAAGACAATTTTAAGTTATAAAAATCTTTTAAACCGAAAAAAACACATTGCTAATCAAAAAAGTAGGGAAACTGTAGAACCTGATTCTAATGAGGGGACGGGTAATGATGCGGATAGCTTTATTGAATGGTTAAAGCAAATAGAAGCGCCATGTGCCGTAGCGGTAGTGGCGAAATGGAGGTTTTTATGAAAAAAGTTACTAGATTCGGTTTGTTGATTATTTTATTATTTGGAAGTTTTTTTATAGGGCATGTTGTTTCAATTAATGTCAATCAACAAAATAAAACTTATGCAAATGAAAGTGCAACAGTCAATATAACTACTTCGGAATCATCCACAGATGTTGTATCTTCGTTTACTCCGATGCCTACAACAGAAATAAGAAATATGTCTGAAGAGGATCAGAAGTTTTTGGGAGTGCATGTTTATGGCTATTGGAGGATTAGTCGAAGGATATTTGAACTTGATGAAAGTAATAATGATACTGCAAATCTAAGTTCAAATATTAGTGATGAAGGTGTTGAAAGCCTTATAGGTAGTGGTATTTACATTAATGAGAAGTCTATTTCACAAGATGTATCGAGGATAAGCTCAGTTGCGCATCTAACAAATCCAGTAGATACATATCTATTGGGCTTGTATGGTATATTTAATAAAATAGTAAATCCTGTTTACGAAATTTCAGAAGTCAGCACAAAAGAATTGCTAATTAATAACAAATTAGTTAATGCCAAGGCGCCGCTTAATATATTCGGTACTGAAAGAATAACCAAAGTGTCATATGGTCTTGGGGAACGAGATTATTCAAAAGCGTTTATAAATATCGAAATATATGAAGTAGGAGGAACGTTGTATGTACCGGATGTAAAGGACAAGAACATCCTATATATTGACTTTTGCGGAATTTGGGAATTGAAGAGAAGTGAAGACCCTAGTAAAGATACCAATGGTAAATCACTATATGGTTTCTGAAACTTGTTGAACATGATTAGATTAAAGCCGTTTGCGGAGCTGGTACTAGTATGATGAGCTTGACAGGATGAAATGCTCTACAGTTACTGCACTATGCGTAGTTCATGACACAACATATGATTATGAGTGCGCCAAGCAAGTTTGGCAGTTTCAGTTGGTGAAAGTCCAACACGGGGAAGGTTAGCCACTACCCTGTTATTGTAGGTCTACGGCCATGCTGGTAACAGTATGACAGGTTGCAAGGTCGCAAGAGTACACAGGCTGTAACGCAAGTGAAGGGCTTGAGCCTCGAAACGTAGGCGTGAAGATAATACAATACAATTCGCTTGGAAATATGGTCTATGTACAAAATATGAAGAATATGCTAAATGATACATCGGATGATATATGTAACTTGTATTCATACAATATAGTGAGTATAGTGAGCTCAAGGGTTGAAGAACATTGTCAACAGCGATATAATGGGGATGAAGCGATAACAAGATACATCAACAGAGTATATTACTTTTAGTATTGGGAAAAAAGGTTGTTGCTAAAACTAATGCTGGATATTTTTCGGGTTCAGTTGAATCTTTAGGTATTTTTGCTGTAGATGGTGAATGGCTATCTGGAGGTCAAAATGGGTATGATTATGAAAATTATCCGACATTAATGGCTAGAACAGTAAACGGTAAGCAGCAAGTTACTGCAACAAAATATCAAGGTCAAGTAAGTAAAAAAGATAGAATTATAGCATTAGCAACGCAAAATGATTGGGTTATAGCTGGAAGCACCATGCTTGTTTATGATGGTAAAATAGCTGAGACAGGTGGTAATAAAATAACTTCTGGGTCTAGAAATCCTAGAACAATTATTGGATATAGGGAAGATGGTTCGTTTGTAATAGTTGCTGTAGACGGGCCAATGGTATCAGGAAAAAGAACAGGATTAACAACAAAAGAATCAGCTCAGCTAATGGAGGGACTAGATGTTCAATATGCTCTAAATCTGGATGGAGGACCAAGTACCCAAATGTATGTAGGGAACAAACTTGTGTCAGATACAATACTTGACGGAAATGAATTAAGAAGTATAGGAAGTGCACTATTTGTTGTGAAAAAATAGAGGAAGGAAGGTTAGCCATAAGATATATATATATATCTTATGGCTAATTACAAAAATTTGGAGGACATGGACGATATGGAGAAAATAAAACTATTTATGTTTTCGTTTTTAATAGTGATTTTACTTGTAGGGTGTAAAAATGAAAATCTTAAAATGAAAGAGCATAATAAAAATGTAAATACTACCCACGATTTTGATATTGTTCCTAAGAAGACAATAGAACTTTCAGGAAATGAAACTGTTGATACACACGTTGGAAACGTATATGGAAATTTGGCTAATTACGGTATTGCTGCAAAGAATGGGGAATGGATTTACTTTTCATCTATGGAAGAAGGATTATGTAAAATGAAAGAAGATGGAAGTTCTAAAACCTTAGTTTTGCCTGACAAATCAATAACTTATATTAATATAGTGGATGATTATATATACTATACTTCACTTGCAAATAATTCAAAATTATATAAAATTAAAACAGATGGAACTGGAATAAAAATGCTTTCTGAGAATGATGTTTCAGATATATATATTGTAGACGATTGGATATATTCTATAAATAATGTAGAAAATGAGTATAAAATATGCAAAATGAAAACAGATGGAAGTGAACTATCAGAAATATCTTCAAAAGGGGTTAGTGATTTGTTTTTTTTCGAGGATGCAATTTATTATACACAGAGGGAAGATGATAATAAACTTAACAAGTACAGATTATATAGGATGAATTCTGATGGGACTAATAAAACTAAAATACATGATGAAGATATAAATAATTTTAACATTTTAGGTGAATGGATTTATTATATTGACAAGGATAATAATTCTAATATTTATAAAATGAGATTAGATGGAAGTGACAAAACAAAAATAAACTCTGATAAATCTTCATATATAAACGTTGTAGGAGAATGGATATACTATGTGAATTCTATAGATAATGACAATGATGCATTATACAAAATTAAAACTGATGGTAGTTGTAGAGTTAAAGTTTTAGATGTGGCAGGATCAAGGTTGGTTTATCTTAATATAATCGATGACTGGATTTATTATGTAAAAGTACACTTTTTAGGAGCAACTTATAGGGTGAAGATTGATGGAAGTGAAAATATGAGACTAAGTATAAATAATTATGATACATCATGGAAAGCAAGAGAGAAAGAATTATCTGGCAATTAAAATTGGAAGTAATTGTGGTGTGGACATGCAGATGTAACAGCTTTACTGGATGCAACAACAAAGAATATCCGGTCACAGTACAAATATGATGAATTTGGTAATATAACGTCAGAGACTTACTATGACAGCAATGGAGTAGAGACAACAGATGAGAACGAAATAATAAAGAGCCAGATATTGTACGCTGGATATCAATATGATGAGGAATCAAAGTACTATAATTTACATGCAAGATACTATGATCCACAGACGGCAAGATTTTTGCAGCAGGATACATATAGGGGTACAATAGCTGATCCGTTGTCACTTAATTTGTATACCTATTGTCACAATGAGCCTATGATGTATTATGATCCAACTGGACATGAATTGACAAAATGGGACAAAGCTCACCTTTCTAAGGATGAACAGAAGAAAATATTAGAATGTTCCCAAAAATGGACAGAAGCGGATAGGATGTGGAAGATTGTAAAATTTCCTGCTGCTAAGGCTGCGTTAGAAAGTCTAAAAAAAGATGCTCATGATGAAGCTGAAGAAATCAGAAACAAATATAGGACTGAAAGAGAGTACGGAGATGATAATGGTTACACAACATATGTAACGGAAAATGGAATAGTTTACAAAGATAGCCCTCCTTCCTACTATTACATAAAAAATTATTTAAGTAACTCGGCTTCTGAGGGGACGGGTAAAGTTAATGTTGAAAATGAAGATGTTAGTGGATTGGGGAAAGCTGTAAAAAGCAAAAATGATTTTAACAACTTGTCTACCGTTGATTTGTTGGCAAGGACACTATATGGTGAATGCACAAGTGGAAACGATGATTATGGCATGGAGGCGGTTGCATGGACAATTCTTAATCGTTTAAAATCAGGTGGCTGGACGTGGTACTGCGATATTGATTATGTAAACCAAAGAGTTTATAATGTTGATAGTAGTAGACCAAATTCATTAAGGGATATAGTTCTTACACCATTCCAGTATGCGGCTTTGACGGGTGAGTGGAGCCAGCCAAATGGTCATCCAACTGCATTAAACCAAAATGGTCAAATTAATTTGCAGTCGAAAGCGTGGAAAAAGGCAGTTGATTTAGCTACCAAAATGGTTAACAATCCAGATAGTATTACGAAGCCAGATGCATTTAAGAACTATAACTATAACTCGTTTCTATCTGAAGATCAGTTTAAAATAACTAGTGATGCAAATGGCAATCAAAAAATTACTTTATATGGGAAAGTTATAAATGACTCTGTGAATGTTATGGGAAATAGATTTTTTGTTCAATAATGGAGGAAAATTATTATGTGTAAAAGGGAAATATTATATTTAGTTTTAATAGCTATTTTAATTATGTTAGTAATAACTTCATGTAAAAGTCACACTAGCAATATTAGTCCTTATAAGACTACTAGCGATAATAATCAGTTAGTTACAAACCAAAATAGTGGAAAGCAGATTTCAGTATCACAAGGTAATACTTCAGATCTGAGTGCTACCAGTAGTGCGAAGATAAATAAACTTGAGATAAATAACTCAGATTTAGAGAACAATAGTTTCGAAAAAGTTTTAAATGTAGTTAAAACAGCAATAAATGATATGAACTGGTTTAACGGTGGTAATTCAGAATTTGGAGGGGTTGAAGGAAAGAGGTTTGATATAGATGTTTATATTAATGAGAAAGAATCTATTTGGGTCTTATTTGAGAAAGAATCTGTAAATCAATTTATGGCAGCCTCATTCTCTAAAAGTAAATATGGCTATAATAATAAACCAAACAGCTATTTTTCAAGGAATAAGGCTACAAAGCAAGAATATATTAAAACAATAGAGAACGATGGATACAAACTGTTAAATAAAGGGGAGCTGACATTTGACAATCTATCTCAACCTGATTATCCTCAAATTAATGATGTTAGAGAAGACACAATAAAAAGGATATCAGACTTAGTTCCTGATACATTAAAGAGTTTTGGGTTAAAAGGAATTTATAATGTTTATATACGTAACTTTCGAAACAATGACTCCAGTACCAATGTTGTTATAAAGGGTAGCTCAGGGAAAAGGTGGATATTGGATATTAATCTATATGATGATGGAATTGTTGAAAAAGGTAAGTTTTACGAAGTTAAGAATGAAAATCTTAACTACTTAGCTACTCAATATGAAAAAGTTACTATTAAGCAGATTGAGGTTGAAATTCAGTAGAGATATCTTAAAATGAATGGCGGTTGTCTTTGGATAGCCGCTTTTTGTATTTTTGAAATTTGCTAAAAATAGAAAATTGTTATGAATAATGTAAAAATAGAAAATGATGTTGATTGTCAAGTGTATTATTATTGAGCACTTTTTTAAAAATTTATATTTAGAATTGGTTCTTACGCATAATTGGCGGTAATGCTAGTTGTAGATACTTCTATGAGTATGACAATGTAGCCTTTGAATACACAAATAGTGGAGCAGTAACGGCATTTAATGTAATAGGAATTAACCTTATATCAAGAGAAACAGGAAGTGATAAGGTATATTACTTCAACAACGGACATGCAGATGTAACAGCTTTACTGGATGCAACAACAAAGAATATCCGGTCACAGTACAAATATGATGAATTTGGTAATATAACGTCAGAGACTTACTATGACAGCAATGGAGTAGAGACAACAGATGAGAACGAAATAATAAAGAGCCAGATATTGTACGCTGGATACCAATATGATGAGGAATCAAAGTACTATAATTTACATGCAAGGTACTATGATCCACAGACGGCAAGATTTTTGCAGCAGGATACATATAGGGGCACAATAGCTGACCCATTGTCACTTAATTTGTATACCTATTGACACAATGAGCCAATGATGTATTATGATCCAAGTCTTTTCGAAGTTGGTTATATAACAAAAATCAGTCTGATGAGAAAAGCATTAACTCTTTTTGCTAATGGAGATATTCCATCAAAAACTTATACTTTGAAAAACCCGATAACGTAATTGCTAAAAATGTATCAATTAAAACATTCTGTTTGACAAAATTGTATTAATTGTGTATATTAATAGTAGAAGAGTAGAGAGTGGTGACTAAATGTATGAAAAAATTAGATACAAGGAAAATACTAAATTTTAAACCAGACGATATTAAGGCATATTTAAAGGAATTGAAAAATCTAGTTTTAGAGAACAAATATACAGTTTCGAGAAACACTAATCGGGAAGAAAATAAAAAGTTTATCGAGGATTACAAAATTGATTCTAAAAAAGAAAAAGAAATTCTTATGAATTTGGAATATGATGATTTTTGCTATGCTGTTAATAATAAAAATCCAAAATTTGCTCACGAAGTTTTATATATATTTAATAAAGAATATGAATTAGACAGATGGGGAGAATTAATTTCGGTAGAAATCTATATTAAAACCAATAAAACTCAAACAAGGAGTGGAGAAGATATTATGATCATAGTGTCTTTTCATCAACGAAATATGCCAATCAAATATTTGTTCAAGTAAATTGGAGGAGGTGAAAGATATGAAAGCGTTTTGTGAAGAATGTAGAGATTATGCTAATTATCAAATTAAAGAAAACGAAAGAACTAAAGAGATTAAGGATAAAGTTATTAAATTTAAAGAAAAGATTGCTTATTGTTCAGAATGTGGAAGTGAGATTTTTGTTTCTGAATTGAGAGATGAGAATTTAGTTGCTATGGATAGGGAATATAGAATGAAAGAGGGATTGATTTTTTTATCTGAAATAGTTGATATTCTAGAAAAATATGAAATTGGGAAAAGGCCCATGTCACTTCTGTTAGGTTGGGGAGAAACAACATTAACTCGTTTTATTAATGGAGATATTCCATCGAAAACTTATTCCGACCTTTTGAAGAGAATGTATGAATCACCAGAGGATTTTCTTGAACTTCTAATAAAGAATAAAGATAAGATTACAGAAACAGCATATAAAAAGAGCTTTGAAGCAACAAATCGTATAATTAGCAATATAAAAATATGTGCAGTAGAGAGCAAAATTGAAAGTGCGTGTAATTACATTATATGTAATAGTGTTGAAATAACACCGTTGGCACTACAGAAACTTCTTTATTTTACACAGGCTTTTTATAAAGTATTTGTAGGGGATTTCATTTTTACTGAGGATTGTGAAGCATGGGTACATGGTCCGGTTTACAGAGATATTTATTTTAAATATAAGGATCATGGTTATAATCCAATAGAGGATAGTTTAGAGCAGTTTGAGTGTTTCGATTTATCTGAAAGTGAGCGAGAAGTCATAGATGCTGTTATTAACTATTTTGGCTGTTATAGCGGAAAAGTTCTTGAGACAATGACACACATTGAGCCGCCTTGGAAAGAAACTAGAAAGGGGCTTGCTGATGAAGAAGTATCAAATAGAATTATTAAAAAAGATATTATTGAGAGGTATTTCAAACAAGTCTATGAAAAATTTAATATGCTGAATATAACAGATATTAAAAATTATTCTGAAGACTTGTTTGAAAAAATAAGACACTAAAATGTTTCTGAAACCACCACAATTGTGGTGGTTTTTGGATATTTCAAAAAATTGATTAGCATTTTTTTAATATCAAAATCTTCCTATGATAAGAAGCTTAAAAGCTTCCATAATGGGTTTTGTAAATGAAATACTAAATATATATTCTTTGAAACTCCCTTATTGAAAAATATGCAGGTGTATGTCAGAATGATATTATCGATTTAGAGAAAATAATTTGACCGTTTGGGGAAAAATACATGAAAGAGCAGTTAGTTGAGTTTTGCAAATCAATAGGAATAGAATATGTGGGCATTGCATCTTCCAATCCGTATATCGATCTTAGAGATATATTACAAAATCGAATTGAGGTTGAGTTTTTAGAACAAACTATTAGAGAGTATAAAAATTTAGAAAGAAAAATCGCAGCTTTGGAAAAGCAGTTACTAGATGTAATTACTAAATCACCATCTACTTGCAAACACCAAACCAATATAGAGAAAACAAGCGAAGGCGTTGAAGTTAAGAAAAGGTCGATTTTTGAAAAGATAGATTTTAACAAACAGGAAGAGCCTTGTAAACTGCCTACAAAGGATTTTCTAAAAGGTGCTAATTTTAGAACTGACAAAATCCACAACGGAAAAAACTTGTTGATCAGAACATGGAGTAAGAATTAAAACTTAACTTTTCCACTAATAGTATTTTGAGGCTGTGGCTGGTCGTTACGCTTCGCTTCACTGCTCACTACGTTCAAAAAGTTTACTTTTCGAACGCTGTGGGCAATGCTGTTTTAGCAGCAAAGATACCATAAATACTTTGGGAAGGTTTTGTAAGTAAATTCAATCAAGAAGAATAAATGTCACAAAGATTAAATAGTATAGATTCAAAGATTTCCTATATTATGTTAAGAAATGGTCAGGGGATGAAGACTGTTTTTAGTATTCCTTCCTCAAAATTAGAAATGTGTCTAAATTATTAGATTTCAGAAAGGTTCTTGAAAGATTGAAGTGTTAAACTGAAAATAAACTTTCTTGGGAGAATTGTTAGTACAGGAGGTAATTCTATGAGCATTCTGGAGACAACAAATCTGAATAAATTCTATGGAGCTGAACCCAATATTGTACGGGCGCTCGACAATGTAAACCTTTGTGTGGAGCCAAGTGAATTTGTGTCAATTGTAGGCACATCGGGTAGTGGAAAATCTACGCTTTTACATATGCTTGGGCTTTACCGTCCAACAAGCGGTACCGTGAAGGTGGAAGGAAAGGATATTTTTTCTTTAAAGGATGATGAACTGACTATTTTCCGAAGGCGAAAGATTGGATTTGTTTTTCAAAGCTATAATCTTGTTGTTTGTGTTAATCTAAAAGTACCCCAGGATTTCAGTTGAAAAATCCCCCACTAAACAAATATAATACCTCATGAGAAATAATCATGAGGAGTTCAAATGAGGTGATTAATTTGAAAGTAAAACAAGAAATAATTCTTATGCACATACGTGATGGAAAGTCACAGAGAGAAATATCAAGAATTACAGGAAAAGATCGTAAAACAATAAGAAAATATATAGAAGATTATGAGAGGAGTCTAATTGAATGTAAAGGTATTGATGCGGAAGAACCAAAGCTATTGACTTTTTATAAAAAGCAGGGTACAATTAAGTAAAACGTAAACAACTAAATCGTAAATAATTAAATTTTGAGGAGGTGCTCCCATGTTTATAGGAAGAGAAGAAGAACTTGGGAAATTAAACAGACTTTATCATTCCGATAAATTTGAATTTGTTGTTATCTATGGTCGTCGCCGTGTAGGTAAAACGGTACTTATAAGCGAATTTACCAAAGATAAAGATACTATTTTTTTTACTGGCATTGAAACTAACGCAAAGCAAAATCTCGAAAACTTTTCGAGATGCATTATGGAATATAATACAGGAATTTCAGCAGACACATCTTTTTCGTCATTCCAGTCTGCGCTTGAATATGTTTTTGAACTTTCCAAAACAAAAAGGATTGTTCTTGTCGTTGACGAATACCCTTATGTTGCAAGAGCGTCAAAAAGTCTCGCTTCCACATTTCAGCTTCTTATAGATAAGAATAAAGATAGTTCAAAGCTGTTTTTAATTCTTTGTGGGTCGTCAATGTCATATATGGAAGACCAGGTGCTTGCATATAAAGCTCCTCTTTACGGAAGAAGAACTGCGCAGTTTAAAATAAAGCCCTTTGAATTTTTTGAAGCATGCCGATATTTCAATAAGCTTTCAGATGAAGATAAAGCGCTTGCTTATGGTGTCGTTGGAGGAACTCCACAGTATCTTATGCAGCTTAACGATAATCTTTCTATTGAAGATAATATCAAAAATACACATTTTAATCCATCGTCATCTATTTTTGAAGAACCTAATAACCTTTTGAAACAAGAAGTACGTGAGCCTGCAATTTATAACGCAGTAATCACAGCAATCGCCACAGGTTCATCAAAGATGAATGAAATATCGGGAAAAGTCGGAGAAGATACAAGCGTGTGTGCTACCTATATTAAAAACCTTATTTCTCTTGGTATTGTAAAAAAAGAATCGCCCTACGGTGAAAAATCAACACGCAAGACTATTTATTCTATTGAAGATAATATGTTCAGATTCTGGTATCGTTTTGTACCTGAAAACACTTCTGTTATATCTCGCGGTGCTTCTGATTTGGTGTATAAGAGAATTGCTCCCGGACTTTCTTCTTATATGGGAGGAGTATTTGAAGAAATATGCAAGCAGTATCTCTGGAAACTGCTCATTGAAGGAAAATGTGCTGTTAATTTCAGCGATATCGGTCGTTGGTGGGGTACAAATCCCAAAACAAGAACACAAGAAGAAATCGATATTATGGGTACCGATAAAGATAACGCTTTGTTTGCCGAATGTAAATGGACAAATGAAAAGGTTGACCTCAGTGTACTTGAAACCCTTGTAAATCGGAGCAATCTGTTTAACTTTAAGAAAAAGCATTTCTATCTTTTTTCGAAAACCGGTTTTACAAAAGGATGTATTGATAAAGCAGATGAGATGGATAATGTAAATCTTGTCACCTATGAGGATATGTTGAAATCATAATAGGTAACCATTTATACGTTTTTAAAAATTACAAGCAAAGGAAAACAATTAATGAGATAGTTATGTAATAAGGAATCAATCCTAACAGAAATCAGTGATTTGTTGCAGTCCAAAGATTTACTTCGAGACGGTTTCACTTTCTTTGACACTTTTTGTGCGTCAAGTTTCACTTTTTGGCTATTCAGTTGGTTTAAATTTCGCCGTCAGGCAAGCCAAGGCATCTAGTGTTTAGAGAATATTTTGAAAAGAGGAGGTACAATAGCTGATTCGTTGTTACTTAATTTGTATACCTATTGTCACAATGAGCCTATGATGTATTATAATCCAAGTTTTTTCGAAGTTGGTTATATAACAAAAATCAGTCTGATGAGAAAAGCATTAACTATTTTTGCTAATGGAGATATTCCATCAAAAACTTATTCTTATATTTTTTGAAACTCCCTTATTGAAAAATATGCAGGTGTATGTCAGAATGATATTATCGATTTAGAGAAAATAATTTGACAGTTTGGGGAAAAATACATGAAAGAGCAGTTAGTTGAATTTTGCAAATCAATAGGAATAGAATATGTGGGCATTGCATCTTCCAATCAGTATATCGACCTTAGAGGTATATTACAAAATCGAATTGAGAAGGGTTTGATAAATGCCTTTGATAAAGAGAATTTGGAAAGAATGATCTATCCAAACCTTACTCTAGAGGATGCAAAATCAGTAATAGTTTGTTTATTTCCGTACTATTGTGGTACAGCAAAAGATGCTAATTTGTCAAAATATGCTTACAGCAGGGATTATCACATCATAATTAGGAAAAAGCTTGATATAATAGGTTTGTTTTTAGAAAGAAGTATTGAAGGGTTTAATTATAAAGCTTTTGCAGACACGGGTCCTCTGAATGATCGCTATTTGGCATATAGTGCTGGCTTGGGGTTTTATGGAATTAATAACCATATAATAAATGATAAATATGGGTCCTATGTCTTTATAGGATATCTAATAAACAACTATCCTTTTGAACCCGACAGTCCTCAAGATCGAACTTGTTATCAGTGTCTAAATTGTGTAAAAAAATGTCCTGGGCAGTGTATTTTAAGTGATTACACAATAAATCCTTTCAAGTGTAGATCTTATATAACTCAAAAAAAGGAAGAGCTTTCTATAGAAGATATAAATATTTTAAACAAACATCATTTGATTTGGGGTTGTGATGTTTGCCAAGATGTGTGTCCGCACAATAAAAATGTGCAAGAAACAATAATAGAAGAATTTAAGCAAAACCTTAAGTATAAAATTGAATATGAAGAGCTGAACCAAATTTCTAATAGGGAGTTTTTGCGAAGATATAAGGACAGGTCATTTAGTTGGAGAGGCAAAGGGGTGCTAAAGAGAAATTGTGAAATAATACATGACAAGCAAAATGCTTGAAAGCAATACAAAAATCGTATAGAAAAAATGATTTAGTTGAGGCTTTTGGGTCAAGTTATTATTGTAGGAAATGTAAAAAGACGAATAATTCCAAAGGTATTCCCAAGTAATTTTAATTATCATTTTGATCTAGAGTTTTCATTAGCTCAGTCAATGCTTCGATACTTGTTATCATACTGTTAACTCGTTGCTGTTGGGTATCTGCATTGGAAAGAACACTTTGGACTGAAGCGGATGATTTGTCAGATATAGTAGCTACTATACCCATTTCGTTTGAAACTTTATTAGCTGACTGTAAAAGATTTTCGTTTATTAAGTTTAGCGACTCTGCTTGCGTAAGTACTTCTTCAGAATTTGTCTTAATCAGTTCAAATAATTGCTCGACTACGTTTGCTGACTGTTTGCCTGAAACTACTGTTTGAAGTCCATTGTGAACTAATTTGTTCACATGTAGGATTTTATCTTGTATTAGTTGAATGCCTATATTAACTTGTTGGGAAGCATTTTGTGAGTGCATCGCAAGCTTACGAATTTCGCTTGCTACAACAGAAAAACCCTTACCATGTTCTCCGGCCTTTGCAGCTTCAATGGAAGCGTTTAAGGATAGTAGCTTGGTCTGATTGGTGATTTCCCTGATCATAGAAACAATATTTTCAATTTTTACACTTTCTTCATTTACTTCACGCATTGCTACAGATATACTGTCAACAAATTGATCTATCTCTATCATTTGGTTGGACATTATTTTCATTTTGTCCTGACCATCTCTGGTTACCTCAGCTGTATTCTTAGACTTCTGACTCATGTTGGATGATGCATTCGCTGTTTGCTGAACAGTGGCTGTTATATCTTGTATTGCCTGCAAAACATCACCAAAACTGTTTGCCTGGGTTTCAATCCCAACAGAAATTTCTTTAAATGCTGATACTAATTCTTTGGATATGCTGCCTGTTGATGTTGCATTTTCCTGGAGGTTTACGGTTGATTTTCTAAGTATTTCAACAGATTGAGAAGTCTTTTCTAGTAGTTCATCTGTTTTTTGCTTTGCATTTTTTGCCTCAATAGCTCCTTCTTTTATTTTTGTCAACATTTGATTACCAACACAACTTTGAGAGATTAGAGCAACTAGGGTTAATAAAAAATATACATTAGGAGAAAATCGATCTATACTGGCATAACCAGCCTTTGTAAAAAGTGCATAGTTTAATATAACTATTGCAATGGTTCCGTTAAGCAATAAAGGACGATAATTGTGATAGATAGCTATAATAGCTATAGATAAATACAAAATGAGTGAATTTGGAAAATTTGTTGTGCTTTGTATCATGAAAAAAGAGACAAGGTTAAAACCTAATGCTATAAAATACATAATATATTTAATTCCGATTTTTTTCCATACAAGAAAGACTATGATTAATGTAATTGGTGACGCGTACTTAATCACGGACATCATTGTAACAGGATATTTATAGGCTGAACCAGCTCCAAAAACAACGCAAAGGCAAAGGATTAAAGCCATTAGTTTATTTCTTTTATGTAGTTCGAATAATTGTTCGTCCAAAAGTTACCACTCCTGTCTTACACAATATTTAACATAAATTATTCTATATTTATTAATTGATAGTAACACAAATAAAAAAGAGACAATTTTTGGCAAAGTATTTGTGATAGATTACCATGTCTTTTTTGACTAATAAAAAAATTTTGAATTATTAAGCTATGTTTAAAGTTAAAAGTATAAGATGTGTTAAATAAATTATAACATTTTGTAGAATGAAATGCAATTGAAATAATTTCAACATTTCAACGGGTGTATTTAATCATCGTGGACCATATTATTCCAATAACTAAAGCTCCGAGGCTAAGAGAATGTAAAACTCTCTACGGGTCGAATCAAAACTCGCTTTGATCAAACAGTGATTCGACTAATCCTTCGCTTCGTTAACATTCTCTAAGCCTCTACGCAATGTTATTTCCATAATATGGCGCGCGATTAAAATATGCACCCAATTTCAACTAGGTATGTATGTAGTACTTCATTGAAAAGGTATGGTCGGCTTAAAAAGAAGGCAAATCAGATTTTTTAATACAGTTTAAAGAGCAACTTTCAAAAGGGGCATATTGGAAAGAACTGAAAGCCATGAATGGCTGGAATTGAGATTTATTATAGAACATAAAAAGTATAAAGAAATTAGTTTTGAAACCGCAGTTGACCAATTGTTTTTTTGGTAATTATATAATTAAAAATATAAGGTTAGAAGAAACATGTGATAAAAAGAACGAGTTGTATATTTTTCAGAAATATATAACTCGTTCCTTTTATAATTTTTATCGGATTTTTGATTTGATAACATTCCAGTAATCCGAGTTTTCAAGACCAAGGCGCCAAATTCCAATGCCGCCCAAATTATATGAATTAACTATATCTAATTTGTATTCAATGCTATAGGAATTTTCAAACCATACAGTATGATCTATTCCATCAGAATCAGTATAATTAAAGTAAGGACACTTTGAAGAGTTATCCCAATGGATGGTAGCACCGTTATTAACAGCAAGGTTGTAGCACCCATTAATAGAGTAGGCTTTTGTGCCGTTATTCGACCAATCATATCCGTATGCCGCAAGACCAAAATAAATTTTTTCTTTTGGAATAACAGTTACAGCATATTTTATGACGTTAGTGACCCAATCAATAGAAGCAACAGGCCCCGCTGAACCACCAGGATAATGCTCGTCATAGGTCATGAGAATTATGTAGTCTGAATAATTTGAAATAGCAGCATAATCATAGGCGTAGGTCCAGGAGTAGTTAGGACTGTCGACTGTTTTAGCAGGAACTGATACTGAGATAGTATAACCTAGTGGTTTTAAAGCTGAATAGATTTCAGAGAGGAATGTTGTGTAGTGATTTCTGTTGTAACTATAGATACCTTCTATGTCAATATTAATACCTTTATAGTTATTTGTTTGGAGAATGTTTATTAGGTTATTTCTAAAGTTAATTCTGTTGGTTGAACTTTCAAGAAGAGTTTTGGCAATATCACCGCTAAAATTATTGCCAACTAACAGAGTTGGGGTAATATTATTAGAGTTTGCATAACTTATTTGTTCAGTAGGAAGAATACCGGTGATATTTCCATACCCATCTGTTATGTGAGTAGCGGTTGATATCTCATTAATGTAATTTGAGTTGCTAACCATTGAGTTATATGAGGATTTATCACCTGAATAGTAATAGGTTGTAAATCCGAGAATTCTTTTTGTTGGTGCTATAGTAGGAATAGGAGTTGGGTTTATAGTTTGAGTCGGTGCTGTAGGAATAGGAGTTGGAGCCATAGTTGGAGTCGGTACTGCAGTAGGAATAGGAGCTGGAGTCATAGTTGGAGTCGGTACTGCAGTAGGAATAGGAGTTGGGGACATAGTTTGAGTAGGTACTATAGTAGGAATAGGAGTTGGAGTCATAGTTGGTGTCGGTACTGTAGTGGCAATAGGAGTTGGAGTTATTGTTTGAGTAGGTACTACAGTCGCAATAGAAGTAGGAACTGGAGTTGGTGTAGGTGCCACAGTGGTGGTAGGGACAGGGGATTGTGTTGTAGGAGTGGAGGAGATGATTGGAGATGGTGAACTTGTCGGAGCTGAAATAAATGGTTCAGTACCCCACACAAGGTTACCATTTATATAACCGGTAGTTTTAGACCAGTCGATATAAAATGTTGAATTGTTGTTAAATGAGTAATCATTTGTTTGGGTATAGTAGGACCAATCAGATTTTGTAATTCTAGACTGGATTTCTGCATAACTACCTACAGCTAATGAACCTGCATTTTTACTAAATCCAATTTCAACGTAACAGTCTGCATCATTAAATGGTGTATATAACTTTTGGAAGGTACCTGTAACATTTTGGCTGCCTATATTTGACCAATCGCACCAAAAATCTTGGGGCTTATTACCATCAATTGTGTAATAATACCTTATTTTCAATGAAGAAAGTTTTATTGATTTAGTTCCGTTGTTATAAACTCTAAATTCAGGATATATAGTATTGGTGTAAGAAGATAAATTATAGTTGTATAATTGAAGTTTGATGCTGGTATTATTTGATTTAGGTGCTGCAAGAACATTAATAGAGCTTAATATTAAAATAAAAGTAAGGATGATAGAAAGGAATGATTGATAATTCTTTTTAGGGTGCATAAATTAACCTCCTCATAATGGTTTACATAACAATTATATTATGGTTAACAGTATGTGGCAATAAGTAATAGTGACTATTATTTATGGGACTCGTGGAATAAAAAAAGATTTTTTTTGTAAAAACAATGTAAATTTTTTATAATTAGTGTTATAATTATATTAGGTAATTTCTAAGAAATAACTAAACAATGATATTTTTGAAAACTTAACTTGCATAATTTGACTATACATCTGAATGGTTTTTGGTATAATCCAGAAAATATTTCTGTAGTTTGAAAGTTTTAAGCATCTAGGACGGACACTATAATTATTGGGAAGTTATTTTTAGAAGTGTCCAAGTAATTTTTTAAGAGGTAGTATAATGCAAGGAAAAGTGAGAAAAAAAGTGTACCGTGTTTGGCACACAGAGAAGAAAAATTGTTCTAAGTTTGACACAAAGGAGATTGAAGAAGTATGTGCAGGAAGCATTAAAGAAGCAAGGCAGATAGTTCAGGATAAGTTCCCTGCACACAGAATTACTTCAGTATGGCTGATAGAAAAATAAATAAATCCTTTGTTGTAGTTCACCTTTTTCGTACAAAGTGAAAGAGGTAAAACGAAGGGACTTTATTGTCCTAGAGTTTTTTATTTAGGGGGAAGAACCATAAACAGAATTAACTCTCCAATATTTAACGCATTAAGGAAGTACATAAAATCAAGCCCTATACCATTTCATATGCCTGGACACAAGCTTGGGAAAGGTATACCCGAAGGGATATTGAATTATTTACATCTACTTGATATGACTGAAATTCCTGGACTTGATAATCTTCATTTTCCCGATGGTGTTATAAAAGAAGCACAAGACCTAGCAGCAAAGGCTTTTGGAGCTGATTATACTTCTTTTTTGGTGAACGGATCGACTTGTGGCGTGCACGCAGCCATATTAGGTTTGTGCAAACCTGGAGACAAATTGATAGTTTCAAGGGATTGTCATAAATCGGTGGTTGGTGCAATGATGCTTGCTTCAGTTACGCCAATTTACATAGCTCCACAATATGACTGTCCATTTGGTGTGCCCTCAATAATGTTGCCTTCAACTGTTAAACACGCTATTGAGAACAATCCTGATGCAGTTGGGGTTGTTATGACGCGCCCAAATTATTATGGCATCTGCTCAGATATTTGTGCAATTTCTGATGTGGTTCATTCCTATAACAAAATTTTAATAGTAGATGAGGCTCATGGAGCTCATTTGAAGTTTTCATCTAAACTTCCGTGCTGTGCATTGGACGGAGGAGCTGATGTGTGTATTCAAAGTGCGCATAAAACATTACCTGCATTGACTCAAGGAGCGTATATCCATATAAAGGGAAACCGTGTTGATGTAGATAAGGTTAAATTTGTGTTGCGCTTAATTCAAACATCCAGTCCCTCTTATATCATTATGGCCTTTTTAGATATTGCGAGGGGGATAATGGAGAATGCTGGAAGTGAAATGATAGAAAATTTACTTACTAATATAAACTGGTTTGAAAAAAAGCTTTATACAAACACCGGTTTTAAAGTGTTACCTGCAAATTCTTTGCAGTTAGATAATATTGATAAAACTAGGATTGTAGTAAATGTCAAAAATACTGGTCATACCGGGTTTTCTATAGAAAAAATACTCAGAAGTAAGTACAATATACAAGTTGAAATGTCAGATCTTTATAATATAGTATGTATTTCTACCGTAGCAGATGGAATAAAAGAGTTTGAAAGTCTATACTTTGCATTAAAGGAAATAGACCAGAGTTCTACTAACTTTACAAAATTCCCTAATATCAGCATCAAAGAGGTTGAAATACCTTCACAGGTTGTTGCACTAGATAAAATTATGCAAAGCAAGTATGAAAAAAGAAATTTATCAGATTCTGTGGGCAAGGTGAGCAGAGGTATAATAACGCCATATCCTCCTGGTGTTCCTATAGTATGTCCTGGGGAAGTTATTACTCAACAGGCAGTTGAATATATAATCAGTGTCATCGAAGCTGGAGGAAATGTAAATGGAGTTTTTGATAATAAGCAAGTTGAAATTCTTAGATAAGGTGATTCTCAAAAAAATAACTGGTCAATTGCGGTTCCCAAAGTCCGATTTGATGGGATTTTTGATCTGAATACTGTATAGGTATTCTTTGGAATTTTAAAGTTTCTTATCTTTTTTTAATTTGAAAATTTTTAATTCAAATATTATAATTAGAGAGCAGTTAAAGAATTTGAACTCAATACAGATATTGGAGGGCAAAATGAAAGGTGTTTTAGTGATTATTGAAGGTAGTGATTCAAGTGGTAAGGCTACTCAAACAGAGATGCTTTATAATAAGCTTACTAATAAAAAGTATAATGTAAAAAAGATAGATTTTCCTAATTATAAGAGTGAGTCGTCTGCTCTTGTAAAAATGTATTTGAATGGAGATTTTGGAAGTTCTGCCGGCGATGTGAATCCTTATGTTGCCTCCACTTTTTATGCAGTTGATAGATTTGCTTCTTTCAAAAAAGAATGGGGCAAATTATACAATGAAGGATATATTATTATCTCAGATAGATACGTAACTTCTAACATGATTCATCAAGGGGCAAAAATCACAGATCAGAATTTAAAGAATGAATATTTAAGTTGGCTATGGGATTTGGAATATAAAAAATTCAGTTTGCCTGTTCCGGATTGTGTTTTCTTTTTGGACATGCCTCCAGAATATAGCATAAAGTTAATGGAAAGTAGAAATAACAAAATAACCGGGGAAGCTCAGAAGGACATTCATGAGAAGGACTATAATTATCTAATAGCATCTTACAACAACTCTAGAGAAATTGCACAAAAGTATAAATGGACAAGGATTGAATGTGTTGAAAATGGCAAAATTAAGTCAATCGATAAGATACATGATGAAGTGTATTCACGCCTTATAAGTAATGTAATCCCCAAAAAATAGCTTTGCAACTGCGGTTTCAAAAAGTAGTGATACATATTATGGAAATAACGTCTGCGTAGAGGCTTAGAGAATGTTAACGAAGCGAAGGATTAGTCGAATCACTGTTTGAGCGTAGCGAGTTTTGATTCGACCCGTAGCGAGTTATACATTCTCTTAGCCTCGGAGCTTTAGTTATTGGAATAATATGTATCACGATGATTAAATACACCCCTTGGGTGCCAGCTTTGATTGCAGCTTTTTTGCTGGTGTGTTAAACTTATAGTAAGCTGTATTTTACTTGTGAAAACAGTACAAAAATCAATTAAAAGTATCAAGGGGTTTTTAGCTTTGTCTAAATAGGAATAATGCCGATATAATATAAGTAGGGTTTAAGGTGATTTAAAAAATCTGATTTAAACGGTTTTGTAGCCTCAATGGTATATAGGTTATTTGAAATAAGGCAAAAATCAAAAAAACTTTGCAAATGCGGTTTCAAAAAATCTGATTTGAGAAGATTTGTGGCTTGAATATTGTATATATAAAAGTCAAAAAGTTTATTACATTATATCTTTTTTACTTTTATAGTCAGATGTATATTATTTCTCGAAAATAAAAATTAAATAATGTAAAATGGTTTTCGAGAAAAATATAAGTTATTTTTTGCTCCCCCAAATCTGAACTCAGATAAAAATTATTGAGTAAGTATTGGAGATGTGCCTATGAAAATAAAAGATGGTTTAAACGGTTCAGCAAACATAGCTGATGTGACAGGTAATGAGCAGAAGAAACCTTCGGATGTTAGCAGCAATGTTTTCCATAGCCAGCTTAAGAGGGTGGAGGAGCACAATGTTGAAGAGAGAATAAAATATCTAATCAACCAGATTACCGATCAGGGTGCAAAGCTTTGTAAGAAGGTAGATGTAAGGGAGTTAAAAGTTTATAAAAAGCTTATATCTGAGTTTTTAGATGAGACTTTAAATAATTCTCATAAGTATTCAAAAGAAAGCTTTATTGATCGAAGAGGAAGACGCAGGGTGTATGCTACTGTGAAAAAAATTAATTCCCAACTTGAAGAACTTACAAAAGATGTATTGAGTAATGAAAAAGACAATATTAAAATTTTGAAGAAGATAGAGGATATAAGGGGTATGATTCTCGATATTTCTCTGTGATTTTTTAAAAAATATGGGGTGCAACGTGAATTTTAGCGATATTATAGGACAAAATGAAGTTGTAAATAGTTTGAAAACTTTATTGAAGGACGACTGTACGAGACACGCTTATATTTTTGCAGGACCTGAGGGGATTGGTAAAAGGTTAGTTGCAAAGACATTTGCAGCTGCTTTACTTTGTGGTGAGCGCAATTCTTTTGATAGTTGTGAGAAATGTCAATCCTGCCTTCTTTTTAAAAGTGGTACAAACCCAGACTTTTTTGTTTTAGTGTCAGAGGGAAGAAGCATCGGTGTTGACGAAATCAGAAGAATGCAGCAGGATGTTTCCATTAGGCCAATGTATTCGGCAAAAAAAGTGTATTTAATTGAAGAGGCAGATAAGATGACTGTTCAGGCACAGAATTGCCTTCTTAAAACATTGGAGGAACCCCCTGGATATGCAGTTATAATTTTGACGACTAAAAATAGTAATAGTTTGTTAGAAACTATTAAATCTCGTAGTATTCTATACAATTTCAGGAAGAATACTAATGAAGAGGTAAAAACCTGTGTTCAACAAATAAATGTAGATAATGTATCAGGTATTGATTTTATTGTTTCTTATGCGGATGGTGTCCCAGGTAAGGCGATTGAGCTGATTGAGTCTGAAGATTTTCGTTCGAATAGAGACAAAACCATCGAAGTTGTACTAAAATTAAAAAAATCAAAGCTTATGGATGTTTTTGAAACGTATGGATTTTTTGAAGAAAATAAAGAGAATATAGATTCCATTCTTGATATAATGCTGCTGTTCTATAGAGATTTGCTAATTGCTAAAAAGACTGGGAATGAAAATATGTTGATTAATTCAGATAAAAAGGATATTATAATAAGGAATATAGATGAATTTAGAATAGATGAACTTATTAAGAATATAGATGTAATCGAACAAGCACGTAAAAATATAAAGCAGAATGCCAATTATCAATTGGTTATAGAGGTTATGCTGATGAAAATTCAGGAGGAATAGATAAAATGGTAAAGGTGGTTGGAGTAAGGTTTAAAAAAGCTGGTAAGATTTATTATTTTGATCCTGGCGAATTCAATATAGAGTTAAATCAAAATGTTATTGTTGAGACAGCAAGAGGAGTTGAATTTGGACTTGTTGTTGTTGCGAATACAGAAGTTGAGGATGACAAAATAGTTGCACCCCTTAAAAAAGTTATAAGAGTTGCGGATGAAGAGGATAAAAAGCATTATGAAGAAAACGCTAAAAAAGAAAAAGAAGCTTTTGATATATGCTTACAAAAGATAAGTGATCATAGTCTTGAAATGAAATTGATAGATGTAGAGTATACTTTTGATAACAATAAAGTTTTATTTTATTTTACCGCAGATGGAAGAGTTGACTTTAGAGAGTTGGTAAAAGATCTTGCCTCAGTTTTTAGGACTAGAATCGAACTTCGTCAAATAGGTGTCCGAGATGAAGCTAAGATGATGGGTGGACTTGGCGTATGTGGAAGGGTTCTGTGTTGTAAAGCATTCTTGGGGGATTTTCAGCCTGTTTCTATAAAGATGGCTAAAGAACAAGGTCTATCTTTAAATCCTTCAAAAATATCCGGTGCATGTGGAAGGTTAATGTGCTGTCTAAAATATGAGCAGGATGCGTATGAAGAAATTATAGAACGTGTACCTAAAGAAGGTGCTATTGTTGAGACGCCTGATGGACAAGGTGTTGTGATGGGAATAAGCCTTCTTAAGGAATTGGTAAAGGTAAGACTTGACAAAGATAATGAAACTGATTTAATGATATATGATGCAAGTCAGTTAAAAGTGATTAAAGATGTTGTGGATGAGGATGAATCTGAACATGAATTGAGTATTGATGAGCTTAAGGAGCTTGAAGATTAGGCGGTTTCAAAAAATAACCTATACAGCAATTACGTCACAAATCCCTTCATGGAAGACTAAAGCTTCCAAACAGAGGAACATTATTTTGCTCCGCAAAAAATGTAAATCTAGATTTTTTGAAACCGAAAGTGACTAGTTGATTTTTTGAAATCACTTTAATTTGAGCTTTAGTTTTTGAATACGCCCTTAGTTTGATGGGGTATATAGGTAAAATGAAAAAAATTGCAACAGGAGTCTCCAAAAAATGATTGTCATTTTTTGCATAACAAAATAATGTTCCCATTATGGAAGCTTAAAAACTTCCATAATGGGCTTTGTAACAGGAATAATGAATATGCATTTTTTTTTAAAACTCCCGTAGTGTTTTCTGGGAGTTTGTTATAATGTATATAATTTTAAAAGATTTAGGAATAATTAATAGTATAATTTGTGAAAATAAGTTGATTTCTTAAAAAAAGTAGTTTCATTTATTTTAGATTGGTGGTAGAATAAAAGGGCAGTTTTGGATTTTTAAGCTTAATAATTATTAGGAGGTGTATTTATTATGGCATATTTTATAACTGACTCATGTATCAGTTGTGGCGCTTGTGAATCAGAGTGTCCCGTATCATGTATTACAGCTGGTGATAGCCTATATGTAATTGATGAAGATGCTTGTATAGAGTGTGGAGCTTGTGCAAATGTTTGTCCCGTAGATGCTCCTAAGCAAAAATAATATTAGTAAATGGGGAGTCTGGTAAGGTAAGTCCTTAAACTGGCTCCTTTTTTGCTGCACTTGTAGGAAGTGAATTTTCTAAAAGAATTCATTAGGCGGTTTCAAAAAATAACCTATACAGTATTTAAAATCAAATTTTTTGAAACTGCAATTGACCAGTTATTTTTTTGGAATAACCTTATTTATATATTGGGTGGTTGATTTAATTTTGAATGTACAAATACTGGAAAATGAGAAAATAGATGATTTACAATGTAAAGGGCTAAAAATTATTCAAAAGAATAAGGCTTTTCGTTTTGGTCTTGATGCTGTTTTGCTTGCTAATTTTGCTGATATAAAAAAAGGAAATTCTGTAATTGATATGGGCACCGGGACAGGTATTATTTCTATACTTCTTGCAGGTAAAAGTGAGGCGGGATTTATAGTTGGACTTGAGATTCAGGAAGAAATTGCAGAAATGGCGGATAGAAGTATAAAAATGAATGGTCTTGAAGATAAGGTAAAAATAGTCTGTGGTGATATTAAAGAAAGTGTTAGACTTTTTGGAACATCATGTTTTGATGTTGTTGTATCAAATCCTCCATATATGAATCAGGGTGGGGGCATTATAAATATGAGTGATACAAAAGCTATAGCCCGGCACGAAATTTTATGTTCTTTAGAAGATGTTATTAAGTCTGCATCTAAGTTATTGGTTCCTAGAGGACATTTTGCAATGGTTCATAGACCTGACAGACTTGCAGATATTATTTGGTTGATGAGAAAATATTCTATTGAACCTAAGTATATAAGGTTTGTACATCCATCACCCTACAAAAAGCCTAATCTTATTTTAATAAAAGGTTCAAAACAGGGGCGTCCGCAATTGAAAATGATGGCTCCTCTTTATGTTTATGATGAAGATGGCAATTACTCAAAAGAGATTAATGAAATATATAGTAGAGAGGTAACTAAAAGTGAGTAGTAAAGGAATACTATATCTTGTTGCAACACCTATAGGAAATCTTGAAGATATAACTTTAAGGGCCATTAGGATTCTTAAAGAAGTTGACTTTATTGCAGCAGAGGATACTAGGCAAACTATAAAGCTTTTGAATCATTTTGAAATTAAAAAAAGTCTTATAAGTTACCATGAGCATAATAAAAAAGAAAAAGGCAAGTATCTTATAAGTCAGCTTGACAGTGGAAAAAATGTAGCTTTGGTTTCGGATGCAGGTACTCCAGCTATTTCTGATCCTGGTGAAGATTTGGTGAAACTTTGTGTCAAAGATGATATTAAGGTTACTGTGATACCGGGTCCGGTTGCTGCTATAACAGGATTGGTTGCTTCTGGGCTTTCAGCGGGGCGATTTGTATTTGAGGGTTTTTTACCCATGAATAAAAAGATTCGAAAAGAAAGATTGGAGTTACTTAAAAATGAAGCTAGAACGATAATTTTTTATGAAGCTCCACATAAGCTTATGCACACTTTAAAGAACTTGTATGAGGTTTTTGGAAACCGTAAAGTTGTTTTGGCTAGAGAGCTTACGAAAAAGTTTGAAGAAATTATAAGGTGTGACTTAGATGAAGCTATAGAAAAATACAAAGAACAACTTCCAAAAGGAGAATTTGTATTATTGGTTGAGGGTATTAGTGAGGAAGATAGAATGTATGACCAGAAAAAATATTGGGACAAGATTAGTCTCAAAGAGCATTTGGATATTTATCTAAGGGAAGGACTTGATAAAAAGAGTGCTATGAAAAGAGTCGCTGAAGACAGAGGGGTAAGTAAGAGGGAAGTATATAAAGGATTATTGTAGAAGCGACTTTTTTGTTCATATTTTGACAAAATAAAAGGAGTTTGTTTGCACAAACTCCGATTATTTCAAGAAAATTATTATTTCTTTAATTCTCTCATGCAATCAGGGCAGATGTTTTTACCTTTGTAAACAGAAACATCTTTAGCATTACCACAGAAGATACATGCTGGCTCATACTTTTTAAGTATGATAGTAGCACCATCAACGTAGATCTCAAGAGCATCTTTTTCAGCGATGTCTAAAGTCCTTCTTAATTCGATAGGTAATACAACTCTTCCTAATTCATCAACTTTTCTTACAATACCAGTAGATTTCATCATTGAATCCTCCTTCAAATATTACAGTATTCGACAAACTTTGCACTTTCATAGTACCATAAATGCCAATAATAGTCAACATTTTTTTAAAAAAAAATTTAAAAAAACAGTAATAATTTGTGGTCAAATTGTAATATAATACTAGATATTTGAGTAAAGTGTTATTAAACAGTTAAAAGTGTGAAGATAGTTACCTTTTGTTTTGATGTTTGTTACATAATATTACAAATGAGTTTGCCGCTGTCCCAATAATTTACTGGCAATTCCTTTGCTTGTAAGGGGAATCGAAATGATTATAAATAAGCAAAATATTTGAAAATAAATTATCGAAGCAACAATCTGTTGCTGTAATTATAATCCATAAACAGAAATATGTCAAATTAATCTTTATTTTTGGATGCAGTTTTTGATTTTGTTACATATTATTCCAAGAACTAAAGCTCCGAGGCTAAGAGAATGTAAACTTGCTACGGGTCGAATCAAAACTCGCTTCGCTCAAACAATGATTCAACTTCTCCTTCGCTTCATTAACATTCTCTAAGCCTCTACGCAGATGTTCTTTCCATAATATGTCGCGAAAAGGTTAAGCACACCCTTTATTTTTTTCTATACATTCAATTTTTCTTGTATAGAATATATGTATTTATAATCTCATATAAATTATTTAGGATAAGTTGTTTAAAATAGTGAGGTTTATTACATTGCTTAATTACATCTGGTTTGGTATGTTGGTTTTTGGCATAATTGTAGGCATTTTAAATGGAAGAATAGATGCTGTTACTCAGGCTGTTGTAGATTCTTCAAAAAGTGCTATTGAATTGAGTGTAGGGCTTATGGGGATAATGTGCCTTTGGACAGGGTTGATGGGGGTTGCTGAGAAAAGTGGAATAATCCGTGCGATCTCGAGAACGGTAAGACCTGTACTGAAGTTCTTATTTCCAGGAATACCTAAGAATCATCCCGCATCCGGGGCTGTTGTTATGAATCTTGTTGCAAATTTTTTAGGCCTTGGAAATGCGGCTACTCCATTAGGACTAAAAGCTATGGGGGAACTACAGAAACTAAACAGGCACAAAGATACTGCGACAAATGAGATGAGCATGTTCCTGGTTTTAAATACAGCGTGTATACAATTGATTCCAGCTACAGTTATTGCAGTTCGTGCAGCATCGGGCTCAAAGAATCCGACGGAAATTATAGGTACGATATGGGTTGCAACTATTTGTGCTTCAATCGCTGGTATAATCGCCGTAAAGTTATTGTCTATATTACGAAGAGAGAAGGTGGGGTAAAGTATGGAAATTGTGACTAAGCTTTCATCCTATGCAATTCCTACAATCTTTCTTATTATATTGTCTGCAGGTATGTATAAGGAAATTAAGGTATATGACGTTTTTGTTGAAGGAGCAAAGGAAGGAATAACTACAGTTTTTAGAATTATTCCACCACTTGTGGGCCTTATGGTTGCAATAGGAGTATTTAGAGCATCGGGAGCACTTGATTTAATTGTATTTGCAGTGAAACCTGTTACTTCTTTTCTGAGAATACCTTCCGAGACAGTTCCATTGGTGTTTTTGAGACCTATATCTGGTAGTGCGTCTTTGGCGCTGGTGTCAGATCTCTTAAAGACATATGGGGCAGATTCATTTATAGGAAGACTTGCATCAACTCTTATGGGATCTACCGAAACAATTTTCTATACTCTTGCTGTATATTTTGGTTCTGTAGGTATTAAGAAAATTAGATATACTTTAATTGCTGCTTTAGTTGCTGATTTAGTAAGCGTTATAGCGGCTGTATGGATTTGTAATGTTGTTTTTGGAGCTTAAGGTGTTAAAATATGGACCACAAAAAAATTTGGTGCAGTTTTTTATTTTGCAACATATTATTCTAAGAACTAAAGATCCGAGGTTGTCGTTTCGCTATGCTACGTTGCTCGCCTATTAAGCCTATGCTAAGAGAATGTAAAAAAAGCTACGGGTCGAATCAAAACTCGCTACTAAGTAGAACATTGATTCGACTTATCCTCGCTTCGTTAACATTCTGTAAGCTTGTACGCAGATCTTTTTTCTATAATATGTTACAAAAAGATTAATCCCACTCAAAAAAAATTAAAGTCCTTGAAAAATGTAGAGTATATATGTATATTATTAATAAGGTTATACAAAAAAACTTTATAATTGCCATTTCTAAAAAATTGGTTTGCATTTTGAAATAGTTCTAATAACTATTTCTGAAAATATTGCTTCTTAAACTTTTAAGATCGGGGACAAGTAAAAGATTAGTTTCTGCTTTGGATAAGGGAAAAACTTGGTTTGTCAGTGTTTTCAAAAGGTTAAAGCAGGAAGTTGTTTTTTCGATATCTCTTAGTAAGTAGCACTGTTGTGTTAATGTAAAATGTTATTTTTTTAAAAATGGTCAATGTGAAATTGATAACAATTTTTATAAGGGAGGATATATATAATGGGAAATAGTACTTTTTATATCACAACTCCAATTTATTATCCTAGTGATAAACTACATATTGGACATTCATATACAACCGTTGCTGCCGATGCTGTGGCACGATATAAAAGGTTGAGAGGCTATGATGTAATGTTTCTTACAGGAACTGACGAGCATGGACAGAAAATTCAAAGAGTAGCAGAAGAAAAAGGTGTTTCTCCAAAGCAATATGTGGATGAAATAGTCAGTGGCATAAAAGAAATGTGGAAACTTATGAAGATAACCAACGATAGGTTTATTAGGACGACGGATAAAGGACATGAACAAGCAGTTCAAAAGATATTTAAAAAGCTGTATGATCAGGGTGACATATACAAAAGTGAATATGAAGGATGGTATTGTACTCCGTGTGAATCCTTTTGGACAGAGACTCAGCTAGTTGATGGGAAGTGCCCAGACTGTGGAAGAGAAGTGGAGATTACTAAAGAGGAAAGTTATTTCTTTAAGTTGTCTAAGTATCAGGATAGATTGATAAAGTTTATTGAAGAAAATCCTGAATTTATTCAACCGGTGTCAAGGCAAAATGAAATGCTCAATAATTTCTTAAGGCCGGGTCTTGAGGATTTATGTGTATCGAGAACTACTTTTAACTGGGGAGTGCCTGTTACTTTTGATGAAAAACATGTTGTTTATGTGTGGATAGATGCCCTTTCAAATTATATTACTGCTTTGGGATTTTTGTCGGAGGATGATGAGGCATACAAAAAATATTGGCCTGCGGATGTACAGTTGGTGGGTAAAGAGATTGTAAGATTTCACACAATTATATGGCCTGCAATGTTAATGGCATTAGGTGAACCTTTGCCAAAGCAGGTATATGGACATGGATGGCTTCTCTTAGAAGGTGGTAAGATGTCAAAGTCAAAAGGGAATGTTGTAGACCCTGTTGTATTGATTGAAAAATATGGACTTGATGCTATAAGATATTTTCTCTTAAGAGAGGTTCCTTTTGGATCGGATGGTGTTTTTTCAAATGAAGCACTAATAAACAGAACTAATTCTGATCTTGCCAATGATTTAGGTAATTTGGTGAGTAGGACCGTTGCAATGATAGATAAGTATTTTGACGGTGTAATACCTGAAGAAAGACAAGATGGAGATTTTGATGATGATTTGAAAGAATTAGTTATGAATATGCCCAAAAAGGTAGAACAGCTTTTAGATAAATTGCAGTTTAGTACAGCTCTTTCTGAAATTTGGAAAGTAATATCTAGAACAAATAAATATATAGATGAGACAATGCCGTGGGTATTGGCTAAAGACGATAATAATAAACCAAGACTTGCATGTGTAATGTATAATTTAGCTGAAAGCTTAAGAATTACATCTATTATTTTGCAGCCTTTTATGCCGGAAACTCCGGAAAAGATATGGCACCAACTAGGGCTAAAAGATAAAAATATTGTTGAGTGGGAAAGTACAAAAAGCTGGGGATTATATCCTGTTGGAGTAAAGGTAAATAAAGGAGACGTTATTTTCCCAAGAATAGATATTAAAAAGGAAATGAAAGAGCTGGAAAAGCTTACGGCTCAGAAGGAAGATAAAAAAGAGCAAAAAGATGGGAATAAGTCAAAGAAAGACAAGAAAGGCCAAGACGGTTACATTTCCATTGAGGACTTTGCGAAAATTGATTTTAGAGTTGCTAAGGTATTAGAGGCGGAGAAAGTAGAAGGTGCGGACAAGCTTCTTAAGCTGAAACTAGAAATGGGAGAAGAAACAAGACAGGTGGTATCAGGAATTGCAAAACACTATTCTCCCCAAAATCTTGTAGGTAAATTTGTTATTCTTGTAGCAAATTTAAAACCGGTAAAATTAAGAGGTATAGAATCGCAAGGCATGATATTGGCTGCATCTAACGATAAAGAACTAGTTCTTGCAGCTTTAGACAAAGCAATTGAGAGTGGAACAAAAATCAGTTAAAAAGAGGAGTAAAAAATGCTTTTTGATACTCATGCACACTATGATGATGAAAAGTTTGAAGATGATAGGAAGGATGTAATTGAGAAGGCGCATGATAGTGGTGTGTCATATATTATTAATGCATCCGTTGATATAAAATCTTGTGAGGAAAGTCTCAAATTGTCGGACGAATTTGAATACGTATATGCTGCGGTAGGAATTCATCCTCACGAGGTTGGTGATGTTAATGACAGTACTTTAAGCAAAATTGAGATGTTTGCAAAAGAGGACAAAGTAGTTGCTATAGGAGAAATTGGGCTTGATTATTACTATGATACTTCGCCTCGTGAAATTCAGAGGCAGTGGTTTGCACAGCAGATAAATGTTGCTAAGAATTTACAGCTACCTGTTATAGTTCATGACCGAGATGCACATCAGGATTGCTTAAATATAATTAAAGAGCAGAAGGCAAATGAGATAGGGGGAGTTGTTCATTGCTATTCAGGAAGTGTAGAAATGGCAAAGGAATTACTAGATTACAATTTTTATATATCCGTAGGTGGATCTTTGACTTTCAAAAACGCAAAAAAACTTGTAGAAGTGGTCAGATGGATTCCTATGGACAGGCTTTTAATCGAAACCGATAGCCCTTATCTTACACCTGAGCCGCATCGTGGCAAAAGAAATGATTCTAGTTATGTAAAATTTGTTGCAGAAAAAGTAGCTGAAATAAAACAGTTGAGTTTTGAAAAAGTGGCAGATGTTACACTTAAGAATGCAAAAAAGCTTTTTAAAATATAGTTATAGGGCCGTTGGCCCTATTTTTTTTGTCGTTTTCCTATATATAGGAACCTACAAAACACCTAATACACTGGTGCTATAAAAATTTTGTGGGTAATGAATAATTACTTTTAATATTGTATAATATATTGATAATAGGCGAAGAAAGTGTTTTAGAGTATGTTACAAAACAGCATAAATATTAAAATCAACAACGGAATTGTGGGTGTTTGAACTACAAAAATCGTAAAATCATTTAATTTTGTAACAGACTCTTTTAGGCAAAATTAAAAAAATAACTGATTAATTGGAGTATCAAAAAACTTGATTGCCATTTTTGCATATCAAAATAATGTTCCGATGCTTAGAAGCTTAAAAGCTTTCATAATGGGCTTTGCAACATAAATAATGGATATGTATTTTTTTTGAAACTCCTTTAGAAAGCAACTAATGGGTATACTTGATACAGGAAAGTTTTAGTTCCTGGAATAATAAAGGGGCTCTCAGAAAATATCCATGTCCTGTCATTAAATTTGACAAGAAAATGAATTTGACTTAAAATATCTTAAGGTCCCTTTAATATTTTGGACAGGAGGATTTGTATGATATCACCACTTGTAAAAAATATTACAAGGTATTTTTCAAAAAAGAGATTGGCAGTTTCAATGATAGCAGTAGTAGCAACAGTGTTGATGGGAGTAATTGTTTTTTCAGCTTTTAGTACTGACGTAATTATAGATTACAATGGAACTCAAATGACTGTGAAGACAATGAAAAATACCGTAAAAGATGTACTTATGCAAAAAGGCATTGTAGTTAGAGATTTTGATTATGTAAGTTTACCGCTTGATATGAAATTAATCAGAAATAAAACAACTAAAATACATATAAAATCTGCAGTACCTATAAATGTTTTTGTTGATGGGAAAGAAACTACTATAATGACAAGTGAAGATACTGTTGAGGAAGCTTTAGAGAATAGTTCTGTCGGGTTAGGTATTCATGACAGGATAGAAGGTGCAGAGACTAATGACAAGATTTATAAGGATATGAAACTTAAGGTTGTCAGGGTTAGGCGTGAATTGGTAACCAAAAATGAAATAATACCTTATGAAGTGAATAGAAAAGCAAACAACTCAATGGATCAAGGTGTAGAAGAAGTAGTGAGTAAGGGAGAAAATGGAGTATGTGAAAAGACATATATGCTGTTATATGAAGATGGCAAAGAAGTTAAAAGAATGCTAGTAACCGATAATATTGTTAAAAAACCTGAAAAAGAAGTAGTAGAGTATGGCACTATAGCAACTTATACAGCATCAAGGGGAGATGTAATAAGGTACAAAAAGGTACTTGATATGTCGGCGACAGCTTATACTGCATCTTTTAAAGACACGAAGAAGCATCCTGATCACCCGGAATTTGGAATAACGTATACTGGTGTTAGAGTAAAAAGGGGAATTGTTGCGGTTGATCCAAGAGTGATTCCTCTAGGAACTAGGTTGTATGTTGAAGGATTAGAAGGTCTTGCTGATTACGGTTATGCCGTTGCGGCAGATATAGGAAGTGCAATTAAGGGTAATAAAATTGATTTGTATATGGAAGGTCAGGAAGTAGTTGATAGGTTTGGACGTAAAAAGGTAAGGGTATACATACTTCATTAAAATTAATATGTAGAAATATGTTAAGTGAAGTTTTGAGATACACAAGAAAAAGTAATAGTGTGGTTATTATTTGAAGGGACTTATTTCGAGCCGGGATTATTTGCCCGGCTGTTTTTATTTCACTTCCTTCGAATGGGTATTGCCAATAGTTTTCGATTATGAGTTTGGAGTTGTGAAAATGAGATTTACTACAAAAGAGCTTATTAAAAAGTATAAAATTAGATTGACAAAATCTTTAGGTCAAAATTTTCTTAATGATAATAATGTCATTTCTAATATTGTTGATACCGCGGAGATTACAAAAGATGATCTTGTTATGGAAATAGGTCCGGGGATAGGAAGTATGACAGAGGAGCTTGCTTCAAGAGCAGGTAGAGTTATAGCTGTTGAGATTGATAAACATCTAATACCTGCGTTAAAAGATAATCTTAAGGATTTTTCAAATATTGAGATAATCAATGAAGATATTATGAAGGTAAATGCTAAGGAAATAATGAGTAATGAGCAAAGTATGAGCCTGAAAGTTGTGGCGAATCTGCCCTACTACATAACTACTCCCATTATTATGAAACTTTTAGAGAGTGAGAACGATATAGAACTGATGGTTTTTATGGTACAAAAAGAAGTTGCACAAAGAATGGTTGCAAGACCAGGTGGTAAGGATTATGGTGCTTTATCTGTAGCAGTTCAGTACTATGCTCAGCCAGAAAAAGCTTTTGATGTTTCACCCCATTGCTTTATTCCACAGCCAGACGTGGAGTCAACTATTGTAAAGTTAAAAAAGAATAAAAAACCACCAGTGGATTTGAAGGATAAGGATATATTTTTTAAAGTTGTTAAGGCTTCCTTTGGGCAAAGGAGAAAGACTCTATTGAATGCCTTAACCAATTTTGGAGCGTTTAATAAAACAAAGGAAGAGATACGGGAAATATTAAATGCTTTGAATATAGACGAAAATGCAAGAGGGGAAACTCTTTCAATAGAACAGTTTGCAAGTTTGTCTAATCAATTTGCCATAAAATAAAAACTTTCTAAGCTTATAAATATAAGGACATTATTTTGTTGGTAAGAAATTAAATTTAAAAAAGAAAAGACCGTTTATGTATAAAAAAATGCATAAGCGGTTTATTTTTTTTTATAGCAACATATACATATATTAAACTTAGGTTTGTTTTTTTATATAAGGTTTTTCAAAAATTAATATAAAGAATTATTGAAACACCTTAATACATTCAAAATATTTTTCTACAAAAATAAAGCAATGGAATGTATGTATTTTGTGAAGGAGGGGGCAGGAAAATGAATAATAAGTTCAAGTACCAACGAAGTTTTTTAATATTTAACGAGGAAGATAATGGGTATGGAGCAGATCAAAAGCCTTCTGGCCATTTAAAGATTGAAATAAGGGATGGAAAGGGGAAACTATCTTGTAATGTAAGCAATCTATCTGATGATAATGGGAAAATAGAATATAGGTTATATCTTATAAAGACGGATGGTTACCAATGTGTTCCCGTGCTTTTGGGGAATATAGAGCTAAAAAGAAATAGAGGAGACTTTAATTGGAGTTTTAATCCCCGTGATATTAAAAAAACAGGTATAGAAGTTGACAGATTTAATGTATTTGTAGTTGTAGGCAATTATTTAGATAGAAAGAGTAATTACATTATTTGCCCTTTAGCAGCATATAAGGGTGATAAGGTTGAATGGAGGCAGGGATTAAACAAAATTTTACAACAAGAAAAAAAAGATGAGAAAATGCTAAATCAAAAAAAGAAAGATGACGATATTAATAACAAGCTTGATGACGATAAATTTGAAAATGACAATAAAAACAACAAACCTACAATAGATAATAAACATTTTGAAAAAGAACAAATTAAGAATGCTGATGGAGAACCCCTCAATGGAGGGAAACATTTGACAGATAATCAGAAAATAGAAATTGAGAAGCAAAATCAAGGGCAAGTGGAAAAACAATTTGACCAAGATAGTGAAAAGTATTTTGAAACTATTGAAAAAAAGGATATGAGTGTTGAATTTGATTCTACTAATAAGGAAATTGAAGAAGAAAACGACAAAAAAGAAGTGGAAGAGCAAGCAAAACTTCCAAAAACAAAAGCAAATCAAACAAAAACAGTTAAAGGGAAAATGGATGATCAACAGATAAAGGGCAAAAGTTATTCATCTTATGATGGAAGTAAGCTTTTTGATTTACAGACAGATGACGATATAGACAATAAAAATTTTAATGCAGGCACTATAAATAATATTTTTTTCAACAATAAAAATTCAGATAAATCGGAAATTAAGGAATTTGAAGTTCAAGAACTGTCCAAACAGTTTGATTTGATTTTTGAAAGATGTGTACCATTTTCTGTTGAAAGGACAGACTATAACTGGTGGAAAGTTGCAAGTCCTGTGCATTTAAATAATATACTTTATACATTTGGGATTAAAATTCCTGTTTTATTTAATCCTTTAGTATTAATGGCACACTATAAGTATAACCACTTAATAGTTGGAATTTACAAAGATGATATCAGGCAGAAGGACTACATTGTTTGTGGGATTCCAGGGATATATTGGGTGGATGAAAAACCTTTTGGCAATGCTTGTCGGTGGGCACAAGTTGAAGGTAATACACCTGCATATGGGGCATTTGGTTATTGGGTTGTTTATATCAATCCTAAAACTGGAAGGATACTTTCACTAGATAAATAGATATTTTTTACTGTTACATAAGGAGGTTTCAAAAAATAACTTATACAGTATTTAGGTCACAAACCCTATCAATCAGGATTTTTAAAAGTGCAGTTGACCAGTTGTTTTTTAGGGAATAACTTAAATAAAACTAAAGATAAGGAGGCTAATTATGGCTATTGTTTGGAGAACTAACTACGAAATAGGTGTTAAAAAGATAGATTTACAGCATAAAGAACTTTTTGACAAAATTAATGATCTTTTAAATGCCTGTGAGTCTCAAAAAGGTAAGCAAGAAGTTTTAAACACTATTAAATTTCTAGGCGACTATGTGGTAACACATTTTTCTGATGAAGAAAAACTTCAGAAAGAAAATGGATATCCGGAATATACTAATCATAAAAAAGCCCATGACAAATTTATTAAGGAATATGAAAATCTAAAATCAAAACTTGACCAAGAAGGTGTAAGTTTAAATTTTGTAATATTGGTAAATAGAGTGGTAATAGACTGGCTTATAAAGCATATAGGAAGTGCTGACAGAGCATTTGCAGATTTTTTAAAGAATAAAAATTTACAAAGCACCTAAAAATATAAAAACACAATCTTAATATAGGTGTATATTTTTTGAACATTAAAATAGTGATCCCATTATGGAGGCTTAAAAGTCTCCATAATAGGTGCTTGGAGTTTTTTAAAACAGGCAAAGTGATTTTTTAAAACTTCCTTAATTGCTTATTTCTTTGCTATAATACTGTTCTATGATTTCATCTACTAAATCCTTCATAGCTATTGACTCTGCCATTACGGTTAAAACTATCATAAATTGTCTAGCTATGCCTCTATCATTTTCTTGTATACCCTCTTTAGTAACAATTTTTTCAACTGAATCAACAACTTTAGGGAGGCAATCTTCCCAATGAGATAGTACTTCTTTTCTCATCTCAATATAACTTTTGTATATATCCATCGCTTTTATCATATCATCATCAAATATGTCCGGGTTATTTCTCACTGGTGCTAAAACTGTTTTTATCTCTTCTAGAGAATAAACATTTTTCAAATTGTCTATAAGAGTCAAAAGAATAAGATGATTTCTGGTATAATACCTTTTTTCTATTGGTGGTGGCATAACACCTACTCTTACGTAGTTTTGAATCATTGTTTTAGTAAAACTTTTTCCCTGCTTTTCAAAAAATCTCACCACTTGAGAGATAGTAAGTTCATCACTTAATGTGGCAATTTTTACTTCGTCAAAATTATTTATTACATTATCAAAAAGTTTCATTAACTTTTCTTTATCAAGATATGTGCTCATTAATCTCACCTCTATACAATACATACTGTTTATCTATACAACAAAGTGTAAAACTCTACATTAATTATATACTATATTTTTATATACACTCTGTCAAGAGAGTTTGATTTAACGGTTCAACAGGGCGTGATTAACCTTTTTGTAACATATTATGGAGAGAACATCTGCGTAGAGGCTTAGAGAATGTTAACGAAGCGAAGGATTAGTCGAATCATTGTTCTACGCCAAGCGAGTTTTGATTCGACCCGTAGCGAGTTTTACATTCTCTTAGCCTCGGAGCTTTAGTTCTTGGAATAATATGTTACAAAATTAACAACTGCCACTCGCTTCAACATGTGGATTTTTATATTCTGTTAACTATTAAGAAAGTTTCAAAAAAATACATATTTAATATTTCAGTTACAAAACCCATTGTGGAAGTTTCTAAGTATAGGAACATTATTTTGTTATGCAAAAAATGAAAATTGGATTTTTTGAAACTCCAGTTGCTCAGATATTTGATTTTTCCTATAAAGAAGAATCAGAAAATATTGCATTACTGATTATACTGTGTTGTGTTTAGCTAGAGAACATATATTGAGATATAGCAAGAAAATAAAAGGAAATGGTATTTAAATATATTAGATGATTGGTAGAAGACTGGAAATTATTTTAAAACGGTAAAGAGGGGACTTTAAATTTAGTGTGTATAATAGTATAATATGTAGTGTGGTACTCGACGAACAATAATATAAAGTACAACGCACACTAAAAATATGGGGAGGCGTATATTGTGATTTATGTGTATGTAGGTTGCTTGTTTTTTGGAGTTTTATTTTCGATTATATCCTTTTTGCTTGACGGGAATGACTATTATTTAGATGGACCTAACGCTGATAGTGCACATTCTTTTGCTATATTGAATCCATTGGTAATTATGAGTTCCATAACTGCCTTTGGTGGAACCGGTATCATCAGCATGGTTGGACTAAATATGAGCGGATTATCAAGTGCCGTTGTTTCTCTGTTTTTTGCAGCAATTATTGGAGCAGTCATATTTTTTGAAATAAATAGACAGTTGGTAAAAAATGTTTTAAAAAGGGGAGGGAAAATGTATGGGTAGTACGGGACCAATTATACTTGTGGTTGGGGTAGTAGTCACAGTGTTGTTTTTGGGAATTTTAATATTTGTAAACAGATATGTGAAGGTGGAACCAGATGAAGTGCTAATAGTATCCGGCAGAAAGAAGAAACTTGGTAATGGGCAGCAAGTTGGATATAGAATCGCAAGGGGAGGTGCAACTTTTGTATGGCCGATATTTGAGACATCAAAAGCTATGTCCCTTAGACTTATGACTTTGGATTTACATTCAAGCGCATATACCTCGCAAGGTGTAAAAGTTACGTTAGATGGTATTGCCCAGGTTAAAATTGATTCGAGCAAGGAGGCAATTGCTATTGCTGCTGAACAATTTCTAAGCTTAAAAGAGGATGAAATAAGGTGCATAGCAGCACAAACTCTTGAAGGTTATATTTGTTCAATAACTGGAAACCTTACAGTTGAACAGATAATTCAAAATAGGGATGCTTTTGCCCAGAAAGTTAGAGAGTTTGCAGCGGATGATTTTGCAAATATGGGGCTTAAAATTATATCTTTTACTATAAAAGAGATATCAGACAAAAATGGATATCTAGAGAACCTTGAAAAGGCGCAAATAGCAAAGGTTAAAAGGGATGTTGCAATATGATATTTAGCTAAGTACGATTTTTGTCGATAAATATTAAGGTGAAATCAAACAAAAATATTGCAACTTAAGATGATTGGTATAGTTTTTTAATGGCTCATAATACATAAGGTGATTTTAAAGACATAACTGGTCACTTGCGGTTTCAAAAGAATTTGATTTAAAGGGATTTGTGATACAGTATAGGTTATTTTTTGAAATAGACTAATATAAAAAAACAGGAGGAAATTTTTATGTGGTCAAGAGCGGATTTGAAAGAGAGAGCGAAGGAAGTATTAAAAATAAACTATTGGGAAGCTTTCTGGGTTAGTATTGTTATTACTTTAGCAGGTGCTAACCAGCGAAGTGGAGGAGGTGGCGGTGGAAGTAATAGTGGAAGTTATTCTGATTCATACTTTGATACATCGTATTTTATGAGTATACTTACCATTGTTTTAGTAATAATAGTTGTTTTTGCTGCTATTCGAATATTTGTAGGATTTCCTTTAGAAGTAGGTGGAAGAAGATACTTTATAAAGTCAGCTGAATATGGAGACAATAAAAAATGTTTTAAATTTGCATTTAAAAGCGAAAGCTATATGGATATAGTGTCAACAATGTTTTTAAAAGCTGTTAAGAATTTCTTATGGTATTTGCTACTTATTATACCTGGAGTTATAAAATCTTATGCATATAGAATGGTTCCGTATATTTTAGCTGATAATCCTAGAATAGGAAGTGAAAGAGCAATTGAATTAAGTGAGCGAATGACCTATGGACATAAATTAGATATATTTGTTTTAGATCTATCTTTTATTGGATGGTATCTCTTGGGTGTTCTAGCATGTTTTATAGGAGGTATATTTGTATACCCTTACGAATGTGCAACTAATGCTGAGTTGTATCTGGTATTGCGTCAAAATGCTATTGATAATGGTTGGAGTAGTTGTGAAGAGCTGTTATTAAATTTTGAGGATCCCGATGACGGTATGGGTTTATTATAAAAATTAGAGCCAAAAATATGTTCTTGTATAAATAACTGTGGTATAATTGTAATAAAATAAGTAAAAAGGAGTGATAAAACTTATGAACGATTACAATGGTTATAATTATGATGATAGTGCAATAGATAGGAAAAGTGCCCTTTCAGCGCAAATGACCAGAGTTTTTGGTTGGATGTTTATAGGATTAATAGTCACTGGACTTACTGCAATGTATACTGTGTCTAATGCTAGTATCCTTTCTGTTATTTACTCAAGTAACTGGACTTTCTTTGGGCTTATGTTACTTGAACTGGCATTTGTATGGTTTATTTCAAGTAGAGCTATGAAAATGGACTATAGTGCTGCTGCGGTTTCTTTTTTGTTGTATGCGGTTCTAAATGGGCTTACGATGTCTGTTATATTCTTGGCTTATACACAGCAGTCCATAGCCTTAGCGTTTTTTATGGCAGCCGGTTTCTTTGGTTTTATGTGCGTTTATGGTTTGGTTACAAAAACAGATTTGACAGCTTTAGGTTCTTTGTTTTTAATGGGATTGATTGGGCTTATTTTAGTATCTGTGGTAAATATATTCCTAAAAAGTGAACCTCTATATTGGATAATATCCTTTGTAGGGGTTGCTATTTTCCTTGGACTCACAGCTTATGACAGCCAGAAAATTAAGGCTATTAGTTTGCAGTATGCAGGAACTGAAAAAGAAAGAAATGTAGCTATAGTCGGAGCACTTACGTTGTACCTTGATTTTATTAATTTGTTCTTATATATCTTAAGAATACTAGGAAGAAGAAGATAGTTTTTAAGATTGATTTATCGTTGTAGTTTCTTTGCTGTAAAGTCGGTAGCAAAATAATTGTTGCCGGCTTTTTTTATCGTTTAGCAAATAACTTAAGAATAATTCAACTAAACTGTTTAAAAAAATTCTTTAAGTGAGCAGTTATTTTTGAAATCACCTAATTTTATGAATGTGGAGGAATGGGTATGAAGAAAAAAGCTTTTTTGTTGGGCTTATCAGTGTTTTTTTGTATGTCCATTATTTTAAATTGCTATCTGGGGATATGCATTCCTACTTCAGCTAAAGCAGCGTCATTTGCTAATGGTGCTGATGTAAGTTGGCTTCCACAGATGGAAGCTAAGGGGTACAAATTTTATGATGATTTTGGAGTGCAAAAAGATTGCCTTCAGATTCTGAAAGAACATGGAATAAATTCAATTCGTTTAAGAGTTTGGGTAAATCCCTCAAACGATCCGTACAGTGGTCACTGTAGTAAAGACGAGGTTGTAAATATGGCTAAGCGATGTAGTGACATGGGTTTTAGAATTATGATAGATTTACACTACAGTGATTCATGGGCGGATCCAGGTAAACAGTACAAACCTTCAGCATGGTCAACGCACAGCACTGATCAGTTGTATACAGATGTGTATAACTACACGCTAGATGTAATGGAGGCATTGAAAGCTAATGGTGTTACACCTGAATGGGTGCAGGTTGGTAATGAAACCAACAATGGTATGCTGTGGGAAGATGGAAAGGCATCAGAAAATATGAGAAACTTTGCATGGATGATAAACAGTGGGCATGATGCGGTAAAAGCTGTATTTTCAACGGCAAAGGTTATTGTTCATCTATCTAATGCTTATGATAACAGTCTGTTTAGATGGATGTTTGATGGACTAAAAAATAATGGTGCAAGGTATGACGTTATAGGTATGTCGCTTTATCCTGAAGTCGATAATTGGTCAAGTTTAAACAGTCAATGTTTTTACAATATGAATGATATGGTATCTAGGTATAATAAAGAAATTATGATTTGTGAAGTGGGGATGGCCACTAATTCTGCAAATTCAGCAAAGGATATGATTACTGATTTATTAAAAAAGGTTGACTCTATTTCCGGAGAAAAAGGACTTGGGGTGTTTTATTGGGAACCTCAATGTTATAATTGGGCTGGATATGGAAAGGGTGCGTGGGATTATAATGGAAGACCTACAGTTGCTTTAGACGCATTTTTGAGCAACAGCAGCAGCTTGCCCACTGTAGTTCCTACGGTGAAACCTACAACTGTAAATCCTACTCCTACACCAGCGACTGTTGATTATGTTTATGGCGATCTAAATGGTGACAAACTTGCAAATTCAATTGATTTCGGATTATTAAGGAACTATTTACTTGGTTTTAGCAGTAAGTTTCCTTATGATGATGGTATAAAAGCGGCTGATGTTAATTGTAATGGTTCGGTGGACTCTATTGACTTTGCCATACTGAGAAGTTATTTACTAGGTATTGTGAAATCTCTTCCGGTTTATTGATGAAAAACCTATCTTTAAAACAAGTATTTACAATATAAATTTAAAAAAGTAATGTTAACATTTTTAATCCAATGTTTTTCAGCCTAAGATGGTTTGGGGAGTATTGGATTTTTGTTTGCAAAATAATAGATGGTAATATACAGCAAAAAATAAGTTGAAAGTTAAAAGGGATTTTTTGTTTTTTGTCGAATGTATATAAGAGTTAGATGGTTTTGTTTGTATTTTTCTCCAAAAACATTTTAAATTACATAATAGTGTTTCAAAAAAACTTTAGTCAAGTTGATTCGAAATTTTTTAAAATATTTTATTTTATGTTCCACATTTTTCATGCATTTGATTTGCTTAAGGTAGCTATCTTAGTGTTTTTTACATTTTCAATTAAGATAAAATCAAAAAAATAATTGATCAAAGGGAGCTTTAAAAAATTTAATGCCATTTTTTGCATAGCAAAATGATGTTCCTATGATTGGAAGCTTAAAAGCTTTCACGATGCGCTTTGTAACAGAAATAAAGGCTATGTATTTTTTGAAAATCCTTAAGATGATTTTAAATGCACCAGTCTATTATATTATCATTGAAATGGAGGTTTTAGTTATGAGTGACTTGAAAACTAAAGAGCCATCTTGTACCAATTCATATGTTCCAGGAGTAAAGGCAATTAAATCAGAGCCAAAAGGTGTGTGGACTACTGAATTTACTTTGGGAAATATTGAAGAAATAAGAAAAATGGCAGATAAATTTAAAGGTGAGAAATGGGCTTTTGTAGGTGTTCTAAAAGGTATGGCGCCAATTGTTGATCCTAAAGTAAATGAAATATTTGCTAATATGCATATCAACCTAGAAGAATGGGGTTGTGTTGTTTGTGCCTTTGTTGTTGGAGGTGCAGTAGCATTAAAGGCTCAATCTAATCGTCACCATACTGTTTCTAATTCTCAAAAATTAGTTATAAGTTATTTTAAAGCAGAAGAAGAGGCTTTAGAGTGGATCAAACCTTTTGTGAAATAACAAAGTTTAAAAAATATTTCAATATTTTTAGGCACAAAACATATTATGAAAGTTTTAAACTTTCATAATATGAGCATTATTTTATAATGCAAAATATATAACTAAATTTTTGAAACTCACTTAATAGTTTGTGTAACAGAAATATTGAATATGTATTTTTTGAAACTCTCTAATTAAATTTTATGTTTTATACAAAAAAAGATAGCTGAGGTGAGTTGCTTTGAGTAAGATGAAAGCTCTTATTAATAATATATTACAATACAAAACCATTCTGATTATAATGCTTATTTCTATTTTTTCAAGTATATTTATAAGTAAATTATCTGGGAAAGTTTATATAGGCATTGTTGCAGCTTTAATAATATTAGCAAGCAACTTCACTATTATCTTTTTTGAATATAAATCTTCAAAAAAACTTTATAATTCTATTGTGGAAATAAATAAAGAAAATATAGAATTAGATACTTCGAAAGATTACAAAAAAAACACTCTGATTCTTGTAAATCATTTGATTAATAAGTGTGACGACGAGGATAAAGGCAAGCCTATTTGTGAAGAGAATATTGATAAATGCTTTGAAGAGCTGATGAGTCTTACTGAGACAAGTTATGATGATATAAATAAAATTTTTGCATCTTTAGATGAAATAGCTCTTCCATTAAATTCACAATCAGAGGATTTACAGAAAAGCACCCAATTACTAGGTCAATTATCTGATAATATGGATACGATAAACAATAATTTTGGATATGTACAGACAGGGACTTTCAAGATTAATGATTTGTGTTCATCGGGTGTTGATTTGGTTAATGGACTTAAGCAAAAATCTCAATCAACCAGTCAGGTATATGGAAACATATCAAAATCTATTAAAAACTTTACACAAGTTACAAGTGGTATAAATAAATTTGTTGAGGTTATAACAGATATAAGCAGGCAAACAAAGCTTCTTGCTCTAAATGCTTCTATTGAAGCTGCTAAAGCAGGTGATTTTGGAAGTGGTTTTAGTGTTGTGGCTAATAACTTTAAAAAATTGTCGGATTTGACAAAGGGTCATGCTGTCAGCATAGGAGAATTAATGACGGCTTATACAGAGCAATACAGAGAAATTGTTACAAATTTGGAGGGACTAAAAAATTCAATAGATGAACAAAATGAGTCAGTGGAAAATACAAATAAATTATTTAAAGATATTTCAGAGGCGATTTTTTCAATTAGCAAGCAAATAGAAGAGGTAAATACTTCTTTAGAAAAAATGAAAAATGATAAGAATCAGGTGTTTAAGTTAATAGAAGAAACCGCTGTGATATCAGAGGAGACAGTTGCATCTTCAGAAGATTTTGCTTCAATAGTAGCATATCATGTTCAAACAATAGCAGATATTATTGAAGGTGTAAAAAAGATAAAGGGCTAAGATCAATATATTTTAATAGCTACTATATAAGGGAGTTTCAAAAAAATACAAATTCACTATTTCAGTTATAACACTCTTTATGGAAGCTTTTAAGCTTCCATGCATAACGAACAATATTTTGAAATGCAAAAAAATGCAAATGGAGTTTTTGAAACTTCAGTTAATAAGCTAATGATTTGCTCTTGCTAATTAAGAGTTTTAAAAATAATAAGGAGGTTTCTTATGAGTGGTTACAAGTTTGAAAAGGCATCATGTAAGCTTTCCTACATTCCAGGAATGAATATAATCAAATCAGAACCAAGTGGTAATTGGGATGATGTTGATTATACCCAAAATAACTTAGCAGATATAAAGAGAATGGCAACTAAATTTATTGGTAAAAAATGGGCTTTTATAGGTGTGTTGACTGATATGGCTCCAATAATGAATGCTAAGGTGTCAAAAGTATTTTCTTCATATCATGAAGAGCTAGAAAAACTAGGATGCTTAGCTATGGTCTTTGTGGAGGGAAAAGGTATGGTATTAAAGGCACAATCCCAAAGACATCATGATGTATCATCAGCACAAAAGTTAGTTGTTAAACATTACCGTACTGTTGATGAAGCTTTAGAATGGATTAAAACACTTGGGCTTTAATTTTTTGATATTAAAAAAGCTACCTAAATATATAGAAAGTTTAATACTTCACAGTTTAAAATCAGATGAAATTTTAAATTACGTTCATTCAAAAAAGTTTGCTTTTTGCAAACTTTTTTGTTGTATTACTTTGAATGAAGTATACATATTAGACATAAAAAATAATTTTGTTATAATTATTTTATACGATGGTTTTAAAAAACTTTGTTTTACATTTTTTGCTTTGAAAGATAATGTCCCTTAGGTTGAAGTTTTTTAGCTTCATCATTAGGCTGGAACTATAAATGTTTACTAAAGAGTTTTTTAAAAAACACCTAAGGTACATTGGGAAAGGAAAGATAGGATGGAAAAGGCACTTAACGCACTTCGAAAATATTTTGGATATTCTTCATTTCGACAAGGTCAGGAGAAAATCATAGAAAGTATTATGAATAATTGTGATACTGTTGGAATAATGCCTACGGGTGGAGGAAAATCACTTTGTTACCAGATACCTGCTCTACTTTTAGAGGGTACTGCTATTGTAATATCTCCTCTTATTTCTCTTATGAAAGATCAGGTGGAAGCATTAAATAGTCTAGGTATACCTTCTGCATTTATTAATAGTTCTCTTGGTTGGAGAGAATTGGAGATGCAATTAAGGCTTGCAAGAAGAGGCGAATTTAAGCTATTATATATTGCGCCGGAGAGATTGGAATCCGAGAGATTTGTAAATATGCTTAACAACATCACTGTGTCTATGGTGGCTATTGATGAGGCCCATTGTGTGTCTCAATGGGGACATGATTTTAGACCTAGTTATATAAAATTGGCTCAATTCATAATGCAATTTTCCACAAGGCCAATTGTTACAGCTTTTACCGCAACTGCAACAGAGAGGGTGAAGCAGGATATTATAAAGCTTTTGGAGCTAAAAACCCCTAAGTTGTTTGTTACTGGATTTAATCGCCGCAATTTGTTTTTTTCAGTTAGAAGGGGAGCAAATAAATTAGATTATGTAGTAAAGTATCTTCAGGCTCATAAAAGCGAAGCTGGAATTATATATGCAGCTACTAGAAAAGAAGTGGATAGATTGTATGAGGTCTTGTCTACAAGAGGTATAAGCATTGGAAAATACCATGCTGGAATGACGGATGAGCAAAGAAATAAAAATCAGGACGATTTTACCTATGATAGGATACGTATAATAGTTGCTACAAATGCTTTTGGAATGGGAATTGATAAGTCCAATGTCAGATTTGTAATACATTTTAACATGCCCAAGAATATGGAGTCATATTATCAGGAAGTAGGACGTGCAGGAAGAGATGGAGACGAAGCTGAAGGTATTCTTTTGTACGGTGCACAAGACACTCATATTCAAAGATTTCTTCTAGATGATAGTCAGCTTCCTCCAGAAAGGAAGCAAAATGAGTATGTAAAGCTTCAAATGATGGTAGATTACTGTCATACTACAAAATGTCTTAGAAAGTATATCTTAGAATACTTTGGCGAAACAGTACCCTATGACAATTGTGAAAAATGTGAAAGTTGTGTAAGTGGTACAAAGCTTACTGATGTTACGCTAGAGGCTCAAAAAATATTTTCTTGTATAAAAAGGATGAACGAACAATATGGAATCAAATTAGTGGCAAGTGTTTTAAAGGGATCAAATTTGAAAAAAATACGACAGTTGCAATTTAATAAGCTTTCAACTTATGGAATTATGAGAGGATTTTCTGTTGAGGCTTTGACGGATATGATGAACCGTTTGGTAGCGGACGGATATCTTTACGTTACAAAAGGACAATATCCTGTTATAAGGCTAAATCAAAAGGCTTACGATGTTTTACAGGGTAATGAAAAGGTGTATTTAAAAGTTGCAGAGATTCATATGCCTGCATCCAACAAAAAACATACAAAAGATGGGTTTAGTAAAAATGAGGTGCCTGAAAATGCTGCTGATACGGATAGTGTTTTTGATTTAGAAAGATCAAAGGGAACACAAAGTGGAGCAGAAAATGAAAAAAGTGAGCAAAAGATTGATCAGATACTTTTTGACAGGCTTAGAAATCTTCGAAAGATGTTAGCTGAAAAGCAGCGGTTACCGCCATATATTATCTTTCATGACATAACGCTTAAAGAAATGTGTGTTCATTTACCCAAAGACAGAGAAGAAATGCTTAATATAAATGGTGTTGGAGAAACAAAGTTTGATATGTATGGTGAGGTGTTTATTGAAGAGATACAAAAATACATAGATGAAAATAATATAGGTGATAAAAATGATGAAAATGATGAAAATGATGAAGAAGAAGTTGTCCGCGATGCAAAAATTGAAGGCATTTTAATTAAAGATGATCAATTGAGTGAGCCAAAGGTATTGGTTGATGGTATTGAGTATTCGTGGAATGAATTTGGACAAAAAATTTCAAAGTGTGATGGCTTTAAGTTTATTGAAATTAAATAAACTTTAATTTAGGTGATTCAAAAAAACTTTGCAATTGCGGTTTCAAAAAATCTAGATTTACATTTTTGAAACTGCCTTATTCTTGTACATAGCTATAACAGGTTTATTAGGTGTTTTTTAAGCAATTTTTTGACTATACAGAGTGAAACTATACCGACAAATGCTGAAAATATGGTATGTAAATGAAATCCTTCTATAATAATTGAAAGCGACAATGCAGCAGCAGGAGGATGTTCAGTATTAGTGATTGTCATTAGGAAAATAGCAGTTCCAATGGCAAGTGCTCCAAACAGTGTTTCAGAAGATTGAATAACAGCAGGCAGATATATTGTAGAGCTTGAAATATATTTAAGAAAGTAGAACAGACTTCCTGTAAAAATACCCACTAAATAACCACCAATTAAGTACCTAGGCCTTGAGGACTGAGTGTTGGGCATAGTAAAGGTGATAAATGAGCTTGCACCTAAAGATGCTATTACAATTTTGTCGGAAATGATGTCTAAAACAAATAGTATCCAAAAAATTGATATTGTTGCTAAAAGGCATTGAAATAAATAACTGCGCTTATTTTTCAAAAATTTATCGTCTATAAATTTCAAACTATCATCTCCGATTCTAAATAAGCTTCCAAAAAACACCTGATTGCTGTATAGGTTATTATTATGAAGCCACAGTCGACAGTGTTTTTTACAACCAACTCTATTCAAAATAATTTATATATAATATATATCGGAGATTCTGTTATTTTTAAAAACAGTTTTAGGGAGTTTCAAAAAACACATATTCATTATTTAGGTACAAATCCCGTTATGGTAGCTTTTAAGCTTACAGGTATAGTGGCATTATTTTGCTATGCAAAAAATGGCAAGCGAATTTTTTGAAACTCCAGTTAATAATTTGTCTTTTTGATTTTGCCTTATAAGGTTATAAAAACTCACACTAGTTCCAATCATTAGAATTTGGTTTTTTAGGTATAACAAAGCAGCAAATGATATATGCAATTACTGAAGTTCCAAAGGACATAAAAGCAAGCAAGACACAAACAATCCTTATAAGAGTGGAGTCTATGCCAAAATATTCCCCCAATCCTCCACATACACCTTCTATTTTTTTATCTTCTCTGGACAGATATAATTTTTTCATTGTCAATACACCTCATATTTTTTTATTTATTATAATATACGTTAGTATATGAAAAGTGTCTGACTAAAATTTAAAATTGCCTTGACTAAAGATAAAATGACAGTTAGGGAGTTTTAAAAAAATACCTATTTATTATTTCTGTTACAAAGCCTATCATGGAAGCTTTTAAGCTTCCAATCATAGGTACATTATTTTGCTATGCAAAAAATGGCATCAAATTTTTTGAAACTCCAGTTGACCAGGTATTTATTTTAAATCCCCTTACATCAATAATACTATAGCTTTCTTAAAAAACAACAAATTAGTATTTTTTTAACTCTCAAAAATATATTTGATTAAAAAATAACAGTATCCTCAATTTTGTTTATAAAATAAAAAAAGATTTTAACATTTAACTAAATTATAACGTTAATAAGCAAAATGAAGAAATTTAAATATTTCTGAGCGCATTATGCTGCAAATAATATTGACAAAATGGCTTCGCTACTATATATTTACATTATAATGTCCCGGACAAAGGAGATATGTGATGTTAGAACTATTACAAACAGCAATAACGGGAGTAAATATTATCCCTACGGTAATCTTAGGAATTATAGTTTTGTATTGGATTACTGTGATTATTGGTGCAATCGATATTGATTTGTTGGATTTTGATTTGGATTTGCCGGAGGGAGAAGTTATTACAAACCCCTTTTATGGAATTTTGGCATTTATAAATGTGGGAGATCTTCCCTTTATGCTTGTATTTAGTATTTTTGGACTTTCTTTTTGGACTATTTCAATGATAATAGGTGTTTTACCAATTGTATCAGAGGGTTTTATAAATGCAGTATTAATTGTACCTAATATAATAGTTAGCTTATTTGTAACAAAAGCTGTTACACATCCTTTAAAAGGTATATTTAAAGGGCTAATGAAGGATACTAGTAGCGACGTAAAGATAGAGGGTAAACTTTGTGTCCTTCTTTCAGATCTTACTTATGGCCGTTTAGGACAAGCTGAGATAGAAAGATTAGGATCATCTATTTTGATAAATGTAAAAGTTGAAGATGAGGATGAAACTCTTTTAAAAGGTGATAAAGCGATAGTAGTAAAAAAGAATGTCGATAAGGGTTATTACATAATAAAAAAATTTGAAGGGGTGAGGTAGTAATTATGACTGATATATTACAAATTGTGGTAGTGTCAATAGTGGTATGTGTAATAATTGTTTTTGGGATACTTGCTATGTTTTCAAGGTTTTACCGCAAGGTGGATCAAGGAAAGGTTATAGTGCGAAATGGTGTAGGTGGCCCGGTGGTTTCTTTTGGTGGCATAATAGTTATACCCATACTTCACCATGTAGAAATTATGGATATTTCCGTAAAAAGGGTTGAGATTGCAAGAGAAGGAAAAGACGGTCTTATATGTAAAGATAATATGAGAGCGGATATCACAGTTGCTTTTTTTGTTCGTGTAAATCAGACTAAAGAAGATGTTTTGAAAGTTGCACAGTCATTAGGCTGTAGCAAGGCTTCAGATCCTAAAATATTAATGGAGTTCTTTGACGCTAAGTTTTCAGAGGCATTAAAGACTGTAGGTAAGAAATTTGATTTTGTGCAGCTTTATACCGAAAGAGAGACGTTTAAAGAGGAAATTTTGCAGATAATAGGTACAGATTTAAATGGATATGTTCTTGACGATGCTGCAATAGATTATCTTGAGCAGACAGATATTGCTTTGCTAAACAGTAGCAACATACTTGATGCTGAAGGTATTAAGAAAATTACAGAGCTTACTGCAAAGCAATTAACACTTGCAAACCAAATTGAGAGAGACAAGCAAAAGACCATAAAGCAGCAGGATATAACGGCGAGAGAAGCAATATTAGAGCTTGAGAAGCAAAATCAAGAGGCTGAAGCTAAGCAGATTAGAGAAATTTCGATTATTAAATCAAGAGAAAAGGCAGAGGCAGATAAGGTCTCAGAGGAAGAGCGTCTCAAGGCTGAATTAGCACGTATTAAGTCAGATGAAGAGATTGCTATTGCAGAGGAAAATAGACAAAGGCAGGTAATTGTTGCACAAAAATCTAAAGAAAGCACAGAAGCTATTGAATCAGAACGTGTTGACAGAAAACGTCTGCTTGAAAAAACAGAAAAAGATAAGTTGGTTAATTTGGCTGAAATAGAAAAGCTTAAAGCCGTTGAAGAGGAAAAGAAAAATATCCAGACTGTTATTCGAGAAAGAGTTGCAGTTGAAAAAGATGTGGTTATTGAAGAAGAAAAGATTAAAGATACTCGTGCAATTGCAGAAGCCGAGCGTATTAAGGCTGTAGCACTTAAAAAGGCAGAGGAAGAAGCTGAGATGAAGTTGATAGTTGAGGTTAGGACAGCGGAAGCCTTGAAACAGGCTGCAGAAAGAACAGCAGAGCAGAGGATTATTGAAGCTGACGCAAAACTGAAATCTTCTGAAAAAGAGTCGGAGGCAATCAAGACTATTGTTGACGCAGAAGTTCTACAGGAAGCTACTAAGGGACTTGCAGAAGCTCGAGTTATTGAGGCTAAGGCAACGGCTATAGAGAAGGAAGGTACTTCGAAAGCTAGAGTAATGGAAACAACAGCAGTTGCAGAAGCAAAGGGAATAGAAATGAAGGCTTTAGCGGAGGCTAAAGGTATTGCTGAGAAGGCAAACAGCATGAAGATTCTTGATGAAGCAGGAAGAACTCATGAAGAATTCAAACTTCGTTTGGACAAAGAAAAAGAAATCGAACTTGCAAATATCAATATACAAAAGGAAGTTGCCGAGGCACAGGCTTCTGTTATCAGAGAAGCGCTTAAATCTGCAAAAATTGATATCGTCGGTGGAGAGACTATGTTCTTTGATAAGATTATTGGTTCTATCTCTCAAGGTAAATCCTTTGACCGTATGATAGGTAGCAGTGATGTTTTGAAGGATATAAAAGATACATTTATAGTAGGTGATCCCGAATATTTCAGATCACAAGTGCAGAGCCTTACTTCAAGGTTTAACATTACATCGGAGGATTTAAAGAACTTGACCATATCCGGTGCTATAAATAAAATGATGCGTCAGGCTGATTCAAAGGATATTCCAATCCTTTCTAAGCTTTTGGAGACCGCACAAAAGGCTGGTCTTGCTGGTGAATCTGCTTCGATAATAGAAAAGAATTAATAGGAAATACCAAGGGGCTTAAATGCCCCTTAAGCACGATTAATGGAGTTTTAAAAATACGAATTAATACCATTTAGTTATTTGAACTTTGCTAACGAGTTTTTAAAAAATACATATTCAATATTTAAAGCCCAAAGCCCATTATGGAAGGATTAACCTTCTCGGCATAGGTACATTATTTTGTTTATCAAAAATGCTATCAAATTTTTTGAAACTCCAGTTGAGTAGCTATTTTTTTAAGTTTGCCTAAAATATAATTTCCAACTTAAGGGATAACGAAAAATCTTAGCCCTTAGTACGTTGTATAAAATGAGGTGTTAGTAACTGTGGATGAAGTAAAAAAAGTCGATCCGACTGAAAACAGCGTTCAAAAATCTGAAGGTTTGGAAACTGGTACATATGAAGTAATAAAAAAGAGATTACTCAAACATGGTAATGACCTCAACGAGCGTCTTGAAAAGCTAAATGATGCCAGAAAGAAAGTTTTTGGTTCAATTGATACTGCAATTGCTGGAAGTGAAAGACTTATAACCGAGAACAACTGTGTGCCACGGGATATGGTTCCTGTAGGGACTTCCTTTATTTTTGGCTATAATGTCTACATGGGTCTAAAAGCGAAGGTTGAGCTTGAAGATGTTTTTTCTATGTACGAATATAAAGAGCATACTTTTCAAAAAATAGCATTGGATGCTTTAAAAGATAAGCAGTTCATGAGAGATTTTGAAGAATTATACACTTATTATAAGAATACTTTCTTTGCTAAGTTTTCATTAGTTGAACCACACTTGTATATGGTATTTCAAACGGGTAAGAGTGCGCAGGATATAAAGGCTTTTAAATGGCTGATTGAAGACGATAGAATAACATATATTGACAATAGAAGCGACCATGAAGTTAGATTCCAAAATGATAGCGAATTTGATTGGACAAGAGTGAGAAGAGAAGATCACAGGAGCGGTTTGTTTCCACATGTGTCAATACAAGATAGAGTTTTTGTTGAGACATTGCATGGCGACCTGACTATTAAAGTTGAAGACAATACTGACACTGGAAAGGGAATTTATTCTGAGCCTGTAGAAGATAAAGATCAGACGCTTGATGATGCTGAAATCTATTATACCATTTTGGGTAATTTAGTTCTGATAAAAATCCGTCCATACAAGGAAAATGAATTCAGGTATTTTATCTTTAATGATAAGCTTAAAAACGTAGTACGTATTGATGATATAAAGTCTGCTTGTATGTTGCTTCCCGACGATCATGGTTTGATATTTCCAAAGGGTTTCTATCTTAAAAGTGGGGAGTATAAATTATTTGACGTTCCAGTGGAAAATTGTATATTTGAGCAAAAGGATGAAGCACCTAACGGTGAAGATTATCAGTATTTCTTTTATAACATCGACAGTGGAACGTATATTGTGTATTCCTATAATTTGATTGAGCAGTCAGTTCAAACGCCTATAGTGTGCAATGGGTTTTCTCATTTTGACAATGGTGAAATGATAGTTTTTAAAGCAGCAGATGAGCCGAGGAAAAATCACATGGTTCAAATTTGGCAGACCCCTTATGTAGGTAAAAACTATGTAATGGAGACAAAGGATGATTCAATACTTTATAAAATTGGTAACAAGGATATAGTTCGATGCATGGCAGATTGCAGAGTTTTATACAATCTCATTCAAAAAGGTGAGAGCTATGCCGATATTTATGTAGATATGGTTAAGGAATCAACCCATATTGTGGATTCTTACTTTTGGATTTCAAAAGAAGAGGCTTTTGGCATAAAGGATGTGCTTGTAAATATAACAGAAGCTTCTTCGTCGGCAGTTGCCGAATTTGAAAAAGTGACAAAGATAAAAAATGCCACTATTTCACAGATTAACGATGTAGATGAAAAGACTCAAAAACTTTTAAAAGAGATAGAGTACGGCAATTTTGATAGTATTTCTGATTATGTATCGGTATTGGCAAATGTGAGAAATATACGTGGTGAAATTGTTTCACTAAAGGATTTACGCTATACCAATTTAGCTCTTGTTGAATCTCTTGAAGAAAAAGTAAAAGAAAAAAATGAACTTTTTTCTAAAAAGTGTATTGACTTTTTGTTGGACCCGGAAGGATTAAAGCCATACTTAGATTGTGTATCGGAGCATCATAATAAAATTTCTAAAGTAGATAAGACATCGATAGGAAAAGAGCTTTCCGAGGATATGGACAAAACCTCTTCTGATCTTGAAATGCTTATTGATATAGTGAGTAATTTTAAGATTGAGGATCCTACTAAGACAACAGAGATTATTGAAAAAATTTCTTCTATATTTTCTCAATTAAATCAAGCGAAAGCAAAGCTTAAAACACGAATGAGTGAGTTGGCAAGTGTTGAGGGCAAAGCACAGTTCAATTCTCAGATGAAGCTTCTAGATCAAGCGGTGGTAAACTATTTGGATATAGCTGACACAACAGAAAAATGTGAAGAATATCTAAGTAAGGTAATGGTTCAGATTGAGGAACTTGAAGGCAAATTTGCAGATTTTGATGACTATGTTGTAAAGCTTTCTGAAAAGCGTGAAGAGTTGTATAATGCCTTTGAAGCTAGAAAACAGGTGCTGTTAGATAATAGGAGCAAAAGGGTTGCTGCTCTAATAAAGGCCTCCGATAGAATATTAAGTGGCATAATAAATAGGCTTAAAGGTTTTGAAACAATCAATGAAATAAATGGTTATTTTGCATCAGATATTATGATTGAGAAGGTGAGAGATACTGTTGATCAGCTTGAGGCTCTTGGAGATACCGTTAAGGCAGATGAAATTGAGGGCAGACTTAAGCTTATTAAGGAAGATGCGGTTCGTCAGCTTAAAGACAGGAAGGATCTTTTTGTTGATGGGAAAAATGTAATAAAGTTTGGAGACAAGTGCTTTTCTGTAAACAAACAAAAACTTGATCTTTCAGTTGTTAATAGGGATGGGAAATTGTATTTTCACATTTCTGGAACAGATTTTTGGGACGAGGTTTCGGATGTAAGGGTAGAGAAACTTAGTCATGTATGGAATCAGAGTTTGGTGTCAGAAAATAATGATGTATATAGATCTGAGTATCTCGCTTACAATATATTTACAGATGCCTTAAATAAGGAAATTGTGTCTATCGATGAATTGGCTTCCTATTCTGATGAGAAGCTCCTTAAGTTTATACAAAAGTATATGGAGCCAAGATATAAGGAGGCATATTCAAAAGGTATACATGATGTTGACTGCAGAAATATTTTACGAGAATTGATAAATTTACATAAAAACATAGATCTTCTAATTTTTAATGCTAAAGCAAGAGCGATGGCACAGATTTTTTGGCTACGTTTTGGAGTAGATGCTGAGAATGGGTTGAGTACACGGCTTAAAGAAATGGCCAAAGTGTCAAATTACTTTAACACCGAACCGGATTTAAGTGCATATATTCCAGCTGTAAAAAGTTCTATGGAAGAATCTTTTTCAGATGTTTCTTTTATAGAAAAAGAGCTTATATCAGAGGCCGCGCTTTATTTGTGTAGGGAATTGATGAGGGGAGACTCATTTATTATAAGTCTTGAAGCTGAGAAACTTTATACAGCTTTTGTATCACATATTAAAGAGAAAAAGGCTCTAGATTATTTCAATGAGTCAATAAAAAATGTTGAAAAGGACTTAGAAGGTGTATTTTACATTGTGCGTGAGTGGTTAAATGCTTTTATAAACGAGTCGGATAGAAATGAAGAATACGAAATTATTTATGAAGTTATAGTCATGCTTATATTAAAGAGTTATAGTAGTAAAAAAGTAGTTGGAATTCCTATGCAAGCGAAAGTTTCAGATCTTGTAGGAGAGCATTCTAACATTAAAGACGGAAAAATTGAATTTACATATACGAAATTTTTGCAAAAACTGAGACAATACGAAACAACTTCTGCAAAGGCTTTTGAAGAGTTTCAAAAGCTTAAACAGGAGCTTACTCAAAAGAAAAGAAAGAAATTAAAGCTTGACGAATTTAAGTCGGATGTGCTTTCCTCTTTTGTAAGAAGCAAGCTTATTGATAAGGTTTATCTACCTCTAATAGGGGATAATTTTGCAAAGCAGATAGGTGTAGTGGGCGAAGATAAGAGAACAGACCTAATGGGGATGCTTTTACTTATATCACCACCAGGGTATGGAAAGACTACTCTTATGGAGTATGTTGCAAGCCGTTTGGGTATTACAATGGTTAAAATAAATGGACCATCTATTGGCAATGAAGTTACATCTCTTGATCCGGCTTTGGTAAAGAGTAGTGGCGCAAAGGAAGAACTAGAAAAACTCAACCTAGCCTTTAAGATGGGTAATAATGTAATGATTTATGTTGATGATATACAACACTGCAGTCCTGAATTTTTGCAGAAATTTATATCTCTTTGTGACGGACAGCGCAGAATTGAAGGAGTATACAATGGCGTTGGACAGACGTATGATCTTAGAGGCAAGAAGGTTGCCGTCGTTATGGCGGGAAATCCATACACTGAAAGTGGGACAAAATTTCAGATACCTGATATGCTATCTAATAGAGCGGATGTCTATAACTTAGGAGATATGCTAAGAGAAAATGAGGATGCATTTATGTTAAGTTATATTGAGAACAGTCTTACTTCAAACCCAGTTTTAAATAAGCTTGTTACTAAAAGTCAAAAGGATATTTACACTCTCATAGAAATTGCCCAAAAGGGCGAAAGAGAAGGGTTGGACTTTGAAGGAAATTATACTGCGGAAGAGATAAATGAGTTTGTTCAGGTTATTAAAAAGCTTATAAAAGTGCGAGATATAGTACTGAAAGTAAATATGGAGTACATACATTCTGCAGCTCAAGCTGAGGAATATAGAAATGAACCGTCGTTCAAACTACAAGGTTCCTATAGAAATATGAACAAGATTGCTGAAAAGGTTCTGCCTGTTATGAATGACGAGGAACTAAATACGCTTATTTTAGGAGCTTATGAAAATGATGCTCAGACTCTTACAACAGGGTCGGAGGCAAATATGTTAAAGTGGAAAGAGATAGTAGGATGCCTTGAGGATGAAGAATTAATGCGGTGGCAGGAAATTAAGAGTATATTTAAAAAGAATAAACTTGTTAAGGGTGACGATAAGATAGGACAAGCTGTGCTGATGCTTAGTGATTTTAGCGAAAGGCTTGGCGAAATAAGTGAAATATTAGCAAAAGGTATGGAGAAATCAAATAGCGAAGCCAAATCTCTTAACGATTTGGCAGATGCCCTAACTCAGCTAAAAGAAGTGCATGGGATTGGTGTTACCAAGTTTTTAGAACGCCTAGACCGTGGGAGGGCGAAGAACTAAGCTGTCTAAAAATAGAATTAAGTAATTCGAAATGTTTTTCGAGAAAAATACAGCAAGAGAGGTGTCTTATTTAGGCAAAACCAAATAAATGACTGATTATCTGGAGTTTCAAAAAAATCGGTTGACATTTTTTCGTAGCAAAATAATGTACCTAGTATGGAAGCTTAGAATCTTCCATAATGGGTTTTGGACCAGAAATATTGAATATCTATTTTTTTGAAACTCCCTTAAAAGAATTTTTTTAAAAAACGCCTTAAATCAACTTATAAAAATAAATATTAATAAAAGCAAAATCAAGTATGATTAAAACCGGATTTGTTTTAGATGATGAATATGCCACATTTTGTACATGGTTAATAAAAATTTCGGGGGCGCTGGGTTCTCACGTTTTGCTCTCGTTTACTTTGTTTTCAAAATAGATATAGAAGTCCACAAATCTAAATGATTGCTAAAATTCAACTTAAACTGCTTTTAAAAAGATATGAGAAGCTAATATTCTTTAAAATGTACCCCAAAATATTTATTTTTACGAATTAATTATTATGAAGGGAGAATGATACAGTTGAAGGCACGTAATATTTTGGAATTCAGTAAAAACAGGCCTGATAGTGAATCATCTAATGACAGATTTATATCTACACTCAAAAGCATAAAAGAGGGGAACATACATTTTAGAGAAGAATTTTTAAAAAGATATACTCCTTTCATGTTAAAAACTGCATCCAAATTCTTAGGAAAGTATATAGATGTAAGAAACAGTGATGAATATAGCATTGTGTTGACCGCATTCAATGAGGCGATAGACAGATATGACATGAGTAAAAACTATAATTTTCTTTTGTTTAGTGAACAGGTCATAAAGAGACGTTTAATTGATTATATAAGAAAAAATAAAAGAAATAAGGAATATCCTTTTTCATACTTCGAAAATGAAAGTGAAATTTTTGGAGAGTATTTAGTACCATCGCAAGATAGAAGCTTTGAAGCGGTCGAGTTAAGGGAAGAGATTATAGAATACAAGGAAACTTTAAAAGAGTTTGGGATTACCTTTGAGGATTTGATTTTGAATTCTCCCAAACACAAGGATTCAAGGGAACTATGCTTTAAAATAGGTAAAATTCTTGCAGAAGATGAGGAGTTGTTTCATTTACTGCATAGGAGTAAAAACATTCCTAGAAATGACCTAAAGAAAAGAGCGGGTGTTCATGGAAGAACAATAGGAAGGCATAGAAAGTATATTATTGCAGTGTGTTTAATATTGCGAAGCAACCTTGAAATTTCAAAAAACTACTTGAGCTTGTCCTTGCCGTGTAAGTAAAAAATAATTTTAGTGGTGTAGAAAAGTAAAGAGGAGGGGCGTAAAATTTGAATAACTATGGAGTTGTATATGATTTAAGAAGTGATAAGGCTGTTGTTCTAACTCAGAATGGCAATTTTGCAATGATACAAAGACGTGAAGATATGTTTTTAGGTCAACAGATAGCTTATGAAGCTAAAGATATCTATCATCTAAAAAATAATTATATTAAATATGCCTCTATATGTGCAGGGGTGGCTGCGGTATGTGTTTTGGTATTTATATTTTTAAGAACAATACCGGGAAGTGCTGATGTGTACGGGTTTGTATCTGTTGATATAAATCCGAGTGTGGAGTTTTGCATTAATGATGACTATAAAGTATTAGAGGTAGACGCTTTAAACTCTGATGCTACTAAACTGCTTAAAAATATTAAGGTGGTAAATAGGCCAATTGAGGTTGTAATAGTAGAAATTGTTAGAGAATCGAAAAAGTATGGGTATATTACGTCGGAGGAAAAAGCTGATGTCTTAATTTCTGCGTCATTAAAAGGAGAGAATAATGAAACTGATTCTAGTGATGGGGTGGTGGGCTCTTCAAAAATAGATAGATTGCTTGAAGAAATAAAAAGAGGAATAGAAGGTTATGATAGCAATATTGCAGGTGAGACAGTAAGGTTAACCTTCAAGGAAAGAGACATTGCTCACAAGGAAAATATTTCAATGGGGAAATATTATATGTTTCTTAGATTAAAGGAACAGGGAAAAGATATATCAATAGACGAGATAAATACGATGAAGTTGTCGGACTTAATGTATGCTGTTGATTTTAAAAACAATAATTCGCCATTACAGGCTATTGGAGACACAAAGAGTACTACTATCGCTACATCAATACCTGAAGAAATTTCAAAGGCCAGTCAGATGCCAGAGAACTCTGCTGAACCAACGCCTGTAATAACGCCTAAAGAATCTATTTTGCGAGATGAGAACACAAAACCATCGGACTCCTTGCCTAAGTTTACAGCAGAGGCTACTTCTAAACCTAGTATAGATGCATTGACTGCATCATCTAAACCTTCAAATACACCTTCTGGTCAAAGAATAATTGAACGTGACAAAAGGCTTAAACTCAAACATTATAATGAGAAACAGAGTCTTTTGAGTAAAGCTGCGAGATGGGATTTTGTGTTAGAGAATATGGGAAATGAAAGTATTGATATGAAGGATGTGAAGGTAAGATATTATTTCAAAGAAGATGAAGGTAAAAATGTAAATAGTTCAGTCTATTTCTATAGTTTAGGAGAAGAAAAGAAGGATGTGAAATGTAAGATTTGTAATATTGCAAAATCGGATGTGGCAAATAGATATCTTGAATTGACTTTTGAAAATGGAAGTGTTTCTAAGGGAGAGTCTGCTTGGGTTTTTGGCGCGATTTTTAGAGATGACTGGACTAAATTTAATCAGGAGGATGATTATTCTTTTAGTGACAAATCATCGACATTTTCTGAATGGGATAAGATGACAGTATATATTTCTGATGAACTTGTTTGGGGAATTGAACCATTTTGATAAGGGGGTTTAAAAAAACTTCGAAGTGGGAAATAGGAACGCTAAATTTTTAGTATAACATACCATAAAAAGGTTAATTAAACCTCTCGAAAAAAGGTGCATATTTTAATCGTTATACATATTATGGAAATAACATCTGCGTAGAGGCTTAGAGAATGTTAACGAAGCGAAGGATTAGTCGAATCACTTTT
>ENA-ORCX01000188-ORCX01000188.1-marine-metagenome-genome-assembly--contig:-NODE-188-length-46829-cov-13.972664_pt1 | contig 46829 bp, 61 predicted proteins | sample MGYA00248630_ERZ508518 | MGnify/ENA primary metagenome ERZ508518 (study PRJEB26188, sample SAMN06268768) | marine metagenome | isolation source: Bioluminescent Bay, La Paraguera, Puerto Rico | place...
CTGTCAGGCGGCGTAGTGAGTACCAGGCTCCACCTTAATTCTGCCGCCAAACTGTCCGAACAACCGGAACCACTTCTTATCATGATGGTTTCTCATGTATAGTGACATCCCTTTCTCATGGTTCATGCATTTAAAATTTTACACCAGTCACAACCGTCAATTTTGGAGGATGCCGTGAAAAGATTTTATGTATTTTCCCTCGTTGCTGTGGTTCTTCTCGGATTTACCGCGATCGCGTCGGCAAAAGACATCGGCGTGGCTTGGGTCGGCAAATCCGGCATGGCCAACCGCGTCAACGCGGGCTTGGAAAAAGGTCTGGCCGACAAGGGCATCAATATCGAATTCAGCAAGGAAATGGGTTCCACGGACGAACTCGGCCCGCTGTTCGCAAAATGGTCCAGCGAAAAGGACGGCATAGTCCTGCTGCGCTCCAACGGCGCCAAGTGGCTGGGCAAGAACCCACCTTCCATTCCGACCTTCATCGGTGGTTGCAACAACCCGGTCGTCCTGGGGACCGTGAAAAACATGGATGCCCCTGGCGGCAACATTACCGGCGTCACCTACTTCATCGACCCGGACTACATGTTGCCCATATTCCAGGCCCTGCTGCCCGACATGAATTCCATAGCTCTCATCGTTGACGCCAACAATCCCTCGGCCGGCGTGGACATGCAAAGCACCAAGGCTGCCTGCGGCAAAAACGGAATTACCTACAATGAAGTCAAGGTCACTTCCAAGGACGAAGCGGCACAGAAAATAGGTGAACTCAGCGGCAAAGTATCAGCCATCATACTAGGCACTCAGGCTCTTCTCATGGATGCCACCGCCGAATTGGTGGCCGCCGCCGGGAATACCCCGGTTCTCGCCTACAACAAGAAGTCGGTCAGTGAAGGCGCGCTGGCCGGTTTCGCCGCCGACGACAACAAGCTGGGCATGATGCTGGCCGACATCGTCGTGGACGTTGTGATCAACGGCAAGCCCATCGGTTCCATTCCCGTGGCCGTTGACCCGGAGCCGGGGCTGTATCTGAACGAAGGCGCAGCTGAAAAATTCGGAATCACCATTCCCGAAGAGTTGATGGAGAGCATCAAACTCGTCAAGTAAGTCTGCGGGAACAGACACAACATCACTCTTGGGCCGGAGTCCCGTCCTCCGGCCCACAAGGGGAGGCTGTCGTGCGCTCATTAAAATTCAAGTTTCTGACCCCTGTGCTGCTTCTGATCATTGTCGGCATGTCGGTAGTCACCGTCATAACCTACTACAATTCATCAAGCGCTCTGAATGATTCCGCCCAGCGGAACAACGAGACCGAGTTGCGCTCAATAATCGACATCATCGAATTGTGGGTTGGAAATCTCGAAATGCAGTTATCCGGCATGGCCCAACAAAAAATCATGGTCCAAGCCACCCAGACTGGTTTCGTGGCCAAAAGCGCACGAAAGGCCGTAGGAAAGACACTTGTCGCCACAACCAAGGTCCAAACCATTCTGCAGGGACTTAAGCTGCTTGGAAACGACGGCGTTGTGATCGCCTCGTCCAACCCGGACGAAGAGGGAGCAAGCCTCGCTGACACCCCATATTTCAAAACGGCCATAAGCGGAAACAGAATCATCACCGAGGCCATGATCGACAAAGAGACAAACACTCCCGTCATGAACATCGCCCTGCCGATCCAAACTAAAAACGGAGTGGAGGGAGTCCTGGTCTGCGTCGTTGACATCTCCGCCTTTGCAAAGGAGTACATCACCGGCGTCACCATCGGTCAGGCCGGCTACGTTTTCATAACGGACCGGCAGGGATTGCTCCTCGCCCATCCGGTGCAAAACCATGTGGGCAGACTCAATCTGGCGGCCAGCTTTGACTGGGGCAAAAAATTCGTTTCCTCGGAAAGCGGCACTCTGTTCATCAATCTCGACCACGTGGAAGCCATGTGTTCCTTCAGCGTATCCGACAAAACAGGATGGATCATCGGCGCGCTCATCCCGGAAGAAGAGGTGTTCGCCAAGGCAAACGCCATCGGCTTGAACATCGTCCTCATCGCCATCGGCATGGTCATCACTTTGGCGGTAGGTATTGTCCTGACCCTGAACATCAACGTGGTCAGGCCGGTAGGCACTTTGGTCAGCGCAGCCCAACAAATCGCGGGAGGAGACTTGGACGCCGACCTCGCGACGCAACAGCATGACGAAATAGGCGTTCTCAGCAACGCCTTGAACGACATGGTCGTCCGGCTGCGTAGCGTGGTCGACGATGTAAAACAGGCTTCCGTCAATGTCTCCCTGGGATCACAGGAACTCACATCCTCTTCCGCGACCCTGGCTCAGGGCTCCACCCAGCAGGCGGCGGGGGTGGAGGAAATATCCTCCTCCATGGAGCAGATGGCGTCCAACATCCGCTCGAATGCGGGAAACGCGGGTGAAACGGAAAAGATCGCCCGCTCCGTCTCCGCTGACGCGGAGGAAGGCGGCCAAGCCGTTGCCCACACCGTGGACGCCATGAAACAGATCGCCGAAAAGATATCCATCATCGAGGAAATCGCACGACAGACCAATCTTCTGGCCCTCAATGCGGCCATCGAGGCCGCTCGAGCGGGCGAACACGGCAAGGGATTTGCCGTTGTCGCGGCCGAGGTGCGTAAGCTGGCCGAACGAAGCGGCTCTGCGGCCAGCGAGATCAGCGAGCTATCCTCAAGTTCCGTAGAAGTCGCTGAGAGGGCAGGCGAAATGCTGGGCAAGATGGTTCCGGACATCCAGAAGACCGCAGACCTCATCCAGGAAATAGCCGTGGCGAGCCAGGAGCAGGACACCAGCGCGACCCAGGTGTCCAAGGCCATCCAGGAACTGGGGAGTGTTATCCAGCAAAACGCGTCTATAGCCGAGCAGACCGCGTCCAACGCGAGCCAGATGAACGACCAGGCCAAACACCTGCAGCAAACCATGTCCTATTTCCGCATTACCAACGACAACACCGAAAAAGCGACCGTCCCTCAGGCCGTCCGACATCGCGCCCCACGGCTGCCGGCCGCTGACGAATCTTATCCAACTGCACAGGATGGCGGCACGGAGCTGGACTCCGGTAATGAAGACGAAAACTCATTCGAACGTTTCTGACGCGATCTCGCCTCACAGACAAGCCGGACTGGAGACTTTCCAGCCCGGCTACGAATGGGAATTGGCGCTTTCGCCGTTTCCAGGCGACGGGCGCGCCCTTGGTGGGGGACTTCGGCAGTAGCCGGAGATGGGAGGGTACTGATTTTCTAACCATCTGAAGATATAAACCGCTTCAAAAAAAGTTCAGTTGATACTAGCATAGTAAAGAGGTCCGGTCTTCTCTGCGGCTCTGGACGGTTGCTCCAGACGCATGCCCGGCCGCCGGGGGACATTGCGTTGCATTTCATGGAGACCGGCATTTTACGGGCTACAACCCCTGATGTGTTCTTTCGGCATTAGGAATTGCACGACTGACTCCGGTCTGATCCTGCACAACAGCTTTTTCCCAAGGGGTCTTATGACGACAAAGCGCACCCCCGCCATTTGGTGCTTCGTGTTCTGCTGGAGCCTCCTGGCCTTGCAGATCGGTACTGCGCCGAGCCCGGCCCTGGCGGCGGACCCGCCGTTGAAGAGGGTTCTGTACATATCGTCATACCACTTGGGAATGCCTTGGGCGAATCGCATATGGGCAGGCATCAAGGATGGCTTCGCCGACAGGAAAGATATTGAGCTCTTCATCGAATTCATGGACACGAAACGCCTGCCGCCGGATAGAGCTTTCAAGTCCACCTACATGGCGATGGAGATCAAGTACGAGGAACTGCCCGTTGATCTGATCATCACTTCCGACGACAACGCACTGCAATTCATCAAGACATATGGCCAAACGCTTTTCCCCAACATCCCCGTGGTCTTTTGCGGCGCCAATGAAATCAAGCTCGATGACATCGCGGATTTTCCCAATGTCGTGGGAGTTCGAGAGACCAGAGACATTGAGAAAGGTCTCAGCGTGGCGTTGCAGCTGCATCCCGATACGGATCAAATCTTCGTCATCATCGACAAAACAGTCTCAGGACAAAAAATGCGCGAGGCGCTGAAAGAGATCACCCCGAAATTTCCCGAGGTCACGTTTACGTATCCGGACGATCTCAACCTGTCCCAACTGCTGGAAACAGCGAGCCGCCTGCGCAAAGGTTCCTTGATTCTTTATCTCTTCTATGCCCGCGATGCCGACGGAATCTATTTTGACAGCGAATATATCGTTCGGAATCTGATACAGGTCGTGCGTGTGCCCATCTACACCAATTCGGACACCCATTTGGGAAAAGGGTTTGTCGGGGGTATGATAACGAGCTCGTACTACCAGGGATTGGAGGCGAGCAAGCTGGCGAGTCGCATTCTGGACGGCGAAAGCGTGGCCTCACTTCCCCGGATACAGGAGAGCCCCAACAAATTGATTTTCGACTACCCCGCCCTGGTCAAGGCCGGAGTCTCTCCCGAGCAGCTCCCCAAGGAAAGTATTGTTCTCAACCGACCGGTTTCCTTTTACGATAAATACAAAATCCTGATCTGGGGGGTATTGGCCACTCTCGCGGCGTTGAGCATTCTGGTGATATTGATGGGAATAAATATCATACAGCGAAAAAGCGCGCAGCGTAAGCTTGCGGCCGCTCTGAGCGAATTGCAGTTGATCTTCGACAACACGCAGGCCGGCATCGTGCTTTTGACCGCGGAGAGAAAAATCCTTCGCTCCAACCAACGCATGGCGGATATATTCGGATACGACAGCCCGGAAGACATGGTCGGTTTGAGCAGCCGGGCTTTTCATATCTCCGATGAAAGCTTCGAGCATTTTGCCGCGGAACATTTGGGCCGCTTGAAAAATGGTGAAAAAGTCAAAACCGAATACAGACTCAAGCGCCGGGACGACGTTAAGATCTGGACGTTTATCGCCGGAACGACCATGCCCCGCCCCGCCCTCCCGGGCTCGAACCAGGGAGCATTGTTCATTGTTGACGATATAACGGATCGCAAGGAAGCGGAAATGGCTCTGGAGAAATTGAACCTTGAGCTGGAGGAGAAGGTTCAGGAGCGAACACAGGAGTTGGCCAGCCAGACCTTGACGCTACAGGCCGCGAACGCTCGCCTGAAAACGCTGGACAAAGAAAAATCGGCGATGATTTCAAGCGTCTCTCACGAAATGCGCACGCCGCTCACCTCTATCCGCGGATTTGTTAAGCTTATCGACAAATCGTTCAAGAAAAATTTCCAACCGATTGCCGGCTACTTGAAACTCAATGAGAAGGCGGAAACGATCATCGGCAACCTGGCGATCATCGACCATGAAAGTGATCGTCTGACACGTCTGATCAGTGATTTTCTGGACTTGGCCAAAATTGAATCCGGACAACTGGTCTGGCGGGATACGGACTTGGATTTGGACAAACTCATCAGCCAGGCCCTGGAGTCCGTAAGAGGCCAATTCGCCGCGCTTCCGGAACTGTCCCTGGAGGTGGATATCGAGAATGATCTTCCCCCGATCCACGCTGACGGCGACCGCATTACGCAAGTCCTGCTCAACCTGCTGAGCAATGCCGTCAAACATACGGTGCGTGGGCGAGTCACCGTCTCGGCGCGCCGGCGGGAGAAAGGGCGCCTGCTTGTCACCGTCAGCGATACCGGTTGCGGCATTTCCGAGGAACACCTCCCCCAGATATTCGACAAATTCTATCAAGTGAAAAACGGGGACACGCTATCGCAACAAGGCAAGGGCACGGGGCTTGGCCTGGCAATCTGCCGAGAGATCATAGCCCATTACGACGGCAGCATCTGGGCAGAAAGCCAATTCGGGGTCGGCTCGACATTTTTCTTTACGCTTCCGTTCTCCGCTCCCTCCTGAAAAGCCCTGATCGCCCGGCATCCGAGGCCCTCTCGGCCACCCTGCTCATGAAAGGGGACGCTTGAGCCATACGCAAAGCCGATTCCAGGCTTCCGATGTTTCGAATGGACATCGACCAGGCCGGACTATAATTGACCTGAAACTTGATGCGCCTCGTTGTTTTGAACCGTTCAATGCATTTCCATAAAAAAGGGGAACAAAATGGAAACACCGGAACACAAGGACATTGCCGCTATTTTGCACGGCTTGAGCGACAGTCACACAATCCTTTCGGCCTTTGTGACAAGCATCCCCGAAAAAGAGCGCCACAGCAAACGGGGTGATACATGTTGGTCCATTGCCGAGCATGTGGCCCACTTGGCCGAAGTGCAACCAATGGGGCTGCAGCGTATCAATCGGATTTTGGAAGAGGACTCCCCGAAATTCATTCCATATTTCCCCGCCCGGGATGAAAAAAAGGATGTTGCTCCGCTCCCGTCAGTCGAACAGGCCTTGTCCGAGTTCAAAATTGGGCGCGACGCCATTGTCGAACGGCTCTCCGCCGCAACGCCCGATGACTGGAAGCGCACGGCCGTCCATCCGGAATACCATCAGTACGGCCTCCACATCTTCGCACGGCACATTCTTATGCATGACCACTGGCACATGTACCGGATGGAAGAACTCTGGCTCACACGGGACGAATACTTCACCAACCTGGAAGGCTGACAAAAAAGAATCATTTCCCGACAGGAGGCGTGGGAGAAACAACATCCATCGCGAATGCCATTCAAAATGGTTTGATTTGTATTATTTGAAATCTTTGATGAAAGTTTAAACCGTTGAGAGCCTCCGATCGGAGGCTCTCATTGAATTCACATTTCCCTTGCTCTTCGGATCAAGAACAAAGTTCTTTCTTGAAATAATCAACGCATATCCTTTGGGCATCGTGATTAATTTCCACATCCTCGTTCTCTCGCAGCAAAAGATACAGCTCGATACACTTTTGGATTGCTGAAATTAAGGATTCCCTGTCAGGAATTGCTACGGTAGCCAACAGTTCTTTAGAGAAATCAGGCAAGCATTTTTCGATTTTCCTCACACCCGCCGGAGTATGCCCGCCCTGCTTCAACGCCAAGGGCCCAAGAACGGTGAGCCTGAGAAAAGATATGAAATCAAGGGACTCGAAGTATTCACCACGGGCAACCTTTGTTGCCGCATAATGAATCCAGATCCAGAATCTATCCTCTATCCATTGAGGATCAGGTTGAGGATAAGCATGAGTTGAATGGCGATATATATCGGATAGAAGCGTTTCCCTTTCCCACAACACCTTGGTGTCATCCACTCTGACGGCTGCGTCCGGCAATGCGACGAATTTAAAATCAACATGGATGGTGTCCGGACCATACATTGCTATGACTAATCGAGGCTCCCCCACGTGTTCCCCGGTAAAAGCCGCAACTTTGCCTTCAATCCTATCGAGGATCTCAAAACGTTCCGTCATGATGCTCTCAAATGCATCGGGATCAACTGCGACAACAAGATCCAAATCGCTGTACTTATCCATGGAATCTGAAGCATATGAACCGCTTGCACCTATCCCCAAAATACGGGAGTCCTTTGAAAACTCATCGATGATCTGAATGAGAAGCTGCTTGTGCGTGTTCGGAAGACTCTCCGGGAAATTCATATTTTACCTACCTGTTAGAAGTGAGAACCGCCAAGGCGGCTAGTGCGGTAAAATGAGCGCAGCAGAGTAGAATGCTGTAAATTCGGTGCAATCGCAATATCAAAATTATTGGGAAGGAAAGAATCAGACAAGGACATTTGAGCTGCCCACAGAAATGGGGCACCTCCTCCCCAATGAGCGCAACAAGAAGGAGTGAATCATTGAATACGGCCATTCCACGGAAAAAGGCCTACAAGTCAACACTTGTAAGCCTTGGTCAAAGAAGTGAACATGGGCCTCACCGGGATTGCCACCGGTGAGATAGGAGACAAGGCACAGGAACCGGCTGTCGATCCCAAGAGGGCTATCAGAAAGAAGACGATCACCTGTGTCGAATGCGGCCAGACCTTCAAGACTATCACCAAGCGCCACCTCGAAAGTCACGGCCTGACACCTGCCGAGTACAAGGAAAAATGGGGATACCCCAAAGGCCAGCCGCTCTCCTGCCGAGAGACAGCCAAAGCCCGTTCCGAGCGCATGAAGAACATGGAGCTTTGGAAGAAGACCGGCAAAGGCAAGAAAGATCCGGCCAAGAAGTCCGAATCCAAGTAGATCATTTCATCATGATCGTAGAGGCCCGTCCGAAAGGATGGGCCTTTCATCTTTCAACGAGAGTTCAGGGCGACGCCATCGTAGAGGCCCGACGAGGCCCGACGAGGCCACGCAACTACGAGACTGATAAACCATATGGATTTTCGACAAGAATCTCCCACAAACCACACGAGAGGTCGAAACGATGACATCCGGCTACAAGGACGAAAGACAAGGCAGGATTCCCCGCTTATACGAGACAGAGAACATCCCAACAGAAGAGAAGCTCATCTACCACCACTTCTTCATAGGCGACTCCCACTGGTATGCAGCCGAGTTCGACGGAGAGGACATCTTCTTCGGCTACGCTATCCTCAACGGAGACATGCAGAATGCGGAATGGGGATACTTCTCATTGCAGGAACTGAAAGACGCGAAAGTCGGGCCTCTGCGTGTGGAGGTTGATTGCTCGTGGGAGGTGAAACGATTCGATGAAATCTAATCCAATATTCAAGGTCGGTTGACGGGAACAAATTGACTCTTTCTCTAATTCGAGACAATAAAGAAGCCATGAAACAAGACAAAAAGAAAGCCCTGTTCATAGCCCAAAAGGTGTTTGCCGAACTCGTCTTCGATGTTCAAAGCCTAGAAGGGATGCCCTTCACAATGCCAGAGGTACAAACTTACATTCAGGGCATTACTGTGGGCGGCCACAAGGTCACAGACGAAGCAAAACTCAAGCAGCAAATCCTTGGCTGGGAAAAACTCATTGAGTTGGTAAAAACAGATACATTCGCCGTCTCCAAAGAAGTGGCTTGTTCGATTCAGGAAGTGATCGCCAAAGACGAAGCCCTTGAAGTCGGCCAATTCCGTTCCGGGCAAGTAAGTATTGCTGGCACTGAGTACAGGCCTCCCAAAGCAGACGAATTAGATGATATTTTTGCTGCCACCATTGAGGACATCCTAGAGATCGAAGATATCCGGGAACAGGCATACAGGCTGCACTTGGACTTTGCTCGCAACCAGTTCTTTTACGATGGGAACAAACGAACTGGCCTACTGATGCTTAACGGGCACTTGATGAGCAATGGCTATCCCCCGCTATCAGTCCCGGCCAAAAGGCTAACTGAGTACAACGCTGGGATGATCAAATTCTACGAAAGCGGCGAGTATGATGAGATGATGACATTCCTCAAACAATGCCATGAGGAAATGTACAATCGGTTTGAGTAAAGAAGCGGGTCTACTTGTTAGGCCGCTGAGCTGCGTTTATAGGGGGACAGCCAAGGCGAGAAGGTAGGAGGTGTCGGGGGAATATGAAACTTTAGTGAAACTTTCTTAGGATTGGCGCGGTCTTTCTTCGTTTCGACTAATTGAATCTAGCGAAAAATCAAGTTGAGAAAACGACGTTGAAATTAAAAGATTTTGGACAGGTAAACTGAGAAAAAAGCCAAACGATAAATATCGCTTGGCTTTTTTTTCGACAATTATACCTTGTCGAACATAGAGGTTTGGTGGCAATATGCATAATCTTCTATATTATCTACCAAAAAGCAGAACCACCTTTCCCCTCTTAGCTATGCGCTCTTTCTGGTGGCTTCAGGTGGCGTTTCATCCTCCGGTGCGGCTCTAGACTTCATTTTTTCCAACTTCACTCTTAGCTCGGCATTATCTTTTAAGAGTTGGCGATTTTCTAACGCCAATTCCCGTGTAAGCTCTTTTTCCTTAGTGATCGCTTGCTCAAGTTCAGAATGATGTTGAGTCGTTAGCTGAGCGATTTCCCCACGCATCATCTCACCGACTCCAAAGAAAAGCCAATCCGCTGAAACCTCAAATTTTTCAGCGACTTTTTCAACCCAGCCGCTTGGAATCTGCCCGCGTTTCCTTGCAGCGGCAATGGATTGGGGCTTGATAGATAAAGCCCTAGCTAACTCCGCATCTTTAGTGACTGCGGCAGCATCAAGTATTCGCTTAAACTTTGCCTCAAATGATTTCGCACTATCCACGCTAAACTCCGAAATTAACTTCGAAATGCCTACGGCGAGAAAATGCTAACCATATCAATGGAATAAGCTAAAATGTGATAAAAATAAACTTCGAAACAGATTTTAGCTTGCATTAGTGTAAGTTTTTAGCTTACAAAAAGGCCGTGGCAGTCAACTAAGGTACTACACAACACCAACACCCTAATTGACTGCGCACAGGGGGTCAATATCCGCCCCCGCATCCGTATCGGACACGAACTCAACCGTCAGCGGACACAAGAGCGAACATGCGGCAGTTATCCCTATTCGACGATCCCAACGCAGAGCTGACCATGCTCATGGTCAAAATCAAAAGCGCTATGAACCGAAGCGCCGCCCAGTGCGGCCTATCGCGTGAGCAGATCGTTGACCGCATGAACAACATTGCCGCCAAGTCGAGCGTGAGCTTGACCCGTGGAAATGCCAAGAAGGTCAAACCCGCAACTCTTGAGAAGTGGCTTAACCCTGCGAATATCGACCACCAGCCATCATTGGTCGCGGTCAACGTATTTTGCATGGCCGTGAGGAGCGTAGCCCCTTTGGCTGCCATGCTCGAACTACATGGATGCGGGGTCATGACCTCTGAAGATAGGAAGTTGAGGGACTACGCTGAGGCAATCATTGCCGAGCGGGAAGCCCGGAAACGGAAAAAGCAATTGGAGATGAAATTATGAACAAATGTGCCGCCTATGGCGCTGGCCGTAATCGCCGTCCTTGGCGCATCCGAGAATTCCTTGATGAGCAGGGAGTGACGCAGGCTGAGATCGCCCGTGAATTGGGGATCAGCCGTAGCATCGTGAACAGGACCATCCGGGGGATGGTGAACAATCGTGCAGTGCTTGGTTATCTCCGCAGTCTTGGTTGTCCTGGAGAATTTCTCAGTCTGCCGATGGACATGAAAACAGAAAAGAAAGTGGCTTGAGAACCGAACGGCTAGGTACACAGCATGAAAGACGCATATACTTCAAAAGAATTGGCTCCTGTTCTTGGCGTGACAGATAGAAGCATACAAATTCGTTCCAAGCGTGAAGGCTGGTCATTTAAAGCCCGTAAGGGACGCGGCGGCGGCAAGAAGTGGCTCGTCTCCGGACTCCCGGAAGACGTCCGTGCCGCTATCACTCTGTACGAAGCGAACACCAATACTCCAGCTCTTCCCGCAGACAGCGTGTTGATTCCCGACTGGGCGCACAAAGTGGGCATGGCCCGCTTCAGATTGATCAGCGAGTGGCGGATGTTCGTCGAGAACAGCAAGTCCACGAAAGGCCGCGCCACTAAAGCGTTTGTGCTGGCGATCAACGCGGGACAAATGCTTACCAAAGAGCATGAAATCCTCGGCGACGTGTCGGACAAGACGCTGTACCGGTGGGACAAAAAGCTGCGCGACAACGACGAGGATTATCGTATTTTATGCGATAGGCGCGGCAAATGGTCAAAGGGCGGCAAGAAAGGGCTTGGTCAGCTTGGGCTGGAAGTTGAAAAAGTGTTTCTCGGCTGCTGGCTCAACGGCAACAAACCGAGCATAGCCCTGGCCTATGAGACCATGAAAGGCATTTTCTCCCGGCAGGGACAAAAAATTCCGAGCTACCGTTCCGTGGTCCGCTTCGCCCGACGGTTCGATGAAGATCATCACGATTTGGTAGTCCTCAAGCAGGAAGGGGAAAAGGCCTTAAAAGACAAGGTAGGGCCGTATAACATTCGGAATGACAAGCTCCTTTCTGTTGGGGACATCCTCTTTTGCGACGGTAAGGTTCTTAACTTCCAGTGCATCCACCCGACCACGGGCAAACCGTTCCGCCCAACGCTTATTTGCTGGTACGATTGGCGCTCCCGCATGCCTGTGGGGTGGGAGATTATGCCCTCGGAAAACACCATTGCCATCAGCTCCGCGCTGCACATGGCAATAGGCACCCTCGCCGAGTACCCGCGTTGTGTCTACATCGACAACGGCAAGGCCTTTCGCGCCAAATATTTCAGCAACGTTGACGCTGACTTTGAAGAGTTTAACGGACTCTATGCCCGTCTTGGAATAGCCGTTCAGTACAGCCGTCCCTATGAGGCCCGGACCAAGATCGTCGAACGATTTTTCCGCACCTTTGATTCGCAGTGCGAACGCCTGCTGCCGAGCTATGTGGGCAACTGCATAGACAATAAGCCCGCCTGGATGAAACGAAACGAGAAGTATCACGAGACGGTGCATAACGACTGGATTCCCACTTTACGCGAGGCATCCGAAATCTTTCGGTTGTATGTCTGGTGGTACGGCCAACAGGCTCACGATGAACTCGGTGGTCAGCGTCCCCTGGATGTACTCCATGGCGGTTTGGGTGACGGCGTGGACCTCACCGAATTGGACCGGCATTTTCTCTTCCGGCAAAAAATCCATCCCAAGCGGTGCGGATTTGTGATCGGCAACGTCCGTTTCGAATCCGATGCGCTGTACGGTCTGAACAAGCCGCTTATGGCGATGTACCGGTGGTCCGATATGTCCGAGGTGTACTTGCATACCCTTGACGGCGAACGAATCGGCACGGCTCGTCCCATGGAAGCTCTCAATCCGCTCGCCCGCATGTTCGGCAATGAACTGGACCTGATTAAGGTGCAGGAAGCCAACAAGCGTCAGCGCCAGCTCAAGTCCGCCACCATGAAGATCGTGAAGGCCCTCGATGCTGAAGTCGGCGAGAGTGGCCTCCAATCACTGCCCTGGATGAAAAAAGAAAGCGTTCCCCTCAAGGCCGTCCCCAAGCCCAAGGCAATCGAGTCGGAACCAGTCATTGATGACGCGGAAAGGGAACGCCTTGAAGCTCTTCGGGCCAAGGTCCAGACACTCCCCACGGCCACCTTGACCATCCCGGATTTTTTCACCTCCGAGTTGGAAAAATACGAGTGGTGCTTTGAGCAGGCCGTCAAAAACGGCCACCAGCTTCCTGGCGAATACGAACATTTCATGCGTTCCTACGAGGCGTCCAACGAATACGAGACCGCCACAGGCGCACGTTTTGAACAATTGAGGCAATTCTACCAGCAACAGACCATAGCGAGGTAAAGCATGCGGCGAGATATCTTTATCGAAACAGGCAACGTGGCAAAGCTGCGCAAATCCCTGAACGCCCTGAGCGACACGGAACGTGGACGGCCCGGCATCGGCGTTGTCCAAGGCGAGCCGGGACGCGGCAAGACCATGGCAGCCAAAGAATGGCATACGATGAACGGTGGCATTTTCCTCCGCGTACTTGAAGGTTGGAGCCAGTTCAGCTTTTTACAGGCCTTGACCTACGAAATCACCGGCGAACGCCCCAGCAACACCAACCGTTGCCGAAACCGCATCATGGACGCCCTGGCCGAAACGCCGCAACCCATCATCGTTGACGAGGCTGACCGCCTCCTCATGTCCCGGATTGAAGATTTGCGGGACGTCCACGACATGACCGGTTGCCCAGTGATCCTGATAGGAGAGGAAGGTTTTTACCCGAAACTCCACGCCCGCAGGCGTGTGCATTCCCGCGTGGTCGATGTGGTGAATTTCGATCCCATCAAAGCCGACGACGTGATGCTGTTCGCCATACAGGCCGCTGCCCTGGAAATTACACCGGAGGCCTGCCACAAGCTGGCGCAATGGGCAAAAGGCAGTTTCCGCGTGGTGTATGGCTTCGTGCTGCACCTTGAGGATTACGCCAGGGCGCAAAACACCAACACCATAGACGTCAAGGCGCTTGAGGCCCTGCGGATCGGGAGGGCCTAACTATGCTGTCTCCCGACATGGACAAGCTGCGCGGCGTTGTGATCGGCCTGAGTGAAGGCGGAAAAAAGGAAGTCAACAATGCCCTCATCTTCCAGGCGTTGGCCCTGGAAACCGAGCCGGAGAAGGTCCGCGTGCGCCGCCAACTCGACGGCATGACCCGTCAGAATGAACTGACCCGGATTAAGCCCGGCCACTATACATACAACCCCAAGGCCCCCCAGCGACGCGGCGAAGGCTATATCCGCATGTGGCGAGCTGTCAGGGCTTCTATCGGCACTTTCGGCATCGCTGAAATCGCCGCCGTGTCACATGTGGATATGTCCTCAGTCAGCAAGTACCTCAAACATTTGCTGTCCATTGAGCTTGTCCGGCGCAATGGCAAAAAAGGGCTGAACATCCTCTATTCCACTACTCCCAAGGGCCGGGAACAGCGTGAAACGCCGTATCCTCCCGTTGCCCCCCGTGATCCCTTTGCTAACGAACGAGCGGCCATGTCCCGGCTTGCCCGCGTATTTTTCGAGAAGGACTTGTACTCCGATTCGGCCCGTAAGACCGTGGTCAAGGAGTGCGAATCCATCCTGAAGCGTTTTGACACCCAAACAGAGAAAGGAGGCTCCAAATGAGCGAGATCGAACGTACCAACCATAACGCCGACTGGAATCCCGATGGCGCGATAAGCGGCAAGGTGATGGACTGCGCGGCCCGCATCCGCGAACTGGCCGATAAGCTCCCCGGTGACCTGCGCATTGAGGCCAACACAATAGCGTCGGATGTGGCCGCTGAGGCTATGCGCGTCAACGGGCTTGAAACAGTTGCAATCAACTAGGAGAGACCATGGAAACCACAGCCACACATAACGGATTCTGGAAGGACGCAAAGGGCAACCTCGTTGCTCCTGAAAACGTCCGTGAATCCGACAAGCTCGCGGACGCCGTTATCCGGGAATTGCACGGTAAGGCCAAGGGGATCAACGCCGCCCTGATTGAGTTCAAGCAGGCCGCCTTGGATGACATACGCACCCATTTGGCCCTCGTGGTTGAACAGTACGGCGTCAAGCTGCGCGGCAAGAAGGGAAACCGCGTTCTCTATTCGTTCGACGGTTCCATCAAGATCACCATCAACATCCAAGACCGCATCAAGTTCGGCGAAGAGCTGGTCGCCGCCGAGGTGCTCATAAACGAGTGCATGGCCGAGTGGACGCATGACGCTAATCCGAACCTACGGACCATCGTCGAAAAGGCCTTCCAGGCGGATGCAGAGGGGAAAATAAGCGTTTACCGCGTTCTCGATCTGCTCCGCCTGGAAATCAACGATGACCGCTGGCGCAAGGCCATGAAGGCGATCAAGGACAGCATCCGGGTCATCGACAGCAAGGAATATGTCCGCGTCTACGAACGGGGCGTGAACGGCGAATACAAGGCCCTGCCGCTCAACATTGCGGCAGCATAAGAGGCACACCATGAAAGAGTGGATTTTATACATACTCACCGTCTCAGCCCTCGCCGGTGGCCTCAACTCCTTTTGGCCCGGATTCCACGAAACCATCAGCGGATGGCTGGGGTGCATGCGGTATACCTATGACGTCTATGTTTGGAGGCATTGCGAGGAAGAATCCTTAACAGAAACGCTGGCGACTCACAGGCCTTTGGACAATCGCTTACGTACAGGCATTCGTATTTTTATCGCTCGCACCTACCCTGAATACATACCTTTTTCGATTGTATCCATCACACTTGTCGAAAAACGTTCCGTACTGGCGCTGACCATCTGCCTGTGGCTTTATCGCGCTTGCACCCGAACTGCTGACGATGCCGTGCGTGAATGGAAAGAAGAACACGGACTGGTCGTATAACCGAACCCTTTTAACAAACAGGAGATACCCATGACCAAATGTGAATTGATCACCAAAGTGGCTGAGGAAGTCGACCTTTCCAAAGCGCATGCCGAACGCGCCCTGGAAGCCTTCCTCGGAAACATCAAGGAAGCCCTTTCCAACGGCAATAAGGTAACCCTGCGTGGCTTCGGAACCTTCAAGGTCGAACAGCGGGCCGCTCGTACTGGCCGCAATCCACGCACCGGCGCTGACGTCGCTATCCCGGCCAAGAACGTGGTCAAGTTCAAGCCCGGCTCCGAACTGAAGGACTGGGTAAACTAAGCGAAACTGCCCCGGCCAGGGGCAGTCGTGGGGGCGTGGTGGCCCCTGCCTGATGAGCAGCCGCCGTCAGTAACGAAGGAGAAAACATGCCGAGTGAAAAAGCGCCAATGAGAATCCCGGCCAGCAAAGGGAAAAAAGCGTGGCCCCTGCTTTCCGTTTTTCCCGGTGATCATCGGGAAAGCTGGTGCAACTACGGGGGAAAGCATGACAATTTCCGATTGCAGATCGGTGACACCTTTTACTCCCGCCCCAATGAGCGCCGGAGCTTCCTCAGTCCCGCCGAGTTGGGTCAAGTACTTGCCAACCGAATTGCCGAGGCCTTCGGAGTCGAGGCCGGTACTGCCCCAGAAGGCACTGTGTGGGTCAACCTATATCTGCCGCAAGGGGCCAAGGTCTGGTACCGCGACGGCGGCATGCTGCCCGAAGCCGAAATAATTGGCGCACCACCCCACCGTGACCAAAACGGAGATTGGGTCGTGATCCTCGCATACTCCCGCAAGATCGTGCCTGTGACAACAATCAAGCCGCGCACGGAATCTCTCGCGGAATGCTCGATCGAACCTAAAGAATGCCTGGAGGGCTACAATGAGTAAGAACAAGCTCACTCACCTTAATGACCACCTGTTCGTCGCTATGGAACGTCTTAATGAAGAAGGCCTGGAAGGTGATGCTCTGGCGTCAGAGATTGAACGATCAAGGGCCGTCGCATCTCTCGCCAAAGAGATCATCAGCAACGCCAATCTGGTGTTGAGGACAAAGGTCGCAATAGAGCGCGATCAGCTTGGTGTCGGGCCGGTGCCGCACATGCTGACGGGTGGAGAGTAAGCCCATGAACGCGAGATGGAGACGCTATAGCGATGAAGAACTGGAGTTCTTGCGAGACGGGTACAAGCGCATGAGTGTGACTGATCTGGTGGTCGCTTTTAACCAGCAGTTCGGAAGGAATCAAACTGACCAGCAGATAAAGTCAACGCTGGCCAATTACGGATTTAAGTCAGGACGAGGCCGCAAGATCGTCCAGTACACTAAAGAGCAGATCGCATTTTTGAAGCAAGAATACCCCAACATGACAGCCAAGGAGCTGACTGCCGCCTTTAATGAGAAGTTTACGCCTCAAAGATCGCTGCCCTCAATACGCCACATATTGCTCCATTTCGGTCCGAGAAAGAACTCCCGAAAGCGCGGAGCAAAAAGCTTTTACACCGCAGAGCAGATAGCCTTTTTGCGTGACAACTATAAGACGATGACGGTTCCCGAACTCCAAGTTGCCTTCAACGCAGAGTTCAAAACGGACAAGAAGTATTGGGCCATCGTCAACATCATTAAGACATATGGGATCAGGAGATACAGGAGAAGAAAACTCCAGGTTGGCGATGAAACTCTTTGCCGTGCAACTGGATACATCACTGTCAAAACAGATGCTCCTGCCCACAACATGAAGACGAAGCGAAGCTATCGGTACAAGCACATCGTCGTCTGGGAAGATGCATACGGCCCAGTGCCTGATGGGAAGTATGTCCGTTTTATTGACGGCGACAAGACGAATTGCGCTCTGGACAATCTTGTTCTGGTTTCGTGCGCGGAACATGGATTGTTGAACCAAATGAATTTAACCAACCTGCATCCCGATCTTCGGGCAACCGCAATTAATACGGCTCGGCTCCAGGCAAAATGCATAGAGCTGGAAAACGTAAATCGCTGAGAATCCGCAAAGAGGTGACACATGGAAGATATTATCAAAAAACTGCGAACAGAGGCCAAGTTTCACCGTGACGAGGCCGGGAAGCGGCAGAAGGCCATCGAAGGACTGCAAGCCGTGTGTGAACACGAATGGAGGCCAGCCAGCCACGACTCCCACCACAACTATCGGGAGTGTAAGATTTGTGGGAAGAACGAGCGCTGCTAGCGCTGAACTCAGCAAAAGGCGACCAAATGAAAGACGTCATAAAAAGATTCATAGACGAAGCCCAATACCACAAGGGCGAAGCGGAACTCAGGGAGCAGGCAATAAAGAGCCTGCAAGAGATTTGCAAACACGACTTTGCTCCCGATGGACACGACTCTCATCACAATTACCGGCGCTGCAAAATCTGCAATCTGCGTGAGCGGTGTTGATCAAGCCCAAATGAGGAGTGAACGCAATGTCAAAACGCAAAAACACAAGTTGGCGAAACAGCCTGCTGGCTAAAGTCCACATAGCGAAAAAGCAACTGCCGGGAATGGACGACGATACGTATCGGACCATCCTGAAAAAGCAATATGGCAAAACTTCGGCGGGCAAGTTGACCATGCCTGAGTTGGCAGACTTCGCCAACTACCTTGAAATCAAAGGCGCGGAGTTCACCAACAAAGGCAAGCGGGCCAAAACGCCACGGGAAGACTATTACGAAATCCCGAAAGGCACTCCCTACGAACGGCAGAAGCGATGGATCGCTACCATGTGGCACGCGCTGGACTGGAAAATGTCCGGTCTCGACACCCGGTGCGCTTCGCAGTTCGGCGTTGATAAATTCGTATGGCTCAATGATCAAAGCCAGTTACAGACGCTTGCCAAGGACTTGATCGGGCGGTGCCACAAGAAAGGGATAGACCCCGACGATGCACAGCCTGCGCAGTGAGATCATGTCGCGGTTTGGGTCGGTGCATAAGTTTTGCCGCCTGCATTCGGCCCTCAGCCGCTCCACTGTTTACCAAATACTGGCAGGGCAGTACGGCGGCAATGTTGAACGGCAAATTCAACGCATACAAGACGCGCTGAACGGGGCGGGCCGCGAGCAGCGCATAATGGCGACAATCAAGGCTACGGCCTGCGCCCGGTGCAGCGTCACCGGGAAATGCGATCGGTGCGACGACCTGTTCCGCGCCCAGGCGCAAGCGGTTTTGGAGATCATCTCAAGTTGACTGTCACGGAGGTGGCTATGACGGCACGGCATTTAAAGGAGTTTGCGGACCTGTACGGCAAAGGGTTCCGCCCGTATCAGGGCGAGATCCTGCCGGACGTGTATGACGAGCTGGGATGCAAGGACCCCAAAAGGGCGTTTTGGATCTGCAAATGGCCGATCCTCTATTGTTTTGGCTGCCGCGAGCGCTGCATCCCGAAAACCCCGCAGGGCTTTCAGATCATGCTGCCCGAGGGGACGGCAATCCAGCACGGCCCGTTTGCCATCACCCCGGCGGAAATGTTGGCGTCCAAGCCCTTTTTACGGGCGGACGAAGCCGCTTACTGCCTCTGCGTCAGCCCCCGCAAAGTGTACGCCATGGCGGCGGAGGGCAAACTTATTGCTCATATAGACAAACCGTTCCGCGTTACGGTAGAGAGCGTAAAAAACGAGATGAATCGTATTGATATGTAAGGAGGATTCTATGGTTGTTTTTTTGTCCCTGCTGCTCGTCCTCGTCCTTGCCGCCGCCGTCCTCGGCCTGATTAAACCGGCACTGGTGCTGCCGTTTCTGGCCCCGGAAAAACGCACCCGGCCCAAGGCGTTCGGCCTGTATGCGGCGTTGTTCGTGCTTGGCATTTTTGCGCTGCCCGCCGTCGCTCCAAAGGACGACGCGGATGTGTATATCGCGCAGCTCAAGGAAGAGGGCAAACAGGCCGAAAAGGCGCGCCCCGCATCCGCGCCGCAGCCTGCCGTGCAAAAGGCCAGCGCCGAACAGATCGTCGCCGACCGCGAGACCGTGCGCAAGCTCTATGCCCAGCTCCTGCGCTTTAAGGGTGACGCAAAATTCCACGAGCTGGGTTTTGGCGCGGGCCTGCCGTATGCCCATCAATGGCTGCAAAGCGTCAAGGAGGTCGATTCGCATATGTCCCTCAAAAAAGGATATTCTTTGCCACTGGCGTCCAGCGCCGGGTACCTGCGGCAACTCGGCATGGAGTACATGCGAAACGGCGGGCAGGAAACCGCGCAGACACGCGACGTTAAGCAATTCGTGGAGGAGGGGTTGAGCGGCTAAATTCCGGCACCCTCCATACTCCCCCTCTCCAAAGGCACCCAGAAGCGGGTGCCTTTTTGTTTGCACCGTCCGCGTGGATTCCTGCGCCGCCATCGCCCGCCCGATATCATCTCCCCGTAATCGCAAAAGCGGAACGAGGAGAACCATGCCAGACCGCACCGTCATATTGCGCCGGTCCGTATCCACGGACCAAGGCACCGAAGGGGAGCTTTGCGTGCCCGAGCTGGGCGTGCAGTGCTACACCCTGGAGCTGCCCTGGCGCGACAACGCCCCCAACATTTCGTGCATCCCCTGCGGCGAATACGATTGCGAGATCGTCAATTCCCCTCGGTTTCACCGCGTTTATCACGTTCGCGACGTGCCGGGCCGCAGCCATGTGCTCATCCATTCCGGCAATTTTGCGGGTGACACGTCCAAGGGGCTGCGCTCGGACGTCGCCGGGTGCATCCTGCTCGGCTCCCGGCTCGGCTATCTCTATGACCAGCGGGCGATCCTCGTCTCGCGGACCACGGTCCGCCGCGTCATGGAGCGGCTCGCGGACGTCCCGCTCAAACTCATCATCGAAGGCGTAGGAGGCTAATTATGTGGCAGATGCTCCTTGGCGGTCTTACGGGGCTGCTCGGCACCGTTTGGTCCAGCTACAACCAACGCAAAATCAAAGAGCTTGATCTCCAGGACAAGCAGGCGGACCGGGCGCACGACCTCGCCATGGTCGATGCCGAATCCAAGGCCATGGTGGCCGAAATGCAGGCCAATATCCAGGTCACCCAGGCCCAGGTCGAGGGCGAGGTCTCCCTCCAGGAGGCCAGGGCGTACACCACTAGCCAAAAGTACGGTAACACCAACGTATTCTTGGAAAGTTTTATGGATCGCATGTTCCACACGACCGGTTGGGTGGCATGGCTCGCACAGCCGCTCGGCGTGTTTATCTGCCTGTTGTTCGGGTTGGTGGACACGGTCAAGGGCATCGCACGTCCGGCCATCACGGCTTACCTGCTCGGCGTGTCCACGTGGGTAACGATTCAGGCTTGGGATTTGCTCAACTCCATGGGCACGGCCCTGACCGCCACGCAGGCGGGCGACATCCTTGAACGGGTTGTCGTCACCGTCCTCTATCTCACGACCTCCGCCGTCACTTGGTGGTTCGGCGACCGCATGACCGCCAAGGGCCTGTCCAGGGTCTACGGCAAGGGCGGTAAATAGCCCGTGGACATGCAGCATCTGGATATCCTCCTCCGCATCCTCCAGGTCGTGGTGATCCCCATCGTCGTGGTGTTGGTCAAGCTGATCCGGGATCAACGCAAGGATCAGCGCGAGGACCAGGAGGCCAACGCCAAGGCACACGCGGCCTTCGACAAGCGGCTGACCACTGCCGAAGCCTGCCTGAAGAATGTCCCTAGTGAAGAGGCTCTCCACGATCTGGCCCTGACCATTCGCAGTTTCGGCGGAGATCTACGTGTCGCCGTCGAGAAAATCGAAGGTATGGGGCGCATTGTGGGCCGCCTGGAAAAAGTCGTCACCCGCCACGAAGACTACATGCTCAATGGAGGAAAACGATGAGCTACGGAAACGTCGTGGCCGAGCATCTGCGCCTCACCATCCTGCGCATGCTGGCCGAACAACTCGACTACACCCTGAACGACAGCCTTATCCGCGACATGGTGCCGGAATACGGATTCCGTCCGTCGCGAGATGTCGTCCGCACCCAGCTTGCGTGGCTGGACGAACAGGGGCTTGTCGTCATGACCCAAAACGGCAGATGCCGCGTCGCCCACCTGACCGAGCGGGGCGAGGAGGTAGCCAAAGGCTACGCCACCGTACCCGGCGTCAAGCGCCCGTCCCCCGGAGGCGAATAGCGTGGAACGAACCGGACGCGAATATCCGCCCGAAGCCGTGTGGGAAGCGCAGGAACTCTACTGCGTTGCCCGCCTGACTTTTGAAAAGGTCGCGGAGGAAACCGGGGTAGCCGTGTCCACGCTCAAACGCTGGTCCGCCACCTACGACTGGCGCGGCAAACGGGAAAAGCTCGCCCAGGCCGAGGCCGACCTCGCCGCCGACACCATCCTGGCCCGGTCCGCGATGCTCAAACAGCTTATCAAAAGCAAGTCCGCCCAGGACAGTTTTGCCGTTTCCGCCCTCGAAAGCCTCGCCATAAAGCAGGCCGAAGCGGCCCGCGCCCAGAAGCTCATGAGCGCGGCCAAGCAACACGAGCTGCGCCCGATCCGTACCAAGGAGGAGGCCGTGGCCGCGCTGGAGGAGGCCGTGGAACTCAAGCTCAACAAGCTGCTCCAAAGCCCGGAAGGGACCGATTTTAAGGCCGTGCAGGATGTGCAAAAGGCCATGGAGCTGGTGGTCGAACTCAAGGGGGCTTTGGGCAAGCAACGGGACGACGGACGCGGCGTAAAAGGCACCAACATCGAAGCCATGCTGGACGCGATGAGGTAGGCCGTGGGAATCCGTCTGCTCAAATACCAGCACGAATTGCGGACCGCGCTCAAGCTCTCGTCCGTGGTCGTCGTCGAAAAATCCCGGCGCACCGGCTACTCGTGGGGCGCGAGCTGGGTGGCTGCCGAGTATGCGGCCAAGGCCAAGACCGAAGGCGGCATGAACGTCTATTACATGGGCTACAACCTGGACATGGCCCGCGAGTTTATCGAGTACGTGGGCGAGGCCGGAAAAACACTGAATCTCGGGGCGTCCGCCATCGGCGAAACCCTCTGGCAGGATGCCGGAGACCCGGACAACCAAATCCAGGCTTTCCGCGTCACTTTTCGCCACGGACGCGTCACGGCTCTGCCCTCCCGGCCCCGGTCGCTTCGTGGCATGCAGGGGCTTGTCATCCTCGACGAGGCCGCGTTCCACGACGACCTTGACGAACTCCTCAAGGCCGCGCTGGCCCTGACTATCTGGGGCGGCAAGGTCCTCATCATCTCCACCCACGACGGCGAGGACAACGCCTTTAACCAGCTTATCCAGGACTGCCGGGCTGGCCGCAAGCCCTACACCGTGCTGCGGTGCGACTTTGACCGCGCCATTTCGGAGGGGCTGTACAAGCGCGTCTGCGAGCGCACCGGCAAGGAGTGGAGCGAGGAGGCCGAAGCCACATGGCGTGACGAAATCATCGAATTTTACGGCGACGGCGCGGACGAGGAGCTGTTTTGCATCCCCTCGAAGTCCGGCGGCTCCTACCTTGTGCGCACGGTCATTGAGGCCTGTATGGACCCGGCCATCCCTGTTGTCCGGTGGGAGCCTCCCGCCCCCGATTTTGTGGATTGGAGGGACGATCAGCGGTACCGCGAAATGCGGGATTGGCTGGAGGGCAACCTAAAGCCCGTCATGGCCTACCTGCCCGATCAACGGAGTTGGTTCGGCGAGGACTTTGGCCGCTCCCTCGACCTGTCCGACATCTGGCCTTTGCAGGATGCGCCAGGCGCGACATACCGCACGCCGTTTTTGCTGGAGTTGTTTAACTGCCCGTTTTCCCAGCAGGAGCAGGCCCTTTTTTACGCGGTCCACCGCCTGCCCATGTTTTCCGGCGGCGCATTGGATAAGGGCGGCAACGGAGCCTACCTCGCCGAGCGTGCCCGACAGGAGTTCGGACCGGATATTATTGAGGAAATTCACTTTTCCGAAAGTTGGAATCTGGAGAACTGGCCGCCCGCAAAGGCCGCGCTGGAAGACCGCACCGCCACCATCCCCAAGGACGACAACGTCCTTGACGACCTCCGCGCCGTGACCGTCGTCAAGGGTGTGCCCAAAATCCCGCGTGACGCCCGTACCAAGGACCGCAAGGGCACTGGGAAACGCCACGGGGACTCCGCCATTGCCTATGCCCTGGCGATGTACGCCGCCCGCAAATTCGATGCGGCCTTTACCGAGTGGGACTTTTGCACCGGCGGTGCGTCCGTCGCCAACGGAATCATGAGAGGATACCGATGATTTTAGATCACAGAGGCAACCCCATCAATTTTAGCGATGAGCGTGCGGACCTGACCACCGAATTCGCCACCCGGCTTGCCGCCGGGGCGGATGTGGGCACGTTTTTGGGCAAGCTGCCGGACCCCGATCCGGTCTTGCGCAAGCGCGGCGAGTATGACGATGTTTTGGACGATCTGACCGCCGACGATCAGGTATGCATGGCGATCCAAAACCGCAAGCTGCGCGTGCTCAACAAGCAGGATTATGACTTTTCGCCGGGGCAGGCCAAGGGCAAGGATGTGTCCGCCGACGCGGCCCGGCTCTGTGACGAGCTGGTCTCGGATCTGGAGGCCATCAACCTGCGCGATGTGTTTTCCTCCATGCTGGACGCGCCGTTTTTCGGCCAGACCGTGCTGGAACTCATCTGGGAGCCGCATGGCGGCAGGCTCAAGCTGGCGGATATCGTCGCCAAGCCCCGCAAGTGGTTTGCCTACGACGACGACAACCGGGCCGTCTTTTGCGGGGCGACGCATGTCTACGACACGCCGCTGCCGCCGGGTAAATTTGTCTTGGTCCGGCACTTTCCGACCTTCGAAAACCCCTACGGCCTGCGGCTCCTGTCCCGCTGCCTGTGGCCCGTGGCCTTTAAGCGCGGGGGCATCGAATTTTTGACCCGCTTTTGCGAAAAATTCGGGCAGCCGTGGGTGCTGGCCTACGCTCCGCACAACGCGGATCGCGCCGATCGCATCTCCATGGCCGGAGACCTCGCCTCCATGGTGCAGGACGCCGTTGCCGTGCTGCCCAACGGGGCCAAGGTGGAGCTGGCCTCCGCCTCCGGCAAGGCCGGGGACCTGCACGAAAGCTACCTGCGCCGCTGGGACAAGGCCATATCCAAGGTCATCATGGGGCAGACCCTCACCGCCGAAATGGACGGCAACGGCAGCCGCGCCGCCAGCGAAACGCACTACAGCGTGGGCAGCGACATGGCCGATGCCGATCAATTCCTTGTGGTCAGCGCCATGAACAATATTGCGTTGACCTACCGCAACATCAACGCACCGGCGGGCGTCATGGCCCCGGTCTTCGGCTACGAGGAACCGGAGGACTTCGACGCTCGGGCCAATCTGGACAAAAAGCTGTACAGCGTGGGGTTGCGCTTTAAAAAGAGCCATTTCTCCCGGCGCTATGACTTGGATGAGGACGAGTTTGACCTTGTCGGCGACGACGGGGCCGAGTCCGAAGCCGAGCCGCCCGCCGACCACGCCGCATTTATCGAATTTGCCAGCGCCCAGAATGCGCAGGAGGTTATCGACGCCGCCCTGGACGAGATCCTGCCGCAGGCGGTCAAGGCCAATGGCAAGCTTGCCACCCAAATTGAGAAGATCGTCCAAAGCGCCGAGACGTTCGAAGATATGCAGATCATGCTGGCCGAACTGCTGGGACAGGACGCCGAACATGACGATCTGGCCGAGTTGACAGGCCGGATCATGCTTAATGCCCAGGCCTTCGGGACCATGGCCGCCCAGGAGGAAGCCAATGGCTGATGAATGCGACTTGGCCCAGGACATGGAAGCGTTGCACCGCAAGATGGCCCTCAAAAATGCCGGTAGCCCTCAACATCGGCAGGCCTCCGCACACTACTGCGAGGAATGCGGTGAGCCGATCCCCGAAACCCGCCGCCGGGCTGTCCCCGGCGTGAGGCTGTACGTGCGTTGCCAGGAGGAAACCGATGCCTGTCACCGTTGAGCCGTTGGCTCCCGCTGAAGCCATCAAATTCTGGAAAGGCAAGGCTCCGGTTTCCGCACGAGATTTTGAAGCCATGGACGCCGCCGCTCGCGCCCGCGCCTTTGCCGTATCCGGCCTTGCGAAGATGGACCAAGTCGGCAGCGTTCACACCGCCATCAGCAAGGCCCTGGAAGACGGTGAAACCTTACGGGATTTCAAGGGCCGCTTCGGCTCTATCATTGAACAACAGGGATGGACCGGCAAGAAGGCGTGGCGCATCGAGAACATCTTCCGCACCAACGTGCAATCCGCGTACATGGCCGGACGCTACCGGCAGATGAAGCGCGTTTCCAAATCGCGCCCGTACTGGCAGCTCGTGGCCGTCCGCGACCGGCGCACACGGCAAACCCATCTGGCCGTGGATGGCCTCGTTTTCCCGCATGACCACCCGTTCTGGCAAACGTGGTATCCGCCCAACGGCTTTGCCTGCCGGTGCGTGGTGATCACGCTTTCGGAGCGCCAGGTCAAAGCCCGCGGCCTGAAGGTGCAGACCGAAATCCCGGACATGATCCGCGTGGTCGACCCCGAAACCGGCATGGAATCCTTTGTGACGCCGATCCCGGACAAAGGGTGGGCCACCAACGTGGGCGAAGACTGGATGGCTGGTCTGGCTCCGTCCGAGCTGGACGGCATGAAAGACAGGGCGCTCCCGGTGCTGTGCCGCCATGGCAATTTTGCGGACGATCCGTGCAAGCCGCCGATTTCGGCCATTGACCGCAAACACATCCACGTTGTGAAGAATGCCGACCTGCTTCCCAAGCAAGGGCTGGCAGCCGAGGACTACGTCCGCGCCTTCCTTGGCGAGTTCGGCATCGACCACATCAACGGGAGCAAGGTGATCAACGTGCATGGCTTCCCGGTGACCATCAGCAAGGCGCTGTTCACCGAGAAGACGACCGGAGCATGGAAGAAAACGTGGACGGACAAACGCCCGTACATGCGGCTGCTCGCACGGACGATCCGCGAGCCCTATGAAGTCTGGTGGCGGCCCATGGACCACAAGGCGACCGGCAGGATGTACTTCACGCTTCGCATGATCCGGCTCTTCCGCATGCCGTCGTCAAAGGAGGTGTGCGGCTTCAGCTCGTTTTCGCTGTTCGGGCGGAACTGGACAGGGGCAACGGCATTCGCTCCCAGGGCGAACCGAAGCCAGAAGGCCATCTATGCGCAGGCGGAAAAAGAGAGGGCGGGAATACTGATTTATCGTGAATCGCTCAAGTAGTCCGGTCCTTGAGCCAACTCCGTACAGTTCTGATCCCTAACCCCGGCGGGACTGATACGGACGCCGACAGTGTTCACGATATGCAAAATAAATAATCTCCCGAAGGAGGAAAGTCAAATGAACAAATGGATCAACGTCTTTCGCACCGGCACCCACACGGACAGTTCGGGCCGCACCCGAACCTGGACCGACGCCGACCTGGACCGCATCGTCGCCAATTTCAATCAGCGCACCGAAGACCCGCCCATCGTGTTCGGGCACCCCAAGGACAGCGACCCGGCTGAGGGGTGGTTTTCGGCCCTGCGCAAAAGCGGCGAGTTTTTGCAAGCACAGTTTGCACGCCTTACGGACAAAGCGCGGAAAGGCGTGAAAAATAAAGCCTACAAGTACGTCAGTCTCAGCCTGACGCCCGAACTGAGAATCCGCCACCTCGGTCTGCTCGGCGCAGTGCCCCCGGCGGTCAAGGGGCTGGGCGAGATCGATTTTCAGGAAGACGAAGGAATGACCGTATTTTTCAACTTCAGCGAGTCGGCCCCGGATGAGCCGGACGACCCGAAACAACCGGAGGAACCCAACATGACGGAAGAGGAACTGAAGGCTCAACTCAAGGAAACAAAGGACAAGCTTGCCAGCGAGGAGACAGCCCGAAAAAAGGCCGAAGCCGACCTCAAAGCCAGGGAAGAAAAAGCCCAGGAAGACGAGGCTAAACGGCGTACTGCGGACCACGCGGCCCGCGTGGACAAGCTCATTGAAGACGGCAAGCTCCTGCCCGCCCATAAGGAAAAGGTACTCGCTTTTTGCGAGGCCCTGGAAGACGGCGAAGAGATGAGCTTCAGCGAAGACGAAGGCAAAAAATCCCTGCCCGACCACTTCCTGAGCTTCATGGCGGAAAGCAAGGGGCACGGCCTGACGCACGAGTTCAACGCCCCGTCCGACAAGGACAATGAGGCCGTAACCGAAGACCTGACCCAGTACATCTAAGGAGAATCCCATGGCAATCAAAGGCAACATCGGCACCATCAGTGCCGGAGGCGACCGCGCCCACACCGACCACCATCCCGCCGTGACCGGCTCCCGCAAGGTCAAAGCCGACAATGGCGTCTATCCCATCGGCCTCATCGTCAAAGAGGACGATAACGGCGATTTGGTGCCGTACACCGGCGAGGCCGACACCGGCACTCCGGTAGCCGTCATCGACGAACCCGTGGACACCGCATCGGAGACCTCGGCGTTCACCCTGGAACACGGCACCGTCCGGGAGAGCGTCCTCAATATTGGGGCGGCTGGCGACCCGGCCACGGAAGCCGACATCAAAAAACTCGCAACCATCGGCATTTACGCCATTTAAGGAACGACACGAATGTTTACCAAACTCAAGGGGCTTTTCTCCCCACAGGCCGTGGCCATACATCTCAAAGGGTTGCCCAAGATCAAAACAACTATCTTGGATAGCTGCTTCCCCGGTCGCATCCAGAAGCCGTTTGCCATGGTCGGTGTCAGCGACATCTTGGACATTGTCGGGACCGCGCCCGTGATCCGGCGCGGAGGCCTGTCCACTCCGGTCGGCTCCGGCAACGTGAGCATCAACATGATTGAACCGCTGCCCGTCAAGCCGTCCAAGGATATCACCGGCCAGGACCTCAACAACCTCCGCATGATTCTCGCAGAAAGGGCCAGCCTCGACGCCTGGACACGCGACATTACCGCCTACTTGCGCGACACCTGCCGGTTTACGACCGAAGGCATCGCCGCCACGGCCTTGACCGGCACTATCTCTTGGCCTGTCAAGATTGACGGCGGCTGGGACACCTACGAAGTCGAATTCGGCACTCCCTACCGTGTCGACCCGGCCAAGCTGTTCACCGAAAGCGGCACCAAGGTCGCGGACATCTATGAGGCCCTTTCCGATATGGAAACGGCCATTCAGGACGGGGGGTACGGCGGCGAGATCGAATTTTTCGCGGGCAAGGCCGCTTACCAGACGATCTACGGCATCGTCGAGGACTACAAGTCCACGGCCAAGCTGAAAGTGGAAGTCGGCGCGGGCCACATCAATGTCGGCGGCTACGTGGTCAAGAAGATGTCCGAGAAATACCGCAATCCGAAAACCGGCACTATGGTTTCCAAAGTTCCGGAAGGCGAAATCGTGGCCTACGCCAAGGACGCCCCGGCCAAGGTTATCTACTGCGCTTTGGACGACGTGGACGCCAAGCTTCAGCCGTACCCCTTCTTCCCGAAGCCGGTGAAGCTGCCCGAAGGCAACGGCTACCGCATTATCGGCCAAAGCAAGCCGCTTCCGGCACGCTCTCCCAAGTCCATTTGCTGGGGGAAAGTTGCGTAAGGCCCATATTCGCGCCCTGCCGCGTTTTACATCCTGGCAGGGCCGTTATGCGGGGAACCCCCTTCGGACTAGTCTAATACTAGTCCAAAACGAAAAGGAAAGGCATCTGTGTACTGCGAAAGGACCGATTTGACCGAATATGTGCTGGAAGCATATCTGACCGCCGCCGAGACCAAGACGCCCGGCATCGTCGACAAGACGATTAAAAACGTCTCCGGTGAAATTGATGATGCCCTCCGCGCCCGCTTCGAATTGCCGCTTGCCACTATCCCCAAAACCCTCAAACGGATCGCGGCGGTTATCGTCTCCTACCGCGTTGTCGGGGGCATCACCTCCATCATGACCAGCGAAGGCGGCAGCAACAACGATTGGATACCGCTCCAGACCCAGTACAAGCAGGCGGTCAAGGACTTGGAAGCCGTCCGCGAAGCCAATCTCAACATCGGCCTGAAGGAACTGGGCGAGGAAACCCGCTCCGGCGATCTGATCGTTAAAACACGCAAGCCGAAAATCGACATGCGGGGCTGGTGATGGGCGGCACGAGTTTCAAACTGGACTGGGGCGGCCTGGATCGCATGCTCGGTACTGCCGTCACCAAGGCCCGGCAGGGTAAGGCGGCAATGGAAGAGATCGGCGAAATGCTGGTGTCCTCCACCGTCGAGCGGTTCGACTCGTCTACGGCCCCGGACGGCAGCCGGTGGACGCCCTCGCAGCGAGCCGAGAAGGAAGGCGGCAAAACGTTGGTCGACACCGGACGCCTGCGCGGGTCCATCGGCTACGAGGCTAGCCCCGATCAAGTGGTTGTCGGCAGCAACCTCGTCTATGCCCGCATCCAACAACTTGGCGGCAAGGCCGGACGAAACCACGCCGTGGAACTGCCCGCCCGCCCCTATCTCGGCGTCTCTGATGACGACATAGACGAAGCCCGCGCCATCCTTGCCGATCACCTCGTGGGCATTTTGGGAGGCACCAAGTGAGACAAGTCGCTACCGAGATTATTACGGCAGCCGCCATAGCGGCGGGCCTGCCCGAAAGCGCCGTCATGATCGCGCCGGACAAAGACGGCATTACACTCCCCGACAAGCGTGTCGAAATTGCCTACATGGCCGAGCAGTACACCCGCACAGGCCGACCGATTCGCAAACGGCCCACGCTCGGCAAGGAAAAGACGCACCGCACCCTGACCCGCGAAAAGTACGCCGTACGCCTGCCCGTGCGGGCCGCGATCCGCGCAGATGATGAGGCATGGCTCAAAGATTTTTCCCGCCGTTTCGTGGCGGCGCTGCCCAAGCGCTCGACTGACGAAAACGGCAACACCGTCACCGTGGCCGTGGGCAAGGCCGAGTATGGCGGCTTCACGACAAAGGCCGTGGAAGTCTTCAAAAAACGGTCGAAGTCCTTCCACATTACCTTCACCGGCATGACCACAACCGAAACCGAGATCCCGCTCATCACGAGCGTGACCATTACCCCCAATTACAGGGAGGCAAGCAATGAGCAAGACCAAGACTGAGGCCCCGCCGCTGTTCCCCGTTGAAACGCTGGCCGAAGAGGCAGGCATCCCAGCTTGGGAACTCGCCGCGCTTCGCGTTGGCGCAAAATGGGCAGAAGGCAAACAGGTCACCCAGGCCGAATTCGACGGCGCGATTTGCCGTCTGCGCACCCGCCATCAGGGCGGCGGCGCTCTCTAGGAGGAAATCCATGAGCAATGATGTATTCGAATATCTCATCGACGGCACCAGCGGCCTTGCACCGGGCGACGTGTCCGGCTCCGCTATTGTCGTGGGCGTGTGTTCGGCGGGCACGGTCGGCAAGGCCTATCTGCTCGGAAAACGGAGCGACCTGACCGGGCTGCTCGGCACCGGTCCTCTTGTTGACCGCCTGCGCGACATCTTCGCCACCGGCGGACAGGAGCCGGTTGTCATCGCCGTGCCGGTCGCTGGCCTGCCCGGCGGGTACATCGGCAACGTTAAGCACACCGGGAACGGCCCGGACGCAACCACCAGCGGTGTTGCCGGTGCCAACACGGATGCCGTCGTTCAGATCGTGGTGGCCGGACAACTCGGCACCGCCACCTACAAGCTGTCCCTGGACGGTGGCGATACGTGGGGAAACACCACGGCCACTCCGGCCAACGGTCAGATCACCCTTGGCGAATCCGGCACCGTCCTGACCCTGGCCGCCGGGGCGCACATCAAGGACGATGTGTATGCCGTCACGGTACGCGGCCCCATCGGCCCGGTTGAGCAGATCGGCAAAGGCCCCGCCGTCACCGTCACCGGCACGGTCAAGGCCGCGTCCGAACTGGTTCTGCTCGTGACAGCTAAGGGAGGCCGCAACGTCGGCACATACCAGCTCTCCGAAGACGGCGGCGACAATTGGAGTTCCATATACACGCTCCCGGTGGACGGCGAAATCCCGGTCACGTCGCTCGGCGTGACGATCACCATCCCGGATGAAGACCTGACGCTCGGCACCGAGTACCATTGCCGCCTGAATGCGCCGGTCCCGTCCATCACGGCGGTCATGTCCGCACTGGAAACTCCGCTCGCCCTGTACGACCCCGAATTCGTCTACATTGTCGGCCCCAGCGATGCCGTGGACTGGGCGGCTTGCGGAGCCAAGGTGGATGAGCTGTGGAATCGGCACCGTCCCACGTACATCAAAACCGAATTCCGGCTGCCGTATGATGACGAGGATCTGTCCGACTGGGTGGCGGCCTGGAAGGTGGAACGGGCCACGTATTCGCACCGGTTCGTACAGAGCATCGTCGCGTTCGGCGAGGTCTCGGATTCCACAGGCCTGAGCAAGCTCCGCAATTGGGGCGGGCTGCAATGCGGACGCGTCCTGTCCATCCCGGTTCAGCGGGCCACTGGGCGGACCAAGGATGGTGCCATCAGCCAAGGCACGTTGCCCGACGGCTGGGTGGAAAACGACATTCACGAAGCGCTGGAAAACGCCGGGGCTGTGTCCGCCAAGATGTATGCCGGGCTGTCCGGGGTCTACTGGGGCGACTCCAAAACCCTGGCCGAACCGACGAGCGACTACCAGTACGAGGAAATCCTCCGGGTTGTCTTCAAGGCGGTGCGGCTTGCCCGAATCGCGGCGCTCAAGAGCATGTACGACGAAGCGGGCGATCCGACACAGGAGGGCAACGCCTCCGGCCTCGCCTACCTAAAAGGCAACATCGAAAACGCCCTTGATACCATGACCAAGGCCGTGCCGAAGGAGTTGATCGCATACGTCATCGAAATCCCCTCCGGCCAGGATATCGTCAACAACGGCGTGGCCGTGGAGCAAACATTGATCGGTGTTCCCATCATCCGCAAGATCAAGCTCTATTCCAACTTCACCTATGCCGGGTCCAACTTCGACCCGCGCCTGAAGGAGGCTGCATAATGGCTGTAAACGGCAATCTCTACGATTGGGAAAGCATCGAAGTCCAACTGCCCAGCGGCGTGGCCGTGGGCATCACCAGCATCAGCTACAGTGATGAACGGAGTGTGGAACCGAGATACGGCAAGGGCAGCAAGCCTCGCGGCTATGGCCGCAAAAACTACAAAGGTTCCGTTTCCATGGAGCTGGACCGCGATGAGGCTGAAACCTTGCGGAAGGCGCTGGGGGGATCGGTCTATTCCGGCGAGCCCTTTCAGGTCGTGGTCAGCTACGGCAACGACGACATGTCCACGGTTACGGACACGCTGCCCAAGGTCAAGATCACCAAGCAGGACACGTCCGCCAGCCAGGGCGACGACAATGCCGGGGCGATCAAATACGACCTCGAACTACTTGCCCCCATCAAGTGGGGCGGCACTGCGGCCCTGTAACCCGGAACACGTAACTTGAGAAAAGAGGATACAATGGCAGACAATATCACCAAGGCGACGAAATATGTGGAACTGAAGCACGAATTCTTCGACCGCTTCAAGGACAAGGACGTGATCTTCATCTTCCACTTCAAGCGGCCCTCCACCCCCCAGGTCAACCGCGTACAGAAATCCGTGCTCAAGAACGCGGGGCAGGCCTTCCGCAACCTGATCATGGAAACGGTCCAGCCCGAAGAAAAAGAGCAGCTCAAGACGGCCCTGGACGATTACTCCGGCCTCGCCTCCACCTTCGGCGGCGCGCTCATGGGCTCGTGCGGATTCGGTGACTTGGGAAACTGATCCAGCGCAACCTGCAACAAATAGACGGGGACGGCATGACCCAATTCGCCGTGCTGATTAAGCACTGGCTCCATGAGTCGCCGTCCCCGTCTGTTGAGGTCTTTGCCCGGCAGGCTGCGCAAGCTATGTGGTTGGAGAAGCGGTATGAGATGAAAAAAAATTAAATTTAATCTCTTTTGAATCTTCTGCACAATCTCTTATAAGCTTCGATCAAGTTGATCTTAAAGCCACAAATGCCGGGCTTTGCTTCAAAGAGGGGTTGTTGATGAATATCAGAATTTCCCTTTGGAGCTTGACTGCTAAATTGATCCACAGAAATTTTGGCATGAGAGGTGATATAATTTTTAAATATCGCTTTATAGCCGGATACATCCCGTAGTTTTCCACGAGAGATTCCGTCACCTTGTAAGAGACTATCCACATCGGCCATCTTGTCATATACACGACTCGCCATTATACACAACAACTCTGCTGCTTCATCAACGCATTTTTTGACATCATAGTTTGCTTTTTGAGCCTTTCGCGCAATCTCATTGAGTATCTCCAAAGATTCATTATTAAGATAGTCACTCATCCAATTTCCCCAGAAGACACGTATGGCTGTTCCGTTATGCTTGATCCCTTGGTACTGAATGAACGACCCATTATACTTTTTAATCTTTAATTCTCCGCCCCAGGCCATAGTGGTTTGCCACTTGATAATGAGATTAATGAGCTTTGTATCAAGCTGTTTTGTAAGCAAATGGGTAAGGGGATAAATGTCGGTCGTATTCTTCCCCGTTATTTGGAGCAATTGGAGTTTCATGCTTAGCTCTGGTGTTTATGGGGACCAAGAATTTTGTTTGCCGTAAAGGGCTATAAATTAAAGCTGTGATTAAAAATTTTGCTCAGCCTTTACGAGAAAAACAATAGTGGAAGCAGTCATATGCAATGCGTAGGCGGCAATGTGATCCGGGACATTAACGACTTCCGTTCCCTGTCCATGTCCGCCCATTTTATTCCTTACAGTCGGGACGCCGCCTTCAAGAGTGGACCGCAACCCGTTCAGATGACTTTGCCAAAAGGCAGGGATAAGCCCGCTTTTAAAACAGATGGCGATAAGTTTCTTCGCTGTATCACTGTTGCTGTACGCCCATCCCCGCTTGTCACATATCACTTTCATTGTGCTTTCAAATGCCTTGAGCGCATCGACCAAAGCTTCTTGATGTCGCCCATTACGGAAGTGCTCGTGGGCGGAAAGGAATTCATCTTGAGGACCGGAATAGGCTTTGTCCGAAAGGATTGAGAGAGTCGGTTTAACTGCCTGTTGGTGAATGTATTGACTGTCAATACGCAGAATACGCCCGTCCTCAAATTGATATCCAACACCATGTTCCCTGAAACGAGAATTGAGCTCGACAAGCAACTTACTGCCTGGATTGATTAAAACGAAAATTTCTTCAACTGCGCTGAGAACCAACTCGGCATCATTTTCTTGAAGAAGAAAAATCTTAAGCTCTTTTTCGTAATCCCTATAATTAGAGACATGGCTTGGGTAAGGATCTTCAGCAAGCTGGAAAACCCCCATCTCTCTGCAAAGATATTCAACTACATACTGAGCGATGTTGGGACAACTGAGACCGTACTGGGTTAGTTCATTAGATGGCCTCCGAAAAATGTCATCAAATAAATGACAAAGTTGACCTCGTAAAGGGTCGGGTAACTCTTCGTACTGATATACATCAGGGACTTCACCTCTTGCCTGTCTCTGCCTTTTGAAAAAAATAGTCATTAATTTCCCTCTAGTTCTTTAGTTACGCTTCCCTATATCAAAAGCAAGCATAGCCCGCACCCCCTTCTGAAATAAAATCTCCATGTGGCTATCCTGGCCGCATGGAGATTTTCAGTGTCATAGCATCTATGTCGCTGGTGGACATAATCACCGCCCCACTACGAAAGGTGACGGGGCAGATGAATGTCACCAACAAGGCCGCCGCTTCCCTGAGCAGCGGCGCTCTTGCGCTCGGCAAGTCTTTATTGCCGGTTGCGCTGGCGGCGGGAGTGCTGCTGGCGGCGCTAGCGCCATGCATCTCCACGGCGGCGGACTTTGAAGCTGCCATGTCCAATGTGGGCGCGGTCTCCAATGCCACGCCTGCCGAAATGCGCGAGCTGTCCGATGCGGCGCGAGAATTGGGCGCAACCACGGCATGGTCCGCCATGCAGGTGGCCGAGGGCGAGAAGTACCTCGCCATGGCCGGATTCTCTGTAGCGGAGAACGTGGCCGCGCTGCCTGCCGTGCTGAACATGGCGAGCGCCGGGGCAACCGATCTTGGCCGTGCCGCCGACATTTCCTCTGACATCCTTTCCGCGTTCAACCTTCAGGCCGCGCAAATGCCGCGTGTCGCCGACACGCTGACCGCTACGTTCACTTCGGCGAACACGTCCCTGGAACTGCTGGGCGAAACCATGAAATATGTCGCGCCGGTAGCCGAAAAGGCAGGCGTATCTCTGGAAGAAACCGCCGCCATGGCCGGGCTGCTCGGCAACGTCGGCATCAAAGGCTCACAGGCGGGTACAGCGCTCCGCGCTATGCTGAATGGCCTTGCGGCTCCGTCATCCGAGGCGGCTAAGTCTATGGCGGCTCTCGGCATTGAAACCATGGATGCCGTGGGCAATCTGCGCAATCCCATCGCTATCCTCGGCGATATGGCGCGGGCCACCGAAAAGATGGGCAGTGCGCAGAAAATGGCCTTCACAAAGACCGTGTTCGGCACGGAAGCCATGAGCGCAGTTTTGGCCCTGTTCGACAAGGCGGGCGCGGGCGGCATCACCAAGTACGCACAGCAACTCAGCGCAGCCGGAACCGCCGCCGAGATCGCGGCCCGGCAAAATGACAATCTGGCTGGCGACTCCAAGGCCTTTGGCAGCGCCTTGGAATCCTTGCAAATCACCCTCGGCTCTATTTTTCTGCCCGCTGTCCGGGTTGTAACGCAGGCCATAACATGGCTGGTGCGTGGCCTGGATGTGCTGGCAGGCAATCCGGTCGGTCAATTTCTGGTCGCCACGGTCGCCGTCCTGGCCGTGGCCGTCATTGCCGTGACCGGCATGACGGGGGTGGTGTGGGCCGCGACCACGGCGTGGGCGACACTCAATGCCGTCCTCTTCGCCAACCCCATCGGCCTCATCGTCCTGGCCGTGGTCGGCCTCGTGGCCGTCCTCGTCACCCTGTACCACAAGTGCGACAAGGCGCGGGAAATCATGAATCTCTTTGCCGCCGGGATCATGGTGATCTGGAAGGGCCTCAAATCCGCTGGCGCGGCTTTTGCCGACTTCTTCTCCATCCTTTCCGGTGTTGGCGTCATGGGCGTGGTCGCCTACTACTTCACCGATATTTACAACGCCGCCGGAGATCTGTGGAACGGCCTGAAATCCCTGTTCGACATCGACTTGACCGAATCGGGCCGCAAGCTGTTCATGACGCTGGCGGACGGCATCAGGTCGGTCATCACCATGCCGTATGATCTGGTCAAATCCGGGTTGAACAAAGTGCGCCAGCTCCTGCCGTTTTCCGACGCCAAGGAGGGGCCGCTTTCCGCGCTCACCCTGTCCGGCTCCAAAATCATGGAAACGCTCGGCACCGGCATCCGCGCCGCCGCGCCGCAATTGCACGCCACCGCCACCGGCGCATTGACGGGCGTGGCCGTGGCCGCGAATCTCGCGGTCGCCCCGCCCGCCCCATCCTCTACCGAAGGACCGGCCTCGGTCCAGGCGCAGGCTCCAGCGCCGGACCGGGCCACGGTCCATCGGTCGGGCAATTCCGTAGTGATCCAGCATCTGACGGTGGCCCTTCCGGGGGTTGAAGATGCAGATACTTTTGTCAAAGCACTTCAACAACTCGTGGCCCTGTACGATGGGTCCGGCGAAGAAGATGGAGGATGGTCCTGATGGACGGCATGTTGACATTTTCCCACGGCGAGGTGCGCCTCGGCTCAAAGCTCGTACCGGGCATCCTCAAAAGCATGCGTGTCCGTGGCGCTGTCCTTTTTGACGAGGCCGAACGCGACACCCTGTCCGGCAAGACCAAGACGCCCAAGGGGTGGGACGACTGCGCGATCACCGTGGCGGTGGAACTGCTGACCGACAGCACGACTTGTTACGACAAGCTCGCCTCCCTGGACGAGCTGTTCAGGGGCCACGACAACGGCGCAAACCCCCGTGTGCTGGATGTGGCGAACCCGCATGTCACGGCTCGCGGCATTGAGCGCGTGGTCTTTTCCGGGCTGTCGTCGTCCGAATCCGATCAGGACGACGTGATTATGGCCACACTGAAATTTTCCGAATACCGTCCCCCCATCATCCGGGCTGAAAAGCGCGTCTCCAAGACCGTTACGGCCACGTCGACCGAACCCGGCCTCGACACCAGCATAGGAGAACGGTCCCGATGATTGCCGGTATCCGTCTGCATGTGGAGATCGGCGGGGCCATTATCCAGCGCTGCCCCCGTTTCGAGATCACGTCCGTCCGGCACCATCCACTGGATATGGCCTGCATCCATGTCCCGGACCCCGAAGGCGAGGCCGGGAATACGTTCACGTACGGCGAATCGGTGCGCATCGAGTACGGCTACCGTGGCGGCGAATCCGCCGTGTGGACAGGCACGCTCCGCGCCCTGGACCGCGTCTCCCGTGATCAAATCTGTCTGACCGCCGACAGCCTCGCTTTGCCCTTGGTAAGCTCGTTTATTACGGAATGCTATACCGACGATTCAAGCCTGTCCGTTGCCCGCCACATCATGGCGCACGCGGGCCTGTCCATTGGCAGGATAGACATCCCCCAGGACCCCATCCCGCGCCTTCCCATTGCCACACTGCCGGTCTGGCAGGCCGTGCTGCAACTGCTCCATACCCTGAAACGCGCCTACGGCCACAACATGAACCGGACCGCGCTCTGGCTCGGAGCCGACGGCCTCAACCTCGGCGATTTTGATGAGGACGGCGATGTGCCGGTGATCGCCACTGGTGAAAACCTGATTCGTCATCTGCCCGCCCATAAGAAAAACGGCCTCCATCTGGTGGAAACCACCTTGCTGCCGGGCCTGTCCCATTCCCGCCGGTTCCGGCTGATTGATACGCGCCTCGATGTCGACTCGGCATACCGGGCGCTGGACGTACGCCATTCGGTCACGCCCGAACGGATCAAGACCAAAATCAGATACGGGAGGGAACGTGGCTAATCCCTCCGACCTGAAGGCGCTCCTCAAGCGCGTTGTCGAGATCGTCATGCCTAATCTCCGCGCCTACTATCGCGTGGTGCGCAAGGCCAAGATCGTCGCCACCTACCCGGCGGAAGATGGCCGGTATTGGGCCGACGTGCAGCCACTTCGCAACGACGATTCCGTGGACGAAAACGAGCCGGTGATTCCCCGCGTGGAAATCCCCATCATGTGGGCCGGGCCGAATCGCGGCGTGGTCTGCCCGCCGCTCGTGGATTCCCTTTGCGACCTCGAATACTACGACGGCGACCCGGACTTTCCGCGCATCTCAAATTTCCGCTGGACCGGCAACGGCGCACCGGCCTGTGAGGTCGGGGCCTACGTCATCCATCACAGCGACGGCACATATATCAAAATCGACGCCGGGAAGAACATTATCCAGATCACCCCGGCCAATAGCACCATTGAGATCGGCGACAGCAAAACCGAAACCATCGGCAAGGTCTGGACGCTGAAATGCCCGCTCATCATTCAGCAGGGCAATGTCCAGTCCTCCGGCCCCGGTGGAATGGTCGGCAATGTCACATGCAAGGCGAACACCCAACAGGAAGGAAGCTATCAACTGGTCGGCCCGATGGTTTGCACACGTCTCACGGTGCTGGATGACGTGGAGATCGGCGGCAATCTAGACACCTCCGGCAACAGCAACGCCGGAAGCCGAAGCGGAGGGGAAATATAATGTTACCAAGCTATGCCAAACAATCCGGCTACGGCCTTGGCCGTGCCCATCGGGTCACTCATGCCTTTTTCGACCATCTTGGAAACAGCCGTTTGCAGCATCGTGCCGGGCGCTTCCCGAATCGCCTTATTCAAAACGCCTTGCTTGTCCTCCGGCACATGGGCTGTAAGCAGTCCAGCCGCAACCAGCTCCCGGACGTTGTCCACGTCAAATTTGACCGTCACGGTGTTGAGAATGGCGGAAAGACCTCCGTCATTTTCAATAAAATCAAGACCTGTTGCCGTAATCTTGGTGTCCAGAATAATAAGCCGTTTATGAGTATCTCCCCAATAGCTCTTATTGATGGATGTTTCCGAACCGAATTCTATCAATTCATGTTCAGCAAGATAGTGAATATTGCCGGTCGCAAATCTGGAGTGGCGACCTGTGTAAATTCCAACATGACAAGGGGAGCAATTCTCTTTCTCGCACCATTCAAGTGCATCGTTTTGAACCATCTCCCCCGGCATATAATCTGGGTAACATCCCGCAAGCTTATGCAAAAAATCGAGTTGGTATTTTCTGTTCAGATGCACAGAGTAATATCTCCTGTTTTGTAAGGAATGCTTGATGACTGACATCTTCGGCCAAGACATAGCCCTCGACGAATCCATGCAGGCCCGCGTTGCCGCCAATGGTGAGCTGGTGCTCACGGTCGGCACCGAAACAGGCCTGCAGGACGTCAAACTCAGGCTGTTCACATACCTCGCTTCCCTCTTCTATGACAAGAATTTCGGCTCGCTCCTGCCCGACTGGATATACGAGGACAACACCGAAGAGAACCGGATCGGCTTTGCCGCCGAGGTTAAGCGCCGGCTGAATCTGGACCCGCGCATCCAGCCCGGCACCGTGTCCTGCTCGGTCACGGATTGGGACGAGACGTCCATCCAGGCCGAGGCCTCGTTTGATTTTATCGACACCGACCATACGGAAAACCTTGTTATTACAGTAGATAAGCCCAAAAAGGAAATGGTGATTAAGGATGTCGACCCCGCAGTTATCTAAGACCCTCGACGACGTTCGCACCATGGTTTTCGGCCATGTTGAGGATGTGTTGGAGGAGTACGCGGCCAAGGGCTGGCTGCCTGCCCGCCTGAACCTCAACAAGGGCGTGGTCCGTGGCCTGTTGGAGATTTTCTGCTGGGGACTCTACCAGCTCTACCAGCTCCTGGCTTCCGTATTTGAACAAGCTGCCCCTAAAACCACCACCGATGAAGAGTGGATGGAGTGGCACGCCGAACAGGTCGAAGCACCGCGCAAGCAGGCGACCAAGGCCCTCGGCGTTGTCCGGTTCGCCCGCGTGTCCACCTCCGGCAATGTGCCGATCCCCAAAGGCAAGATCGTCCGCACGCAAACGGACGGGGCCGGGAACGTCTACCGCTACGTCACCACCGAGGACGCGGTTATCCAAAACGGCATGAACGAAGTCGCGGTCCCGGTCGAGGCCGAAGAATACGGCGTGGCGTCGAATGCCTCGGCGGGGCAGATCACCGAAATGGTGACAACCATCTCCGGCGTGGACGCCGTGACCAACTCCGCCGATTGGCTCACCTCCGAAGGTTCCGACATCGAAACGCTGGAAAAGTTGCAGGAGCGCTACGTCCTGCGCTGGCTGGGCAACAACGGCATGACCAAGTACGCCTACGCCTCGTGGGCGCTGTCCGTGACCGGCACTGTGGCCGTCAAGGTGTTGGACCAACACCCACGCGGTGAGGGCACGGTCGACGTCATCGTCAAGGGCGCGGCGGGCATCCCCACCGATTCTCTGCTGGAAGCGGTCCGACAGGCCGTTGCCGGTGGCGCACAACCCGACGATGTCCAGGCCGGACCGCCGGTAAATGATGACTGGGAGGCGCGTGGCCCGCAGGCCGTGCCGCTCGCCATCGCAGGCACACTGATCCTCACCCCCGGCACCCATGCCGACACGGCTATCGCCGATGCGTCCCAACGCATCCGCGCCCTGTTCACCGACCCCACAAGCGTTTCCGGGATAGACCCGCTCCAGATCGGCGAGGACGTCACCCTGGACCGTCTCACCGCCGCCGTCATGGGCGTGACCGGCGTCAAGAAAGTCGAGTGGACCTCGCCCAGCGCCGACACCGTTGTGGCGCAGGACGCGCTTGCCACCCTCGGAAGCCTCACCCTGACGGCTACCGAAGCCAGCGAGGAATAGGGAATGTCTGTCTTCAAGAACTACTTTTTCAAAACCCTGCGTTGGCCGCTCATCCACCGGCCCGGCCCGCTCGCCGCGCTGGTGGAAGGGCTGGCCCGCGTCATGGATGAAGTCCGGCAGGATATCATCTGGCTCCGCAACCAGTTCAACCCGTGGACGTGCGAGCCGGACATGATCCCACAGCACGCCGCAAGCCGGGGCATCACCCAATACGCCTCGGAAACGGACGAACAATACCGCGAGCGCTGCATCCGCGCTTTTGCATGGCAACGACTCGGTGGCGGGCAACTCGGCATGCCGCAAATCCTGGCCCACCTCGGCTATCCCGATATCGAAATGCTCAACGTCCGGCATGAAGACGAAAAGCGCTGGGCCGAGTTCAAGCCCAAGGTGCCTATCCAAGAGAGTGGGCTTGAAGCAAAGGACTATCAGCGTATCGGCTGGGTGGCGAATGAAACCAAGCCCGCCCGGTCCATACTGGCCGGTATCCAGGCGACAAGCTCTATCCCCGGCACCGTTTATGCGGGGGGTATCACGTATACGACAATCCGCGTCCGGCTGACACCGGAACGCACAACATCCATACGCATGATCGGCACGGTCTATTGCGGCGGGTACACCCATACCGTCATCCGTGTCCGCACATAAGGAGGAATACATGTCTTTGATTCTCACGGAAGCCGGAAGGGACGCCTACGCGCAGTCCGAAACGACCGGCGTCAAGTTGCAGGCCACACATCTGGCCGTCGGCGACGGCGGCGGCGCGACTGTCGCCCACACGGACACGTCCGAAGCGCTGGTCAATGAGACATGGCGTGGCGAGTTGCAAAACATCGAAAAAACCGCATCCGGCGAGGTTGAATTTACGGGCCACGTCCCCATCACTGTGGGCGGCTGGTACATCCGCGAAGTCGCCATTTATGCCGATGACACGCTCCTGGCCGTTGGCGGGCATCCCGAAACATGGAAGCCCGCCCCGGAATCCCCGGACAAAGTCGAACTGGTCATCGTCGGGCCAGTCAAGTTCGCCAGCACCGACAATATCAGCCTGACCGTGGACACGACCAAGGTGCTGGCAAGCCAGGACCATGTGGAAACGAAGATTAAGGAACACAATACATCTAAAGATGCACATGCCACGTTACTGGGCAAATATGCCAAAGATGTTCACAACCATCTAACAGACGAGATTACGGACCTGCTGCCGGACTCGCATCAGTGGAATAAATCCCAACGCTATGCTCAAACCGTCCTTACCATCACCAATAAGACCGTGACCTGGGACTGCGAAGCACAACCCAGCGCCACGCTATTGTTGACCACCGATGTCACCTCCATGACCGTTACAAACGCCCTGCCAGGTGGGGCCTACGATCTCACCATAGTGCAGGACGAGATTGGCGGCCACGCCTGCGCCACGCCCGCCAGTTGGTGTTGGCCGGACGGTGCGGCATATGAAGCGTCAACTGATCGCTATGCCGAAGACCGTATCTATCTGGCTCCCGTTACCAATCCGTCGAACGGCAAGACGGCCGTGTTGGCTAGCGTGGACTACAATTATAAGGCGGCAAGCTGATGCCGTGGCTCAGACGCAAAATCCTGGGCGGCAAATCCGGGCCGCGCAACTGGTTTGGCGATGGCAGCGACGGAGATATTCGCATCGGCGCGCAGGGCGCGGAGCAGTCGTTTGACGGCGGCGTGACGTGGGCCACCATTTCCACGTGGCTGTTGATCGACAAAGTCGTGTACATCCCATCCGTGCAGGATGGTGACGTGGTCGTGGTCAACGCCCAGTCCCTGACTGTTGATGCTGGCTACATCCTGACCGTCGCCAATCGGTGCCGGGGGCTGCTCTTCTATACCCAATCGAACATGGCCAACCACGGGACCATAACCCTGACGGCGCGGGGGTGCCATGCCAACCCGGCAGACGCCGAGACCACGGACGACACGCCGGTAGCCTCCACGGACGGCCAAGCCGTGCCGGAGGACGGCATTACCATCCGCAGGCTGGCCGAAGGCTGCACCGACAGCGACACCTCCGCCAATCTGATGAGGGGGTGCGGATTGGCGGCCGTCGCAGCCGAGGCCAATCAGCCCGTTGTCCAGGGCGACGGCCTCGTGATCAATATCCCCCGCGTGGGCGGATCGGGAGGCACAGCGCCGACAAGCGGGTCCCCCCGTACCGGCCGGGCTGGCGGAACTGCGACAAACGGTACGGGAGGCGGAGGCGCCGGATCGGGGGTCCGTGCAGCGCCGGGATTTGGTAGCGCCGGGACATGTTTTTCCGGGGGCGTGGGCGGTGGCGGTTGCCAAGACGTGACCGCCGACAGTGGAGCCGACTACGGCGGAGCGGGCGGCACGGGACGATGCGCCGACAACTCCGGCGGCGGCGGTGGCGCAGGCAATCCCGCAGGCGTATCCAAATCGCCGTCGAAATCCGCCGAGGACGGCACCGGTGCGCTGTTGTTGCTGATTGTCGGGGGCGACCTGCTCGGGAGCGGCACGATCAGCAACAACGGCAGCAAGGGCGGCGGCCATACAGTCAACACCTCCGGCGGCGGCGGATCGGGAGGCGGCGTTACCGTGGCCCTGTACGCGGGGAGCAACCAGTTTACCGGCACAATTGAGGCCGCGGGGGGGCTCGGCGGCGTCGGGTCGGCAACAAAAATCACCGGCGCGCCCGGCGGCGACGGTTCGGTGATCGGTCCCCACAAAATTGATCCAAGGAGTTAGACATGCAGTTTTTTCAATACCTATACCCCGACGATAGCCGAAGCTCGGCCCGGCAGTTTGTCCACAATGACAGCACCATCCCGGCCAGCTATCTGGCCCAACGCGACGGCGAAACCGATGCCGAGTGGATTGCACGGCTGAGAGCGGTTAACGTGACGCCGATCCGCATCACCCCGTCCTGCGCCGATCCCAACCAGTACGACGCGGGCGATTCGGTGGAGACCACCACCGAGGACGGTGTGATCGAGATTACCTATCCCGATCCGGTGGCTAAGACCCCGGTGTGGCACAAGCAAAACCGCGAGCAGATGTATATCTCGGCAGGCGCTGACGTGCCCAATGCCTATACGCCTAGCGGGCCGCCCTATGGAGTTTATAGCGTATGGAATGCCGAGGCCGGGGAGTGGGGAGAGAATACGGACCGCCAAGCCACCGCAATTCGTGTAGAACGGGACCGACTGTTGGCGGAATGCGATTGGACACAATTGGCTGACGCCTCACTAAATGACATAACGCAAAGGAACTGGACAACCTACCGCCAAGCCCTGCGCGACATCCCCCAGCAGACCGGTTTCCCGTGGGCTGGAGATTTGACTGCCGTGCCATGGCCGGACGCACCGGGCGAGGCCACTACATAATAGATAGCCACTCTTTGACAATTAAATAGGAAAAACAGAACAGACAAGGCCCGCCGAAATATATCTGGCGGGCCACCATGAGGAACAGGCGGGGCGCTGTAACGCCCCACCGACCCAGCGCACACACGCCGGACCACGGCCCCACGGACGGCTCCCACCGCCCGCAGAGTTTCCGCTGTTCCATGCACCTGTACAGGCAAGGAAGTCATAGCGATTACCGGGGTAACCGTAAAGAAGTGATAAAAATGAAGGAGTTTCGTTGCCGTAAATGCGGCAAACTGCTGGCAAGGGAAGCCATCAGTGGAGCCTTGGAAATCCGGTGTCCGCGATGCAAAACACAAAACAGATTGAGGACCGAGAGTCCCTGCCGAGAGTCCCAGGAGGACCGCTCGGAGCAAGATAAATGATGAAAATTGGCGATGCAAAAGTTTACAAAGGGGATTCCCTGAATATCCTCAGGATGCTGGAGGAAAACAGTGTTGACGCCGTCTTGACTGATCCGCCGTATTCCAGCGGAGGGGTTACTACCGGGTCGAAGCAGCGCTTGACATCGGAAAAGTATCAATCGACCGGTGTGAAACAGAGATTTCCTGAGTTCCCAGGCGATTCTCGGGATCAAAGGTCATTCCTGACTTGGGCGACCTTTTGGCTGGCTGAGTGCTACCGGGTGGCCAAGCCCGGCGCAACCTGCATGGTGTTTACCGACTGGCGGCAGCTGCCCAACATGAGCGATGCCCTACAAGCGGGCGGCTGGACATGGAGACGTATTGTCGTATGGGACAAGCCCACGGCCCGTCCGAGCCGTGGGGAATTCAAAAACCAATGCGAATATGTCTTGGTGGGCGTAAAGGGTAAATTTAAACCGCCCCATGACAGGTGCCTGCCCGGCGTTTTCCGGAAGGGTATCGTCTCCGGGCCATCTCGCAGACACATGACCGAAAAGCCGGTGGCATTACTGCATGACCTTTTGGAAATTACGCCGGAGGGTGGTCGCATTTTGGACCCGTTCATGGGATCGGGGTCCACCGGACATGCCTGCTTGGAAACGGCCCGAAAATTCGTCGGGATCGAGATGACTGAGGCTTATTTCGACGTGGCCGTGGAACGTCTCGGAGGACTCGTTTACAATGGTGTGGAGTGACTTCAGGCTCGCAGATTGAAAACACCCCCGGAGAGATGTCCGGGGGTGTTAGAATGAAATGCCGCAAGTGCTAAAAAGGAATGCCGCGCTACAGAAAACCCTTGCAAACTGGACCCTCTACCCCCCACAACCAACGCGCACGCGAAGCACACCCCGTGCCAAACAAGAATTCGGCCACGCAAGATTTCTCAACTTACGTGGCCGAATTTCTCAAGTTGTATGTCAGCTTACAGCGTTTTAAGGTGGACCAATCACTTTTCACTCTAAACGATCTTCATACTTCGATTTCGTTTGTATATTCTTTTGTATATTCCACGAAAAAAGGCTTAGAAGGAAAACCTTCTAAGCCTTTATAATCATTGGTGGAGCTGGAGGGAATTGAACCCACGACCTCTTGAATGCCATTCAAAAAATCGTGAGCCTTTTCCTGCCTATCTGAATTCTCATATTTATTCCCTGCCAAGCCTGGAATATCTCCCTTTGTCCGCCGACGTCGAAAAGAGAATCCTGTGCTTATCGAAAAGCACCGGAGTTTTGCACCAGATGAAGTCCGTGAGTCAGGAAGCCTGCCCCAGAATGCGCTCGGCGGCCGGGGACTGAATGGCCTCGGCCAGCGCCTCCAGCACGTGGGGGTCATACTTGCCACCCATGCCACCGAGAATTTCCAGCACCTTCTGCGGGTCCATGGCCCCACGATGCGCCCTGGGCCGGATCATGGCGCAAAACGCGTTGAGCAC